>Ga0209254_10003533_pt1 | contig 14223 bp, 13 predicted proteins | sample FrelakmetDIP11DI_FD_187148 | JGI IMG/M metagenome (GOLD analysis project Ga0209254, IMG submission 187148) | Freshwater lake sediment microbial communities from the University of Notre Dame, USA, for methane emissions studies - DIP11 DI (SPAdes)... | ecosystem: Environmental > Aquatic >...
CCCCGGACGGCGCCACGCTGGCCTTTGTCTCGGCGCGCGGACCGGACTGGGACATCGAGCCGGTCAGCGACGTGTACTTCGTGGCCGCCGCAGGAGGGGAGCCCCGGCGGCTCACCCACGGCGGCGGCAGCATCGAAGGTGTCTCGTGGTCGCCGGACGGCGCCCGGCTGGCCGTGCAGCGCTATCCCGGGGTGTTCGACGACCCGAAGCATACGCAGATCGCGATCGTCGATGTGGGCAGCGGCGACATCGAGCTGCTCACCACGGACCTCGATCGCAACTGCGGCTCGTATCCGCAGCTGCGCGAACCGCTGTGGGACGGCGGCGACGTCGTGTTTGTCCTGGAGGACCGCGGCAGCACCCACCTCTACCGCGTGGCCGCCGACGGTTCGCGCCCCCCCGAGCGCGTGGTCGGCGGCGAGCACGCCGTGACCGGGTTCGACGTCGCCGCCGGGCGGCTGGTGTACGCCGCCGACGAGCCCACGCGGCTCAGCGAGCTCTACGCCGTCGGGCGGCGACTCACGCACGTCGGCGACGCTTTCGCCGCCGGCCGCGAGCTTGCCGCCGCCGAACGCTTCACGGCCACGTCGGCCGACGGCTCCGCGGTCGACGCCTGGATCATGAAGCCGGTGGGCTACGTGCCCGGCCAGAAGTACCCCACGCTGCTCAACATCCACGGCGGGCCGTACGGCCAGTACGGCAGCACCTTCTTCGACGAGTTTCAGGTGTACTGCGGCGCGGGCTACGTGGTCGTCTTCTCGAACCCGCGCGGCTCGTCCGGCTCCGGCGAAGAGTGGGCCCGGGCGATCCGCGGCCCCGGTGCGGCCGGCCCCGGCTGGGGCTCCGTGGACTACGAGGACTGCATGGCCGTCATCGAGGAGGCCGTGCTTCGCTTCGACTTCGTCGACGGCGAGCGTCTGGGCGTGATCGGCGGCTCCTACGGCGGCTACATGACGTCCTGGATCGTGAGCCACAGCGACCGGTTCAAGGCCGCCGTGTCGGAGCGCGCCGTCAACCAGCTGGTCTCGGAGTGGGGCTCCAGCGACTTCGGCTGGGACTTCAAAGGGTACCTCGGAACGTTCCTGTACGAGGACGTGGAGTCCTACCTCAGCATCTCGCCGGCGACCTACGCGGAGCGCATCCACACGCCGCTCCTGATCCTGCATTCGGAGAACGACCTGCGCTGCGCCGTCGAACAGGCGGAGCACCTCTTCGTGACGCTCCGCCTGCTCAAGCGGACGGTCGAGCTCGTGCGCTTCCCCGAGGAGTCTCACGAGCTGACCCGCTCGGGCAGCCCGGCTCACCGCGTGCAGCGTTTCCACATCGTGCTGGAGTGGTTCGACCGGTATCTGAAGGGCTGAGGCGGCCGCGCGGCGGCGCGCCGCCGCCGGGTGCTCTAGAATCACGTCGGGAAGGCAGCCCGCCACGAGGCAAGCGCATCCCGCTGCAAGGAGTCCTCATGAGCGGCTTTGTGTATGTGATCTACCTCGCCGTCACGATCTATGCTTGGCTCATCGTCGCCCGGGCGGTGATGTCCTGGGTGAATCCGCGACCGGGAACCACCACGTACCGCGTCAACGCGGTACTCGTCGACGTGACGGAGCCGTACCTGAGCCCGTTCCGCCGTCTGATCCCGGTGGCGCGTATCGGTGGGTCGGCGATCGACTTCAGCAGCGTCGTCGCACTCATCGTCCTCTTCGTGGTGCTCCAGTTGCTCGCGCGGCTGTAGGGCCGCGGGAGCGCGCCGGACTGCTCGCATGAAATGCCTGCGAAACGCCGTCCTGGGCGTTGTCGTGATGCTCGCGGCCGTGGCTTGGGCGTGGCCGGCAGTCGCCGCGGCCGCGCCCTCCCGCTGGATCGCCGTCTCGGTGGCCACGCTCTGGGTCGAGCCGGGGCGCGCGCGGCCTGTCGATGCCCCCGCCGTGGCCGCCGTCGCCGACCCCCGCGCTTGGGTCGCCGCGATGACCACGGCGCAGAAGCGCTGGCTGGTGGGGAAGCTCGAGACGCAGGCGCTGTACGGCACACGGGTGACGCTGCTCGCCGAATCCGGCGCCTGGACCAAGGTCGCCGTGCCCGGTCAGCCCACGCCGAGGGACTCGCGGGGCTACCCCGGCTGGGTGCCGACGAGACAACTCACCGCCGTGCGACCAGTGGCGGGGCGAAGCGTGGCGGTCCTCCGCACGCCGACCACCTGGGCCTGGGAGACGCCGTCGCTGAGTGGGCGCGTGCTCGAGCTCTCGTACGGCACGCGCCTCCCCGCGCTGGCCTGGACGTCCTCGTCCGTGCAGGTTGCGATGCTGGATGGGCGAAGCCTGTATCTCAAGCGCGCTGCGGTGACGCTGCGCAGCCGCGGCGCGCCTTGGCCGCAGCCCAGCGGCGCGCAGCTCGTCAGCGAGGCGCGCCGCTTCCTCGGCTTGCAGTACCTCTGGGCCGGCACGTCGGGGTTCGGCTTCGACTGCTCCGGCTTCACCTGCCTCGTCTACCAGGCGCTTGGCGTCACTATCCCGCGCGACGCCGCGCCGCAAGCCGCGGAGGGCGTCAAGGTCGCGCGCTCGGCGCTGCGCGCCGGCGACCTCGTCTTCTTCCGCGGCTCCTCCGGCCGGATCCACCATGTGGGAATGTACGTGGGGGGAGGGCGCATGATCCACTCCCCGGCCACTGGCCTGCCGGTGAGCATCGTCTCGCTCTCCGCCGAACCGTATTCCCGCGAGTTCGCCGGCGGCCGCCGCTACGTGCCGTGAGGCGCGGGGAGCAACGTCCGCATGAGGTCGACGATGGGCGGGGCCTGATGGGTCGACCGCAACAAGGGAAGGATGGTGCGGCCATGACCACGGAGAGCGGGCCTCAGCCTACGCGAGTGACGTACGTCGGCCACGGCACGGTGCTCGTCGAGATGGACGGCGTGCGCATTCTCACGGACCCGTCCCTGAGGCGCTGGACCGGGGCGCTGCGGCGCTACGGGCCGCTGCCCGATGCCGCCGTGCGCCATCGCCTGGATGCCGTGCTCATCTCGCACCTGCACATCGACCACCTGGACACGTCCTCGCTGAAGATGTTGCCCAAGTCGGCCGTGGTCATCGGGCCGCCGCTGGTGGGGCGCACCGTCCACAAGATCGGCTTCAGAACGGTCATCGAGACGCGTCGCGACACGCTCCTGCACGTCGGCGACGTCGACGTCATGGCGGTGCACGCCAGTCACACGCGCCGCCGCTGGGTCCTGACGCCGCCCACCGAGCCGCTTGGCTTCATCATCCAGGGCTCGTCCACGGTCTACTTCGCCGGCGACACGGCGCTCTTCGACGGCATGGACGACCTGCACGAGCGCATCGACGTCGCCCTCCTGCCCATCGAGACCTGGGGGGTGCGGCCGCCGGAAGGGCGCCACATGAGCCCGCGTTCGGCGGCCGGCGCCCTGGCGCTGCTGCGGCCGCGGATCGCGGTGCCCATCCATTGGGGGACGCTCTACATGCCCGGCTCCGCCTATGCCGGCAAGCAGGCTACGTATGCCTGGTTCCAGAAGACCCGCAAGCGCCCCGAAGAGTTTGCCGCGCTCGCCGCCGAGAAGGCCCCCGACGTCGAGGTCAGGCTGCTCGACCCGGGAGAGTCGCTGACCGTCACGTCGCCCGGCAAAGCGGAGCCGGCGGAAGACTCAGGCTAGACCTGAGGCTGAGGGTCAAGCGAAGAGAGGACCGGGCGCCAGCGGCGCCCGGTCCTCTTCTGTCGTCAGTGCGTCGTGCTCAGGCGTTGGCCAGCCACTTCTGGTAGTCGGGGTCGTCGACGACGGCCTGCGCTCGCGCCATGCGCTCCAGGCCCCACTCCATGTAGTCGAACTCGATCTTCGAGAAGGTGTGCTGGATCATCGCCCACACGCCCCACCAGACGCCGGAGACGCTCTTGTAGAGCATCATGCGGCCAAAGCGTCCCTCATCCATCTCGCTGCAGTAGGTCTCGACGATCAGGCGCTCCTCTGCCCGGGAGAACGGATGCTCCATGACGAAGTCGCCGAGGTCGAAGAACGGGTCGGTCATGCCGCCGTACTCCCAGTCGATGATCCACATCTTGTTGTCGGCGTCGATGATGAAGTTCTCGCTGAGCAGATCGTTGTGGCAGGCGACGTCGGCGGGCGGGTTCACGGCCGTCGCCTTCTCGATGGTCTCCATCTCGAGGAGGAGTGACTCGAGCTCGGGCGGCATGGGGGTGTCGTTGTCCCGCGCGATCTTGGTGTAGCGGCGGAGCATGTCGAAGATCTTGATCTCGTTCTTGAAGACCGACTTCTGGTGGAAGATCTTGACCGTCTCGACGGCTTGCTTGAGACGCTCGGGGTGACCCGCCATCGTCTCGGGGTGCATGATCTCGCCTTCGACGAAGTCGATGACCAGGGCGCCCTCGGGGTCGATCTGGTGGACCACCGCCGGTCCGACGCCGGCCTTGGCGACCTGGACCATGCAGTCGCGCTCGACATCGCGATCGATGAACATGTCGGTGCCCTGGCCGGGGACGCGCAGCACGTACTTGCCGCCGCCCGGATTGCCGGGGCCGCCGTTCACCATGACGATGTAGTTGTGGTTGGTGATGCCGCCGCCCAGCTCTTCCCAGCGGACGTCCTTGTCCTTCCAGTCCGCGATGCGTGCGATGGCTTCGTCCGGGCCAAAGTGTGCCATGGTGCTCCCTTTGCTGAGGTGGTCGCCGAAAACACTCCTTCACTGAGCCAATACTCACATATCCACGCGAGTGGGGGCTAGTAGGAGCGGCGCGAGTCCCTGCCCGGCGACTCACAGGCCGCCCTCAGCTCTCTCTCAGCCGATCCTCAGACGCCGCGGGTACCGTTGCTTCAGGCAGACCCGCGGAGGCGGGCGGTCCCTAAGATCACGCGCCCGGATACCGGCCTTCGGCCGTGCGGGCGCAGGCAACGAAAGGCTGTGCACCAATGAGAACAAGACGATTCCTCGCGATGATGGTGGCCGGTTTTCTGGGCGCGGCCGTCCTCCTGGTCGTGGCCAACGTGCTCGGCCTCGTGGGCGGCGGCCAGACCACGGTCGTGAAGGGCGCGTACGCGGCCTTCAAGAGCTCGGGGCTGACCCCGCAGCAGATCTACGAGAAGCACGCCGGCAGTGTGGTCGAGATCACGGCCACGTTCCCGGGCTCCTACGACATCTTCGGGCAGCAGACCGGCGGCGGGCAGGCCCTGGGCACCGGCTTCGTGGTCTCCGAGGACGGCTACATCCTGACCAACGCGCACGTGGTCAGCGAGAGCGGCCAGGCGGTGAGCACGGTCACTGTCACCTTCAAGGGCGACGGCGCGCAGGGAGCGCAGGTCGAGGGCGTGGTGCTGGGCGCCGATGAGTCGACCGACGTGGCCCTGATCAAGGTCGACCCCAGCCAGGCGCCCGCGCTCGTGCCCATCCCCCTCGGCGACTCCTCCAAGGTCACCGTGGGCGAGGAGGTCGTGGCCATCGGCAACCCGCTGGGTCTCGACTTCTCGCTGTCTTCAGGCGTCGTGTCCGCGACCGATCGCCAGCTGCAGTCTCCGAACGGCGCCACGATCAGCGGCGGCATCCAGACCGACGCCGCCATCAACTCGGGCAACTCGGGTGGCCCGCTGATCAACGCCAACGGGCAGGTCATCGGCATCAACGAGCAGATCGCCTCGCAGGGCGGCGGCAACGAAGGCATCGGGTTCGCCGTGCCCATCAACACCGCCGTCCAGATCATGGAGCAGATCAAGGCCGGGACGCTGCAACAGCAGACCCAGACCGTGGACCCGTACGGATACGGGACGGAGAGCAGCCCATACTGAGCGGCCGCCGCTGCGGAGCGGATCGCCGCCGACATGCCGCAACGGCGCGTCGGCGGCGAGGTCCATCCCGACGCGTGGCGGCGAGGTCGTTTGGTCTTGTTCGGCTCTGTGCATACTGGTATCATCACCTGTCAGCTTGGCGTCCGCTCTTCACCGCCCCAGCCCTCACGGGCTCGCGTACCTGCGTGTACACGGGGCGTACGTGCTCGGCGCGCCGCCTCCGAGATCGCACTGGCCACGCCGATGGCCCAAGCACGCCACGAAGAGCAGGAGTCTCCGAGTGATCGAACCCGCTGAAGATCGCACCACCTCGTCCGCTGACCTCGCCGTGCTCTGCACCGACGAGGTGCGAGTGCTGCTCGAAGAAGGCCGCGAGCAAGGCTACCTCGACGGCGCGCACATCGCCGCCACGCTGCGCGACGTCGACCTCACGCCCGAACAGCTCGAGGAGATCCACGGCGTCTTCGCCGACCTCGGCATCGACGTCATCGAAAGCGAGGGCGTCGCCGCAGATCCGGAGCCCGTCGTCGAAGAGGAGGCTCCGCCAAAGCTCGACCTCTCGGTGAAGTCCACCACCAACGATCCCGTGCGCATGTACTTCCGGGAGATGGGCAGGGTGCCGCTGCTCACCGCCGAGGAAGAAGTCTCGCTGGCCAAGCGCATCGAGCGCCGCGACATGGACGCCAAACGCAAGCTCACCGAGGCCAACCTGCGCCTGGTCGTCTCCATCGCTCGCCGGCACATGGGCAGAGGCATGCCGCTCCTCGATCTCATCCAGGAGGGCAACCTCGGCCTCATGCGCGCCGTCGAGAAGTTCGACTACCGGCGTGGCTTCAAGTTCTCCACGTACGCCACCTGGTGGATCAGGCAAGCCGTCACGCGCGCCCTGGCCGATCAGGCGCGCACGATCCGCATCCCGGTGCACATGGTCGAGAACATCAACAAGCTCGTGCGCGTGCAGCGTCAGCTGCTGCAGGACTCCGGCCGCGAGCCCACCCCCGAGGAGATCGCCACGGAGATGGGCACCACGCCCGAGCGCGTGCGCGAGATCCTCAAGATCAGCCAGGAGCCGGCGAGCCTTCACACGCCGATCGGCGACGAGGGCGACGCGCTGCTGGTCGACTTCATCGAAGACAAGGACGCCACTTCCCCTGTCGAAGAGGTCGACGACATCGTGCAGCGCGAGGAGCTCAGCCGTGTGCTGCAGCTGCTCACGCAGCGCGAGCGCCGCATCGTCGAGCTGCGCTTCGGCCTGGCCGGCGGCAATCCGCGGACCCTCGAAGAGGTCGGGCAGAAGTTCGGCGTCACGCGCGAGCGCATCCGCCAGATCGAGGCCAAGACGCTGGCCAAGCTCAAGGCGTATCGCGACGCGCAGTGCCTGCGCGAATTCCTGGATTGACCGAAGGGAGACCATCGTGAGTGACGAGCATCTGCCGAACGTGTATGTCAAGTTCCGCGACGGTTTCCCCGAGGTCGCGAAGGCCCTTGACAGACTCGGCGAAGCCGTCGATGCGGCCGGCCCCCTGGACGAGCGCACCGCGCGCCTCGTGAAGCTGGGTCTGGCCATCGGCGCGGCCGCTGAGGGTTCCGTACGCTCCAACGTCCGCAAGGCGCTCGCCGCCGGGGCGACCCCCGGGGAGGTCCGTCAGGTCGCCGTGCTGGCGATCACCACCTGCGGTTTCCCTCTCGCCATGGCCGGCGCCGGCTGGATCGACGAGGTGCTCGACAGCGAGGCCTGAGGCCGCCGGCGCGGCCGACGCTCACCAGCCGACGCGCCGGCCGCCGTCCCTGGCGACTTTCTCGCGGCACTGCCGCGTGATGGCGGCGCGCACCGTGCGGGCTATCAGCCAGCCCACGGTGGTCGCGGGGCCGGCGTAGCTCAGCCCCGTTCCGCCCTGGGCGCAGGCCACGACCACCGAGTCCGTCGAAGTCCCGCTGGCCGGGTTGCCGTCGGGCGTGCGCACGTTCCATTCGGCGAGCGTCATGGTCTTGGCCTCGGTGGCCGTGATCACGGCATTGACCATCGCGCTCGGCGACAGCTCGGCGTTGACGAGCAGGATCGCGTTGATCGTCCCGGGGGCGGGCGCGAGCGGCGGCGTGATGCCGGCGTTCGCGGTGTTGCTGAGGCCCACCGACACGACGGCCGCGACGGTGACGCCGTCCCGTGACTCCGCCTCGACGCAGGCGTGCTCCGTGTAGGCGGCGGTCATGAGGCCCACGAAGGCGCCGTCGACGCCGCACGAGCCGGCGAACTCCGCGAGGTCGTCCTCCGGGCTCCCACCGTCGTAGTCCTTGTCCACATGCATGTTCACGATGTGGCGGGTGCTGCCCAGCCCTCCGCCCACGACCGCCGAGCTCAGCACCGTAAGCGGCTGCGCGCTCGTCACCCGCACCGCCAGCGTGTCGATGACGACCGAGATGCCGGGGATGGGTGTGAGGGGCGCGTCGTTCATGGGGGGCGATTCTAGTCGAGGCCGATACTGGGTATATAGCGGACAGAAAGCATCCTGATTAGAGCGGATCGAGGTAGACCATGGCCGCAGTCAACGAGGCAGTCCGCGCGGAGTCGTCCGCGGTCGCCCGGCTCCTGGAGGCGCCGCGCTATGAAGTGATCCCCGTGAGCGGCATCGAGGAGAAGGTGGCCGCGCTCCCCGCGGGAGCGACCGTCACGGTGACCGCGTCGCCGCGCCACGGCATCGAGAGGACGATCGACGTGAGCGCGCGCCTGGCCGGCCGCGGGTATCGGGTCGTGCCGCACCTGGCCGCGCGCATGATCGCGGACCGCGGCCAGCTCGAGCGCCTCCTGGCGCATCTCGAGGCCGCCGGCATCCACGAGGTGTTCGTCGTCGGCGGCGACGCCTCGCCGCCCGCGGGAGGTTACGCCGACGCCGGCGACCTCCTCGACGAGCTCGAGCGACTGCCGCACACCCTCACCAGGATCGGCGTGGGCGGCTACCCGGAGGGCCACCCGCTGATCCCCGAGGCCGGGCTGCTCGAGGCCCTGCGGCGCAAGCAGCCGCACGCCGACTACATCGCCACGCAGCTCTGCTTCGACGCTGAGGCGCTGGCGCGCTGGGTTTGGGGGATCCGCGAGGCCGGCATCGGACTGCCCGTGCTCGTGGGCCTGCCGGGCGTGGTGGAGCGCCGCAAGCTCGCCGAGATCTCGCTCAAGACCGGGGTCGGCACGTCCCTTCGCTACCTCGCCCGGCACGGCCGGCAGATGGCCACGCTGGCGCGCTCGCGGCGCTACGACCCCACGCCGCTCGCGCGGGCGGTCGCCGCGCAGGCCGCGGAGGCGGACCTCGGCATCGGCGGCGCGCACCTGTTCACCTTCAACCAGGTCGCGGCGACCGAGGCCTGGGTGCGGCGCACTTCTTCCGTGTGACCGGCCGGGCCGGCTGCGCCCGCCGGCCGCCTACGGCGTCGGCGGGCTCGCCGCCGGATCGGTCTCCGCGCCCGTCGTGAGCTCGCCCTCCCGTGCGCTCGCCTTTCGTAGCGAAGGAGCCGTGCCCAGCACCGAGCCCACAAGGATGAGCGGCATGCCGACCGCGATGCCCAGAGTGAGCGGTTCGCTGAGGAGCACGACTCCCAGAAGCACCGCCACGAGCGGGTTCACGTAGGTGATCACGGTCGAGCGCGAGGGCCCCACTTCGCCGATCAGCGCGAAGAACAGGAAGAAAGCGAGCACGGTGCAGAGGAGAGACAAGGTGGCGACGGCGCCCACCGTCTGCGCCGAGACCGACGCCGGCATGGTCAGCAGGCCCGCCGGCGCGTAGGCGACGGCGGTCAGCGCCAGCGAGGCGGTGATGACGCCCAGGGTGGGGAGTCCGGCCAACGGCCGGCTGATGATAAGCGGGCCGCTGGCGTAGCAGACAGCCACGACCAGCATCTCCGCCACGGCCAGCGGGTCGGAGCCGACGACGTCGATGCCGACCAGCGCCGCCACGCCGGCGAAGCCGACCAGCAGACCCGCGATGCGGCGCGCGTCGAACTGCTCGCCGGCGCCCAACGCCCGGTACAGCACGGCCGCGATGAGCGGCACCGCGCCGACGACGAGCCCGGCCAGGGAGCTCGAGATGCGCACCTCGGCGTGCGCCAGCAGCAGCCAGGGGAGGGCGATCTCCACCACGGTGTAGCCCGCCACCCAGCGCCAGCGCGCCAGGAGCGGGCGCAGCTCGCGGCGGTGCAGGGCCAGGGGCACGAGCAGGAGCGCCGCCGGCGCCGTGCGCAGAAAGATCAGCGCCGGCGGCGGGAGCTCGCGCACGGCGACCCGGATCAGGAGGTAGGGGAGACCCCAGATGACGCACAGGGAGATGAACAGCAGCCAGCCTCTGCGCGACACGGGCGTCACCTCCACGGGGTGCACCCTAGGGCGGGTGTGGGAGGAGTCTACGCCGCCCCCTTCGCGTTGGCATCCGCCGCGGCCCGGTTAGAATGTCGTGCAGGCAGGGCGCCGCATCCGCGCGCCGGCGGGCGAAGGAGACTGACGATGGCTGCAGAGCTCGGAGACGGGTACGGGAAGTCGCCCGCGTGGGAGCCCGCGCGCCCGCGCCTGCGCTTCAGGCGCCTCCTCGTGGGGTGGGCGACGGCGGCTCTGGCCGTCTACGTGGCCGCGTGGCTGGTGCCGGGCGTGCACGTCGAGGGGCCGCTCGGGGCGTTCGCCGCGGCGGCCCTGATCGCGCTGCTCAACGCGCTCCTGCCGCCGCTCATCGCGGCGCTGCGCCTGCCGTTCATGCTCGTCGCCGGCTTCCTGCTCGTCCTGCTTCTCGACGCCTGGATCTTCAAGCTCGCGTCGGACCTCTCCGACAGCTCGTTCGAGGTGGATTCGTTCTGGGCGGCGCTGGCCGCCGCCCTGGTCGTGGCCGCCGTGACCGTCGTCCTCGAGGTCCTGCTCGGCACCAACGACGACGACGTCTACACGCTGCGCGTGATCCAGCGTATCGCCCGCCTGTCCGGCGAGCGCAAGGTGACCGACGTGCCCGGCATCCTCTACCTGGAGGTCGACGGTCTGGCCCTGCCCGTGTTACAGCGCGCCATGCGCGACGGCCACGCCCCCGAGATGGCGCGCTGGCTGGCCGAGGGCACACACCGCCTGGCGGAGTGGGAGACCGACCTTTCGTCGCAGACCGGAGCCTCGCAAGCGGGCCTCCTGCTGGGCTCCAACGACGATATCCCGGCGTTTCGCTGGGTCGAGAAGGAGTCGGGCACGCTGATGACCTGCTCGGCGCCGCCCGACTGCGAGGAGATCGAGCGGCGTCATGCCTCCGGCCGCGGGCTCCTCGTCGACGGCGGCGCCAGCCGCAGCAACCTGCTCTCGGGCGAGGCCGACCACGTCATCCTCACCATCAGTCGCATGGCGGCCGAGAAGAAGGCCAACCCCGGGTACCGGGCCTTCTTCGCCAACGGCTTCAACGTCACGCGCACGCTGGTGCTGTTCTTCTACGAGGTCGGCCTGGAATGGATCGCCGCCGCAAAAGGCATCCGCCGCGATATCCGGCCGCGCGGCCATCGCGGCGGCAAGTACCCGTTCTTGCGCGCCGCGCTCGCCGTGGCGGTGCGTGACATCACCGTCTACAGCCTGCTCGGCGACATGATGAAGGGCCGGCCCGCCGTCTATGCCTGCTTCGCGGGCTACGACGAGGTGGCGCACCACTCCGGCCTCGAGCGCGCCGACACGCTCGAGGTGCTGCGCAAGCTCGACCAGCAGTTCGGGCGCATCGCGCGCGCCCGGAAGTACGCGGCGCGACCTTACGAGATCGTCGTGCTCTCCGACCACGGGCAGACCCAGGGCGCGACGTTCAAGCAGCGCAACGGCTACGGTCTCGACGATCTGGTGCGCCGCTCGATGGAGGGCCGCGCGGTCAGCGAGCTGCGCGCCGGCGACGAGAACGACTCGGCGGTCTCCCAGGCATTCAAGGAGGCCACCGGCGGCAAGAAGAGCCAGCGCGCCAAGAACGACGTCTCCGACGAGGAGACCGTGGTCCTCGGCTCGGGCAACCTGGGGCTCATCTACCTCATGGAGGAGAAGCGCCGGCTGACCCTCGAGGAGATCCATGAACGGCATCCCCGGCTGATCCCCGCCCTGCGGGAGCATCCTCACGTCGGCTGGCTCCTGGTACGCTCCTCGGAGCGCGGCCCGGTGGCCCTCGGCGCGCAGGGCGTCCGCTACCTCGCGGACGACCGCGTCGAGGGCGAGGACCCGCTGGCGGGGTTCTCGGCCAACGCCGCGCATCATCTGCGCCGTACCGACGGTTTCGCCCACGTCGCCGACATCATGGTCAACAGCTTCTACGATCACCAGCTCGACGAGGGCTGCGCCTTCGAAGAGCTGATCTCGTTCCACGGTGGCATGGGCGGTCCGCAGACGCGGGCCACCCTGCTGTATCCGGCGCGGCTGCCCTTGCCGCCGGAGCCCATCATCGGCGCCGAGGCGGCTCATCGCGTGCTGGCGGGGTGGCGCCGCCTGCTGCAAGGGGAGTCCTCGGCGCCGGCCGGGCCTGCGTGACCCGGCGCCGCGCGACCACCGCGGCGCCCGCGCGCTGGGCGGCGGCCGCGGCGGTCGGCTCGCGCGTCCTGCTGGCCCTCCTCGCCGTACTCACGACCTCCACCGTCGGGGTGCGCGTCAGGGGCATGTGGTTGCGCGATCCGGCGCACGCCGAGGTGTTCCACGGCTTCCTCAAGCGGGTGCTCGAACCGTGGGCCCATTGGGACGGCGTCTGGTTCATCCGCATCGCCGCCGACGGCTACGGCGCCCACGCGCAGAGCCAGGCGTTCTTCCCGCTCTACCCGATGCTCGTACGCGGTGTCGCGGTACTGACGGGCCACAACTACGTGATCGCCGGCCTCGTCGTGTCGCTGGCCTGCTACGCGGGCGCCATGGTGATGCTGTTCAAGCTGGCGCACGCGCTCCTCGGCCCTCGCGTTGCCCTCTGGAGCGTGGTGCTGATCTCGGTGTTTCCCACGGCGCTCTTCTTCCAGGCTGTGTACAGCGAGTCGCTCTTTCTGCTGCTCACGCTCCTGAGCCTGTGGTGGGCGCGGCGTAGTCGCTGGGCGCTCGCCGGCCTGGCGGGCCTGCTGGCGGCGCTGACGCGCAGCGCCGGGGTGGTGCTCCTGCTGCCGCTCGCCGTCATCTGGTGGGAGCAGCGCCGGGGCGTCGCTTTCAGGCTGCCGGGCGGCCCTGGCGCCGGCCCGCCGCCGCCGGCGAGCCGCCCGCGCGCTTCATCCGCCGCGTGGCTGCTCCTCGTGCCCGCGGGCCTCGCCCTGTACATGGCCTACCTGTGGTGGGCCTTCGGCGACCCGCTGCTGTTCGGCAGTATGCAGGCATACTGGGGTCGCGAGCTCACCCTGCCCACCTCGGCGATCTGGCGAGGCGCCGTGGCCGCGGTGGGCGGGGTGAGGTGGCTGGCCGCCAACGGCGTCGGCCCGATCCTGGGCGTGCGCCTGCCGTCGGGCGGCCCGGACAGCACCGTGGTGGCGAGTCTGCTCGAGTTCATCAGCTTCGTCGCGGCAGTGGCCATGCTCATCGCCTGCTGGCGCAAGCTGCCGGCGGCCTACACGCTGTACGCTCTGGCCGCCCTGCTGTTCCCGTTGCTCTACTCGACGGAGGCGCGGCCGCTGTACACCCTGCCGCGCTTCATCGTCGTCATCTTCCCGCTGTTCATCGGGGCGGCCGCGGGGCTGGCTCCGCAGCGCGTCTGGCGCTGGGTGGTGGTGGGCTTTCTGGGGGTGCTTCTGGTGGCGTCGACCGTGCTCTTCGCCAGCTTCACCTAGGCGTCCCGCCGCGGGCCCACCGCGGCGCCTGTCACTCCTCGCGCCTGGGGTGCAGGTCGTCGAGGCTCTCGCCGAGCACCTTCTCGAAACCTGCCGCGTCGCGGGGCGGCTCGGGGGCGCCGTCCTCCGCCTCCGTCACGGGCTGCCCGCGGTCGTCCACCGCGACCACACGGTCGGTGCGCGCGGCATGCTCGTCGGTGACGCTCGGGACGACGGTCTGACTGCCTTTCATCAAGCGGAAGACGATGAACCAACCCAGGCCGATCACGAGCACGAGGGTGACGACCACGAGGACCACGACAGTCATTGCTGGGCCAGCCTTTTCCGCGGGGATCTGCCGCCGTGACGGTATCAGCTCCCGCGACGTGTTTCTCGTTTCCGCCGACGCCGGCTCGCCTCCGGGATGCTGCGGGCGGCTGCCTACAAGGCGCTCTCGGGGTGCACGACGAATATGGGGGTCGGGTTGAGCCGGTTCGCCCGCCCCCCCATAATCAGGGCTTCGCCTCAGACGCCTTACAAGGGAGAGCGCATCCCATGATCGTCTTCGAAGACGTCAACAAGGTCTACGACCCCGACGTGGTCGGCCTCCAGGACTTCACCTGCCACATCGGCAAGGGCGAGTTCGTGTTCCTGGTGGGCCCTTCCGGTTCGGGCAA
>Ga0209254_10003534_pt1 | contig 14221 bp, 9 predicted proteins | sample FrelakmetDIP11DI_FD_187148 | JGI IMG/M metagenome (GOLD analysis project Ga0209254, IMG submission 187148) | Freshwater lake sediment microbial communities from the University of Notre Dame, USA, for methane emissions studies - DIP11 DI (SPAdes)... | ecosystem: Environmental > Aquatic >...
CCTAGCCGGACGCCAGTTCCTCGACGAATCGCGACACCGACTCCAGAGCCCGATCCGCGTCGGCGAGCAGCCCGGCATTGGCCTGGAAGACGTGCCAGCGCCGGGGGTACTCCTCGTAAGTCACGCGGACTCCGTCGGCCAGAAGCTTCCCGCGCAGACGTCGCGAGTCGTTGAGCAGCAGCTCATCCGTGCCGACCTGGATCAACGCCGGAGGCAGGTCGCGCAGGTCCGCACCAACCGGTGACGCGAGTGGCTCGCGCGGATCGCAAGCGCCGAGGTAGGCGCGAGCGCATTCATGGACCCAGGGCAGCGTGAGCATGATCTCGCCTGGCGGCGGCGGTCCCGTCTGCTCCAGCGTGAGATCCACCCAGGGTGAGAACAGCACGAGCGCATGCGGCTGTGGCAAGGCCAGTTCACGCAGCCGAAGCGCGGTCGCAACCGACAGTCCGCCGCCCGCGGAGTCGCCGGCCACGACGATGCTGCCGGGATCGGCCCCCTGCGAAACGAGTCCACGGAACGCCGCGACCGAGTCGTCCAGCGCGGCCGGAAACGGGTGCTCGGGTGCGAGGCGATAGTCGGGCGTGAACACCCGTGCGCCGCACAGCTTCGCGAGATGCCCGGTGATCGCCCGGTGCGTCGACGGCGCGCCCGTGCAATAGCCGCCGCCGTGCAGGTAGAGGATCGTGCGCCGCGGATCGGGGTGGCTGGCGGCCCGCGTCCATTCGCCCGTCACGCCGCCGCAGACGGCAGGCTCGAACCTGCTACGCCTCGGCGGCAGCGTGAGGCTGGTAACCCACTTCAGCCGGCGGCGCTGCTGCTCTATGGGCAGCCCGGCAAGAAAGGTCCGGCCGAGCGTCAGCTTGAGCACCGAGCGCAGTATGCCGGCCACTGCGCGCTGGTACGACGACTCGCCCGTCGTCCGCATCCGCGGTTCCGTCTCCCTCATTCGGCCTTCACCAACCCGCAGCACATATGGGTCGCATTCTTTCGTGCGGATCGGCCGCCGTCCATGCGGCGCCAGGCGCGCTCATGGAAGAAGAAGGCCACGGTCTTCATGAGGTCACGCTGGATGCTCTGCATGGCTCTGGCCCCCACGGCCGCCGACATAGGTCAGTGCGCCCAGAGTGTGCGCACGGGGGGGACGCGATCCAATCGCTTGGTCGGATCAGGGCGATAGGCTAGGGACGATGCGCGGCGGGAACCCCGCCGGCCGGGTCGTCAGCCGCGGTTGCTGCCTTCCGGGAGCACCTCGAGGCGCGCCGCAGCGACGCCGCGGCGGACCATGCCGATCTCGGCCGCGGCGGCCTGGGAGAGATCGGCAATGCGGCTGCCAACGAATGGCCCGCGGTCGTTCACCCGGACCACAACGCTGCGGCCATTGCGCAGATTGGTCACCCGTACCTGGGTACCGAAAGGCAGCGTCGGGTGAGCCATCGTGAATGCGGTTGCGTCGAACAGCTCTCCACTGGCCGTGGGGCGGTCGTGGAACTGGGCGCCGTACCAGGACACGACCCCCTCCTGCACGACGACTTTGGCCTGGGAGGCGCCGAAAGGCAGGAGCAACGCCAGCACGCCCAGCGCCAGAAAGGAGCGTGGTCGTCGGACGCGTCGGCGGGCGTTCTCTGGACGTGGGGTCATGACTTCCGGCCTGGTGCAGACGGCGGTTCCGACCGGGTCGGGCGCCGCGAAGTTCCGGGGATTCTACGCGACCAGGGGTGCCAGAGCCCATCGAAGATCACATTTTGCCTTTTCTTTCATTGAGTTATGTTCACACCAGCGGTCCCACGAGGGTTCGGGCGAGGTCCGTCATGGCCCGCGTGCGGCCCATGCGACCGGGCGTCGGCCAGTCGGACCTGGCTGCCGCCGGCGCGTTTCCGACCGGTCCGGGCCGGTCATGTTGCACTGCATTGACGCCGGACGGCCCGCGTGTCATATGACTCCGGCCATCCAGATCCTGTCGCTCCTGCCAGGGGGGGCCGGCGCCAGCCAGCCGTCCCCCATCTGGCTGGGAGCGACGCACTGGCCGACGACCCTCGACCGGCAGGCAGGCCCGCACCGATGACCGAAACGCATCGCCCCGCTCACCTCCCCCCCGAGAAACAGGGGCTGTACGACCCGCGCTTCGAGCACGACGCCTGCGGCGTCGGCTTCGTCGTGAACATCAAGGGACGCAAGTCCCACCGGATCCTCGAACAGGCCATCCAGGTCCTGAAGAACCTCGACCACCGAGGCGCCTGTGGCTGCGAGGTCAATACCGGCGACGGCGCCGGGGTCCTCATCCAGATGCCCCACACCTTCAACGAGGACGTTTGCCGCAAGGCCCGCATACCCTTGCCCCCGGCCGGCCAATACGGCAGCGGCATCATCTTCCTGCCACGCAACCCGACCGTGCGCCGCCAGGTCGAGCAGAAGTTCGAGCAGCTGGTGCAGTCCGAGGGCCAGCACGTCATCGGCTGGCGGTCCGTGCCGACCGTCAACGGCATGCTCGGCGAGACGGCCCGCTCCTGCGAGCCGTTCATGCGCCAGGTGTTCATCCGGCGCGACCCGTCGATCACGGACGAGCTCGACTTCGAGCGCAAGCTCTACGTGATCCGCAAGCGTGCGTACAGCGAGATCCGCACCTCGACGCTGGCGGGTGCCGAGTCCTGGTACGTGGTGAGCCTCTCCTGCCGCACCCTGGTCTACAAGGGAATGCTGCTCACGACGCAGCTCGACCAGTACTTCCCAGACCTGCACAACCCGGCTCTGGAGACCGCGCTGGCGCTGGTCCACTCGCGCTTCAGCACCAACACCTTCCCGAGCTGGGACCGCGCCCACCCCTACCGGTACATCGCCCACAACGGCGAGATCAACACGGTGCGCGGCAACTCGAACTGGATGCATGCCCGCGAGGCGCGCTTCGAGTCGGAGGCCTTCGGCGAGGACATCGAGAACATCCGCCCGATCATCAACCCCAACGGCAGCGACTCGGGCATGTTCGACAACACGCTCGAGCTGCTCTACCTCGCCGGCCGCTCGCTGCCGCACGCCGTGATGATGATGATCCCGGAACCGTGGTCGAACCACGAGTCCATGGACGACGACAAGCGCGCCTTCTACCAGTACCACTCGAGCCTGATGGAGCCCTGGGACGGTCCAGCCTCCATCGCCTTCACCGACGGCATGCAGATCGGCGCCGTGCTCGACCGCAACGGTTTGCGTCCGTCGCGCTACTACGTGACGAACGACGACCTCGTGATCCTGGCCTCCGAGGCCGGCGTCCTCGACGTGCCGCCCGAGACCGTGGTGCAGAAGGGCCGGCTGCAGCCGGGCCGCATGTTCCTCGTGGACACCGTGCAGGGCCGCATCATCGACGACGAGGAGATCAAGCGCACGATCGCCACCCAGCGACCCTATCGCGAGTGGCTCGACCAGTACCTCGTGCACCTCGACGACCTGCCGGCTGCGCCCGAGACCCCGGCGCCCGATCCCGACAGCCTGCTGCAGCGCCAGGTTGCGTTCGGCTACACGTTCGAAGACGAGCGCGTGCTGCTCACGCCCATGGCGCGCGACGGCGTCGAGGCCGTGGGCTCGATGGGCAACGACACGCCGCTCGCGGTGCTGTCGAACAAGCCGCGGCTGCTGTACGACTACTTCAAGCAGATGTTCGCGCAGGTGACGAACCCGCCGATCGACTGCATCCGCGAGGAGCTGATCACGTCGGCGGAGACCAGGCTCGGTTCGGAGGGCAACCTGCTCAATCCGCAGCCGGCCGACTGCCGCCGCCTGGAGCTCAAGTGGCCGATCGTGACCAACGAGGAGTTCGCCAAGGTCCGCCGCATGGACCTGCCCGGCCTCAAGGTCGGCGTGCTTCCGATCCTGTTCCGCGTCTCGCGTGGCGAGAAGGGCCTCGTGAAGTCGCTCGAGGAACTGCGCTTCATGGCGCGGCGCCTGATCGAGGAAGAAGAGTGCAACGTGCTGGTCCTGAGCGACCGTGGCGTAAACAGGGAATTCGCGCCGGTTCCGGCGCTGATGGCGGTGGCTGGACTGCACCACTACCTGATCCGCGAGGGCCTGCGCACGCGCGCAAGCCTGGTGCTCGAGACCGGCGAGGCGCGCGAAGTGCACCACTTCGCGCTGCTGATCGGCTACGGGGTCAGCGCGATCAATCCCTACCTCGCCTTCGAGACCATCGAGCACATGATCGGCGAAGGCTTGCTCACCGGCGTGGACTACAAGGCCGCCTGCAAGAACTTCGTCAAGGCAGCGGCCAAGGGCGTGATCAAGGTTGCTTCCAAGATGGGCATTTCCTCGCTTCAGAGCTACCGCGGCGCGCAGGTGTTCGAGGCGGTGGGGCTCCGGCAGGACGTGATCGACGAGTACTTCCGCTGGACGTCCTCGCGCGTCGGCGGCATCGGCACGGACGTGATCGCGCAGGAGGTGCTGCTGCGCCACCAGGCGGCGTTCCCGGAGCGGCCGCTCGAGCGGCACGCGCTGCCGGTGGGAGGCCAGTACCAGTGGCGCGCCGATGGCGAGTATCACCTGTTCAACCCCGAGACCATCCATCGCCTGCAGAAGGCGGTGCGCAGCGGCAGCTACCAGACTTTCAAGTCGTACGCCCAGCTCGTGAACGAGCAGTCGACGAATCTCTGCACGCTGCGCGGGCTGCTCGAGTTCAAGGCCGGCGAAGCGATCCCGCTGGAAGAGGTCGAGCCGGCGGAAGCGATCATGAAGCGCTTCAAGACCGGGGCGATGTCCTACGGCTCGATCAGCAAGGAAGCGCACGAGACGCTGGCCATCGCGATGAACCGGATCGGCGGCAAGAGCAATACCGGCGAGGGTGGCGAGGACCCGGAGCGCTTCGTTCCGCTGCCGAACGGCGACTCGAAGAACTCCGCGATCAAGCAGGTGGCTTCAGGGCGCTTCGGCGTCACGAGCGAGTACCTCACAAGCGCGAAGGAACTGCAGATCAAGATGGCGCAGGGCGCGAAGCCCGGCGAGGGCGGCCAGCTGCCCGGTACCAAGGTTTATCCGTGGGTGGCGAAGACGCGTCACACGACCGCAGGCGTCGGCCTCATCTCCCCGCCGCCTCACCACGACATCTACTCGATCGAGGATCTCGCCGAGCTGATCCATGACCTGAAGAACGCGAACCGGCACGCGCGAGTGAGCGTGAAGCTCGTGGCGGAGGTGGGCGTGGGCACGATCGCGGCGGGGGTCGCAAAGGCGCACGCCGACGTGGTGCTGATCAGCGGCTACGACGGCGGCACGGGCGCCTCGCCGCAGACCTCCATCACGCACGCAGGCCTGCCCTGGGAACTCGGACTCGCCGAGACGCACCAGACGCTGGTGCTCAACAACCTGCGCAGCCGCATCGCGGTGGAGACCGACGGACAACTCAAGACGGGCCGCGACGTCGCGGTCGCCGCGCTGCTCGGCGCCGAGGAATTCGGCTTCGCGACGGCGCCGCTGGTGGCGACGGGCTGCATCATGATGCGCGTCTGCCACTTGAACACCTGCCCCGCCGGCATCGCCACGCAGGATCCGCGCCTGCGCGAGAAGTTCAAGGGCAAACCCGAACACGTCGTGAACTTCATGCGCTTCGTCGCCGAGGAACTGCGCGAGATCATGGCGCAGCTGGGGTTCCGCACCGTCGAGGAGATGGTCGGTCGCGTTGACCGCCTCGAGCCACGCGCGGCCATCGAGCACTGGAAGGCGAAGGGCCTCGACTTCTCGAACCTGCTCTACTCGCCCGAGGTCGACCCCGACTGGGGCCGCTACTGCCAGGACGAGCAGGACCATGGCCTCGAGCGGTCACTGGACATGACCGTACTGCTCGAGCTCTGCCGACCCGCGATCGAGCGTGGCGAGGAAGTGGTCGCGGAGCTGCCGATCCGCAACGTGAACCGCGTCGTAGGCACCATTACTGGAAGCGAGATCACGCGCCGGCACGGCGCAAAGGGCCTCCCCGAGGACACGATCCGCCTGCACTTCCGCGGCTCCGCCGGCCAGAGCTTCGGCGCCTTCATCCCGCCGGGCATGACGCTTTCTCTCGAGGGCGACGCCAACGACTACGTCGGCAAGGGTCTCTCGGGCGGCAAGGTCGCGGTGCTGCCGCCGCGCGAGTCGAAGTTCGTCGCCGAGGACAACATCATCGTCGGCAACGTGGCGCTGTACGGCGCCACCAGCGGCGAAGCGTTCATCCGCGGACTCGCGGGCGAGCGCTTCGCGGTGCGCAACAGCGGCGTGAACGCGGTCGTCGAAGGCGTTGGCGATCATGGCTGCGAGTACATGACCGGTGGCCGCGTCGTGGTGCTCGGCCCGACGGGGCGCAACTTTGCGGCCGGGATGTCGGGCGGCATTGCATACGTGCTCGACGAGCGCGGCGATTTCCATGACCGGGTCAACACGCAGATGGTCAGCCTCGAGCGCCTCACCGACGAGGCCGAGATCACCGGCGTGCGCAGGCTCGTCGAGCGGCACCTCGAGCACACCTCGTCGAGCCGCGCCCGCCAGGTGCTCGACGCCTGGGACGACCTCGTGCCGAAGTTCGTGAAGGTCATTCCGCGCGACTACCAGCGCATGCTCGGTGCCATCGCTCGTGCCGAGGAGCAGGGCCTCGTCGGCGACGAGGCGATCATGGTGGCCTTCGAGGAGAACGCCCGCGACACCTCGCGGGTCGGCGGCAACTGAGCGGGCCCGCGGGCCCCGAGAAGACGACGATGGGAAAGCCAACGGGATTCATCGAGTACCTGCGCGAGCTGCCGATCGATCGCGCACCTTCGCAGCGCATCTCCGACTGGAAGGAATTCCACCCGCACCTCGAGGAGAAGCGACTGCGCCAGCAGGGCGCTCGCTGCATGGACTGCGGCGTGCCGTTCTGCCACACGGGCAAGCTTATCAGCGGCATGGCATCGGGCTGCCCGATCAACAACGTAATTCCGGAGTGGAACGACCTCGTCTACCGCGGGCTCTGGCAAGAGGCGCTCGACCGCCTGCACATGACCAACAACTTCCCGGAGTTCACCGGGCGCGTGTGCCCGGCGCCCTGCGAAGGTTCCTGCGTGCTCGGCATCAACGACCCGCCGGTCGCGATCAAGAACATCGAGGCGGAAATCATCGACCGCGGCTGGGAGGAAGGCTGGGTGTTGCCGGAGCAGCCGAAGGGCCGCACCGGCAAGCGCGTCGCCGTGATCGGCTCGGGTCCCGCCGGGCTCGCCGCGGCCGAGCAGCTCAACCGCGCCGGCCACCTCGTCTCGGTGCTGGAGCGCGACGACCGGCCGGGCGGGCTGCTGATGTACGGCATCCCGAACATGAAGCTCGACAAGCGCGAGGTCGTGATGCGTCGCCTCGATCTCATGGAGCATTCGGGCATCAAGTTCATCTGCAACGCCAACGTCGGCGAGAACGTCGAGGCGAACCTTCTGCTGCGTGACTTCGACGCCACGGTGATCTGCACGGGTGCCACCCGGCCGCGCGACCTCCCCGTCGACGGCCGCAGTCTCCAGGGCGTGCACTTCGCGATGGACTACCTGACCTTCAGCACCCGGGCACTGCTCGCCGGCGACCCGGACTCGAGCTCGATCCACGCGCGTGGCAAGGACGTCGTGGTGATCGGTGGTGGCGACACCGGCACCGACTGCGTCGGCACCGCCCTGCGCCAGGGCTGCCGCAGCCTCGTGCAGATCGAGATCATGGCGCGCCCGCCGCTCGAGCGAGCCGCCGACAACCCGTGGCCCGAGTGGCCCAAGGTGTATAAGCTCGACTACGGACAGGAGGAGGCCGCGGCGAAGTTCGGCTCGGACCCGCGGGAGTACCTCACGACGGTGAAGCGGTTCGTCGGCGATGCCGGAGGCCAACTGAAGGAAATCGTCACCGTGCAGGTGAAATGGGAACGCAACGCATCGGGGCAGGTCGTGCCGGTCGAAGTGCCCGGCACAGAGCAGTCGCGGCCCGCGCAGCTCGCGTTGCTCGCGATGGGCTTCCTCGGGCCGGAGCAGCCGTTGCTCAAGGACCTCGGTGTCGAGTGCGACGCGCGCAGCAACGTGCGCGCGGAACACGGCCGCTTCGCAACCAACCTCCGGGGAGTGTTCGCCGCGGGCGACTGCCGTCGCGGCCAGAGCCTGGTCGTATGGGCGATCAACGAGGGCCGCGGCGCGGCGCGCGAGTGCGATCGCTTCCTGATGGGACGCACCGGCCTGCCCTGAGGCTGGCGGTGGCGGACGGCCACTCGTGAAACCGCACACGCCACCAGCAGATCAGTCACGCGAATCGAACGGCTGGGGCCTTTCGATCGGCGTATGGCTCGTGCTCGGCTTCGGGCTGGTGATCGCGGCCTTCGTGATCGGCAGCCTGCTCGCCCAGCGCGGTTCGCGGCTCGCTACCGAGGAACTCCGTCGCGTCCAGCTCGAGATCGCGCCGCTCACGCGGACCGCGCGCGATCTCGGCGAGAGCTCCGCGGCATTCGACCGCGCCGTGCTCGAGTTCCTCGGCACCGACTCCGAACAGCACCGCGAGCGGCTCGCGGAGGCCGGTCAGCGCCTGTCCGATGCCATCAACGAGGCAACGGTGTCCACCGGTCCCGCGACTGATGCCTACGGGGAGTCCCTCACCGAGGCTCTTGCCAGGCACCAGGTGCTTGGATTCCGGCTGGCCGAAATGCGCGCGGCGCGGCGCCAGGCGCTCGAGCGCCTCGACGCTGTCTACGGCGGACTCGCGCGGAGACTGGGCGCTGGCGCCGGGATAGGAGTACGCATCGGCGAAACGGTCCTGACCCGCCCCGAGATGCAGGAGCTCGCCGCGGCGCTGGAGCCGGCGCGCATGCAGGCCGCGGTGCAGGTCGATAGCGAGTCACCCCGCCCCGTGGCCCTGACTCCGGGCGAGGCGAGTTTCCGAAAGGTCCTGCGCGCGCACGAAGAGGCGCTGCGCCGCTCGCCCGGGCTCGCATGGCTGTCGCTGGTCGAGGACGATTTCGCTACGGCGGTGTCACTGCGCCGGTCGGCACAGTCTCTGCGCCGCGAGATCGCAGAGGGACGTGCAGAATTCACGACGTCGAGCGAGAACCTGGCCGCGCGCATCCGCGAGCAGTATGAGACGCCGGCCTGGGACCGCTTCGAGACGGCGACGACGAACGCGGCCGCCACGCTGCAGCGCGCCGAACGCGACATCACCGACGGTACCGTCAAGTCCATCCTCGCTGCACTGCTGGTGCTGCTGATCACGGCCGCGCTGATCACCCGGCCGATCCGCCGGCTCACGGCGGGCGCGCGCCGCCTCGCGGCTGGCGACCTCGCAGCCCGGGTCAGTCGTGGCGGAGCCAGCGAAGTGGACGAGCTGTCACGTGCCTTCAACCAGATGGCCGCCGAGCTCGACGACGCCGAGCGGGCAGTGCGCAGCTACCAGGCACAGCTCGAGCACCGCGTAACCGAGCGTACTCAGCAGCTGCAGCACCTCGCCGAGCATGATCCGCTCACCAACCTGCCTAACCGGCGTCAGCTGTTCCGGTATCTGAGCGACCGCATCGAGACCGCGACGGCGCGGGGCGAGCGGCTGGCCGTGCTGTTCATGGACCTCGACAACTTCAAGACCGTGAACGACAGCCTCGGCCACGAGTTCGGGGACCGCGTGCTTACCGAGATCGGCGAACGGCTGCGGCAGCTGGGCGGCGAGTCGGGTTTCATCGCAAGGCTCGGCGGCGACGAGTTCACGCTGGTGTTCCCGTTCTCGGGATCTGTCCAGGAGATCGAGGACCGCGCCGGCAACCTGGTCGCACGCTTCCAGCGACCGCTGCAGGTGGACCGGCGCGAGATCGCCATTGGCGTGAGCTGCGGCGCCGCGATACTGCCCGACCACGGCACCGACGCCGCCTCGCTGCTGCGCGCGGCGGACGCGGCGCTGTTCCGCGCCAAAGAACTGGGGCGCAACCGCCTGTGCATCTACGATCCGGAACTGCTGGTGGCCGCGTCGAATCGCTTCCGCGTCGAGCAGGCCCTGCGCCGTGCCATCGACGCGGGCGAGTTCGTGCTTCACTACCAGCCGCAGGTGAGCCTGGTGCGACGCGAGGTCACCGGCGTCGAGGCGTTGCTGCGCTGGCGCCAGGCCGACGCCACGATCGTCCCGGCCGGCGATTTCATCGCGATCGCCGAGCAGTCTGGACTCATGCTCGACCTGAATGGATGGATCCTCGAACAGGCTGCGAGCGACGTGCGCCGGTGGCGCGAGGCCGGCTGGTCGGACGCGCGCGTCGCGATCAACGTTTCGGCGCAGCAGTTCATCTCTGGAGATTTCCTCGCCGCCGTCGAGCGGCTGCTCGAGCGACACGGCCTGCCCGCGGAGGCGATCGAGCTCGAGCTCACCGAGAACATGCTGCAGACGGGAGCGATCACGGTGCACACGCTGCGTGCGCTGCGGGGCCTCGGCATCACTACGGCGCTCGACGATTTCGGCATCGGCTACTCGTCGATCACCTCGCTCGAGCAGCTGCCGCTGAATCGCGTGAAGCTCGACCGCAGCGTGCTGGCGGAGGTGGACTCCAATCCGCGTGCAGCCTCGATCGGCAGTTCGATCATCGCTCTGTGCCGGAGTCTCGGGCTGCAGGTGACGGTGGAAGGCGTCGAACGCGCCGGACAGCTTGGCTTCCTGACAGGCTGCGGCGATGTGAACGTGCAGGGATTCCTCGTCGCGAAGCCGATGGATGCGGCGCAGGTGCTCGATGCGGCGACCAGCATGCGCGACCGCATGTCGGTGCTCCTCGAGGCTGCAGCCGCCGGGCGCCCGGACCGCAGCGAAGACGGTCAACTGCGCCGGCTGCATGTGCGCTAGTCAGCTGTTGCCCTGCCTGCCCAGCCCGGGCCACGCACCACGCGTCCCGGTTTCGCTCCGGTGTGCTCCCCGTCACTGATCGCCGGTACGCCGTTCACCAGCACGTGCCAGACACCCACTGCGTACTGCTGCGGGTCGTCGAAAGTCGCACGGTCGGCGATCGTCGCAGGATCGAACACGACGACGTCGGCGAAGCAGCCGGGATCGATGCAGCCGCGCCCCTCGAGCTTCCAGTTCTCCGCGGGCAGCTGCGTCAGGCGGCGGATGGCCTCGCCGAGCGTGAGAACCTGCTCCTCGCGCACGTACTTGCCGAGCAGCCGCGCGAAGTTGCCATAGGCGCGCGGATGCGTGCTCGCCTTGAGGAACACGCCCTCGGGCGCGAGCGCGGCGGCGTCGGAGCCGAAGCTCACCCAGGGCTGCGCGATGCCGAGGCGCACGTTGTCCTCACTCATCAGGAAGTACACGGTGTTCACGCGCGAGTGGTCCTCGATCACGAGGTCCACCATCGTGTTCTCGGCATCGGTGCCGCGCAGTGCCATGACCTCCGCGAGCGTCTTTCCTGTGAGAGGCTTCAGGCGCTCGTTCTTGAAACCGATGAACTTGACGCGCTCGGGCGACCCCGCCGTCCGGTAGAAGTTCTCCTCGCCCGGCGGCGGGTTCTTCATGTCGGCGATCACGCGTGCGCGCAGCGCCGGGTCGCGCAGCCGCGCCACCCACGCGTCAAGGCCGCCCGCCTGCACCCACAGCGGCATGGCCGCATCCAGGCCCGTCGCTCCGGCCGTGTAGGTGTACATGTCGGCGGTCACCGGCAGCCCCGCAGCCCGCGCCTGCTCGATCATCGCGATCGCGCCCGCCATGCGGCCCCAGTTCGCCTCGCCCGCGGCTTTCAGGTGATAGGCCTCCCCGTGCCCGCCCGCGGCTCTCGTGATCTCGATGAGCTCGCCGATCGCTTCCTCGAGCCGGTGGCTCTCGTTGCGCACGTGTGAGATGTAGCCTCCGCCCGACTCCGCGGCGGCCTGCGCCAGCGCGATCAGCTCCGGCGTCTCGGCGAAGAACGCCGGCGCGTAGATGAGCGAACTGCCCACGCCGAGGGCACCCTCGCCCATCGCCTGGCGCACCAGCTCCTGCATGCGCGCCAGCTCGGCCGGCGTCGGGTCGCGGTCGCCCTCACCGAGCACATGCACCCGCACCGTGGTCGCACCCACGAACGAGGCGACGTTCGGCGACACGCCGCGCCTCACCAGCGACTCGAGGTACTCGCCGAACGTGGTCCAGTCGATGTCGTAGCGGTAGTCGCGCTGCTGCTTGCGGATCTCCTGCTTCATCGCCTCGGTAAGCGGCCCGCCCGACTCGCCCTCGCCAAAGATTTCGAGCGTGACACCCTGCTTCAGGTCGCTCAGGCCTCGACCATCCACCAGCAGCGATTCGTTGGCCCACGACAGCACGTTGATGAACCCGGGCGCGACCGCCTGGCCGCGCGCGTCGATCTCGCGACGCGCAGTCGCCCCCGACAGGTCGCCGAGGGCCGCGACGCGGTCGCCGTTGATCCCGACGTCCGCGCGTCGCCCCTCCGCCCCGCTGCCGTCGTAGACCACGCCGTTGCGCACGATCAGGTCGAACCGCGCCGCGGGCTCCGGCGTGTGTGTCGTCGCACAGCCGGCCAGTACCGCAATCGCTGCGAGCAGCAGGCCGGAGACGGTCCGCGCCGGGGCGCCCTCCCGGACGCGCATGCAGTGGGCGTTCACCTCAGGACCTGAACTGACAGGCTTTCCACGCCTTGCGCGCGCGAATGCGCGACAGATAGCGGCCGATGGCCGGGTACGCCGCCATCTCGTCCCCGGCGAGCGCCAGCGCGTCGAACAGCGGCCCGTAGCAGCAGTCCACCAGCGAGAACTCGTTGCCGAGCATCCAGTCGTGGCGGTCGAGGTGCTCACTCACCACAGAGAGGTAGCGCGCACTTTCCTTGCGGGCCTTCTCCTGCGCCATCGTATCGGGCGGCCGGTTGATGAGGCGCGCGACGTAGCCGTTGAACCACAGCTGGCCCACGGGCTCAGAGAGATGCCGCGCCTCGAAGAACAGCCACTTGGCCGCGCGCCCCTTCGCCTCCGCGTCGCCGGGCCACAGCTGGTGGGTACGCTCGCCGAGGTAGGTGAGGATCGCATTCGACTCCCACAGCGTGTACGGGCCCCAGGTGAGGATGGGCACCTTGCGGTTGGGATTGAGCTGGCCCACGAGGTCGGCGGTCTGCCCACCGCGCCCCAGGTCCACGGTCACGAGTGAGTACTCGAGCCCGAGTTCCTCCAGCGCGAGCCGGGCCTTCTGCGGATTGGGCGACCAGTACCAGTACAGCGTCAGCATGGCGACCTCACAGGATCGGATCGCGTTTCTCGCCCCGCTCGTACACGACGTGCGCGCGGCCCACGAGCAGCGGGTCGAGCGGACCGATACGGTCGAGGTCCTTGTTGGTGTAGGGCAGCTTGTGCAGCACGTAGCGCATGGCGTTCAGGCGTGCCCGCTTCTTGCAGTCGGACTTGATCACCGTCCACGGCGCGTCGGCCGTGTCGGTGTAGAAGAACATCGCCTCCTTGGCCTTGGTGTACTCCTCCCACTTGTCGAGCGAGGCGAGGTCCACCGGGCTCAGCTTCCACTGCTTGAGCGGGTGCGACTTGCGCTCGGTGAACCGTCGCCGCTGCTCCTTGCGGCTCACCGAGAACCAGAACTTGATCAGGTGCAGTCCGCTGCGCGTCAGGTTGCGTTCGAACTCCGGCGCCTGGCGCATGAACTCCAGGTACTCGTCGTCGGTGCAGAAGCCCATCACGCGCTCGACGCCGGCACGGTTGTACCAGGAGCGGTCGAACAGCACGATCTCGCCACGCGTCGGCAGGTGCTCGATGTAGCGCTGGAAGTACCACTGACCCCGCTCGACGTCGCTCGGCTTCTCGAGCGCCACCACGTGCGCGCCACGCGGGTTCAGGTGCTCCATGAAGCGCTTGATCGTGCCGCCCTTGCCGGCCGCGTCACGACCCTCGAAGAGGATCACCACGCGCTGGCCGGTCTCCTTGACCCACGCCTGCAGCTTCAGGAGCTCCACCTGCAGCTCGTACTTCCTGCGCTCGTAGCTGCGCCGGGACATCAGGTGCTTGTAGGGATAGCCGCCCTGGCGCCAGTCGTCGGCGAGTTCGCCGTCGGCCTTGTCGCGCTGCAGCTTGCGTGCCACTTCCTCGCGCTGCGAGAGCAGGTTGCGGAGCGCCACCACGTCGTCGGGCGCGGCGCCGGCGAGGATCGCCTCGAAGGAGTCGATCAGCCCGCGCGGATCGCCTTGCGCGGCGCGCGCGAGGATATCCTGCACTGCCCATGCCTTCGACTCGTTGGCGGCGTCCGTCGCCTCGTGGACCGCGAAGTCCTCGATGCCGCGGGCCGT
>Ga0209254_10003535_pt1 | contig 14213 bp, 14 predicted proteins | sample FrelakmetDIP11DI_FD_187148 | JGI IMG/M metagenome (GOLD analysis project Ga0209254, IMG submission 187148) | Freshwater lake sediment microbial communities from the University of Notre Dame, USA, for methane emissions studies - DIP11 DI (SPAdes)... | ecosystem: Environmental > Aquatic >...
GTTCCGGTGGGAAAATTGTTTTCGCTCTCCACCCGGGCGTAGAACCGCAGCCCGGACATCTCTCGCACCCGTTCCAGCAGGGCGCTGGCGCGTTGGAGTGCGGCTGCTGGTGCGTTCTCTCCATTCAAGATCAGCTGGTCCGCTGCCCCGGCAGGGTCGAAGGTGACCCCGGTGCGAGAGTACAGCCCATCCAGGTTGATCGAGATCGAGCCGCTGGAGGGAATGTGCAGTTCGGGGTCGCGGTTTCCCCAATATTTGATCAGGGCGATGTTCGGGCAGCTGATCGCAGTCGCAGTCCAGGGATGCATTTTATATATACTGCTTTTTCTTCATTTTCTAGCGCAAGTGTACCACGGACGTCCGGGAGCAGATCGCCTGCAATTCTGTTATACCAACCTCCAATGCTCCATAATACCGTGCCAGGGATTTTATGAATGGGGTCATCCTGCCAGGGTCAACATGACCTCGCGTTCATCCACTCGATGCCGCGGGATATCTTTCGACAGGTCTGCTTTCCCAAAGGGTAACCAAAACAAGAGCAGAACAATTAGAAATACAGCCAGTACAAGTGCTGCCAACCAGGTTTGGAAGGATAAGGGGAGAAAGACTGTCAGGCAGAAGAGCACAATGCCCCCACAGGCGCAAATCGCCGAAACCTGCGCGGCGCGTTTCTCGCCTTCTTGCAGCGAGATCAACATAAAGCTGCCAAAGCCCAGGAAGATCATTGCGGCATTCATGAAAAGGAATATCGTGATGATATCCGATTTCATCAGACGCCTCCTGAATTATTCTAAATCACGCGTATGAAAATTTACGAATCGGAGGTTTTTTCCACGCCACTAGAACAGACCGCCAAATACATCCGGATCGCCAACTCCCAAACCGACCAGGCTGGGGCCTGTATGCGCTCCCAATACCGGAGCGACCACGGCTACCGGATCGAACTGGCAGTTAAATTTCCTGCTGATAGCCTCGCGCAGGAATTCTACGCCTTCCGGGTTCTGCCCGTGCAGCAATTGGACGCGCAGGCGTTGTCCCTCGGAGAACATCGAGCCCACAACTTCCGGGATCCTGTTCAGGGCGCGTTTCCAGGTCATTTCTTGTCCAAACGTGGCATAAATCCCATTAATCTTCTCCGGTCCGATCACAGGCTTGATTCTAAGTACAGAGGCCACCAGACCTTTGAGGTGGCTGATACGCCCACCATGGATCAGGTATTTCAGATTATCCAGGGTGAAAAGCCCCTGGGTCTTTGCCTGCATTTGACTGAGTTGGTCCAGTATCCGTTCTACAGTCCAGCCCTTCCGCAAAGCATAGGCAGCTGCCTGGACCATCCAGCCCAATGGGCTGGAGAGAGTCATAGAGTCAAATAGGGTAACATGCGCTTCCGGAACCATGCTGGCTCCGGCGCGCGCAGCATTTAATGTGCCGCTCAGACCGGAAGAGATATGGATGGAGAGGATGTCTGGGTCGGAAAGTGCTATCTTCCGGTAGAGTTCAGCAAAATCGCCGGGTGATGGCTGCGAGGTGGTGGGAAAACTCTCAGTCTGGCTGAGCAGGGTATAAAATTCATCCGGCTGCAGGTCTACCCCGCTCAGGTAAGTCTTTCCATCTAGCTGGATAGATAGGGGCACAGTATGGATGTGCAGTTCCTCTAATTGAGCAGCTGATAGATCCGCGGCGCTGTCTGTTACGATTTGCATCTCAACCTCCTTTTCCCTCGACCGGGTAAATACGCATCTGTCCGGTAACATGTCTGGACAGGGAAAAATTATAACCCAAATCTTGGATCTTACCTTAAGAATATTGGATAGTTATTGGTGGATTTTCTACGCGCAGTTAGCATTTCGGATTTTGAAAGGTATAATCCAGATTGACGCCAGAATTGAAAGGGACACTTGCATATGAAATCGCCTTTAATGCCGAATAGAATCCCCCGTGCAAACACAGTGGGCGAAAGGGCTTCCTTCTCTCGCACGCTGACAGAAGCGGATGTGGCGCTGTTCATCGGAGTAACCTGGGATGTGAATCCACTGCACACAAATGATCGCTATGTAAGCGAGATGCCATTCCAGCGGCGGATTGTGCCAGGTCTACTGACCGCCAGCTTGCTCACGCACCTGGGTGGATTGTGGGCGTTTCTGGCTCAAGAGATGCATTTCAAGTTTCTGACGCCCGTTTACATTGGGGAGACGATCACTGCCGAAGCTGTGGTGATTGAAGCCGATACAGAGAAAAACTGGGTTAGGCTGGATTGCCGTTGTGTAAATGGTGAAGGACAAGAAGTATTGCATGCTGAAATAGAGGGCTACCCGGGACGGTTCCAGGAAAGTTAGCTTAATCGAAATCTTTGAATAGACCGCTCAACTTTTCATCCCAAAAATCGTCCGGAGCGATGAAAGGTGTCTCGGTGAACTCTTTGGCCAGGCGTTCGAAATAATCACGTACCCCCAGTTGTGGGGCAGAGTTTTCCAGCTCCGCCACCTCTTTATCCAGATTCTCTACCTGCTGGTGGCTCAGCTCTTCCAGCTCGGAAAGGTCCAGTTCGAGTTTCAGCATATAATTGATGCGCTGCAGGATGCCATACCAGGCCAGGTAGTCTTTTTCAATCCGGATGGCATGGGTGACTTGAGCCAGGTTAGAGAAATCGTACAGCGGCGCTAAAGCATAGAACGAAACATACTCGATGCCTTTATCGGCTGCCCGGCGACAGATGAAAGAGCCGATGCTGGCGCCGCCATGATAATCCGAAAAATTGACCGCCAAAGCCTTAACTTGCTCTTTCATGCCCGGCAGGCTGAATGTGCTGATGATCGAGCGCTCTTTGTTATACGGCACTTCCCCATACACACCGCCTAAGCCGATGATGCGTTTTACACCCAGTGTTTCGGCGGCTTCCAGGAAGTCGCCCACATAGCGCTCAATATCCAGATGCGGTTCATCGCCCAGGAAAAATACCAGTCCGCGTCGTTCATCTCCGGAGAAATACAGATCGTTGTGCTGTGCCCGCAGCGACTCCGGGTAACCATCCTCGAACTTGACCACCGGGCGGAGCAGGTTGTGGGTGCCCGGGATTTGAAATAGATAAAAACCACCCGGATGGATCGTGCCGATCGGTCGGGCATTTGTTTTTTGGAGCAGGTATTCCGGCAAGCCAGAGGAGACCGAACCGGCGTCTGCCCACTGGCGCCAGCCAGCAATCAAGTAAAGCTCTTTCGATTCCGGTTGATCCCAAATATCCAGCGCCTCAGACATATTCTTAACCTCCGATCGAACGAACCATAAAAGAGTGCTATTTCCACCCGGCTGGGGGAATACTCGAGGGTTGGTCTTGATCCGCGGCTGATAATTATACAGCCAAATTTCAATGCGAGGATACTATTAATTTGACATCCAGGAGCAGCTATGATATAAGAATATCAGATATTCGGAATATAGGAAATATGGCGACAGAGTTGATCTGATATGTGTCCAGTACGCCGGCGAAACACGATCGTTGATGAGATCGCGAATGAGTTAAGAGCCATGATCTTGAGCGGTCAGCTCAAACCGGGGGAATTCCTGGAGCCTCAAAAAGCGTTGGCCGACCAGTTCGGGGTGGGTCTTTCAACCGTGCGCGAGTCGATCCAGGTTTTAGCAGCAGTCGGTCTGGTTGAGTCACACCCGGGCAAGGGCACCTGGGTACGGGCGGATGCTCTCAATACAGTTTTCAATTCCACAGTGGTAAAAACACGTCTGGGGGCGCTCAATGCCCAACAAGTCTATGAAGCACGCCTGGTGATCGAAGTAGGTCTGACACGCTTCGCCGCTGAACGCGCTACCGTGGAAGAGATCGAGACGATCTGGCAGGCCCTGCGAAACATGGAAGCGGCGGCCGCGCATACCGATGAAGAAGGATTTGTAAAAGCTGACCTGGAGTTCCACCTGGCAGTGGCAAAAGCCGGGCATAACCATCTGCTAGAGCAGTTCTACCACCTGGTGCGGGAATTGCTCTCTGAAGTGATCTCCGAGATGGTCGCGCTCCCGAATGTAAAAGATGAGTCGATCGCACTCCAACGGGCGATTGCACAGGCGATCGAAGCGAAAGATATACAACGTGCGCAAGAAGAAGCTCAAAAACACATGCATTACATCGAAGATTTGTTGCGAATTTACAGCTAATAAAGGATCATTAGCCTATCTCAATATCACTCTGGCGCATTCAGCAGTCTAGAACGGAAACTGAAGCCCCTCGAAAGGGCATCCACAATAGTTCATATCTTTACACACGGAGGAGTCCAAATGAAACACAAAATGTTGAGCATCGTATTTGTTGTTGTGCTGTTGGCTTCGTTGGCAGCGGGTTGCGCGCCCGCTCCGGCTCCAACTCAGCCGGCACAGCCTGCCGCAGCTACCGAAGCCCCTGCGGCTACTGAAGCACCGGCGGCCACACAAGCGCCCGTGGCCGAGCCCAAAGTACTCAAAGTCGGTGTGCTGGCGCCCTTCACTGGTCCGAGCGCCCGGGTAGGGGAGGAGTTCAAGGGTGCAGTCACCATGGCGTTCGATCTGATCAACTGGACGGTCGGCGACTATAAGATCGAACCGGTCTGGATCGACGGCGAATCAGATCCAGAGAAAGCCACGCGGGCTTACGAAGCTGCGATCACCCGGGATGGAATCCAGGTAGGGCTGCTAAACTGGGATGCCTCTGAGGTGATCCCGCTGATGGAGCTCTCAGCCAAATATAAAATCCCGCATTTTTTTGCTATGGGCACCAGCGAGGATATTGATATCAAGTTCAAGTCCGATGACAAGTACTCTTTCTGGATGGGTAAGGGTTGGCCGACCCCCTCCAAGCTGACGATCAACTACGTCACCGCCCTCGAAGATGCAATCAAGAATGGCTTGTGGGCGCCCAAGTCGAAACAGGTAGTGTTGTACGGCAATGATGATGAATGGAGCCGGGGGTTCACCAAAGCCATCGGCGCTCAACTGAAAGACGCCGGTTGGGAGATCGTCGGGGAGGAATATGTGCCGGTCGGAGAGACCGATTTCTACCCGATGCTGACCAAGATTAAATCCTTGGATGCGCCGTTGATGGCGGGTACGATGGACGACGCGGCCGGTTTCCCGGCTATGATTAAGCAGGCGCGCGAAGTCGGCGTCAACAGCCTGATTGTTGCCGACGGTCTGGGTTGGGTTGGCGAATGGTATAACATGGCAGGCGAAGCCTCGGACTACGTCATTGACCAGATTCCGGGCTGGACCACACCGAAAGCAGTCGCCTTCAGAGATGATTTCACGAAACGTTGGGGTATCGAACCCAGCCCCTCTTCCGCAGGTCTGGCTTACGATGAGACAGGTTACTTCATCAAGGTCTTGCAGGAGGCTTATAAGGACAAGGGTGAGCTGACCAGTGATTCGGTCTATACCACCGGCAAAGAGAAAATGTGGACCGGCGAGTTGACCTATACCGATGGCATCTTGATGAAAGAATATAAATTTACGGCCGAATCCTTGCCGGATATGCTGGTCGGCAAAGGCTACTTTGTTTTCCCGGTGATCCAGTATTTTGGCGGCGTTGGCAAGACCATCTGGCCGGATGAGATCAAAGAGCAGGATATCCAAATTCCACCTTATGCACAATAAGGCTGCATTTCAAATATCCGCACCAGTCAAGTGCACAAATAGCGTATAGTCAAATGATTTTGCAGGTTGAAGCTGTTGACAAGAAATTTCGCGGATTGCTTGCACTAGATCATGTCGATTTGGACGTTGAGGAGGGTGAGATCGTGGGCGTCATTGGACCAAATGGCGCTGGAAAAAGCACCCTCCTCAACGTCATCGCGGGTGTGTTCAGGCCAACCGTTGGAAGCGTGCGTTTCCGAGGCGAGAAAATCTCCGGCTCAAATCCGGAGAGGATTTGCCAGTTGGGGATCGCACGAACCTTCCAGATCCCGCGGCCGTTCTCAAAGATGACCGCTTTTGAAAATGTGCTGGTGGCAGCCACTTTCGGGAACCTGCACTTAAAAAAGGACCCCAGGGAAGTGACCGAAGAGATGCTTGATTTCGTCAGCTTCCCGGTGTCCGCAGAGACAATCGCCTCTTGTCTGAACACGGCCCAATTGCGCCGCTTGGATTTGGCTCGTGCCTTAGCCAGCCATCCCAGGCTGTTGTTGTTGGACGAATCTGCAGCTGGACTCACTCCGAACGAGCTGACCGACCTGCAGAAGCTGATCTTCAAAATCCGCGCCCAAGGCACCACGGTCTTGATTGTAGAGCATCTGATGCGCCTGATCATGCAGCTCTGCGACCGGATTATGGTGCTGCAATACGGTGTCAAGATCGCCGATGGTACGCCCGCAGAGATCGCCAGTGACGAGAAAGTCGCCAGTGCTTACCTGGGCGAAAAATACCTGATAGCCTGAAGGCAATGTTAACCTGAAGAAAAGAATCGGTTCTCGAATGGTTAGATAAGCAGTCTAGGTGCAACGCACTTGCAAAGTGCACCGCACCTGTCACGCAAAACGGTAAATTACCAAAAAAGGATAGATCGAATTGCTGGAAGTCAGCGGTTTACAGGCCAGTTACGACCAACTGCAAGTGTTGTGGGATGTGTCGTTGAGTGTGTCGGAAGGGGAATTTGTTGCCCTGATCGGGTCCAATGGGGCTGGTAAAACGACCACCTTGCGCGCCATCTCGGGCGTGATCAAACCGCAGGGTGGTCAGGTCAGTTTCCTGGGCAAACCGATCACCAATCTGGCGCCGTACGTTGTCTGCCAGCACGGGATCAGCTTCATTACCGAGGAGCTGAACCTGTTTGAAGGGATGACCGTACACGACAATTTGCTGCTGGGCGCTTATTCCTGCAAAGATGGGAAAAAAGTCAAGGCTCTTCTGGTGCAGGTATTCGAACTCTTTCCTATTTTGCATGAAAGGCAAAACCAGCTGGCCGGCACGTTGAGCGGCGGCGAACGCCGCATGCTGGCGATTGCACGCGGTTTAATGTCCGAGCCACGCTTGTTGATGGTGGACGAGCCGTCTCTGGGCTTGGCGCCAATGGTGGTTCTGAGCGTCTTCAGTGCCTTGAAAGCGCTGCATGAACGCGGCGTGACCCTGCTGCTGGTCGAGCAGAACGTCAATAATACCTTGCAAATTGCGGATAAAGCCTACGTTTTGGAACAGGGCAGCGTTATCTTGCAAGGGCCGAGCGCCGAACTGCTGCAAAACGAATATCTGCGCGAGACGTACCTGGGCAAGCGCTAAGCGAGTCGCGGAAAAGCATATCATATGGATTGGACGATCATTCAGAATCTGTTGGTCACGGGCATTTTGCGCGGTGGCTTATTTGCCTTAATGGCGGTCGGCCTGGCGCTGGTTTTCGGTGTAATGAATATCTGCCACTTCGCGCATGGTGAATACTATGTGTTGGGTGCTTATGCTGCCTATTTTGCTTATGTTACTTATGGCCTGAACCCGCTCCTGGCGATTATTGTGGCAGCATTGTTGGGCTTCCTGGCTGGGGCAATCACCGAACGGCTTTTATTTTTCCCATTGCGTAAGCGCTCCAAGGGGGAATGGGTGATGAACGCTTTCCTGCTCACTGCCGGGTTGTCGGTCGTGCTGCAAAGCGTTTACCGGCTGGTATTCGGAAACCGCTATTATGGCATCACTCAGTACTGGGATGCCACCATCCACATTTTTGGCATGACCGTAGCAGCCGACCGGGTGATGGCGTTTGTGATCGCTCTGCTGGCAATCGCCGGAATGTGGTTCTTCTTGCAGCGGACGCGCACTGGCAGAGCTATCCGGGCGGTATCACAGGATGAGCGCGGCGCCATGCTGGTCGGCATCGACCTGGACCGCATTCAGACCCTGACCTTCGCCTTGGGGAGTATGCTCGCTGGTTTAGGCGGCGCCAGTCTGCTTTCGCTCAGCCCGGCATATCCGATGGCTGGCAACAAGCCGCTGATTGCTTCCTGGTTTGTGGTGACCATCGCAGGATTAGGGAACGTGCAAGGTGCAATCATTGGTGGTTTTATCGTCGGAGTGTTCGAGAGCGTTTCTTACTTCTACCTTGGGCAAGGCTGGCAGGAAGTTGCCAGCTTGGGATTGCTAATCCTGATATTGCTGTTCAAACCCACTGGTTTGTTTGGCACTGAAATCAAGAGCGTATGGGAGAAGTAGCCTGATGGAAAGCTCACCGCCTTCCCCACCTCTCCCGCGGCGTTCTCTCCCCCACCTGCTCAACTGGTTGAACAGCGTTGGGCTGTCGCTTCCTTTGCTGGTCTGCCTGGCAGTGCTGGCTTTGGCCCCTCTCTTTATCACAAACCAATATACCTTGCGCCTGTTAGTGGCGAGCCTGTATTTTGGCAGCCTGGCGATGGCCTTCGATTTCACCGGTGGTTTCATTAACGCAGTCAATTTCGGCTTTGCCGGTTTTGTCGGGCTGGGCGCCTACGCGGCTGCCCTGGCTGCCAACCATACCGGGTTGGGTATTTGGTTTGGATTACTGCTGGCTGCCTTAGCCACCGGGCTGGTCGGCTTCCTGACTGGCATTTTGACGCTGCCTCTGCGTGGTATTTATGTTTCGTTGATGTCCTGGTTTGTTGGCATGACCTTGATGGCGCTGGCCTCTGCCATGCTAAAAGTAACCCGTGGCGCGCGTGGGTTGATCGTGCCGCCGCTTTACGAATCGGCCAGCAATACAGCCTACCTTTACTTTTTGCTGATGATGGCGTTGCTGGTGTATATTATTCTGCGTCTGATCATCCGTTCCCGCGTCGGATTAGCCTTCCGGGCGATTGGACTGAATTTCGATGCGGCCCAGGCTTCTGGTGTAGATCCGACGCGTTACAAACTGCTGAATTTCACGCTTTCTTGTGCCTGTGCCGGCTTTTTCGGTGGTTTTTATGCGCATTTTGTCGGGATTGTCACACCAGATCTGATGGATACCGGTCACACCCTGGAAGTAATGGCGCTCGCTTATATTGGCGGCGCGGGCAGCCTTTTAGGCGGTGTGTTTGCGGCTTTCTTGCTCATCCCAATCTTCGATTCGTTGAAGAAATTGATGGAATACCGTTTAATCATCTATGGCATGTTGCTCATCCTGGTTATGATCTATTATCCAGCAGGATTGAGCGGTGTTTACCAGAAGTGCATCCAATTTATTAAAATGAGAGGAAAGAAAAATGAAAACTGCTAATTCAATTGCCTATTCTAGCCCTCAATTTGCACTGCTTTCCGAAACCCAATTACAGGATATCCACCTGGCAGCGCTGGAGGTATTACGCCGTACGGGGATCCGGTTTCACCACCAGGGAGCGGTAGAGTTGCTCAAAGACGCCGGTGCATTTATTTCCGATGGCAACTTGGTGAAATTCCCAGCCAGCCTGGTGGAGCAAGCTCTCGGTTCTGCTCCTGGCCGGATCATTATGTGCGACCGGGACGGGCAGCCAGGCATGTATTTGGAGGCTTCGAAGGTCTATTTTGGAACCGGTTCGGACTGCCTGAACCTGCTCGACCCACGCACGGGTCAACATCGCCAGTTCGTTGAGGCAGACTTGACTGACGCTTACCGGTTGTGCGATGCGCTGCCAAACATCCACTTTGTGATGTCGGTTGGTATCCCCTTCGATGTGAATCCCGCGCTGACCTACGACGTCCAGATGTTGCATATGCTGGAAGACACCACCAAACCGATCGTGTTTGTGACCAACGACTTGGCAAGCTGCCAGCGAGCGATCGATATGGCGGCTGCGGTTGCGGGAGGTTACGAAGCCTTGCGCGAGCAGCAGCATATCCTGCTCTATTCCGAGCCTAGCTCACCCTTGCAGCAGTCCGATACCGCAGTGGATAAATTGCTCTTGATGGCAGAGTACGAGTTGCCTGTAGTCCACTCGCCGGGGCCGCAGATGGGCGCCGTCGCGCCGATTACGATGGCTGGCGGGTTAGTCATGTCGCTGGCAGAGATCCTCAGTAGCCTGGTGGTCCATCAGTTGAAGAGACCCGGCGCGCCGTTCGTTTTTGGCGCCGGCATCCACCACATGGATATGAGCGCCATGCAGATTTGCTACGCTTCACCGGAATTCCAGCTCACCAAGGCCGCCATTGCCGAATTAGGCCGCTGGTACGGGCTGCCCACCTGGGGTTACGCGGGGTGCTCGGATGCTAAAGTAATGGACGAACAGGCTGCTGTGGAAGCTACGCTATCAGTGATCATGGCAAAATTCTCGGGCGGCAACCTGATCCACGATGTAGGCTACATGGAAAGCGGTCTGACAACCAGCTATGAGATGATCGCCTTGACCGATGAGCTGGTTGCGATGACCGACAACATGATGAAAGGTATCGAGGTCAGCGAGGAGACCTTGCTGGTCGATGAGATCGACCGGGTCGGGCCGGGCGGTAATTACCTGGATTCAAAGGTTACCTTGCAACGCTTCCGCGAGTACTGGAGACCCGGTCTGCTGGACCGCCGCCTCAGGCAGCAGTGGTTGGATAAGGGCAGTCTGACTCTGGGTCAGCGCCTGACTGCGAAAGTGATCAAGATCCTGGATGAATACCGGCCAAAACAGCTTGAGGCTGAGAAGAGCCGCAAGCTGCGCGAGATCTTAGCACAGGCCAGGTGAGCATTATTCTATCTTTCGAAATCCTGGCCGAAGGACTGCGATTCCCTGAAGCGCCCTTCTGGTCGCAGCGGGACGGTTGCCTTTATCTGGTTGAGTGGACCGGAGACCGCCTCCTGGTGTTCAGAGAAGGAAGGCTGGAGACGCTTTTCCAGACTGAGCCGGGCGATGGGCCGAGCGGGCTGTGCCAGGACGCGCAGGGCAATTTCTGGACGACACTCTTTTCCAGCCGTAAACTGGTTTGTTTCAACCCCTTTGGAGAGCGCCTCTTGGTAGTTCAAGATTACCAGGGGGCGCCTTTCCGCGGGCCTTGTGACCTGGTGGGGGAAAGTGGCGCAGGCGTCTTCTTCACCGATAGCGGTGACTTCGAGGACGATTGGAAGACAGGACGCCCGGCGGGTGTGGTGTATTATTGCAGCCCGGTTGGGGAACTGGTCGAGATTGATCGTGGGCTGTGTTTTCCGAACGGTATCGCTCTCTCGCCGGACGAGAAATTGTTATATGTCAACGAGCATCGCCAGAACCGTACTCTGGAGTATACCCTTGATGTAGACCGAAGCTATAATCAGAAAAGGGTACTCTTGAATTACGACCAGCGTTGCCTGCTGGAGCCCGAGTCGGCTTTTGAATTAGGCCCGGATGGACTGTGCGTCGATAGCGCCGGGAATCTATGGGTGGCGCACTATGCTGGTGGAAAGCTGGTCCAGGTCAGCCCCCTCGGAGAGGCGCTCAATACGTTCTTCCTGCCGCACGGTCGAAGACCTACGAATGTGGCCTACCACGCTCAGGAACACACGCTATATATTACAGAGGCTGAGTTTGGTCTGCTGTATCGGGTAAAGATCGGCAAATAACGCGGGTCAATTTGCTTTTTTCCGAGTAAAATTCTTATCCAGTGGAATATCAACTGATAGAAAATTCTGCCTCCAATATGCGATGAAGATCATTTGGACGGTCGACTCTCATACTGCAGGAGAGAGCACCCGCCTGGTTACCCAGGGTTTGCCGCCTCTGCGCGGCCATACGATGGCGGAAAAACTGGCTTATGCCGAGCAACACCTGTCCTGGGCGCCAGGGGCATTGCTGCTTGAGCCGCGCGGCCATAAAGATCTGTATGGTGCGATACTGACTGAACCCTGTTCGGCTGAGGCCGGTATCGGGGTGGTGTTCATGAACAACCAGGGTTTCGAGCCAATGTGCGGGCATGGCCTGATTGGCGTCGCAACCAGTGTACTGAAAACCGGTCTGATTTCATCGGATAGTCCAGAGAACGACTTAATCGTGGATACGGCAGTTGGCTTGGTCAAGGCGCATGTGCGCCAGCAGGACGGTCAAGGCTGCTGGGTGGCATTCGAAAACGTCCCTTCATTTGCCTATCAGTTGGATATTCCATTGCTTTTACCTGGTGGGCGGAGGTTGATGGTCGATGTAGCCTTCGGGGGCAACTTCTTCCTGCTGCTCGAGTCTCGCCAGGTTGGAATCGAGCTGGAGTCGGACAACCTCAGCCAGTTGATCGAGCTGGGCATGTCAGCGCTTGCGGCTGCCAACGCGCAGCTCCAGGTTGCCCATCCCGTACTCCCACATATTAAGCGCATCCTGGATGTACGTTTCTATAGCGAATCGGTGCATCCAGGGGTTGGCAGTCGTAGTGTGGTGATTCTGGGTAACCGGATGGTGGATCGCTCTCCCTGCGGGACAGGCACCAGCGCGGAGCTGGCTGTGCGCTATGCCCGCCGCCAGTTGCAGATCGGCGAAACTTTTGTAACTGAAAGTCTCCTTGGTACGCGATTCAGTGGTAAAGTTATCCAGGAGGTCGATGATATGTCTTATCCGCCTGCTTACCCTGCAATCATCCCTTTGATTGAGGGGCAGGCCTTCTTGACTGGCATGCACCAGTTCGTCTTTGAGCCAGGCGATCCATTTAAAGATGGATTCATATTAAATGGTTAAACATGAGGGTTTTGAAGGGATGCTCCAGAGGCTGATTAACGTATTTCGTGAATCGTTCGACCGCCTGGGCGTGTCTGTGGGGCTGGATGTGCTGGAGGATCAGGCAGTCTTGATCCATAAAGCCATGACGGTACAGACGCGCAACTATCATAACCTGGAACATGTCTTTGACCTGATCGAAGCAGACAACCCGATCCAAACGCTGGCAGCTCTCTACCACGATATTGTGTATTACCAGGTCGATCTGGGGTTCCTGCCCCAAATCCATCTACTTATCTCTTCGAATATTTTAGAACATTCCGGCTCATTTCTGCTGGTTAAACCGCCTGCTCCTGAAGACGAGCTTTATAACTTGACCCTGGCAGTTTTTGGCATGCAACCCGGACAATCGTTGTCTCCGGCGGATGGGTTGAATGAATTTTTAAGCGCTTTGGTAATGAATAAAAAGCTGGGGGGGATTCTGCCGGAAAAAGACTTGCTCAAAATTACGCTATGTATAGAAGCCACCATTCCATTCCGAGGCCCCACGCCTGATGGCGAGGATTACTCTTACACATTGGAGCGCAGAGCACTGCTCGCCGCTGAAAAGCGTGGTCTACCAATCAGCCAGGCGGAAATTGAGCAGGCAGTCAAATTAGCGGTAAAGTTTGCCAACCGGGACGTTGAAAATTTTGCCGATCCAGATGTCAGTTGTTTCCTGGATACAACTTGGAAATTGCTGCCGGAGCTAAACGTGCCCTTACGTTCGAGCGATGTGTACACGGTTCGTGAATACCGGCAGGCTTTGCAGGGGATGGAAAACTTCTTGACTTACCTGCACCCAGAAGTCGTTTTCCACCAATACCGGGGCGTACCAACCGATGAAGCATATAAACAGAATGTGCAGCGGGCAGGCAGGAATATTGAGACGGCTCGGGAATACCTGCGGGTTAAATTGGTGGCCCAGGCAATCCTGGAGGCGTTGGCAGAGCTGACCGGCGGTGACGCGCCGCTGACACTGTTTATGGGTGATTTACCGCACGAAGGCGCCCGCCCGCAGCGGCTGGAGGATTATCTCCCCGATACTCCCATACCTCCCTGGGTAGACGCCTCGGCGCTCGTCTATAAGCTCCTGGCTGCCGGGCGGCGCGGGGAATTGGGTTTCGACCTAAAAACTGCTCCCACCGCCCTCTTTCTATATAAGCGCCTCACGCCGGAAGCAATCAGCCGGCTGTTACATTTGGCGCGCCTGATGTTCTTCGCTCAGGTGTCATGCGCTGAATTCCTTGCCCAGGTCGAGCCAGCGGTACGCCTGGCAATAGCCCGTGCCTGCGCCGAGATGGTTTTCACCCGCCGAGACCTGTTATTGAAGTTTGCGGAATAAAGCAATACACCCCTGACATCCCACCAGTCCAAGCACCAGGCTGATAAGGGAGGCAATCAGCTAGATCTTTCTCCTGACACCCAATCCAGGCTGGTCGGGCAAGATCAGGCGCGCGCCCTCGTATACCACGCCCCAGAAAGGATCGTTTGAAAGTAGCAGCGGGCCATCCAGGTCGGCGTAATCGCAAAGCGGCGCCAGGTGGGCGGCAGCCGTGACAGCCAGGCTGGTCTCGACCATCGAGCCGATCATCACTTGCATCTCCAGTGCGCGGGCAGTGTGGATGGCGCGCAGGG
>Ga0209254_10003537_pt1 | contig 14210 bp, 10 predicted proteins | sample FrelakmetDIP11DI_FD_187148 | JGI IMG/M metagenome (GOLD analysis project Ga0209254, IMG submission 187148) | Freshwater lake sediment microbial communities from the University of Notre Dame, USA, for methane emissions studies - DIP11 DI (SPAdes)... | ecosystem: Environmental > Aquatic >...
CCCCGCGCTGGGCATGTGGGTACCTGCCGAGATGAAGGAAACCTACCGCACGCTGATGCAGCGATCGCTGGCCGGCGTGCCGCGCCTCGAGCCGATCATCGAAGGCACGGCGGTCTACTCGAATTTCAGGCGTTTCCAGGTGAAGACCGAAGTGGGGATCGTGATCCCGAAGTAGTCCCGCCGCGTCTGGTATAGTGCCGCCCGTGCATGCACCTCTGGAGGCTATCATGCTCGTTTCGAACCGTCCGGTCTCTCTCCGCCCGCGATTCGCGTCGCTTGTCGCCGCGCTCCTCATCGCCGCCGCCGTTGGGCCCGTGCTTGCGCAGACCACCCAGGCTCCGCCGGCCCAACAGCCGGCTGCCGCCGCGGCTCCCCGACAGAGCCCGCGGGCGCAGGTCCCGATGGACCCGGATCGGGCCCGGCAGCTCTATGTCTCGAAGGACCCGGCCCACCAGTCGATCGGCACCGACTTCCAGCGTGCCATTGACGAACGCGTCGCCACCGAGGCGCGCTACCCGGAGCTCTGCAAGGGCATCATCGACTACCAGAAGGTCTCGTATCGCAGCAGCGTCGGCGACCTCGACATCCCGGCGTACCTCTTCCAGCCGATCGACAAGAAGGGCTCGAAAGCGCATGCCGCCATGGTGTGGGTGCACGGCGGCGTGCACGGCAACTGGGGCATCACGATGTTCCCCTTCGTGAAGGAGGCCGTCGAACGCGGCTACGTCGTGATCGCCCCCGACTACCGGGGCAGCATCGGCTACGGCGAGGCCTATCACAAGGAAATCGACTACGGCGGTTACGAAGTCGACGACACGATATCGGCGGCGGGCTACCTGGCCACGCTCCCGCACGTGGATCCCGCGAGGATCGGGATCATGGGCTGGAGCCACGGCGGCTACATCACGCTGCTGTCGATTTTCCGCGAGAAGCACCCGTTCGCGGCGGGCGCGGCGATTGTGCCCGTGACGAACCTCCTCTTCCGCCTGTCGCTGAAGGGGCCGTCCTACCAGTGGGACTTCGCCACGCAGAAGCGCATCCAGGGGCTGCCCTTCGAGAAGCCCGAGATCTACATTGCGCGGTCGCCCCTCTACCACGTGGACAAGCTGCAGGTGCCGGTCCTCGTTCACGTCTCGACCAACGACACCGACGTGAACTACGTCGAGGACCAGCAGATCGTGGACGCGCTGCGGTCGCGAAAGCCGGACCTGGCGGAGACGAAGACCTACGTGGATCCGGCGCCCTGGGGACCGAGCGTCGGCCACGCCTTCAGCCGGCGCGTCGACCCGAAGACGCTGCAGCGCGTGGATTCACCCGACCAGATCGATTCCTGGAACCGCACCTGGACCTTCTTCGAGTGGAACCTGCGGAAGCAGTGACAGGGCGGCACGCCGCGAGTCTGGGCTGTAGGCGTTAACACTGGGCGCTAGGCGCTAGTCAGACTCGGGATTCGGGACTCGGGACTCGGGACTCTGACGGTCAGGCCGATTGTGCATGTCGAGGCACGGGCCCTCGAACCAGGCCGAGCATCGTCAGTTGACAAAACGCCGCGCAAGGGCCGAAAGCCACGTGGGGTGACGAAGTGGGGCCCCGCGTGCCGCCGACCGAGCCCTGCAGCGGTGTTTTGCCGGCCTGTGTGAGCGGGACCGGGCATCGACAGGCGCAGTCGGCCAGTTACTCGAGCCGCGCCACGATCGTGCGGTTCCGGGCGTTGAGGATCGATCGGCCCTCTGCCGTGTACAGGTCGTCGAGGCGGGTGCGGTAGAACTCGACGATCTTCCCGCGCACCATCTTCATCGTCGAATTGAGCATGTGGTTGTGCTCGGTGAACGCTTCACCGAGGACGGCCACAGCCGACGGCAGCCAGCGTCCGGGGAATGCGCCGCCGAGATCGCCGCCTTCGCGATGGCGGGCCAGTTCCGACTCGAGCAGGCGCAGCACGGACTCCTGGCCCTCCGGCGTCGCGGCCGACAGCCCCCGCGACGTCAACCAGCCCCGCACGGCCTCCTTCGATGGCACCAGCAGCGCGGTGGTGTAGGGGGACTGGTTGTTGTAGAGCATGATCTGCTCGATGTACGGGGAAGCGCCGGTGATGGCCTCCTCGATCTGCTCCGGGCTGTACTTCTCGCCGTCGTCCGCGATGAGCAGGCTCTTCACGCGGCCGAGAACGAAGAGGAACCCGTCGGCGTCCATGTACCCGAGGTCCCCCGTGTAGAGCCAGCCGCCGCGCAGCGCCTCGGCCGTGGCCTTCTCGTTCTTCCAGTACCCCGCCATCACGTTTTCACCGCGGACCACGATCTCGCCTTGCACGCCCGTCGGGAGCGCCTGCCCGTCGGGGCCGCAGATGCGCACCTCCAGACCCGGCACGATCCGGCCTGACGATCCGAGCTTGTGGCGCGCGCGTGTATTGGCCGAGATGACGGGCGCGGCCTCCGTCAGCCCGTACCCCTGCAGCATGGGCATGCCGATGGCGTAGAAGAAGCGCTGCAGCTCGATATCGAGCAGGGCCCCGCCGCCGACGATGAACCGGAGCCGACCGCCGAAGTTCGCTCGTATCTTGCGGAAGATGAGGGCGTCGTAGAGGGCGAGCAGGGGCCGCTTCAGGATCCGCCTGCCCGTTCCGCGGTTCCAGCCATCCGCGTTGTACTCGCCGGCGGTCTTGAGGGCCCTCGCGAACAGGGCTTCGGCGCGCGCGCCGTTGTCGCGCACGCCCTTCTCGATGTTCTTGCGGAAGTTCTTCGCCAGGGCGGGGACGCTGAGCAGCAACGTCGGCCGGGTCTCGCGGATGTTCACCGGGATGTTCTTGAGCGTGTCCATCGGCGTCCGGCCGGCCTGGATGGACGCGAGCGTGGCGCCGCTCATCATCATCATGTAGATCCCGCACGTGTGGCCGAAGGCGTGATCCCAGGGCAGGATGTTCAGCAGCACCCAGCCGGGGCGAGGCTCGATCATCGCCACGCCCTGCTCGATGTTGGCGGTGTAGTTGCGGTGCGTCAGGACGATGCCCTTCGGGTCCGCGGTGGTGCCGGAGGTGTAGCAGATGTTGGCGTAGTCGCGCTCCGCGATCGACTGCCACCGCACATCGAATGTCTCGCGCCCGTCACGGAGAAGCGCATCGCCCAGCCGCAGCACGTCGGCCTCCGACCTCTCGTCCGCGTGGAACGCCTCGACCTCGTCGAGCACGATTGTCAGCGTGAGGTCCGGGAGGTCGTTCCTGATCGCGCGGATCTTCGCCACCTGCCCCTGCGACACGATGGCCATCCTGCAGCCGGCGTGGAGGAGGCGGAACTTGAGGTCGTCGAGTTCGTCGATCTTGACGGAGACGGGCACGTTGATGGCGCCGCAGTAGAGAATGCCCAGTTCGGCCATCACCCAGGCGTTGCGGCCCTCCGAGATGAGAGCCACCCGGTCGCCCTTCTCGAGCCCGAGGCTCATCAGGCCGGCCGCAAACCGGTGGACCAGCACGCGCATCGCCGCGTACGTGGTGCCCTCGTATCGGGCGCCGCGCTTCTCCAGCATCATCACGGCGTCGGCGAAGCGGTCGGCGCTTGTCTCGAAGAGCTGCGGCAGCGTCCTGGCGCGGGTCATCATCCCTCAGCGTTCCCGTGTCACGTCGTACCGGCTGCCGGGTGTGGTCCCGAACTCGACGACGCCCGGTTGCGGCCGCGAAACGGTCACCGGCCTGCCGGCGGACGAGATCTGCACGCTGGCCGGGGTCCGGATGCGGCACGTCGATCCGAGCGCCGAGGTGATGGCCGCGCGCGACAGCTGCCCGCCGCTCCACTCGAGAGCGATCTCGAACCCGCCCCGCGCCCGCAGGCCGGTCACCGACCCGGCGGCCCACTCCCGCGGCAAGGCCGGCAGCAGCGCGAGCTCGCCCTCGTGCGACTGCAGCAGCATCTCGGCCAGCGCCGCGGTCATGCCGAGCGAACCGTCCACCTGCATGGCCTTCGAGCAGACGGAGAACAGGCTGCCGGTCGTGTAGTTCCTCACCGCATATACGACGTTCTCGAGGGCGCGGGCGCCGTCGAGCAACCGCGCCCAGGCAGCCGCCTTCCACGCGGACGCCCAGCCGTTGCCGGTCAGGCCGCGCTGATCCAGCACGACGCGGCTGGCGGCGGCCAGCTCGGGCGTCCGGCGGGGCGAGATCCGGTTCCCGGGGAACAGCCCATAGAGGTGCGAGATGTGGCGGTGGCTCTTCTCGCGCTGCCCCCAGTCTTCGAGCCACTCCTGGAGGTCGCCCATCCGGCCTACGCGCATGGGAGCCAGCCTGGCCGTCGCCGCCACGAGGCGATCGCGCAACTCGGCGTCGACGCCGAGGATCCCGGCCGCCTCCGACACCGCGGAGAAGAGGTCCGCCGTGAGCTGCGTGTCGATGGCCGACCCCGCCACCAGCGCGGTGCCGTTCGTCATCGAGCCGGTCACCTCGTCGAAGAACGGATCGTTGCCCGGGGCGAGCGGGAAGTTCTCCGGCGATGTCGACGGGTTCGTGACGAGCCATCCGTACTTCGGGTGCGGGACGAGCAGGTCCAGCAGGAATTCGGCCGCGCCCTTCATGACCGGGTAGGACTCCGCCAGAAACGATCGGTCGCCCGAAAACCGGTAGTGCTCCCACAGGTGAGTGGCCAGCCAGGCGCCGCCCGTGGCGAAACCGCCCCAGTTCGGCCCGTCCATCGGTGCGGCCACCCGCCAGATATCGGTGTTCTGGTGGTGCACCCAGCCGCGCGCGCCGTAATGCTCCCGGGCGACGTCCGAGCCCTGATCGGCGAGCTCCCGGATCATCCGGAACAGCGGCTCGGCGCACTCGGCCAGGTTCGCTACCTCGGCCGGCCAGTAGTTCATTTCGGTGTTGATGTTGGTCGTGTACTTGGAATCCCACATGGGATTCATGTCCCTGTTCCAGATCCCCTGCAGGTTGGCCGGCTGCGTGCCCGGCCTCGACGACGAGATCAGCACGTACCGCCCGAACTGGAACAGGAGCGCCGCGAGGGCCGCGTCGTTGGCGCCATCGAACTTGTTGAGGCGCTCGTCGGTCGGAAGCACGGAATCGGGCGTCGCGCCGAGGTCGAGCCGCACGCGCCTGAAGAGACGCCGGTGTTCCGCGATGTGCGCCGCCTTGAGGTCCGTGTAGGGCTTTGCCCCCGCCGCGCGCAGGACGGTTTCCACGCGCGCGTCCGGATCGGCGCCGACGTCCTTGTAGTTCACAAAGCTGGTCGCGGCCGCGATGAGAAGCGTGACGCTCGCGGCCTCGCGGATGATGAGCCTGTCGCCCTCGACGCTGACCCGCCTGCCGTCGGCCACGGCCCGGAGCCGGACGGTGTATCGCAGGCGCCCGGCGACGCCCAGGTAATCCGCGGACTTGCCCCTGACAACGAGGCCGTCAGGGCCGTCGCCGTCCATCCTGAAGTAATCCGTGGCGTAGTTGGAATGCGCCTGGTTGCGGTCGCCCCGCAGCTGCGCGCTGAACGACAGGCGCCCAGGCGGTTCGGCCGTCAGCCTCACCACCACCACCTGGTCGACGGGCGAACTGAAGACCTCGCGCCTGTACGTCGTGCCGTCCCGCTCGTAGACGGTCGTCACCACCGCCGTGTCGAGGTCGAGTTCATGACGATAGCCCGCGTGGGCGCCGCCTGCCGGGAACGTCAGCACGAGGTTCCCCATCGACTGGTACTTCTGCTGCTCGACGGGATAACCCATCAAGTAGCGCCCGAACAGCCGGTGGGCCTGCGCGAGCTGGCCGTCGAAGAGCAGGCGGCGGATCTCGGGAAGAGCCTCGTGCCCCCCGGAGACCGTCGTCGAATAGGGGCCGCCCGACCAGTACGTGTCCTCGTTGAGCTGGATGGTCTCCTCGTCCGTGCGGCCGAAGACCATCGCCCCCAGGCGCCCATTGCCGACCGGCAGCGCGTTCTCCCACTTTCCGGCCGGATGGGTGTACCAGAGCACGGTCGCTGGCGCCTCGGTCGCAGGACCAGCGGCCTGGACGGCCGAAGCCGCCGTCAGCCACACGAGACACACGATGACGGCCCTCGGTGCGCGGCATCCCATCAGGCAACCCTCCAGAAACCGGGATGATACCGGAAAGACAGGGGCCGGCGGCTGCCTCGGGTAGGATAGGCACTGCTCGACCTCTCCAATCCCGGGGGAACTCATGCTGAAGACTGTCCGACTCTCCGGTGTACGCGCGGCGCTTCCCGCGATCGCCGTCCTGGTCGCGCTCGTGCCCGTGCTCGCGGTCCGGGCCTCGGCCCAGGGCCAGGACGCCCCGAAGCGGCCCATGACGTTCCTCGACATGCAGCTGATGCGACAGCCCGGGTCGCCGGCGCCGAGCCCGGACGGGAGCTGGCTGCTCTACACCGTCAGCACGCCGGACTGGAAGGAAGCGAAGCGGCAGACGGACCTCTTCCTCGTGTCGCTGAAGCAGGGCCTGCCGTCGACCAGGCAGATGACCTTCACGAAGGAGAAAGACGAGGCGTCGCCGCAGTGGTCTCGCGACGGCTCGTTCTTCGTTTTCGCCTCCAACCGTGACGCCCCCGCCGGCGCGTCCAGCCAGCGGCAGCTGTATCTCATGCGGCCGGACGGCGGAGAGGCGCGTCGGATCACGGACGCCAAAGAAGGCGTCACGACGTTCGCCTTCAGCCGCGACGGCAAGTGGCTCGCGTACAGGGCGGGCAAGAGCGGCGAGGAGCAGCTCTACCGTCTGCCGGTGGACGGCATCGACGCCGCCAAACCCGATCAGTTGACGAAGCAGGAGGCGGGCGTCGGCGCCTGGGTCTGGGCCCCCGACGGCCGGCGCATCTACTTCGCCGGTCCCGAGAAGCCGGACACCGACGAAAAGCAGCGCCGCGAGAAGAAGTTCACGGTCGACATCCGGAACGCCGAGACGCCAATCTCGCACCTGTGGGCCTTCGACCTCGAGGCGCGCAAGGCGGAGCCGCTCGCCCGCGATTCGTCATACACGGTGGCCGACGTGACCGTGTCCCGGGACGGGAAATGGGTCGGCTTCCGCGGAATCGCCTCCGACCGGTACACGCGCAACATCACCGAGCAGAACATCAACAGCGACCTCTATCTCGTCGAGACGGCCACCGGGGGGATCGAACGGCTGACCGACAACACCGAGGTCGGCGAGAGCGGGCTGAGCTTCTCCCCGGACGGACGCTGGGTGGCCTTCTCGGCCCCGTCCGATCTCACCCGCTACAGCATGAAGAACCGCCGCGTGTACCTCAGGGCTGTCGCCGACCGCGGCGGCAAGTGGCGCATGCTGGGAACACAGTTCGACGGGGACGTGTCGGCGGATTTCTGGTCGGCCGACGGCAACACGATCTACTTCAACGAGGGGCTTCGCGCCACGACGCAGCTCTTCGCGCTGGACGTGCAGAAGGACGTCGTGCGGCCGCTCACCTCGGAGAAGGCGGCGCTGTCGGTCAGCCGCGACGAGGACAGCGGCGTGCTGCTCGTCAATTATTCGGACGGATCGACGCCGCCCACGCTGTTCGCGGCGCCAGGGCTCGACCAGATCGGTACCCGCTCGTCCTGGATCCCGCTGACCGACACGAATCCGCAGGTGCGGGGCTTCGCCCTCGGTGACCAGGAAGAGATCACCTGGACGTCGAAGGACGGGCGCACGGTCGGCGGCGTCCTGGTGAAGCCGGTCGGCTACCAGCCGGGCCGGCGCTACCCGCTGATTGTCGCCATCCACGGCGGCCCGGCGGCGGCCGACGTCCTCCGCTTCAACGGCGGCTACGGGGCCCAGGTCTACGCCGGCGCGGGCTACGCCGTCCTGCAGCCCAACTACCGCGGCTCGACCAATTACGGCGAGGCCCACCGGAACGGGATCGTCGGCAATTACTTCCCGCCCGGCTTCGACGACATCATGTCGGGCGTCGATCACCTCGTCGCGAGCGGGATCGCGGACGGGGCTCGCATGGGCGCGCTCGGATGGAGTGCTGGCGGGCACTGGTCCAACTGGATCCTCACGCACACCGATCGGTTCAAGGCGATCAGCTCCGGCGCGGGTACGTCCAACTGGATCTCGATGTACGCGCAGAGCGACGTGCAGCGCAACCGGCAGTTCTACCTCGGCGACCGGCTGCCGTACGAAGACTTCGAACCCTACTGGGTCCAGTCGCCCATCCGGTACATCAAGGCCGCAAAGACGCCGACGATGATCCACGTCGTCGAGGGCGACCCCAGGGTGCCGAGCCCCCAGTCCGTCGAGCTGCACATGGCGCTCAAGCGTCTTGGCGTGCCGACGGAGCTCTTCATGTACCCGGGCCAGTCTCACGGCATTCCCGACGCGCGGAACCAATTGGTGAAGTCGGTGAGCGAGATGGCCTGGATGGACTACTACGTGCGCGGCCAGGGCTCGAACTTCTCGTGGCGCGCCGTCCTCGACACGCTCGCCGACGAGGGCGAGGGCGCAAGGAAGAGCTCGCCCGCCGCCCAGGCTGAAAAGAAGTAGCGGCGGGCCGACCGATCGTCCGCCGGTCTTCGTCTAAGACAGCAGGATGACGCGAATGGGCATGCCGGAGCGCCGGGCGGCGCGGGCCGGGCTGGTCGTTGCCACACTCGTCGCGCTGCTGACCGTCGGCGCGGCCGCGTCGGGATACGCCGGGCGCGCGCTGTCGGCGATGCGGGCGGATGCCTGGAACCTCGACATCGAGCGGGCGATGGACGCCGCGGGAGTCGCGCCGGGCATGGTGGTCGGGGAGGCGGGCGCTGGAGACGGCTACTTCACGCTGCCGATGGCGCGGCGTGTCGGGCCGGCGGGTGCCGTCTATGCCAACGACATCAGCACGCGCTCCCTCGATCGGCTGGCCTCGAGCGCCAGGCGCGAAGGGCTCGCCAACATCCAAGTCGTCGTGGGAGGTGTTGACGACCCGCGCTTCCCCCGGCAGGACCTCGAGCTCGTGGTCATCGTCCATGCCTTCCACGATTTCAGCCAGCCGGTCGAGTGGCTGCGGAACGTCCGGAAGTATCTGAAGCCAGGCGCCGCAGTGGCCATCATCGACCGCGACCCTGCGCAGGGCGGCGGCGACCACTTCTGGCCGCGCGATCGCATCCTCGGGTACGCCGATCACGCAGGGTTCGAGCCGGTCAAGGTGGCCGACGACATCTCGCAGCACCTCGTCATCGTGCTCAGGCCGCGGCACTCGCCCTAGCTTCCCGGCATCAGGACGTTCAAGCCGACGGCGCGGGCGGCCTCGGCCAGGCGCTCGTCATAGGTGACAAACGCCTCCGGGTGATCGCCGATGGAGAGCGCCGAGGCAAGGTGGATCGCGTCGAGCGAGCGCAGCCGCGGCGGACCGATCGTGCCCGCAAGATGCAGGAGCGCAGGATCGAAGCGCAGGAGAGTGATGGACAACAGGATTACGTCCATCTGCGGCGAGAGGACCGCGGCCTCCGGCTGTCGTCGAACCGCTCGGCGGCATTCCACGGCCGACAGTTCGCTTGTGATCCGGTCCGGCCACGGGGCCAGCGCCGACTCGAGCGCGGCTCGTTCGGATTCCGGCAGCACCAGCTTCAGCAACGCAGAGGAGTCGAGGTAGACGGGCAGGAAGCTCACAGCCGGTCTTCTCGCAGTTCCTGCAAGGCGCGCTGCAATCGTTCGCCGAGGTCGGACGAAACGGCCCCCTGGAGCGGCGGGATGTCTTCGGGCCTGATCCGGGCGGCTGTCGCCCGCCCCTCGGCCACCAGCCGCTCGACCAGCGTGGCGCCCGGCCGGATCGGGATCAGCATGGCCACCGGATTGCCCCGGTCGGTGACTTCCAGCCGCTCGCCCGCGATGACGCGCTCCAGGTAGACACTGAGGTTTTGTCGCAGTTCGCGCACGCCCACGCGATCCGGGCGTAATGGCTGCACCGCTGTCACAGCTCGCGCCGCGTGCTCCTGCCCCATGTAGCACATGGTAGCACATTCTTTTCTGGCGCTGGCGGCAGTATGATGACCGCGGCATGAGCCTCGATCGACGTGAGTTCCTGCTGAGCCTGGCGGCCGGCGCGGCCCTTCGGGCGCAGCCGAAAGCGTCCGCCTGGCGAGCCGGGCTGGCCGCTGTCGACATCACGCCGCCGCTCGGCGTCTGGATGGGCGGCTACGCGGCGCGCAAGGAGCCTGCCCGGGGCATCGCGCAACCGCTTCACGCAAAGGCCCTGGCCGTCGCGGACTCTCGCGGGCGCCGTGCGGTCATCGTCACCATCGATGTGCTGGGCCTGACCGCGCCGGCCGTCGATCGCATTGCCGACGGAGTCCGGCGCCGGTACGGACTGCCGCGCGAGCGTTTATTGCTCTGCAGCAGCCACACGCACAGCGGGCCGATTATCCGCGACCAGCTGGCGGTGGCCTACGACTTGACGCCATCCCAATGGGACGACATCCGCGCGTCCACACGGCGCATCGAGGGACACGTCGTCGAGGCGATCGGCTTGGCGCTCGCGTCGATGCAGCCGGCCAGGCTGCGGTGGGCCCAGGGCCGGGCCGGTTTCGCCGCGAACCGCCGCACCGCGATCAACCCGGACGGCCCGGTCGATCACTCCGTGCCGGTCGTCGCCGTCGAGCGCCGCGACGGCTCGCTGGCGGGCCTGCTCTTCGGCTACGCGTGCCATAACACGACGCTGCCTCCGTCGTTCGTGAGCTACCACGGCGATTACGCCGGCGTGGCGAAGGCCGAACTGGAGCGGCGCCACCCCGGCGTCACGGCGCTTTTCATACAGGGCTGCGGCGCCGACGCCAACCCCCATCCTCGCGGGACGGTCGACCTCGTCGAGCAGCACGGGCGGGAACTTGCCGACGCGGTCGACGCCGCCCTCGGCGGGGCCGTCGAGCTGACGGGGCCGCTGCGCAGCGCGTTCTCGACCGCCTCCCTCGCGTACGCGGCGGCGCCAGGCGCGGACGACTGGCGGCGCAAGCTGGCGGACTCGAATGTGTATGTGCAACGCCACGCGCAGATGATGCTTGATGTCATCGCGCGCGACGGGAGTACGGTACGCACCGAACCGGCGCCCCTGCACGTGCTGCGCCTCGGCTCGCTCTCCCTGGTGGCGCTCAGCGGCGAGGTGGTCGTCGACTACGCGCTCGCTATCAGGCGGAAGTACGGCAGCGGCATATGGGTGGCCGCGTACACCGACACCGTGTTCGGCTACGTCCCGTCGGCCCGGGTCCTTCGCGAGGGCGGGTACGAGGGCGGCGACGCCATGCTGTACTTCGGCCGCCCGGGCCCCTTCGCGGACACCGTGGAATCGGCGGTGCTCGGCGGCGTCGACGCGCTGATGGCTGCCACGGGCGCAGGAATGGAGTCCTGATCATGGCCGGCCTTTCCAGGCGCACGTTTCTCTCGATGGCCGGCGCCGCCGCCGCGTTCGGTGCGGGCGCGTCTCGATCCGCCTCCGGACACGCCGGACAGGCATCCGGCCCGCCCGCCATTCTCGGCGGAACGCCGGTCCGCACGGCGCCGTTCCCCACCTGGCCGGTGTCGGACACGCTCGAGGAACAGGCGCTTGCCGGCGTCCTGCGGAGCGGGCGCTGGAACCGATCGTCCAGAACCGACGCGTTCGAGCGCGAATACGCCGCGCTCACGGGCGCCGCGCACTGCCTTGCGACGGCCAACGGCACGAGCGCGCTGCTGACCGCCCTCGCCGTCCTCGATGTCGGACCCGGCGACGAGGTCATCGTGCCTCCTTACACATTCGTCGCCACGATCAACGCCGTCCTGCAGCGTCTGGCGCTGCCGGTCTTCATCGACTCGGACATCGACACGTTCCAGGTCGACGCCAGGCGCATCGAGGCCGCGATCACGCCGATGACGAAGCTCATCATCCCGGTGCATCTCGGCGGCTCAGCGGCGGACCTCGATACGATTCTCCCGCTGGCGCGGTCGCGCGGCATCCCCGTGCTCGAGGACGCCTGCCAGGCGCACCTGGGCGAATGGCGCGGACGCAAGGTCGGCAGCCTGGGACTGGCGGGCGCCTTCAGCTTCCAGGCCAGCAAGAACCTGAATTCGGGCGAGGGGGGCGCGCTCATCACGAGCGACACGAAGCTGGCCGAGGCCGCGTACGCATTCCACAACAACAGCACTCCGCGCGGCGGCGGCGGCTTCGCCTATCGCGGCCCCGGGCTCAACCTGCGGATCACCGAGTTCCAGGCGGCCGTGCTGTCGAGCCAGTTGACCCGGCTGGCAGCCCAGGCGGCCCGGCGCGAGGAGAACGGCGCCTACCTCACCCGCCAACTCGTCGGCATTGACGGCATCGCGCCGGCGAAGATGTACGCGGGCTGCACGCGCAACGCTTACCATCTCTACATGTTCCGCTACGACGCGACGACGTTCGGGGGGCTTCCACGGGAGGGATTCCTGCGCGCCCTGCGCGCCGAGGGCATTCCCGCGTCGGGCGGATACACGCCTCTGAACAAGGCCGCATCGGTCGCCGGGACGCTGGCGTCAAAGGCCTACGCGAGGATCTACAGCAGCGACACGCTCGCGGCGCTCGCCGATCGCAACCTCTGCCCGGCCAACGACCGATTGTGCCGGGAGGCTGTCTGGCTCGCACAGACGATGCTGCTCGGCTCGCGCGCCGATATGGACGATGTCGCCGCGGCCGTGCGCAGGATCCAGGCCGGCGGCGCCGCGATCGCCAGGACGCTCTCCTCATGAGCCTCTGCGAATCCTTCGTCCGCGTCGCCAGGCAGCACGGCGACAGGCTCGCCATCATCGACCGTGCCACCGGCCAGCGCGTCACCTACAAGGCTGCGCTCCTGCGCGCCATGATCCTCGCGCGCAAGTTCGAGGCGTACGAGCCGGGCTTCATCGGCGTCATGATCCCGAACTCGGCCGGAGCGATCCTGACCGTCATCGCCGCGCTCATGAGCGGCCGGGTGCCGGTCATGGTCAACTACTCCACCGGCGCCGCCCAGAACTGCCAGCTCGCCCAGCGCCGTCTCGGCTTCCGCACGATCATCACGTCGCGCAAGCTGCTCGCGAAGGTCAAGTGCCCCGAGGTCGACGGCATGGTCTTCATCGAGGACATCGCCGCCTCGGTTTCGGCCGCCAGCAAGTTTGCCGGCGCGCTTCGAGCCAGCCAGTCGGCCGACCGTATCTGCCGATCACTGCGCCCCTCGGGCGACGACGACCCCGCGGTCATCCTGTTCACGAGCGGCAGCGAGCGCACGCCGAAGGTGGTCCCGCTCACCCATCGCAATCTCCTCGCCAATCTCGAAGGCCTGCACGGCGCGCTCGAGTTCGGCCCGGCCGATATCATCCTGGCCAACCTGCCCTACTTCCACGTCTTCGGCATCAACACGGGCCTCTGGCTGCCGCTGGTCACGGGGGCGACCGTCGTCACGGTCCCGAGCCCGCTCGAGTACCGCGCCGTCTGCACCGCCATCCGCGAAGAGCGCATGACGATGGTGATTGGCACGCCGGTCTTTCTGGCGGGCTACCTTCAGAAGTCCGAGCCGGGAGATTTCGAGTCGGTACGGCTGCTCATCACCGGGGCCGACAAGTGCCCCGAGTCGCTGCGCCATTCGTACTGGGAGAAGCACCGGATGGCGCTCCTCGAGGGCTACGGCACGACCGAGACCAGCCCGGTCATCTCCGTCAACTCGCCGCCGCACAACCGGCCCGGCAGCGTCGGGCGCGTCCTGCCGAACCTGGACGTGCGCCTCGAACACTGGGAAACGGGAGAGCCCTGCGCGGTCGGCACGATCGGCAAGATTCTCGTGAAGGGCCCCAGTGTGATGAACGGCTACTTCGACGACTTCGAGTCCACTTCGACGCGTCTGCACCGCGGCTGGTACGACACGCAGGACATGGGCTACATGGACGCGGACGGCTACCTCTGGCACGTCGGCCGCCTGGTTCGCTTCCTCAAGGTCGGCGGAGAGATGGTGTCGCTCGTCCAGGTCGAGGACATCCTCCAGCGCGCCCTTCCGCCCGGCGTGGACGGGGTCGTCGTGGAGGCGCCCGACGCCGCGCGCGGATCGCGGATCGTGGCCGTGACCACCGAAGGGGTCGACGAGCGGGAAGTGCTGCGGCAGATGGGCGGCGACCTGGCGAAAATCGCCCTGCCGAGGCAGTTCGTGGTGATGCCGGAGTTGCCGAAGATGCCGAGCGGCAAGATCGACTATCGCCAGCTCACAGAAACCGTGCGCCAACTGGTTCATCGCGCATAAGTTCCTCACACTCGCGCCGTACTGGTGGCCCGACCCTGCGATGCCGGATG
>Ga0209254_10003538_pt1 | contig 14209 bp, 10 predicted proteins | sample FrelakmetDIP11DI_FD_187148 | JGI IMG/M metagenome (GOLD analysis project Ga0209254, IMG submission 187148) | Freshwater lake sediment microbial communities from the University of Notre Dame, USA, for methane emissions studies - DIP11 DI (SPAdes)... | ecosystem: Environmental > Aquatic >...
TGGTCCTCCGCCTCGATCAGCGTGTCATGGTGGGCGATGATGACGTCGTTGTTGCGGATGATCGCGGCGATCGTCGCGCCGTCGGGCAGGTCGATCTGCTCGATGCGCCGCCCCACCACACGGGAAGTCTTGGCATCGCCATGCACCGCCACCTCCAGCACTTCTGCCGCGCCGCGCCGCAGGGAGTGGACTGCCACCATGTCACCGCGCCGGATTTTGGACAGCAAGGGACCGACCGTGGCCTGCGCCGGCGAAATGGCGATGTCGATCTCGCCGCCCTGCACCAGGTCGACATAGGCCGAGCGGTTGATCAGCGCGATCACGCGGTGCGCGCCCATGCGCTTGGCCAGCAACGCGGACATGATGTTGTCCTCGTCGTCGTTGGTGAGCGCGCAGAACACGTCCATGGCGGCGATGTTTTCCTGCTCCAGCAATTCCTCGTCGGTGGCGTCGCCCTGCAATACCAGCGTGTGATGAAGCTGTTCGGCCAGCAGATTGCTGACCGACTTGTTGTGATCGATGATCTTGACCTCGTAATTGCGTTCGATCCGTGCCGCCAGCCGCCGCCCGATATTGCCGCCGCCGGCGATCATGACTTTCTTGACCGGGCGATCCATGCGGCGCAGCTCGCGCATTACCGAGGGAATGTCCTGCTTGCGGGCGAGGAAGAACACCTCGTCACCCGGCTCGATCACGGTGATCCCCTTGGGCACGATACCTCGGTCGCGCCGGTAGACCGCCGGAATGCGGCATTCCAGATTTGGCATGTGGCGTTTGATGTCCTGCAACTCGTGTCCCACCAGCGGGCCGCCATGGTAGGCCCGCACCGCCACCAGCCGCACCTTGCCGTCGGCGAAGTCGAGCACCTGCAGGGCTTCGGGGTGTTCGATCAAGCGCCGCAGGGTGTCGGTCACCTCCTGCTCGGGGCTGATGACGTCATTGACCCCGAAATGCTCGGCCAGGAATCCTGCTTCCAGCCCGAGGAAGTCTCTTGAGCGGATACGTGCGATGCGTGTGGGCACATTGAACAGGGTGGATGCAATGCGGCACGCCACCAGATTGGTTTCGTCGCTTTGCGTAACCGCGACCAGCATGTCGGCGTCGTCGGCGCCGGCCTGCTTAAGAATCGAAGGATGTGCCGCGTGACCGCGCACAGTGCGCAGGTCGAAGCGGTCCTGCAGCAGGGCCAGCCGCGCTGCGTCGAGGTCGACGACCGTAATGTCGTTGTTCTCGGCGACCAGGCTTTCGGACAGGTTGCCGCCGACCTGACCGGCACCGAGGATGATGATTTTCACGCGGCCTCCTCGAGCTTAAAGGTCTTCTTCCAGCCGTCGCCCATGCCTGATATTCAGCTGTTTCAGCTTGCGATAGAGGTGGGTTCGCTCCAGCCCTGACTTGTCGGCGACCCGTGTCATGCTGCCGCCTTCCTTCTGAATCAGGTGCTCGAAATACATGCGCTCGAAGGTGTCGCGCGCCTCGCGCAGGGGGATATCCAGCGGAATGCCGTGCGCAACTGCAGGTGCCGACTGCTTCATCGGCGCGAGCACGCGATTGACGTCGGCAGCGTCGATTTCATTCGACAAGGCCGTGACCGCCAATGTACGCACCACATTATTGAGTTGCGGCAGATTGCCCGGCCAGTCGAAATTGCGCAGTTGGTTCAAGGATGGCGTAGTCAGTCGACGAACCGGACATGCTCCTTCCTCGACCAACTGCACCAGCATGAAGTTGGCGATATCGGGAATGTCTTCACGGTGCTCGCGCAATGGTGGTACCTGAACCGCAAGGCTGGACAGGCGGTAAAACAGGCGGCTGTCGAATTCACTCGCGGTGACCATGGCGTCGAGACTACGGCCCGTGGAGCACACGAGGCGCGCACTGCCGCCCTCGATCCGGTCGAGCAGCAGTCCCAGACCCTTCTGCTCCAGACGCGCCAATTCGCACACGTCGGGCAGGTAAAGCGTGCCGTTACCGAGCGTTTCGAAAAAACTCAGCGGATCGGTCACCAGACGCGCGCGATCCTTGATTTCAACCCAGGGGCTGGCGGGCTGGTGCAGGAAACGTGCACAGATTTCGAAACCGCTGCCGGGCTCACCCTGCAACAGCACCGGCGCGGTATTGCTCGCGATCTGGGTGAGGCGTTTTTTAAGTTCGAGAATCAGGGGGCTTTTTCCAAGCGCCGACAGGTCCATGCTGGGGGTGCGCCGGGGCAGCGCCACGCCACGCTTGATCGCCTTGTTGACCGTGTCGATCAGCTTGGCCAGGGCCACCGGCTTTTCAAGAAAATCGGCGGCGCCGAGCCGGGTGGCCTCGACCGCGGTATCGATGGTGCCATGTCCGGACATCATGACGACCGGCATGGTGAGCTGACCACTGCCCGCCCATTCCTTGAGCAGCGTCACGCCGTCCGTATCCGGCATCCAGATGTCGAGCAGCACCAGGTCCGGGCGTCGCTCCGATCGGAAGGCACGTGCCGCCTCGGCATTTTCCGCCAGGTGCACGTCATAACCCTCATCGGTGAGGATTTCCGACAACAATTCACGAATGCCCACTTCGTCATCCACGACGAGAATATGCCCGCTCACGTGCTCTCCCCTGCTGCCATATAAACAGGCAGTGCAATCTGGATTGTCGCGCCGCCCGATTTTAGATTTTCAATCTGGATTTTGCCCTGATGCTCATCCACAATCTTTTTCACAATGGCCAAGCCCAGTCCCGTCCCTTTGGGCTTGGTGGTTGCGTATGGCTCGAACAACCGCGTCATCAGATGCTCCGGGAACCCGGCTCCATTGTCTGTTACGGATAAACACACTGCACTTTTATTATGGCGCAGGCGCGTGACGATCTCGACCCTGGGTGAAGGGTGATCGACCAGCGCGTCCTGCGCATTTTGCAGGAGATTATGTATCACTTGACGCAATAATGTTGAGTCGCCTGCGATGGGGGGCAGATCGTCACCGAGGAGCAACTGCAGCCCCAGCGCCTTGGTGTCGTACAACGCCAGCACTTCATTCACCAGCGCATTGAGATCCAGCGCTTCGAGCTTGGCGCGCGGCATCCTTGCATAACCGGCAAATGCGTCCACCATGCTTTTCATGGCGGCAACCTGATTGACGATAGTTTGCGTTGCGCGCTCGAGAAACTCGGCGTCCGCCGGTTGCAGCCGACCACCCAGCTTGCGGGCAATGCGTTCGGCCGACAATTGAATAGGCGTCAGCGGATTCTTGATCTCATGAGCCAGCCTGCGTGCCACTTCGCTCCACGCGGCATTGCGCTCGGCATCGATCAGCTTGGTCACGTCATCGAATACCAGCACATAGCCGCGTTCGACACCCGGCGGCAGACGGGTGCCACGCAGCAACAGCGTCTGGCTGCTGCCATGGTCCGTGTAATCGATTTGTTCCTGCCATTCGCCTTCCCTCTCGCCAAAACGCGCCGCGATGGTTTCACCGAATGCGTGCAGGGCCTCACCGGGCTGGCCCAGCGCTGTGAGCGGCTGCGCGTCCAGCACCGATATCGTTACCCCCAGAATTTGCGCCGCCGCACTGTTCATCGTGCGCACCCGCAACCTGTCGTCCAGCACCACCACGCCGGACGACAGGTTGGCCAGCACTCGCTCGAGAAAAGCCTTGGCCTGCTCGGTCTCCTGATGGTTCAGCGCAACCTGTTCGCGCGCCTCGGACAACTGGCGGGTCATCCGATTGAACGACTGGATCAGCACGCCCAGCTCGTCACGGCTGGACACCGACGGCATCTGCGAAAAATCGCCCTTGGCCACGGCCCGGGTTCCTCGCGCAAGCGTACGCAGCGGCGCGCCAAGACGATCCGACAACAGGTACGCGATGACGAAAGTCATCAGCAGTGCCAGCATCAGGGTGAGCGTGAGGGCGACGCCGTAGATGCGTTTGAGCCCCAGCCTCGAGACCGCAATCTGCTGATATTCCTGGTATGCCAGCCGTACTGCCTGCGCGTCACGCGCAAGGTTGGCTGGCACCGGCTGCACCAGCTGCAGTACACGCGTTTCGCCCGTCAGTGCACTGGTGTAGACCGGCACCATGACGTGCATGATGAGTCCGCGCTCGATGACCTCCTCGATGCGGCTGTAAGGCTGTTGCTGCCGCACCTGCCACAGGGCGCTGCGCTCGGGCAGCAACGGCAGCAGGGTGCCGCGCTCGCTCCCGACATGGGCGATCACGCCGCCGCGGTCGTCGAACAGGGTCAGCTCCTGAACTGCGCTTTGCTCGCGCAGGGTCGAAAGGCTGGTGATGATGGATCCCATGCCCTCGTCGGACAGCGACAGCGCCATGCGCTGGGCCTTTTTATCCAGTTCGCGTAACAGATCGTCGAGTGCAGCCTGACCCAGGTTGACACCGGAGGTCAGTGCATTGTCGACCCGCACATCGAACCAGGTTTCGATCGAGCGGTTAAGAAAGAAGACCGACGCACCATACACCACCAGGCCGGGAAGCATGGCGACGACACCGAACATCATCAGCAATTTGAGCGTGAGCTTGGCGCCGAACACGCCGCGCCGAATCCGCTTTTGCAGCCACCACAGGCGCCAGCCCAGCAGCGCCAGCAGCGCCATGCCCAGCACGCCGCCTCCGATGAACAGGGTAGGCAGGGTGTCTGAAAAAACACCGCTGCTTCCACTCGCATAAAACAGCAGCGCAAGCAGAACAACGCCAATGATCAGTGCGACAGCGATCAGGCTGCGCATCAGGGCAAAGGCTGAGAGGGGGCCGTAGGAGCGGCTGGCGCATCAAATGACCAGCCATACCAGGGCGTGGCCATTTCCCATTTGTCACCGGAGACCGCCCCGATGGACAGGGGCCGGGGTAATTTCGAGGTGTCGAGCCGCAGCCGCAGGCGCGCTTCGTAGTGACGCCCCGTCTTGAGGGCACCACGCTCCAGCACCTGCCAGCCGTCCACCCGACCGAGCATCGCCAGTGCCTCGCCCAGTGTGGCGACGGTCCGGGTGGTGTAACCGGATTCCACCACATAGCGACGTAACAACAGATGGTAATAAATCCGCATCTTGCGCACCGGCTCGGCGATATTTTCGTCCAGCCACCAGTCGCGCGGCCGGCTGAGTTCCAGTTCCAGCAGAAAGTACAGGTTGATGCCTTTGGTCAGCGCGTCTTCCAGGGTGGGGTTGAGGACGATATCGACATCCGCATCCAGTACATAGCCTTGCGGGACAGCCCGGATGTCGGCGTGCCTGACGGCGCTCTTGTCCGCCGCCAGCACGCTACCCCCGAGTGCCAGCCAACAGCCGAACAATAGCCCGATCAGCCAGCGGGCAGCGGGATCACGTTTTGCGCAGCAGGGCGTAAAAAAAACCATCATGCTCGGCATCAGGCAACAGCGATCCGTCGGACAAGGTTTCAGGAAGGGGACAACGCTTGGCATCCTGTGCATGACGCGCCAGAAATGCCCGCACCTGTCCGTCGTTTTCTTGATTGAAGATCGAACAGGTCGCGTAAAGCAATGTACCACCCGGGACCAGCAACGGCCAGAGTCTCTCAAGCATAACGGCTTGCTGCGCTGCAAATTGAGCGATGTCATCGGGGCGGCGCAGCCACTTGATGTCAGGGTTGCGGCGCACGACGCCAGACGCGCTGCACGGCACGTCGGCCAGAATGCGGTCGAACGGTTTGCCATCCCACCAGGTATCGGGTTGCGCGGCATCCCCTGCGATCAGCGTTGCCTGCAACTGCAGGCGGTCAAGGTTTTCCTGCACGCGCGCCAATCTCGCAGCATCCACATCGAGCGCCGTCAGCATCACGTCGGCCCGCTCGAGGATGTGGCCGGTCTTTCCCCCGGGTGCCGCACAGGCATCCAGCACCCGCTCGCCGCGCTGCGCATCGAGCAGGCGTGCCGCCCACTGCGCGCCCGCATCCTGCACTGAAACATCGCCTTGGCCGAAGCCGGGCAGGTTGTGCACCGGTATAGCCTTGTCGAGGGTGATAGCGTCCTGGCCGGTTTGTCGCGCCGGCAGCCCTGCTTCGTTCAATCGTTGCAAATAGCTTGCCACGTCGATGTGGCGGCCATTCACGCGCAGGGTGAACGGTGGATGCAACAGGCTGGCCTCGAGAATGTCCTGCCAGTGTGCAGGATGCTCGGTTTGAAGTTTGGCAATCCACCAGTCCGGATGCGACCAGCGTGCGGACGGCTGTTCGTCCGCGATTTTTTCCAGCTCGGCGCGGCGTCGCTGAAAATTGCGCAGCACCGCATTGGCCAGACCACGCCGCCAGCCTTGTCCTGCAGCAGTGACGGCGTTATGCACCACGGCATGCGCTGGCGCACGCGTATAGGCCAATTGGTACAAGGCCACACGTAGCAGCAAGCCCAACTGCGGATCGGTCATCGGACGCTCGAGCAGCGCAGCCAGCCAGGCGTCCAGGCGTCCGAGCTGGCGCAGGCTGCCGTACACGATGTCCTGCAGCGCGCCGCGTTCGCCCGGCGTATTCAATTGCTGCAGCCGCCGTGGCAAAACCTGATGCAGCGCCGCCCCGGCGAGCACCTCTTCCAGTGCGCCAGCGGCCAGTTTTTGCAGGTTACGCATGGTCGGGTCTGCCCAGATCAGTCTGCTTATACATAGGGCTCCAGCCGCCGGATTTGGCGGCGGATGATAGCAGGGTAGGGCGTCAACGCGCCCGGGGCATCCGCATCAGGTGTGCGGCCTGCCCCATGGTAGCGGAGTGGCGATGTGAATGAAAACGTAGAAAACATGGATTGATCGATCCGCATTCATTAGCCGAGCCGGGTTCCCGACGGCAGCGGCCGCCCTGCAAGAAATGCGGTGGCGGTCATCCGCTTGCTGCCCGCGGGCTGCAATTCGCGAATGCTCAGCGCGCCGTCGCCACAGGCAATCACCAGTTGTTCCGTATCTGCAGGCAGGACTTCACCCGGAGCATCCGATCCGGCATGCGCTTCAGGTTGTAGAACGCCCGCTTCAGCAACAACCCGCGCCGACCAGATTTTCAGCGGCTCGCCATCCAGTAGCGTCCAGGCCCCCGGGACCGGGTTGAAGGCACGTACCGCGCGCTCGAGTTCAAGGGCAGACCGGCTCCAGTCCAGTCTGGCTTCTTCCTTGCTGAGCTTGGCGGCATAGGTGACCTGGGCGCCGTCCTGAGCATCCGGGACCAGCGCAGCGTAGTTCCCCAGCGCCGCGACGATGGCGCGCCCGCCCGCCTCGGCCAGGGCGTCATGCAGGCTGGCCGCGGTGTCGATGTCGCGAATCGGCATGGTGGTTTTTGCCAGCATCGCCCCGGTGTCGAGACCGGCGTCCATCTGCATGATGGTGATACCGGTTTCCGCATCCCCCGCCAGAATGGCGCGCTGGATCGGCGCCGCCCCGCGCCAGCGCGGCAACAGCGAGGCGTGAATGTTGAGGCAACCATAGCGGGGCATGTCGAGCACGGCTTGTGGCAGGATCAGGCCATAGGCGGCAACTACCATGACGTCGGCATCCGCTGCGCGCAGTTCGGCCTGGGACTCGGGTGTTTTAAGGCTGGCGGGCTGGTACAAAGGCAGGCCGCGCGCCAGCGCGGCCTGCTTGACCGCACTCGGCGTGAGTTTCATGCCGCGCCCGGCGGGTCGGTCGGGCTGGGTCATCACCAGGACAATCTCATGGCCGGCATCCGCCAGGGCGTTGAGTGCCGCAGCCGCAAATGGAGGCGTGCCGGCAAAGACGATGCGCACGGAGATTGCTCAGAGCGACGCGCGCACGGGCACGGCGTCGGGACGGTGTTCGCGTGCCTGCTTGGCCAGTTTGGCCTTGATGCGGTTGCGCTTGAGATTGGACAGGTAATCGACGAAGACCTTGCCCATCAGGTGATCCATCTCGTGCTGGACGCATACCGCCAGCAGGCCGTCGGCCTTGAGTTCGAACGGCTTGCCGTCGCGATCCAGCGCACGCACGGTAATCTGCTCGGCGCGCTCGACCTTGTCGAAGACACCGGGCACCGACAGGCAGCCTTCCTCGCTTTCCTCGCGGCCGGACTGGGCGATGATTTCGGGATTGATGAACACGCGCAACTGGTCGTGAGTTTCGGAAATGTCGATGACGATGACACGCTCGTGGACGTTGATCTGGGTCGCGGCCAGTCCGATGCCCGGAGCGGCGTACATGGTTTCGGCCATGTCATCGATCAGTTTGCGGATGCGCGCATCCACCTTGACCACTGGCTTGGCAACCGTGTGCAGGCGTGCATCCGGATAATGCAGTATGTCGAGTCTGGCCATTTAGTGATTCGGCACGTTGTTGTTAAAAGGGGTGCGCAAGGGGAGCGTCCATTCGCTGCGAAATTGGGGCATGGTGTGCTGTATCAATAGCAATATAAACAGCTTGTGTATTGGTGCGACTGAGGCACCCGAAACAGGGAACCCCCTTGGGCTTTAGGATGGGTTTCTCCAACATCATCAGGCCACAACAATAAAAGCTTTACGAATTAATAGGCTGGGCGCACACTTTGATGCAAAATCTGCATCAATTACGCTTGCCGCCCTAAATATAAGACGACAGATAGCCGTAAGCTAAGCGCACAGTATATTTTCAACGCAAAATTAGACAAGGTCTAAATGGAGGGTTTCCCCGTGCGTCAACTCGTTCTTACACTTGCCCTGTTGCTGGCTATGCCCGCGCTGGCCGATACCCTTCAACTGCAGGACAACGCGCCGGAAAAATATGTCGTGGTCAAAGGCGACACGCTTTGGGACATTTCCGGCAAGTTTCTCAAGGATCCGTGGCGCTGGCCCCAGATCTGGAACATGAATCGCGAGGAGATCAAGAATCCACACTGGATTTATCCAGGTGATCTGATCGTTCTCGATCGCAGCGGCGCAGAGCCACGCTTGTCACTGGTCAAAGGTGACCAGGGCAGCCTGCCTACCGTGAAGTTGTCTCCCGGAATGCGTGTGACGGAGATCAGCGATGAGGCCATTCCGCCGATTCCGATCCGCGTGATTCATCCCTTCCTGTCGCAACCCCGTGTGGTTCCATTTGGTGCACTCGATGATGCGCCCTTCGTCCTGGGCAGCAACACAGATCGCTATGTTCTCGGCACGGGTGACGATGCCATCGCCACCGGGGGCAAACCCGGCGTCACTCGCTGGAACGTGCTACGTCCCGGCCACGCTCTGACGGATCCGGTTACCGGCGAATTGCTGGGTTACGAGGTCGTCTATCTGGGCGATGCACGTACTCTGGTGGAAGGCGCCCCACAGAAAATTCGCATCACCAATGCAGTCGAGGAAATTCTTCCCCGGGATAAACTGGTGGCGGCCGACGATAGCGCCACTTTCGAATACATTCCGCATGCACCTGAGAAAGAAATCAACGGCCGGATTATTTCGGCTTACGGAGGGTTGACCGACAGCGGCGTTTACCAGACTGTTGTAATCAACCGCGGCAGCCGCGACGGTCTGGAACCCGGCCATGTGCTGGCGGTATACCGCGAAGGCATGGCAGCCACGCTCACCAAGGATCAGGCAGACCGGATGAAGTGGGTCAACGAGAAATCGGCAGGCGTACCAGAAGGGGGGGCGTGGCTGTATAGCGATGTCCGCTGTCTGAACCAGTACAGCAAGGTTTCCTACGATCAGGCTGCTGACGTGCGCGATAACTTCCGTGGCACCTGCCTCGGAGCCAACAGCGATCTCGCCGTCAAGATGCCCGACGCCAAAAGTGGGCTGGTCATGGTTTACCGGGTGTATGACAAGGCCTCCTACGCGCTCATCATGCAATCCGATGGGCCGGTGTACCTGCTTGATACGGTGAGGAACCCCTGACTTCGCTCGACGCCTGGTTGCGCCTCACCCTCGCACCGGGGGTCGGCAATACCAGCCTCATCCGCCTGTTAACGGCCTTCGGTTCTCCGGAGGCCGTTTTGGCATCTGGCCGCAGCGAACTGACGACGCATATTTCTTCTGCTCAGTGCGACGCGCTGCTCGACGAACCCGACCCGGAGCAGCTTGACGCGGCCCATGCCTGGCTTGCCCAGCCCGGCAACTCCCTGATGACACTGGCGGATGAGGATTACCCGCGGACCCTGCTGGAAATTCCCGATCCGCCCGCTGTTCTGTACTGCAAGGGACGGCGGACCTTGCTGAACCAGCCCGGACTCGGCATCGTCGGCAGCCGCAATGCCACCCCGCAAGGGATCCGTGATGCCGAAGCCTTTGCCCATGCCCTGTCCAACGCCGGACTCACCATCGTCAGCGGGCTGGCGCTCGGCATCGACGCAGCAGCGCATCGTGGCGGTCTGGCCGGGACGGGCTCGAGCATCGCCGTGATTGGCACCGGGCTTGACCGGATTTATCCCGCCCGCAACAAGACGCTTGCGCATCAACTGGTAGAAAGCGGACTCATCGTGTCGGAGTTTCCGCTTGGTACACCCCCTTTACCGGGTCACTTTCCACGCCGCAACCGACTCATCAGCGGCCTGAGCCGCGGCGTGCTGGTGGTGGAAGCCGCCCCCGACAGCGGCTCGCTCATCACGGCCCGGGTGGCTACCGAACAGGGGCGCGAAGTCTTCGCCATCCCCGGCTCGATCCACTCGCCGCTGGCGCGCGGCTGTCATGCGCTGATCAAGCAGGGCGCCAAACTGGTTGAATCTGCCGCCGATATACTCGACGAACTGGCTTGGCAGCAGCGGCTGTTGCCCCCCGTGCTGCCAGAAAGCCCTTCCGATCCCTTGCTGGCGGCGCTGGACGGGTCGCCCACCACGCTTGACACCCTGGCACAAAGGACCGGGTTGACGCTGGAAGCGCTTTCAGCGAAGCTGTTGACGCTTGAACTGGATGGGCGGATCGCATCCTTGCCCGGCGGGCGTTACCAAATAATTCACTGACACTATGCTCGACATCCTGGTTTACCTGTATGAAAGCTTCCGCATGGCGGAGCTCGCGCCCGACCGCGACGCGCTGGAAAAGCGCCTGTTTGCTGCGGGATTTGAAGAATCTGACATCAACGCCGCGCTCGACTGGTTCGCCCATCTGGCTGGCAGCGCCGCGCACGAGCGCCTGTCCCAAGTACATTACCGTCATTACGCGCCCGAAGAGATCGAGCGGCTGAACGACGCCTGCCGTGACGAACTGGCGTATCTGGTCAGCGCCGAAATTCTCGACCCCGAATCTCGCGAATGGGTGATCTCCGGCCTGATGGCGCTGGGCGGCGAAGACATCGAGCCCGATCATGTGCGCTGGATGACCCTGATCGTGCTGTGGAGCCGCGGACTGATCGAACACTTCACGCATCTGGAAGACATGCTGCTGAATCACGAGCCGGGACGTCTGCATTAACCCAGCCATGTCCAAACTCGTCATTGTCGAATCGCCATCGAAATCGAAAACGCTGAAGAAATACCTCGGCGCAGACTACGAAATTCTCGCCAGCTACGGCCACGTGCGCGACCTGCAACCCAAGACGGGCGCGGTCGATACTGAAAATTTCAGCATGAAATACCAGATCATCGAACGCAATGCCAAGCATGTCGAGGCCATCGTCAAGGCCGCCAAGAAGGCCGACGAAGTGTTGCTGGCAACCGACCCAGACCGCGAAGGCGAAGCCATTTCCTGGCACATAAGCGAAATCCTCAAGGAGCGCAAGGTCAAGACGCCGATGAAGCGCGTGGCCTTCTACGAGATCACCGAATCGGCCGTTCAGGATGCCGTGCGCAACCCGCGCGAAATCGCCACCGATCTGGTCGACGCGCAGCAGGCGCGGCGTGCGCTCGATTATCTGGTCGGCTTCAATCTGTCGCCCCTGTTGTGGCGCAAGATCAGCCCGGGATTGAGTGCCGGCCGGGTACAGTCGCCCGCGTTGCGCATGATCGTTGAGCGCGAGGAAGAGATCGAGGCCTTCGTACCACGCGAGTACTGGACCCTCCACCTCGACAGTCAAAAGGCCGCGCAGCCATTCACCGCCAAGCTCACCCATTTCAAGGGCGAGAAGCTCGAGCAATTCACGGTCGAACACGAGGCGCGCAGCAAGGAATGGCTGGCGATGCTTGAAGGGCGCGACGCCACCGTCATGCGCATCGAGAAGAAGCGCCGCGCCCGACATCCGGGCGCGCCGTTCACCACGTCGACGCTGCAGCAGGCAGGGGTGCGCCAGCTCGGCATGACTACCGACCGGGTGATGCGGACGGCTCAGCAACTGTACGAAGGCATGGATTTGGGCGAAGGTCCGGTGGGCCTCATCACCTATATGCGGACCGACTCGGTCAACCTGGCACAGGAAGCCATCACCGATATCCGGAAGTATGTGGGCGCCCACTTCGATAAGGAATTCCTGCCTCCGACCGCGCTGCAATACAAAGCCAAGACCAAGAATGCGCAGGAGGCGCACGAGGCGGTGCGCCCGACTTCGGTAACGCGCACGCCTGAAGCAGTAAAGCCGTTTCTGACGGCCGACCAGGTAAAACTCTACGAACTGATCTGGAAGCGCACCGTTGCCTGCCAGATGACCCCGGCGCAATTCGATACCGTCGCCGCCGACATCACGGTGGGCGAGGGGACCTTTCGTGCCACCGGACAAACACTTGCCTTTGCCGGCTTCCTGGCGGTGTATCAGGAAGACGACGATGAGGAAGAGTCCAAATTGCCCGCGCTGGCCGAAGGCGAAATCCTTCCGGTCGACAAGCTTTACGGCGAGCAGCATTTCACCCAGCCACCTCCACGCTACACCGAGGCCTCGCTGGTGAAGGCACTGGAGGAATACGGCATCGGCCGCCCCTCGACCTATGCCAGCATCATCTCCACCCTGCAGGATCGCGAATACGTGGTGCTGGAGAAGAAGCGCTTCCAGCCAACCGACATCGGGCGGCTGGTCAATTGCTTTCTCACCCGGCATTTCAACCACTACGTCGATTACGATTTCACCGCCAAGTTGGAAGACAAACTCGACGACGTCTCCAACGGCAAGCGCGTATGGTCGCGCCTCCTGGGCGAATTCTGGGCTGAATTCGACGGCGAGTTGAAGGCCAAGCAGGACGTCGAGCGCGGTTGCCCAATCCTGGAATCCTGCCCCAAGTGTGGCAAACCGCTTTTCATGCAGGCCAGCAAGCGCGGTCTTTTCATCGGCTGCTCCGGCTATCCAGAATGCGATTACACCCGTCCGTTGCACGCCGCCACCGCCGAGGGCGACAACATCCTTGGCAAGGATCCGGCCACGGGCCTTGATATCAAACTGCTCTCCGGCCGTTTTGGCCCCTATATTCAGATCGGCGAAATGCCGGAAGACAAGAAGGCGCCGAAGCCGCGCCGGGCTTCGTGGCCGAAGGAGATTCCGCTGGAAAACGCCAGCCTGGAACTGGCGCTGAAATTCCTCTCGCTACCGCGCGAAGTCGGCCACCATCCGACCACGGGCCTGCCGATCGTCGCCAACAATGGCCGCTTCGGTCCCTATCTGCTGCACGATGGCAAGTTCAAGTCGATTCCAAAGACCGACAGCGTGTACGAAATTGATCTGCCGCGCGCACTGGAAGTGCTGGCCATGGAGCGGGCGCCACGGGGTGCCGACTCGGCTGCTTCGATTCTGAAAACGCTGGGCCCGCACCCGGAAGATGGCAAGGACATTACCGTGCGCAGCGGGCGTTACGGCCCCTATGTGAAACACGGCAGCACCAACGCCACCCTGCCCAAGGACATCACGCCAGAAGAAATCACCCAGGATGAAGCCATCGCACTGATCGCCGCGCGCGTTGCCAAGGGTCCGGCCAAGAAGCCGGTGAAGAAAAAGGCAGCAGCCAAAACCGTGGTTGAAAAAAAGACCAAAGCCACCGCGGTAAAAAAACCCGCCGCTAAAAAAGCCACAAACAAAGCTGCCGCCAAAAAAACTGCTGAATGAGCAAACCAGCCACGCTGCTCATGGTCAATGCCTTTATCGGCACAGCAGGCTACAAAAAGCTTTATCAGGAACTCGGCTACACCGTTGTCGCAGAATGGTCTGAACGCAAGGCCATCAGTCTGGTGCGTAAAACCCCGCCTGACGTCATCGTGGCAGACTTTTACCATCAAACCGATTTTCGCGACCGGTTGTCCAACCTCGAGTCCCTGCTGGCCGCCGTGCAGAGCACGCCCAGTACCCATATCCTGGTTTTTTACGAGGCCGCCCACCAGGCCGTCCTCGACAAGGTCGGTGCGCGCTTGCGCATCGATGCCGCGCTGACACTGCCCGTGCAGGAAAGTGAATTGCGAGCCA
>Ga0209254_10003539_pt1 | contig 14207 bp, 11 predicted proteins | sample FrelakmetDIP11DI_FD_187148 | JGI IMG/M metagenome (GOLD analysis project Ga0209254, IMG submission 187148) | Freshwater lake sediment microbial communities from the University of Notre Dame, USA, for methane emissions studies - DIP11 DI (SPAdes)... | ecosystem: Environmental > Aquatic >...
CCCACTCGGTGGCCAGGGCAGGCTGGTAGGTGCCATCCGGGGCAGTCATAATCAGTGAATCAGCCACAAAAGAGTTAAAGAGCCAGGTTGACTGGTATGGATCGATATGGCCGTCAAAAGAGGCAGGTTCGGCACTGGCACGGGTAGCGATTATGAGGTCGCCGCCTTTGACCACTACGGGTTCAGCAGGTGCTTCTGTAGGTGCCTCGATTGCAGCCGGAGCCTCGGTTGCTGGTACTGCCGCCGCAGGCGGTTCGGTTGGGGCTGCCTCTTCTGCCGCTGGCGCTTCTTCAACAGGCGCCGGGGCCGGTGCACAGGCGGCGAAGAGCATGCTCAGGATGATAAACAGGCTAAACAAAACTAGAAATCTGGATTTCATTTTACTTCTCTCCTTTTGAAATTAACAAATTTAGTTAATATTTTTTTGAGGGATAAGGTAAATTTTCCCCGGCGTGACTCCTTCCCAAACAATTTACCTATCGAATGGGGCAGCGGGTCTAAACCAGCTGTCTTCCATCCCGGTAGGTCCGTTTGACATTTTTAAGATTTTCCAGGTCTTCCAGTGGATTACCATCCACGACGATGACATCTGCCAGCTTGCCTGCTTCCAATGTGCCGACTTTGTCTCCAAGGCGGTTAACCAGGGCGGCAACGCTGGTGGCGCTGCGAATGGCGCCATAGTTCCCATCCACCAATCCCAGTTTCACCATAAATTTCATTTCAGGGACAATGACCTCATGGCCGACGGCGGGACTGCCGGCGTCTGTGCCAAATACGATGGTGACGCCTGCTTTAGCTGCATCCACCAGACTGTCGAAGCTGGCGGTATTGGCAACTGCTTTCTGGCGTTCCAGGATTTTCCATTCGGGTATCCTGTATTTGCGGGCGACTTCGGCGTTGGCCTGCTGTACCAGGGCAGAAAAGGTGGTAACGATAGGGATCTTTTTGTCCGCCAGGAGCTGGATGGTCTCGGGGGTCATCTTTCCGCCATGTTCGATCATGTCAATGCCGAAATCAACCACACGGCGGATGGCTTTCTCAAAAGTGGCGTGGGCGGTGATATACAGGCCGTTGCGATGGGTTTCATCGATCACAGCCTCAAGTTCTGCATCGGTGAACTCCAGGAGGTCATGGCAAGCCATGATCTTGATCAGATCAGCATTGTTGCGCACCTGTTCGCGGACGGCGCGGCGCATTTCATCCGGGCCGGAAGCCTCATGGCAGCACCAGTAAGTATGCCCGCCTGTTTGGACAATGGCTTCCCCGCAGATCAGCACACGCGGACCCGGGAATATGCCCTGTTCAACGACCTGTTTGGCCGTATAACTGGTCTTATTCATGCCCAGGTCACGCACGGTGGTTACGCCGGCGCGCAGGTTGATCAACATATTGCCGGCACATTTATAGGCGCTGACTTCGGGGGTATCATTCAGCGCCTGGTGAGCCAGGTCGTGGATGCCGTCCCAGGCGAGGTGCAGATGGCTGTTGATCAGGCCTGGCAGGATGGTACCGCCGGTTTCGATGGTTTCGATCGCATCGGAGCCCAGCTCTTCCACTTTTCCAACAGCCTTAATTTTTTGACCGTCGATCTCCACGAAACCATTCTCGATGACCTGATCTCCTACTGCGGTAAGGACGCGTCCCTTGAGGATGAAGTGTTTGGACTCAAAATCAAATAATGGTTTGGTGATATTTTGAAAACGCCAGGCAGGTGGTTCGGGCATAGTTCCTCCAAATATTGAATATAGATTTTTTTGCTGTTTGATTTTAGTAAGCCTGTTGTTTTCAAACCAACAAACATACCTGCATCATAAAATTATTATACAATTTCCTTATCAAAAAAACCGGAATCCCTCAAAAAATCCAGGCTACCGTTTTTCCTCACAGGATTCCATGAAAGGATTTTATTAATGGCTGCTTTATAGGCATATAGAGGCATGCAATGCATTTTCAGAGGATTGATTAAACAAATGTGAACCTTCATTCGTAAGGAGAATTATGAACATTCTTTTGTCACCCGGGTTCTCATTTTAATAAATTGAGTTTGTCCGAGTCGGTCAATTGATTGCTGCATATTTTATCAAATGGGGTCTCCGCCAGAATCATTAATCGGGATGGTTGATGATCCGGAAGGAAAAACGGACACGGATGCTGAATCTCCGAATCTGTCGAGCAGCAGGGATATGGTATCCTGAAGAGAGTCTACTGGAATGATCCCAATCCTTCTTAAATCTGCCGGATCAATGCCATCCGTGAGCATGTAAATTTGTTTTTCTGCCCTGATGCGTGCCAGTGCATAGGCAATTACATTATACGTCACCTTGCCCTGGCGGCGGGTAATTTTTCGCAGATAGAATTCCGCGTCACCGCCAGGTGCGGAAAGCAGGCTGAAAAACTCATCCCCGCCAATCCCAAAAGGACAGGAGGCGACCGCCAGGATAGCGCCGCCTTTTTTTACGGCCGCATCCCCAAATTCAATTGCCCGTACACCCTGGTACAGGTCGTAGTCGTATGGATAGGCGGAGGTTATGGCAAAATCAGCCAGACCTTCATGCGGAACCTCAAATATCTGCCGGGCTAAAACAAGCCCTTCCCGGTAAACCCGCTCCACTGATCCAGCAAATATTTTGGCTATGGATCCATCCTGGCATTGGACGATATCGATTAGAAAATCAAACGGAACAAATCTGGCAGCTTCATCAATATCCATCCGGCAGGGAATGTCTGTACTGGCAAACTGCCGGAAACCAAGCGGAACCAGGGTATGGTTTGCATTGATGGTGTCCAGGGAGGCTATTCCGGGCAAAATCAATTTGCCCCCACCCGAATATCCGGCAAATGGACTGGGGCCGATGTGCCCAACCCCGATTCGAAAATCTGCCCCGATCACCTCCCGGTTAAACCAGAGCGGGGTCCCACGGCTGGTCAAACCCACAAAAACCTGCTGGCTTTCCTGCTGGCAATCGTGCTGCAGAATCCTGTAATTCTCATAGACACGGTCACCGATTTTTTTGCGAACTTCCTGCTCTGTGGCCTGGCGATGGGTGCCGTGGGTGACCAGGATGCTGATATCGTCGTCTTTTATTCCGGATTGATTCAGTTCAGCCAGTACGGTGGGTAGAACCAGGTAAGCGGGGGTTGTACGGGTCTGGTCATCCACCAGGATGATGACTTTCCCGCCCTGACTTCTCTTAGAAGTCAGGAGCACGGAACGTAAGGGTTGGGAGATCGATTGGAATAATTCGGCGGGGATATCTTCACAGGGTGAAACTCTTTTGGGAGTGAATATCCCTTTCAGGTTGGCTGGTGGAAGCTCAATTGTATGGAAGGTAGAGCCATACGGGAGTTGAATGGATGTCATCTCGCTTAATTCCTCTCAGTCCTGGCAAGCACGAGTAAGCAGGGATTATTTCCTGAACAGGTAAAATTTGGCCATTAACAAAACCGGTACCTTGAATTTTGTCGTTGGATCATCATCCTAATCAAATTTGGTCCTTATCCGGCTTATTTGTGCCCGGACGCAATGTAGTAGTTGATGCTGGCGAAGAAATCTCCTTTGGCTGCTGTTTGTTCCAGCTCACCCATCCAGGATTGATGCTCCGTTTCCGTGATTCCGCCGCCATTCAAGGCGGCCAGGGCTGCCCGGGTGAGGGCGTAATACATGGCGGATTGGTCGTCCAGGCCGAAAGAAACCAGCGGGAGAATCCTAATTTCCCTGAGACCGGCTTTCTTCAAGCGCCCAGCCAGCTGGCGCCCGCTCCAGGAATTACTTCCATAGTTATCGGAACGCCAGTGGAGGATCTTTCGGGTTAATTCCACCCGGGAATGATTGACCGTTATGGTTTCAAAATCCCAGTCCATCAGGACAATTGCGCAGCCAGGTTTCACAACCCTGACCATTTCTGAAACAATAGCATCCGGTTGGTCTACATTCAGTAAAAGCCGGGCAGCGAAAGATCCATCGAATGTGCCGGCTGGAAAGGGAATTTGTGCGCCGCTGCCTGCCAGGAAGCGGATGCCATCCTGAACTTCCTGAACATGGGCATAGCGAATGGCTTGCGGGATGTAGAAGAAGGAGGAATCCATTCCAACAATGCATCCGCAAGGACCCAGATATTTTACAGCCTGGCGGCAGAGAGCACCGCTGCCGCTGCCCACCTCGAGCCACATTTCTCCCTGCTTAAGGTGCAGTTCCTCCATCAGACGGTCATTTACAGCACGCTGGTCGGGAAAATGAGCCTGCTCTTCAAGGAACTGCACGCTGCGCAGGGCGTCCTGCCGGTTTTCGGGTTGAGAAGCCATCCTATTGAACTGAATGAATCTTAGAATAAACCTAATTCTTTCAAGGCCTGGGCACCGCCATCGAGGTTGCTCAGGTTCATGCCGGCGTAAGAGGGAGAATAAACAACACCCTTACCGCCAGCGCGGTAGGTTGCCAGAACACTTCTTCGGACAATATCCGGTGTGCAAACAGCCTGTTCGGCTTTGTTGCGAGGGGCATCTACCCCGATGCCCATGTACACATCCACTTTTCCTTCCACACCCCTGACGGCATCCTGGCATTGACCGAAAACGTAGGTATCCGGATCCATTCCTTTCTGGACAATCTCATCCCAGCCGGCTTCATTCAACCCGAGCATTTTGTACATCATGGGGGTCAGTTCCTGGGGAGTGAAATCACGGAGTACCGCTTTGTGCAGGTCACTCATCTCGTTATGGTAAATCAGGCCGGATTGGTGCTGGTAGGTGATCGGTTTGACCCAGTCTGACCAGGTTGCCATCTCAGCCCACGGCCATTGGGCTTTGCGCAGCGGGTTAAAGTGGTTACGGTTCCAGACATTCAGCCCGAATTTCAAACCCGGATTGCACCACTTGGTAATACCATAGAGCTCGCGGTCCATATCTTTGTTGCGTTCCACCCAGTAGCGTTCGAACAACAGCACTTCCGGATGGAAGTAAAGGCGGCGCATAAATTCGATGAGATAGCCATCTACGAAGGTTTGCCCGCGTCGGGCCTGCTGGACAAATTCATAGAGGGATTTATAGCCCCGCTTTACGGCTTCGATATCGATGCCCTGCTGCATAGCTTCCTGGCGGCAGTACTTGCAGAAGCAGTTCGGCACCATCCCGGAAAGTACATTGTCCATCGGGCTGCGGCGTTCATTGCACCACATGACACCGTCAATGTCGTAACTGCGGCAGTAATCCTCAAATATTGAATGCCACCAGCCGCGATAATCCGGATTGTTGATGCAAGGTTCGGCGCCAATGCGGTTGAAGACATCCACCTCGAGCATCTGCGGCATGTTGGGGATATCAACAGCCGTAGTTTCACCATGACCGGCATATTTGAATACGGGTTCCATTACTTCCGGATAGACTTTCATGCCACGCCGGCGCGCTTCCGGGATGATCATTTCCAGGATGTCTTTTCCTTCCAGCTGGGCATCTTTAGCCTGGAAGTTGCTTACTTTTGTGTTCCTGTAGTATTCGGGATGATGCTTAATATACGAACCACCACTTAGAGAGAAGTCTTCTTTTACTCCGTGATCCGGCCAGCCTTCCAGTTTCCAGGATATGCGCCGGCCAACTTTCAATCCCAACCAGGATATGGTGCCCACCAGCAGAACATTAATACCGAAGCGGTTGGAAAAACGGTCCAGGATATTTTCGACGCCTTCATCAATAACACTGATCGGGCTTATTTGAATTCCGACAAATTTTTCATCTCCAGTCATTTTTTCCTCCAGTTAATGGGTTATATCCAGGCTTCCGGAATGCCCTGGCGTTTATAAAACTCGCGCATAGTCACGCGCTGGTTGGTCTCGGCTGATTCGACGCAGGCCAGGGTAACGCCCAGCGTTTTTAAGTGATCCTTCCCGCTGGTGATCAGCGGCGTGCCGAGGGTGATGGCATCAACAAATTCTTTCACCAAGCCGCGGGTATCATCCATGAACGCTACACAGGGGTCCAGTGGTATTGGCAGGAGCGGCTCTGCCTCTTCGGCGTTTTCTTTAAAATTCCTTCCTGATAACGCCAGGGCTGGATCCATCCTGGCAGCATGCATATCGCTGAACTGGTGTTTCTGGATGATCACGCCTCCATCACAGTCGGTGCGCCACTCAAAGCACATTTTATTCCAACCTGAAGTCCAGGTTCCCAGGTAATTCACCCGCATGCCGCTCTTCAATTCAAACAGGGCGGACACGCAGCAGTCATCGTCATAGGTGCTCCATTTAGGACGCCAGGTATCTGCCTTAACCGAGATGATCTCATCCTCATAGCAGTAGCGGATCAGGTCAAAGTGGTGGACGGACTGTTCCAGCAGCATGGGTTGTTTCATAATGAGAGGATACTTGTTCAGGTCCTTACGGTTGCCATCCCGGTTGCGAATGTAATTAAAGTTCGCAAAACCGGGTACCCCATAGGTTTTATCCCGAATTAATTTGCGGAGCATCTGACTGGATGCCAGGTAGCGGAAATTATGACCGACCATTAATTTCAGGTTGGCTTGTTCCGCCTTGCGAACCATATCTATACTTTCCGGCAGTACCTCCGAGAGCGGCTTTTCACAGAGTACATGGCAGCCGTGTTTGAAGGCGGTCAGGGTTTGCTCGTGATGGCCTTCCGGGGGGGTTACCAGATTAACTGCATCGGCTTCAACAGAGGAGAAGGCCTCTTCGAGGCTGCCGAAGCAGGGGGCTTCAGGCTGACCCCAATCCAACAGTGTTTGCCTGGCAAGGTCAAGGCGCTGGCGGACATAAGCCACATTGCATGTGCGTGGATCTTCCCCAACCACCTTTGCCCACTGCTCTCCTCTTACCCCCATGCCTACCTGGATAAATCGTACGGGTGTATTCATTAAAATCCTGGCTCCTTTTTATAATCAGGGTTGATTAAGGTAATCTCGCATATGAATAACCGGGTCAATTTGCGGTACAAAATTAGCATCCCGTTTTATCCTGCTGATGTCCAGCGCTCCCCGGTAATCATTTTGGGTGAAAACAAAACTAGCCTCCTCAGGATTCTCTGCCCAACCAATATCCAACCCATGAGAGGAGAAAGCGAGCACAAGGTCGGATAAGGATGTGGTCTTCCCGGAACCCAGATTATAAACCGGGAAATTCCAGGCGGGGGCTTGCAACAGATTGAGCAGTGCCTGGGATATATCGCTGGTATGGATCCAATCCCGGGTAATATCCGGCCCAAAAACACGGACAGCCTGGCTGCTTTTGAGGGCTAATTTTAAGCGGTACATGAGGCTCATGTGCTGGCGTGCCCCGGTTGGTCTTTCCATGCAGCCATACACGGAAGCAAAACGAACGGATGCGACCGGTTTACCGTTTAATTCCTGCATGCGCTGGCCGAGAAGCTCAGCGGAATATTTGGTTATCGAATAGAGGTTGTTGAGTGCCAGCGGGGAATCTTCGAGGACATTTCCTCCATCAGGCGGCAGTGTCGGGGCGTATACCCCGGTACTGCTGCAGAGGATCAACTTTTCAATGCTATTTATTCCGGACAGGGCATATAAAGCATTTACTGCACTCCCCAGGTTGACATCAATTATTAATTCCGGCTGCTGCATTTCCTTCTGGATTGTGGGAGTAATGGCAGCGGCATGGACCAGGTGGGTTACTTTTTCCGCTTCGCACAGGCTGATGAGAGCATGCCTGTCCCTGACGTCCATGGTGCGGACGGTGATCCGTTCATTATAAGGAGATAGGAAGGAATCCACCTCTGCAGTATGCGGGAGAATATCGGCTGCGATGACATGAGCCTGCGGAAGGTCCTGTGCAAACCGGCGAACTAAATTGATTCCTACAAAACCCAAGCCACCTGTAATCAGTATGTTCATGGTTTATTGCATACTCCTTGTAGATAGAAAGGCAGCCAGGGCACGCTGTTTTGCATCCTCTATGTGGGTTATTAATACCCCTTCTATTTTATCCATCTTTTTTTTCCTGATCTGATTTAAGATTTCCTGGTGGATCTGGTGGGGCTGCTTGGGCTGGGCGATGTGAGTTTTGCTGGTTATGCCTATTAAGATCATGGTCTGGGATCTGATGGCCTGCCAGGCATTCTGCAACCGTTTATGATCTGCCAGCTGGAAGAATGTATCATGAAATGCCATATCATATTGAGCCAGCAATCCTACGCCGTCCTCCTGGCCTTCCGTATGCTCCATATGGACGATCATCTGCTGCAAATAATCATAATGGCTGTTATCCAAAATTGGGATGGTGCGTTTGATGGCATTTATTTCAAGCAATATCCGAAAACTGTAAATTTCAAGGATATCCTTTTCGTTAAAATCTACCACGAAATACCCGCGCCGAGGTTGTGAAGTAACCAGCCCTTCCTGTTCCAGGGCAGATAATACTTCCCTGATGGGGGTCCTGCTAATCCCCAATTGTTCAGAAATTTTTGATTCAATGATGCGTTCACCAGGCAGTAACAAACCCTGCAGGATGGCTGCCCGGATTTTCCCCTCAGTGGAAAAGCGCAGGACAGCCGAATGATTGTTTTCATTATATGCATCGCCTTGTATCATGCTTTAATGCCTCCTCAAATGATCAACAATCTCTACGAATCCATTCCTGTCAATTTTCCGGGTTTAAAGAAATATAAATTCTGATTGCAACCCACGGTTTACTGCTTTTGTAAAATATACCCGGACCCTGTAGATCTGGAAATCGCTATCCTGGCGATGATATAGACACTGAAAAGTGATCCGGGTACTATTGCCAGAGCCATGGGAATCCCGAACCTACCCGCTACAACACCGGCTATGATTGGGCCAATAATATGCCCTATTGTCATCAGGGCATTGTAAAGACTGAGGCGTTTGCTGATATCAGAAGGTATTTTTTCTCCCTCGACGACAAGTGTCATACTGGTTACCCTGCTTACACCAAAAGCGAACCCGACTAAAGCTACCAGCAGCGTGAGTCCCCAGAGCATTCCGCTGAATGGCATTAATGTAATTGCCAGGGTCAGGGAAATCACCCCGACAGCATTAATTTTGCCTGTTGTATCACTGGTAATTATATAACCACAGAAAGGCCGGATGATACCTGCCAGAAAATTCTCCAGGCCCATCATGGCTCCTATGGTGGTGTAGGTAAGGCCAGAACTCAGCCCATATAATGGAAAATAGGTTGAAAAAATAGATATTGAGCTAGCCATGGTGAAGGCAGTCGCCATCCCAATGAGGACTACAGGCGTGTTGATCAGTTTTAGATTAAAAATTTCTCGTAATTTGTGAAAGGCAATTGGTGATGGTAAAGGCATTTGGCCAATTTTAACACTGGGTGGCAGCCTGGAAGCGCTAAGAATGATGCCCAGAATCATTATCCCGCATACTGCAAAGGCAGTCGGGTATCCGTATGTATCCGTTAGATAACCGACCATAGGCGAGCCGATAGCCATACCCAGGGCAATGCTGGATGTATATAACCCCACAGCAAAGCCTGTGCTGGTATTTTTTGGCAGATGCTTTTGGGCAGTTGTGTAGATCATCACGGTCAGGATCCCTACTCCCACGGAGTTTACAGCAATTGCCAGCCAGATAAATAATCCTTCTGGTTCAGTGACAAAAAGGAAACAGCTTATTGAAACCAGTAGAGCACCCACCTGGATGAGCCTTTTTTCGTGATAACCTTGATAAAGAAATCCGGTTAATATGTTGGAGATTCCCTCTATTGTTGATAGGAATGCCATGATAAATCCAATGAGCGATAGGGAAAGGTCCTGGGATTCAAGGTAGCCAACTACAATGACCAGGAAACCGCCATCTCCTATCCCCATAAATAGCACACATAGCAGGCAGATAAGAAAATACCTGTATGGAGCCGCTTTTTTAAAAACAGATTCTCTCATCAAGTTGAAGCCTGTTTTTATTCTTGCCCGGTCCACTAATTTGAAACCGGGCAAGGAGGTGTTGGTTTGTGATTATCTAGCTAGAATTGGTTAAAGTTTTGCGATGAAATCCTTCATGCGCCCGGCAGCAACCTTAATCCTCTCGGTTGGCGCCAGCAAGGAAAGGCGAACGTAGCGGTTGGTCTCATCATTAAAAAGCCTTCCCGGGAAGATTAAAACACCGGCTTCTTTTAATAAGCGTGTGCAAAATTCATCCGGGGTCATGCCGAGACTGGTTACATCCGTGAAGAGATAAAATCCCGCCCGTGGAGGAATATAGGATAGACCCATTTGATCCAGCTGGTCAGACATATAAAGCCGGCGTTCATTGTAGATCTGGCGCGATTTTTCAACAACATCCTGAGGCCCGGTTAACGCGGCTATTGCGGCAGCCTGGGTGATAGATGGGCAGCAGATGGAAATCGTATGGGCAGGTTCGGTGAGCATCTCACAAAACGGAGCAGGGGCTGCCAGGTAGCCGCAGCGCCAGCCTGTCATTGCATAGGTTTTTGATGGTCCGTTGACTGTGATGGTGCGTTGGCGCATTCCCGGAATAGCGGCCATGCTCAAATGGGGAGTGCCATCAAAGATGAATTTTTCGTAAATTTCATCACTGATCACAATCAGGTCATGGTCCAGGACAACCTTGGCGATGGCATGCAGCTCATCCGGGGAAAGGATACCGATGGGATTACCAGGGTTAACGAGGGAAAGTATTTTTGTGTTTGGCGTGATGGATTTACGGATTGCCTCTGCGGTGAAGTTAAAATCATCCTCCTGCCTCGTAGGCACCACATTAATCCTGCCACCCCACATGTGAACTGCCTCATCATAGGATGAATACCTTGGTGAGGGCACAAGGACTTCATCACCGGGATTAAGCAGTCCAAATAGGGACAGGAAAACGGCTTCTTCGGCACCCACCGTCACCAGAATTTCATTCTCCGGGTTGTACTCGAGGTTGTTCTCCCTTTTGAGCTTATCGGCGACTGCACGCCGAAGCTCAATCGTGCCGCGAATATGTGTGTAATGTGTTTGCCGGGTCTCCATAGCCCTTTTTGCAGCTTCAATCACGTGATCCGGGGTATCCAAATCAGGATCACCCCTTCCGAGTGCGATAACATCGCTGAGGGTTGCAGCAATTTCCATCAGCTTCGTACGAATTCCAACTTCCCCAATCTGGATTTTATCTGAACGGCGCCGTTCGATTGCACTGGTATTCATATATCATCTCCCTGTCATTGATTAAGTTTCATCCCCCGGATTTTTTGTCTATTGTAGACAATTATAGTGATGGAAGAAATACCTGTCAATGTAAGGATGACTATAAGAATAAGGAAGAATTGCCTTCCTGGAAAACCAACACCTGCTTTGAAGACAGATTGTAATTATCCCTCTGCAGCGGCATTTGATCCTGACAGAACAAGAGCATTTGGAGATGCTAGTCATCGAAAAAATCGGATATTCCCGGGGTGGGATACCGGTGGATTTGGAAAATCTTATTTCCTGCCGGCTGATCAAATCTACCTGGAATAAAAAAACCGCACCGTCGCAGTGGAAGAACAGCACCGATCCGTAAAGGCTGCACAAATAAAAATAAAGCCAAAGGATCGACCAGGAACGGCTGCCTGGACGGGAATTAATGGCCGATTAATCCCCAAAGCTTTAGGAGGACAGGGTTATGGTGCAAAGGAAAGAGAATGCCCTATAACCTGGATATCAGCCATGGTTTTTGAGACAGTTGAATCCAATTGGTTATTTCAACTGGTAAAGAATTTGCTCCTGGAGCTGGTCTTCAGGGATTTCACCCGGGTCGTTGAGGTAAAATTCATAAACCAGCCCGCTGGGCTGATACCCGTTTTTTTCCACCCATTCACTTAACTCAGCGTAAGCCTTTTCCGCTTCAGGGTATGAGCCTATGTGCAGCGTGGCCGCATAATACCCTGCGGGAATTTCGTTGGACTGGATATTGCCTTTTGCTGGCAATTTATTTGTTACAGGAAAACCAGCTTCCACGTCCAGATCTTGCATGTCCATATTATAGTAGGCTGCATAGGGAGGGCCGGCAAACTCCCCTCCAATCTCGGCAGCATATAGCATGATTGCCTCGTAAGCCTCACCTAAAAAATTTTTTATTCCACTGACCGGTATACGGGTACGGATGGATAGCACCGGTTGGGCATCTTTTTGCAGCAGCTCACATTGGTAGGCCATGATTTTTTCTCCCTGATGTTTGTTAGAATATAAGTTCTACTAAGTATATTTTAGCATCATTTAAAAAATAATCAAGAATGAAAATCGATTTGAATGACCACCAGGATAAATGTCACCATGGACAATAAAAAGATGTTCCCGGCCAATTCGGCCAATTAACCCGATTGCTTTCGGGATGGCATGCGAATCTCACCGGGATCACCTGTATTTAAGTCACAAGGTTCCTGGCTTCCAGCAAGGGGATGATATTTCCCCGGCCTTTACACCTCCGGTTGGGCGACAACGTAAATCAGGGCTGAGCCTTCAACAACGCAAATATCAGGGCGCAACAGCATCATCGCTGTCTCTGCATATGGTGCGGTGAATATTTCCAGCTCTTCCAGCGTGTGGAGATCCAGAATCTTTCCCATCTCCGTGCCGACCGGAACAATTGTACCCACTGCTTCCTCACGCAGCGAAGGAACAAAAATACCTCCCATGCGGGAGCGCAGCGCCTGTGTTTTTCCAACCTCGATGGCTTTTTTCGCCGGGTCCGGAGGGGTCGCCAGGTCCAGCACACCAAGATTGTACAGGACACGTTCCAGCCCCCTGGCAATCCGTCCGCACCACAGCATCTCATCCTTCGATCGTCCGCCAACTTCTATGTTCGTCACCTGGATACCTAATGTTTTCGCATAGCTGGTAAGTCCCCCCGGTTTATTGGGAGCGTTGGAAATAAATGGCGCTTCCATATCTGCCGCAATGTTTTCAGAACCTTCGAAGCGTTTGACAAAGGCATTTACACACCAACTTCCCCCGCCGTGCAGGTCTAGAATTACGTCACTGTCGGTCAAAAGCGGGGTCAAAGCCGCTGCTACTCGCTCAGAATGCGAGCCGTTGGCGTTACCGGGGAAACAGCTGTCCAGATCAAATGAATTGGGAGAATCAATCCATGAATTTCGAGCGTTGACTTCAGCAGCCAGTGCGTTGGCAGTGAAGATCACCCGAATCCGGCCTTTTAACTCCCTTAATGGGTTCTGCAGCAGCTCTTTAATAGCCAGGGCAGACCAAGGACCTTCATCCCCATGCGTTCCAGCGACCAGGGTTACGCGTTTTCCTTCGGAACCGACTTCACCGTAAACCAGGGGAATCGTGCGGGCAGCAGCATGTGCCGTCAGCTTAATTTCATGCCACACCAAGGATTCGTACATTGTTTTCATATCATTCTCCTAAACAGAATTGGAAATTTTAATATGGTACAAACGGAAATAAATGGTTATCAGCCAGAGAGATGGTGCGACTTAAAAAAATTTGTTCCTAACGATACAAGGCACTCTGACCCCAACAGTTTAATATAATGAACCTCCCCAAAGACCAGGATAATAAAAATATTCAAAATCTGCCTGAGTATATTTTTTATTACTGAACAACTCTCATATTCTAACCCATCATGAGATACACATGATAATAGAATCAACCATCTAAAGTGTGAAATGATCATTCCATAGGCGCTTCCTTGCAATATGGCGAATGAATTAGCTTCCGAATAAGCTGCAACTGTAAAAAAACCAGGCTGACCTGTTCGTGCAGCTACTGGTACCAGGGTTCCATGGTTGCGCACAGGAATAATACAATCCGAGACTATTGACGCCCACCTCGATGCACAACAGTTTATCCAAGAGATCCGTCTCCTGAATGCTGGAAGAGACAAATAGCATACCAATCAAGTGTAAACTGCTTTGAGCCAGCACACCGAATGCCTGAATGGAAATGACTTATAATCGGGGTTATAACCCGCAACCAGCAATTCTTTCCTTGCATAAAAATGATCAAATATCAAAAATCCAATCCTACAGGCGGTATTGTATAAAATGAAAATCTTTTGTCCCGATTGTGGAACCCACGCAACTTTAGAGCCAGAAACCTGGCGCTGCCAATGCGGCGGCGCCTGGGAAACCGTCCTGCCGGACAATTTTGACCCATCGCTTATCGATAAGGGTTTAACTTCAATCTGGCGCTATAAACATCTATACGGTTTGGATTTCGATACGCCAAAAATTGTGATGGGTGCAGGCTGGACACCCCTGTTACCCCTG
>Ga0209254_10003540_pt1 | contig 14204 bp, 17 predicted proteins | sample FrelakmetDIP11DI_FD_187148 | JGI IMG/M metagenome (GOLD analysis project Ga0209254, IMG submission 187148) | Freshwater lake sediment microbial communities from the University of Notre Dame, USA, for methane emissions studies - DIP11 DI (SPAdes)... | ecosystem: Environmental > Aquatic >...
CCAGCCGCCCCGGGTTGTCGACCAGGTAACACAACACGTCCCAGGTCTTGGGCTGCAGGCGCAGCACTTCCTCGCCTCGGCGCAACTCGTAGCGCGCGGGGTCGAGGGTGAACTCGCCGAACGTGTGCAGTCCCTTCATTGAGGAATGATACCGGTGCCAGGGCGGTGCCTGAACCCTTCTCCAGCCAGAGTCTCACCCCGCCGTGCACTCGAGGCGCAGGTTCGCGTAAATTTTCCTCGTACCGGCATTCGTCAGCTTCCGCATGAACTTCCTGCTCGGCCCCGGCGCCGGCATCCGCGCTGTCGGCGGCAAGGGCTCCGAGACGCACAAGGCGGCCGTGACCGGCGACACCGTTGGCGATCCCTACAAGGACACCGCGGGCCCGGCCATCAATCCGCTGATCAAGATCATCAACATCGTGGCGCTGCTGCTGGTGCCGCTGCTGTAACGATGCTCACCTCGCCCCGCCTGCGACGAGAAAGGCCCCGGTTTTCCCGGGGCCTTTCGCTATCTGCAGCACCCAGAGATGGGCAATGCACACGGCGCCTGACTGGTCGGCGGGCGACGTCTGCCCGCCGTTCAGTTGCGCTTCGGTGTCCCGTGCCGCCCCAACAATCGAAGCCTGTGGCGGCCCGCGGCCAGCATGGCCCGTACGTTGAATTCCGCCCCGGCCATCCGCCGCAACCGTGGCGAGTTGCGAAAACGACGCATCTGGGCGATGAACTCAGCCTGCTGCTCGGCCGTCATGCCGTACACCGTCAACCACTGCGGGACCTCGGTCGCGGGGCGTGACCGCAAGAGCGTGTGGATCAGGAGCAGCAGGTCGTAGCGGGCCATGCGGGTTCCGCGGATCGGGTACGGGAAGCGATGGAACCGGGGCAAGTCGAGCAGGAAGACCTCTGGTGCAGCCGATTCGCCGCGGACCAGGATGTTGCGGGCCAGGAGCGTGCCGTGCATGAAGCCAGCGTCGTGCAGCCGGCCGACGATCGTCCAGAGCGGCTCGAGGTTGATCCTGGTGCCTGCCCCTGACTCCTCGGCCAGCACCTCGTCCAATGGACGACAGCTCGCCAGCCATTCCGTAGCCAGCAGCTCGCCCCATCCGTGCCGATCGAAGTGCCCCTGGCTCCAGAACAGCGGCGACGTGCAGCGCACGCCGAGCGCCTCCAGCTGTTGCAGCGCACGGAACTCGTTCCATGTCCGGAACGAACCCAGGCGGCAACGCAACCAGGCGAGCAGTCCACGACGGTAGAGCTTGAACGCCGCCTCCGAGCCGTCGGCGAGTGTCTCGCGCCAGACAAGCGTTCCCGGTTCCTGCTTGAGGATGACGCCAGCGTCGGGCCGGAGTTCCACGACGGCCCCTGACGCAGCCTGCGAGCGGCGCGGTTGCACGCGCAACGCACCAGCCAGCGCGGACGACACCGGGGTCACTTCGTCTGCTTGACCATGAGCGCGTAGCGATGACCGGAGCCAATGACGAACAGCGCCGGGCACGAGACGAGCTCCGCGCCGCAGGTACGTGCCAGCTCCCTCAGCTCATCGACGCGCATCGTCAGCTTGGGTGGCTTGCCTCGCAGACGTCGCAACCTGTTCTTCAGCGAGGCGTAATCGAAGAAGGTCATGACCACGAAGCGCTTCGAAACCCGCAGCAGCTCGCGCACCAGCCGTTCGCGCTCGACCGCGGTCGGCAGATGGTGATTGAGTCGCACACAGACCGTGCCGTCCACGGCCGCATCCTGCAACGGAATCTCGAAGCCCGAGGCCGTCATCCAGAACTGCTCGGTTGGCACGCGACCATTCTGGCTTGCGTAGCGCACCTGCCCGAGGCCGATGTCGGCCTCGATCAACAAGTCCGTGTGCCGTGCCAGGGGAGGACTGACGCGTCCGCCGCCGCAGGGCAGGTCCAGCAGCGTCCGGCAATGCCCCTGGCTGTCGAGCAGGCGGTCGAGGAGCCGGAACTCGCGGCGCGTGCTGAGGCTCTTCGCCCAGCTGTCGCGGTACATGGCGTTGTACTCCGCGGCTCGCTGGTCCTGCTGATACGCACGCTGGTACTTCTCGCTGGTCGCCGCCTTTTGTTGCGCGGACGCTTCCGCCGGCGAACCGATCCGGGCGAACATCGGAATGCCGTCCTGGATCGGAAAGCGAGCCGAGCACGCCGTGCAGGCCACGGCGTCGGCCGAGAAGCGCAGCGCCCCACGACAGGTCGGGCACGCGACGATGGACTCGATGGCGGCAAGATTCTGTTGCATCGGGACGTCCAGGGCACCTAAGGGTTGCATCGCTCGCCCGCAAGCGCGCCCGGCATTGTAGCCCGTCACCCGCAGGCGGGTCTCGGGCTGCCTGCCGATGCAGCCCGCCCGCCCCATCACTTGATGCGTTGCACGTCGATGCCGAAGACCTCGGCGCGACAAAGGCCCCGGTGACCCCGGGGCCTTTCCTTTTCTCGAGGCCTCCGCCACTCTACCGACAGCATCCTTCTCAGTACGTAGGGGCGCCGGGCCGCTCGTCCGTGAATAGCCGATGAAACTCGCCAGCTTCGAAGCGATCGCCACGGCGCTTGACGATGCCGGGGTGCGCTATCTGGTTGCCGGCGGGTTGGCGGTCAATGCGCACGGCTATCTGCGCTTCACGAAAGACGTCGACATCGTCGTTCAATTGGTGCCGGGCAACGTCTTGCGCGCCTTTGCTGCACTGCAGGCGATCGGGTTTCGACCCTCGGTTCCCGTGACCGCAGCAGAATTCGCCGATCCCGGGATTCGTAGTGGCTGGATTCGGGATAAGGGCATGCAAGTCCTCCAGTTCTGGAGCGACGCGCATCGCGAAACACCTGTCGATATGTTCGTTACCGAGCCATTCGATTTCGAACAGGAGTACTCCCGAGCATTGATCAAACCTCTGCATGACCGAATCGAGGTGCGATTCGTGTCGGCCGGCACACTGATCCGCATGAAGTCGGCAGCCGGCCGGCCGCAGGATCATCTGGACGTCGAGAACCTGCGGATCATCGAGAGCGACGATGACAAATGAGGCAACGCCGCGCGATCCGCCGATCGACTGGCGCCTGACTACCTGGGAGGGCGCACGCCGGGAGGAGCTGCGGCGCTGGTCGCAGCTGCCGCTGGAGCGCATCGTTGCTGCGCTCGAAGAGATGGCCGAACTGCAACTCAGCTGGAGGAACACGCCGGATTCGCGACCTGAGCCGCCATGAGTCGGTGGCAGGCACCCACCCGCCGGCGCGGGCGAGGGTTCCTCTCTACGCTATGGGCGCCGCACTCGCATCAGCCCGTCCACGGCGAGGCGGCCCGGACCGAAGACGAATACGACCAGCAGCAGGTAGCCCCACAGGTAATGCTGTCCGAGGGCCGCTTCGAAGCCCTCGCCGAGCAGCACGTGCGAATAGGACACCACCGCGACCACGTTGACGACGAACAGGCCGGCGGCCGCGTAGCGCGTCAGCAGGCCAAGGATCAGCAGGACCGGGAAGACGAGTTCGCCGAACGTGCCGCCCAGCGCGGCGACGACCGGCGGCACCAGCGGGACGTGGTACTCCTCCTCGAACAGGAACCGCGTGGTCTCCCAGTCGGTGGCCTTGAGCCATCCCGACTTCAGGAACTGCCATGCGACGTACCCGCGGGTCACCAACAGCAGCGGGGATGCCAGCCATCCCACCACACGTTCGGCAATGGCGTTCACGGACTGCAACCGGGTGGCGAGGGTCATTCGGCGTCTCCTGGGGCCGCATGCAGCAGGGCGGCCACGAGGCCGTGCTGGAAAAGCCACGCCAGGGCGTGAGGCAGGTGCTCGACGGGCAGGGCCGACGACTCGAGCGCATCCTCCAGCCGCTGGCCCGTAGCCAGTGCGGCGACGAATCGCACTTCGGGTTCCGGCCGCAGGTGCAGCACCGCACGATCGTCGGCGCGCGTGACGACCACGTGCTCGGCGCCTTGGCCGGCGTCCACCGGGGCGCCGGATCCGTCGGGCTGGTTTGCACGCCACACGGACCACACCGGGTACTCGGAGTGCACGCAGCGCAACGCGGACTGCAGCCCGAGGCGCAGGCCCGCGAGATCCACGGGTGCGACTGCGGCGAGCGCGTCGACGCCAATCGCGGTCGCATCCGCGGCCACCAGCACTTCCTCGCAGGCCCACTCGAGACGAGCGAGATCGGCGAGCCAGGCGTACCCGGTGCCGACCAGCCGACCCTCGAGCCACTGCGGGAAGGCCGACCCGATCCAGTGCAGGTCGCCGCTGCGCGAGGGGTGCGCAGTGCGGTACTCGGCGGCCAGGCGGTCGAAGTAGCCCGGTCCGACCCGGCGCGCGACCACCGGAAACGTGCGCCCGAGCGCGCCCGCGAACATCGCCCGGGCATTGTTGCGATAGATGCCGAGGCGTGCCACCGGCGCGATGCCCTCGTCACGCACGGCGCCGATCAGCGCCGGGTCGATGGAATCCGCGCTGCCGTGCGGATCGCGCAGCGCCGCCGCAAAGCGCGCCTGCAGCTGCGCGAGCGACATCGTCTCAGGCCGCGCGCTCATGCACCCGCTCCAGGCAGCGATCGGCCAGCCGGGCTTGCGCGACGAGCACCTCGAGCGCCGGCACGTCCGTGTCCCACTCGATCAGCGTCGGTACCGGCCCGAAGCGCTGCAGCGCGAGCTCGTAGAGGCGCCAGACATCCGGATGCACGGCGGAGCCGTGGTCGTCGATCAGCAGCACCTGCTCGCCGACCTGCCTGCGCAGGTGGCCGGCGAGATGGATCTCGCGCACCGCATCGCGCGGCACGCCGGCGATGTAGCGCTCGGCGTCGAGGCCGAGGTTCACTGAATTGACGTAGATGTTGTTGACGTCGAGCAGCAGGGCGCAGCCCGACTCCTGCACCAGCGCGGCGAGGAACTCCCACTCGGCGAGCTGCGAGGCTGCGAAGCCGAGGTAGCTGCTCAGGTTCTCGACGAGGATCTGGCGCCCGAGCGCGTCCTGGACCTCGCGGACGCGGCCGGCGAGGTGGCGGACGGCCTCCTCGGTCAGCGGCAGTGGCAGCAGGTCGTTGAAGTGCTCGCCGCCCGAGTGGCCCCAGCAGGCGTGCTCGCTCACGAGGGCCGGTTCGAAGCGCTCGACGGCGCGCTGCACGCGCCGCAGGTGCTCGCGGTCGATCGGATCCGCCGAGCCCAGGCCCAGGCCGACGCCGTGCAGGCTGAGCGGGTAGAGCGCCCGCGCCTGCTCGAGAGCGCGGACCTGCGGCCCGCCGTCGTGGAAGTAGTTCTCGGTGTGGGCCTCGATCCAGCCCACCTGGGGGCGCTCGCGCACCAGCAGCTCGTGGTGCGGCGAGCGCAGACCGATCCCGGCCTGCGCCGGGACCGGTCCGCCGGGACCATGGCTAGAAGCGCGCACGTCCCGCAGGCCGTCGTTACATCTTCTTGGCGGGCGCCGTCTTGCCGCCCATCTTCTCGCACTCGCCCTTCGGCACGTATTTCCACTCGGTCGGGTCCATGTCCATCTTGGACTGACCCGCGCAGGAATGCCCGTTGGCGGCGCAGTCGTTCTTGCCGGCCGCGGCGACGCCGTAGCACTTTTCCTTGTCGGCCTTCTCGCCCGCCGCAGCGGTGTCCACGGCGCCCATCGTCAGCAGGCTGCCGACCGCAGCGGCAATCGCCAGAGTCTTGATGCTCATCGGTTTTCTCTCCTTCGCGTGGTTGAGGGTTCCAGGCATCGCCACCGCACCGACCTGCGATCGTTCGATGGCTGCAGGCGAGTAGACCCGGGACGACCCGGAATTGTTACCACGAATTGCGACATTCGCCACCCTCGGCTTCGGCGTCGGCACGTTGAACCTGTCCATGCTCCACGCGGCGGGCTTCTAGGGGGCTCCGCCGGCCGGTATGATCCACGGCCCTTCGCACCCTCCGTGACCATGAAAACCCCGCCTGGCCTGCAGCCGTTGATCGACGACGGCGTGATCGACGAAGTCGTCCGTTCGCTCAAGAGCGGCAAGGAGGCCACCGTCTACCTGGTGCGCTCGGGGCCGTACCTGCGCTGTGCCAAGGTCTATCGCGACATGGCGCAGCGCAGCTTCCAGAAGCGCGCCCAGTACCAGGAAGGCCGCAGTGTCCGCGGCAGCCGGCAGACCCGCGCCATGGGCAAGAGCACGAGCTTCGGCCGCCGGGAGCAGGAGACGGCCTGGAAGAACGCCGAGGTCGACGCGCTCTACCAGCTCGTGGCCGCCGGCGTGCGCGTCCCGCAGCCCCTCGGTTTCTTCGACGGCGTGCTGGTCATGGAACTGGTGGCCGACGCGGACGGCAACCCGGCGCCGCGTCTTGGCGAAGTGGAACTCTCGCCCGAGACCGCCCGCGAGTATCACGCCGCGCTGATCCGCGACGTGGTGCGCATGCTCAGCCTCGGGCTCATCCACGGCGACCTGTCCGAGTTCAACGTGCTGGTCGCACCGGACGGTCCGGTGATCATCGACCTGCCGCAGGCGGTCAACGCCGCCGGCAACAACGCAGCGCTGGCGATGCTCGAGCGCGACGTCAACAACCTGCGTTCCTCGCTCGGCCGTTTCGCACCGGAGCTGCTCGCCACCGAATTCGCGCGGGAGATGTGGTCACTGTTCGAGCAAGGCGAGCTGCGACCGGACAGCGCGCTCACGGGTGTATTCGCGCGCGAGGAAACCGTCGTCGATCCGGACGACGTGCTGCTCGTCATCGACGACGCGCGCGAGGAGGAGATCCAGCGGCAGCTGCGGCTGGCCGGCTAGCAGGCTGGTCGCCCGCGCGCTCGGTGCGAGTCCGTGGTCAACCAGCGGTGATCCGCGCCTCCGCACTCGCGACCATGGCCTCGAACCGCGGATCCTTGCGGATCGGATCGAGGTCCGGATCCACCTTGGCGTGGTTCAGGCGGTCGATGTGCGCCGTCTCAAACACCGGGACGAGAATCTCGATCGCGGCTTCATGCTTGCCGAGCGTCACCAGGGCGCAGGCGAAGTTGTAGCGCATGTTCATGTTGTCGGGATCGATCAGCAGCGCGCGGTTGATCCACTCCATAACGCGCTCGGTTTCCCCCAGACAGGCAAGCGCCGCCACGCCATAACCCATCGCCGCACCGTTGTTGGTGTCCTGCGCCAGGATCTTCTCGGCGCGCGCCAGAGCGATGTGCGCCGATCGCGTGACACCCGCCGCGTCGCCGACGGCGCCGTAGCAGGTGAGCAGCATGCTCGGCGAATTGACGTCGGTCTCCATGAGCGTCATCGCCTTCTCGTAGAAACGGATCGCTTCGTCCAGCCGCTGCTGTCGCACGCGCAGGTACGCCGCCGACTTATTGACCTCGTAGGACTCCGGATCGAGCCGCAACGCGATTTCGATCTCGGCCGACGCCGCATCGTGGCGGCCGTACTGCGACAGCACGCGGGCCTTCACGGCGTGCGCCTCGGCCAGGTTGGCGTCGAGCGCCAGCGCCGTCTCGGCGGCCGACATCCCGTCGTCGCCGCGGCGTCCGTGCGCGAAATGCAGCAGCATCTGCCCGAGGGCCATCAGCGCCCAGGCTCGCGCGTAGGTGGGGTCGATTTCCGTCGCCCGTCGGCACAGCCGCACGCTGGCCTCGGCACGGCGCGGGTCCTGCTCGATGCCGGTCGCGTAGTTCTGCCGCGCCATCAGGTACAGGTTGTACGCATCGACGTTCTCGGTGCCGCGCTGCTCGATGGCCTTCTTTTCTTCCGGCAGCAGCTTCAGCTTCAGTGCCTTGACGATCGCCTCGGAGATCTCGTCCTGCAGCGCGAAGATGTCGTTCAGGTCGCGATCGTAGCGCTCGGCCCAGACCTGGTTGTCCTTCGCGGCGTCGATCAGCTGGGCCGTGATCCGTACCCGGCCGCCCGCCTTGCGCACGCTCCCTTCGAGCACGTGACTGACCTTGAGCTGCCGGGCGACCTGCGCGACCTCGACCGACTTGCCCTTGAAGTTGAACGCCGTGTTGCGCGACACCACGCCCAGCGCCGACACCTTGGTCAGGTCGGTGATGATGTCCTCGCTGATGCCGTCGCTGAAATATTCCTGCTCCGGATCGCCGCTCATGTTGGCGAACGGCAGCACGCAGATCGAGATGCCCGCGGGCGAGGCAGGTGGCGTCGGCAGCGGTGCGGCTGCTGCGGCAGCCTGAGGCGCGCGTTGCCGGTTGATCATCGCGCCGAGCGAGCGCAGCAATTCCTGCACGGCGGCACTCGCCGGATTCTCCCCCCAGCCATCAAGATTGGTGGTGTGGATGGCGCGCACGTCGATCGGCAACTCCGCTGCGTCGAAGCGCACCGGCACCAGCACGCCCCGATCGGCGGCATCCCGCGCCTCGCCCCGCACCCAGCGCGACTCCACCGAGGTCGGCGTCCACACCACCACGACCGCGGCCGCGGACTTGAGCTCGGTGGCGATCTGGCGGTCGAACTCCTGGCCGGCCGCGATCTCCGGGTCCCACCACACCGACCAGCCCCGCGCCTCGATCGCGGCGACCAGCGGCGCGACGCGTGCCTTGTCGCTGCGGGCATAGGAAACGAAGACGTCAGCCATGCGTGCCGAACCTCATCGGGTGCTCGTTGGGCCGTGAATCGGCGCGGTAGCTTAACCCGGCCCGATTGGCCGTGGTCCGCTTTGACTTCCCAAGCCGCGCCGTGCACCCTTGCCCGCCAATACGCCGACCGCCTGCGCGGCGGACCGCGTGTGATGACGAGTGTTCGCAACCATTAATCAACGACCTGGGAGAATGCACATGCATGTTTCGATGCTGAATGACGTAAAGCAGATGGTTCTGGCGGTGGTCGGCGCGCTGGCGCTGGCCGTGTCCCTGCCCGCGACGGCGCAGGACGAGAATCCGTGGAAGGCCGGCAACTACTGGAACGTGTCGGGCATCCACGTCAAGGACGGCGGCGGGCTGAAGTACGCGCAGTACCTGGCGACCGAGTGGGTCAAGACCCAGGAGTACGCCAAAGCCCAAGGCTGGATCAGCGACTTCATGGTGCTGGCCAATACTCACCCGCGTGAGGGCGAGCCCAACCTGTACCTGATCACGATTTCGCCGAGCCTGGCGAGTTCGGACGAGGCGGACAAGCGCGGCAGGATGATGCGCGAGTTCAACAAGACGACCGTCGCGCAGATGAACGCGCAGTCGGCGGGCCGCACCGAGATCCGCGAAGTGGGTGGCCAGATGCAGCTGCGGCAGCTGCTGCTCAGAAAGTAGTTTCCGCCCTGGCGGATGGAAGGCCCCGGCACGCCGGGGCCTTTTCGTTTCTGACGTACCGCGACGTTGCGGCGTTCGTCACCAGCTGCCCGACGCGCCTCCCCCGCCGGAGCTGCCGCCGCCACCAGAGAAGCCGCCCGACGAACGCGACGAGCCCGAGGACCAGGAGCCGGCGCCACCTCTGCCTGAGGTGATCACCATGCCGCCGATGTTGGCGCTGCCGGTCTTGCTGAGTTCCGCCTTTGCCTTGCGGTGCCACCCCTGCCGCGACACGATCAGCTTGGCGACCGGAAAGCCGATCAGGTAGGCGCAAAACAGCACCAGCGCCCCGCGCACGCCGACCACTACGATGGGGAACATGGCCCAGAACGGGATGAGGAACAGGTAGAGAAACCACCCCACCCCCGGCGTGAGCACGCCGATGATCGTGAACAGCCCGATGATGCCGAAGATGAATGCGCCGAGCAGGATGCGCATCGGCCAGGGCGGCAGATCCCCCTCGAATGCATTGAGTTGCTCGTTGTCGAAGAAGCTGCTGCCCTCGTTGGAGGCAACCGGCGCAGGTGGCGTCTCCTCGGCAGCACGCCCCTCGAGCGTGGCGACGATCGCGTCGATACCGTCCGTGATGCCGTCGTCGTAGCGGCCGTCCCGGAACGGCGGCGTCATCCGGTCGCGGATGATGCGCGCAGCCTGCAGGTCCGTCACCGTACCCTCGAGGCCGTAACCCACTTCGATGCGCATGCGCCGGTCGTTCGGCGCCACGATCACCAGCACGCCGTTGTCCTGGCCGGCCTGGCCGAGCTGCCATGCGTCGAACACGCGCGTCGCGAAGCCCTCGATGCTCTCGCCGTCGAGGGACGGGACGGTCAGGATCACGACCTGGTTGGTCGTCGCCTGCTCGTGCGCCGCCAGCTTCGCCTCGAGCGACTCGCGGGCCCCGGGCGACAGGATCTCTGCGTTGTCGACGATCCGGCCGGTGAGGTACGGCACGTCGGTGGCTTGCGCGGTGCAGGCGGCCGCGAGCAGCCACAGGCAAACGGCACCCAGCCAGGTGCGCCGCAGCGTGCCGCTCATGCGCGATCCTCCGCGCCGGGCTCACCCTGCAGCAATGTGTCCGGCAACCGCTCGCGCGCGTGCGTGCCTGCCAAGCCCTTCATCGTGAGCAGCGCCTCGATCGCGGTGAAGCCCGCGTCGAACGCCTGGACCAGCTGGCCGGCGGCGAGCGACGGCATCATGCGCTCGACGACCGCCTGCCACTCCGCGGTCGACACGCGGTCTCGGTACGCAACGTCGGGCACGATGACGACGCGACGCTCGAATCGACTCACCAGCACCAGCAGCGCGTCGCGACGGGGCGTGGCGAACAGCTCTCGCCTGAGGAATACGACCTCCGCGCGCTGCCGCACTTCCTCCTGCATGCGGCCGGCGCGGATGAACAGGCGTGCAAAGCCCGGCACCAGCATGGCTGCCAGCGTCGTGAGCAAGCCCGCACCGAGGACGCCCACGGCCTGCGCGAGCAGCGCACCCGGCGTCGTCCAGCCCGGCTGCAGCAGGTCGCCAACCAGCGAACCGAGCGACGCGAGCGACGCCCCGAGCGCGAACGCGCGCCATGGCACTTCGGGATAGAGATCGGACCGGCGCTCGACGGCGGCCACGATCTCGACGCCGATCCGCGTCTCGAACTCCGCGACCCGCCGCTCGATCGCAGCGGCGTCCGCCCCGGTTACCACCTGCATCGCCATGCTCCGCTGCCTGCCCCATCCGGATGCGGGCCATCTGCCGAACTCGCAATGGCCCCTGCGATTACCTATCCTGCCAACTGTGGTGCTTGTCCACTTTGCCGACGGTCGCCGCGATGATGACTTGTTTTGCCCGGCTACGCCCAATGCTCTGTTCACTGGCCCTGTCGCTGCTCGCGCTCGGCGCGCCTGCAGCCCATGCGCAGTCGCAGGTCTACACCGTCGACATCCGTCCCGTGCTCAACGACCTGGCCATCGAGATCGGGCACGTCGCGGACTCGCGCAAGCTGGTCGTGAACCTGACCAACAACTCCCCGACGCGGGTGCGCTGCGACCTGCGCTTCGACGCGTCGCCGCAGACGCCGCAGAGATCCACGCGACACATCAACCCAGGCCGGACCGGAACGAGTGTGCTGCGCGCGCAGCGGCGCTGGTTCTCGGTCACGGTCGACGTCGTGTGCGTGCCGGCGCCGAGATGACCCACGCCGGCGCGCACTGACGCGAGGGCGCCATGCCTACCGCCGCGGGATCCAGCGCTGCGCCACCGGTCTCCTATTCGCTGCCGCGGACGAACGCGAAGGTGCTCGCGCTGCTCGAGCCGAGCCTGGCCACGGCCCGCCGCATCCTCGACATCGGCGCAGGTGAAGGCTACCTCGCGAGTCGCATCCACGACCTGGTCGTCAGCAGGGGCCATCGGGCGCAGCTGGAGGCCTGTGACCTGTTTCCGGACAACTTCCGCGTGCCGGACGTGCCGTGCCACGCGATCAACCTGCAGGGCGGTCTGCCCCTGCCCGACCAGAGCTTCGACCTCGCCTATTCGGTCGAGGTGCTAGAGCACCTCGAGGACCAGTTCCTGTTCTTCCGCGAGGTGCACCGGATCCTGCGCCCCGGAGGGCGGTTCGTCCTGACCACGCCCAACGTGCTGAGCCTGACCTCGCGCGTGCGCACGCTGCTGGCGGGATTTCCGGAGCTGTTCGGCCCGCTGCCGATCCGTGGCAACGATCCGCAGCACGTCGGGGGCCACATCCATCCGGTGTCGGTGTATTTCATTGCGTACATGGCCGAGAAGGCGGGACTGGAGGTCACGGGCTGCTCGACCGACCGGGTGAAAGCCGGCTCGCTGGGACTGCTGGTGCTGTGGCCACTCGTGAAGCTCGGGTCGGCCATCGTTGCGATGCACGCCCGCCGCAGGACGCCGGCCGTGCTGGCGGAGAACCGCCAACACCTCGCGCGCATGAGTTCGTTCGCCATCCTGACCGGGCGCACGGTGATTCTCGAGCTGGTGCGGCGCCCGGACTCCGTCGGCCGCGGGCCATGAGCAATCGCCGGGAGTTCTTCAAGTCCGCCGCTGCCCTCGGGGTCCTGGGCACGGCGGGCCTGCCGCTGCGCGCGGCCGAGACCGGGCCGCCGCCCGCCACGGCGGGCGCTGACCGGGCCTACTGGGCCGGCGTCGCGCAGAAGATCGCGCGGCCCGTGCTCGAGAACCTGTCGCGGCGCGAATTGAAACAGACGATGCCGGTGGAGCAGCGGCCCAACGCCAGGCGTGAAGCCTTCACGCACCTGGAGGCCTTCGGGCGGACGTTGTGCGGCATCGCGCCGTGGCTGGGACTGGACGGCCTGGGCGGCCCGGAACGCGCCTCCCAGCTGGACTGCATCCGGCTCGCGCAGCAGTCGCTGGACGCGGCGACGGACCCCGCGTCGGCGGACTTCCTGAATTTCAGCGCCGGCGGCCAGGCGCTGGTGGACACGGCATTCCTGGCGCAGGGCATCCTGCGCGCTCCCCGGGTCCTGTGGGAGCCGTTGGATGCGCGGACGAAGCAACAGGTCATCGCCGCGCTCAAGTCGTCGCGCGGTATCGGCACGCCGCGGCACAACAACTGGGTGATGTTCGCGGCGACGGTGGAAGCGCTGCTGCTGGCGGTGGGCGAGCCGACGTTGCGGGAGCGGCTGGAAGACTGCACGGCCCGGATGCTGAACTGGTATTGCGGCGACGGCGCATACGGCGACGGCGAGTTCTTCCGCCACGACTACTACAACAGCTTCGTGATCCACCCGATGCTGCTCGACGTGCTGGCGCAGCTGCACAGGCACGACGAGCGGTTCGGCGCAGCGCTCCGCATCGAGCTGCGGCGCGCGCAACGCTTCGCCGCCGTGCAGGAGCGACTCATCGCGCCGGACGGTTCGTTTCCTGCCGTCGGCCGCTCGATCACCTACCGGTTCGGCGCGCTGCAGACACTGGCGCACATCGCGTGGTTGAAGCAACTGCCGGAGCATCCGCGACCGGCACAGGTGCGCGGCGCGATGACGGCGGTCATCCGTCGCATCGTGGAGGCGCCGGGCACGTTCGATGCGGGCGGCTGGCTGCAGATCGGCTTCTGCGGGCATCAGCCGCAACTGGCGGAAGCCTACATCTCCACCGGCAGCCTGTACCTGTGCATGGCGGGACTGCTGCCGCTGGGACTGCCGCCCGAGGACGAGTTCTGGAGCGCACCGGCGGCGGCATGGACCTCACAGCAGATCTGGTCAGGGCAGGATCTGCCGGCGGATCACGCGCTCGAGGACGCGCGCAGGATCACGCTGCCGGTGCTGCAGCGGTCAGGGGACCTGCGATGAGGCTGCTGCTCGCCGAAGACGACACCATGATCGGCGAGGCCGTGCACGGCGGCCTGCGACGGCAGGGATTCGCCGTGGACTGGGTTCGCGACGGCGCAGCGGCCGAACGGGCGCTGTCGTCCGAGACCTATGACGCCTGCCTGCTCGACCTCGGCCTGCCCCGCAAGGAGGGCCTCGAGGTGCTGCGCAACCTGCGCCGCAGCGGATCGACGCTGCCGGTGGTCGTGCTCACAGCCAGGGACGCGGTCGCCGACCGGGTCGTCGGCCTCGATGCCGGCGCCGACGACTACGTCGTCAAGCCGTTCGACCTCGCGGAGCTGGCGGCGCGGATTCGCGCCGTCACGCGCCGCAAGTCCGGCCGCGCCCAGCCGGTGCTCGAGCACGCGGGCGTGACACTGGATCCGGCCACGCGCGAGGTGCGCCTTGGCGGCGAGGACGTCGCGCTCTCCCCACGCGAGTTCGCGGTGCTGCAGGCGCTGCTCGAGCATCCCGGCCGCATCCTGTCGCGGGCGCAACTCGAGGAGCGCCTGTACGGCTGGGGCGAGGAAGTCGAGAGCAACGTCGTCGAGGTGCACGTGCACACGCTGCGCCGCAAGCTCGGCGCCGACTTCATCCGCAACGTCCGGGGCGTCGGCTACCGGCTC
>Ga0209254_10003541_pt1 | contig 14203 bp, 11 predicted proteins | sample FrelakmetDIP11DI_FD_187148 | JGI IMG/M metagenome (GOLD analysis project Ga0209254, IMG submission 187148) | Freshwater lake sediment microbial communities from the University of Notre Dame, USA, for methane emissions studies - DIP11 DI (SPAdes)... | ecosystem: Environmental > Aquatic >...
ACGTCACGCGCCACGATCGGCCCAAGCACCTGGATGGGGCCTTCAACGGCGAATAGGAACACGGACACGCCGGCCACCATCGCCCACAGCCAGGTGTGGCTGGTGAACTCGCGCCAGCCTGCGGCCAGATCTCTCAAGAAGCTCCGGCCACCTGTCGCAGCAGCCCGCCCGGTCGGCGCCTGGAGCCCCTTGAAGGCCTCGGGCCGCAGGCGCCAGAGGAACCAGGCGCTCACCAGGTAGCTCAGCCCGTCGATACCGATCGCCCAGCCGGCTCCCAGGGCGGCGACCAGGAGGCCGGCGAGCGTGGCGCCGAGCGTGATCGAGCCGCTCATCACCAAACCCTGCAGCGCGTTGGCCTGCTGCAAGCGCGGCCCGCTCACCACCTCAGGAACGAGCCCAGTGTACGACGGGCGGAAGAACGCCTCGCAGAACCCCATGCCGACCTGCAGGAGCGCCAGATGCCACACCTGGGCGACACCGGTGACGAGCAGCGCCGCCGTGGTCAGCTGGAGCGCGGTGCGGCCAAAGTCGGCGGCCAGCATCACCTTCTGCCGTGGCAAGCGATCGGCCCACACCCCGCCGAACAGGAGGAAGACGGTCAGCGGGATGACATAGGCCGCCTCCACGATGCCGATCTCGGTGGCCGAGCCGCCGATCTCGAGCACCGCGAACGGCAGCGCGACCACGGTGAACATGACGCCCACCACGGAGATCGCCTGACCGAGAAAGAGCTTGCGAAACTCGGTCTCACCGAGCGCCGCAAGGCCTTCACGTAGCTTGGTCATCGCGCCCGCCCTACTCGATGCGCGGCAGGCGCCGGTCGAGCCAGACCGGGATCCACCAGTTCCAGCCGCCGAGCAGCCTCATGAACGCCGGCACCATGAGGATGCGGATGACGCTGGCGTCGAGAGCCACGGCCACGGCGAGGCCGACGCCGATGGCTTTGGTGACCAGGATGGACGTCAGCGCGAACGACATGCCCACCACGACGATGATGAGCGCGGCGCTCGTCACGATGCTCCCCGTGCGCGCGAGCCCGAAGGTCACCGCCTTGACGTTGTCGCCGGTCTCATCCCACGCCTCGCGCATGCGGGTGAGCAAGAACACCTCGTAGTCCATGGAGACGCCGAACACGGTGCAGAAGAGGATCACCGGCAGCTCGGCGTCGATGGCGCCGCTGCTCTGGAAGTCGAAGAGCCACTGCAGATGGCCGTCCTGGAAGATCCACACCACGGCTCCGTAGCCGGCGAGCAGCGACAGGAGGTTCATGAACACCGCTTTGACCGGCAGGATCGCGCTGCGAAGGAGCACCAGCAGCACGATGGCGGTGACGCAGATCACGAACAGGATGATCCAGGGGAAGCGCTGGTACAGGATGTGGACGAAGTCGTAGACGGTCATGGAGGTACCGCCGACGAGGACAGTCAGACCGTCCGGCGACGGCGTCTCGTAGATGCTCACGGCGAGATCCTGCGCCTCTACAGAGGTCGGGGCATCCTTGGGGACGACCTGGAAGAGCGCGGTGCCGGGAGCGGTGGTCAGCGCGCTCAGGCGCAGCGCGGCCTCGCGCTGCTGGGCGCCCAGCATGCCTTGGAGCAGGCCGGGAAGCCCGGCGCTCGTGAGCGGCGGCCCGGAGCCGGCGGGCCGTTGCACGGCCCGCCAGAAGCGGGCCGCCGCCGCCGGCGTCTCGACGCCGGGCAGATTCGCGACGCTCGTCACGCGGGCGACGCCGGGCAGCGCCTGAAGACGCGCGCCGTACGCGAACAGCCGTTGCAGGTTCGCCGGCTCGAGCGCCCCCGAACCCCCGTCCCACGTGGCGAGGACGTAGATCGGCGCCAGCGCCGACACGTCGAAGCGCGACTGCAGGATGTCGTAGCCCTGCCGCGATTCGGAGCGCTGGGGGAGCGCAGTCGCCCCCGGGATCTCCCTCTCGATGTGCAGCACCGGCCAGGCAAAGAGCAGCACGATGAAGAGCGTCCCGACGAGGACGGGGACGGGATGGCGCATGACCCCGTGCGACCAGCGCGCCCAGAAGGTCCCCTGCTTGCCCGAGCGCCCGATGACGCGCAGACGATCCACGCGCGGGCCCAGCAGGCCCAGCAGCGCCGGCAACAGCGTCAGGGCGGCGAGCACGGAGAAGACCACCACGAGCGCGCCGCCCAGCCCCATCGAGCGCATCGACATGAAGGGAATGACCACCAGGCCCAGCAGGCCGACCACTACGGTGAGCCCGGAGAAGAAGATGGAGCGGCCGGCGTACTCCACGGTGATCTCCACGGCCTCCGCCACGGTGTGGCCGGCGCCCAGTTCCTCGCGAAAGCGCCCTACCATGAACAGCGAGTAGTCGATGCCGACGGCCAGCCCCAGGAGCGTGGCCACGTTCATCGCGAACACCGATAGGTCGAGGAACTGGGCGAGCACCCAGAACACGCCCAGCGTGACGGTCACGGCCATGCCGCCGCCGATCACCGGCAGCGCGGCGGCCACCAGGGTCCCGAAGATGAGCACCAGGACGAAGATGGCGATCGGCAGGGTGTACATCTCGGCGGTTCTGAGATCCTCGGCGGAGATCTGCTCGATGTCGGCGTACACCGCAGGGTCGCCGGTGAGATACATGGTCAAGTCGGTCGGCGCCAGCCTGGCCCTCAAGGCGGGGATCATGCGCTGCACCTGCTCGGTGCTGGCGTCGAACGACAGCACGGCGAAGGTCGCGTGCCCGTCCTTCGAGATGAAGCCCGCGTCGCCGGTGGAGGCGGCGGTCTGCACATCGAGGAGTTTGGGGAACGCGCCACGATCGAGGCCCGCCAGAGCCGCTTCCACCTGCGCCTGAAAAGCGGGGCTGCGAGCGTCGAGGCTGGGGCTGTCGAACACGATCGTGAGCCTCGCCGGCCCGAAGCCCAGCCGCTCCTGCATCGCCGTCTGTGCCTGTTGGGACGGCGTGGTGGGATCGGTGAAGCCGCCGCCCTTGAGCTCACCGGGCAGGTGCGTGGTCGCCACGAGGCCGGCGACGAAGGCCACCGCCCAGAGGGCTACGATGACCCGGCGACGCCTGTAGACGAAACGCCCGAGCGCGGCAAACACGCGCAGCGACCTCCTCGTGAACAGCTGCGGCAGGCAGCACTCCTGTGCGGCCGCAGCCGCTCAGAACGATATACTAAGGAGGCATCGTTTCCTGCTTCCCGAGCATTCGAGGATCGTGACCGGACCACGCGAGAGGACATCGGCAGGCGGCGTCGTCGTGCGCACAGACGCCGGCCTTGAGGTCTGCCTCATACGCCCCGCCGGGCGCACCGTGTGGGGGCTGCCCAAGGGCGGTATCGAGAGCGGCGAGACGCTCACGCAGGCCGCCACGCGCGAGGTCGCCGAGGAGACCGGCATCAGCGGGGTGGTCGATGCCGAGCTCGGCGCCATCGACTACTCGTTCTACTCGCGCGAGCAGAACGGCCGCATCCACAAGACCGTGCACTACTACCTCATGCACGCCACCGGCGGCGACACGGCCGACCATGACCACGAGGTCAGCGAGGCGCGCTGGGTGAGCCTGCAGGAGGCGCTGCGGCTTATGACCTACCCCAACGAGCGGGAGATGGTGCGCCGCGCCGCCGAGGCGCTGGGCGAAGCGCCCGGCGCCTAGCCTAGCCCTCAGGACCAGGTGAGGGCCTCGTGCACCACGCGCGCCCGGCTCACGCTGTGGTCGAGCGCTTCGAGCATCTCACCGGCATTGACATCGACGTAGTCGTAGTGCGCCAGGGCGAACAGGAACCGCGGTGGCGCGGACGGCCCAGCGGAGGCCGTCAGCTCGCGCCGCAGGCGTTCGGCCGCGCCCGCCAGCCCTCGCCGGCTGATATCGGGAAGCACCAGCAGAAAGCCATCGTCGGACGTGAGGCCGACGCTGTCGTAGCGGCGCAGGTTCTCGTGCAGGCACTCCCCCACCTCGTGCAGCATCATCCGGCTGTCGTCGCGGGCGCGGGACGAGGCCTCGATGCCGGCCGGCTCCTCAAGGGCGAGCTCCAGTAGCCCTAGCGAGAGCTCCATGCGCTGACAGCGGTTCACCTCCAGCGACAACTGCTCGATGATCTCGTTGGGCTTCAGAGCGCCCGTGGAGAGGTCGACCGGCGACGCGTCTTCGGCGTCGCGCCGCAGACGGCCGATGGTCTCTTCGAGGCCCGCGGAGTAGCCGCTGGCAATACGCGTGAAGGCCACGTTCTCGAGACCGAGAAGAAGGCGGCAGGCTTCGCGCGCCCCGGGAGTGCCTTGGGCATGCAGGCCGCCACAGAGCGCCCTGCTGCCGAGGGCGAATCCGTCGAGAAGCACGGCCACCGGCACGCTTTGACTGAGACCGGCGCTACGCGCCACATCCTCGATGGCGGCGAGCACGGGGATCGCGTCACCTCCGGCCACGAACAGAGCAAGGTGAGGGATCGCCGGCTCCCATAGGCTGCGGCTCACCTCGCCGAGCTCGAGGCCGCCATACACTGAGAGGATAAGCTCGTCCACGACAAGCCTCCTTCGGCGGGAACGCCCGTGGGCGGGTGTCTCCTGTCTCGATTCTACCGTTATGCTGCACACTGCACACATGTTGTGCCGGCGCCACGGCGAAAGGCGGGTGACCTATGCGCGTGTCTCTCTTGGGGACGATCGGCTGGATGCCGAGTGACCGGCGCGAGACGACGTGCTTCGCCTGCCGCGCCGAAGACAGCCTGTTCATCTTCGACGCGGGCACCGGCCTGCGTCGCCTGCGCGCACCCGCCCAGGCAGCGCTGCTCGACGGCGCCCGGGAAGTACACCTCTTCCTGACGCACTACCATCTCGACCACGTCTGCGGCCTCGCGTACCTGCCCGGCGTGCTTCCCGGCCGCGAGCTCGTGATCCACGCCCCCGCGGCCGCGCTCAACGGCGTCGACCCCGAGCGCGCGCTGGCCGGCCTGCTGCGCAGGCCGTACAACCCGCGCGATTGGGGGGAACTCGCCGATCTGCGCCTCGAACCCGTCGTGGCCGGAGCCAACGAGATCGCCGGCCACACCGTGCGCGTGCGCGCCCAGCAGCATTCGGACGTGAGCGTCGCCTATCGCGTGGACGACGCCTTCGTGCTGGCCACCGATACGAGGGCCGACCCGGCAACGGCGGAGTTCGCCGCCGGGGTCGGCCTGCTGCTGCACGAAGCCTGGTACAACGCCGCCGACCCGCGCACCGACCAGATTCCGGCGGAGCTGCTGCCCGGCTACGCCGCCCACAGCGAAGCCGGCGCCGTCGCCGGCCTGGCCGCGGCTGCCGGAGTGGGCCGGCTCGTGGCGATGCATCTCAACCCGCTGCACGACGAGAGCTACTACGCCGCCCTCGAAGCCGCCGCCCGCGCCGTGTTTGCGCGCACGGACGTGCTGCCGGACGGCGCGGTCGTGGACACGGACGGCGGCTTCTGAACCTCGTGCACCCAGTCACCGACACGATCCCGGAGGTCCCGGTTTGATCCGCTTGCGCAGCAAGAGGTTCCTGGTCGTGGCTGCGGTGGTCGCCGCGCTCGTGGTGTTCCTGCTGCCCGCGTTCGTGGCCTTCCGCTACACGGCCCCGAGTCAGCGTGGCGACTTCGTCCGGCACCCGTGGCGCGGCTGGAGCTTCGCCTACGCGGCCCTCGCCGTGCCCGGCGACGCCGAGCTCAAGACCTCCGGCATGGCACTGCGCAAGGCCGATTGGGTATTCAAGGACACCGTCGTCGATCCCCGCGAAGTCCAGCTGGTGTTTGTTCCCGAGGGCACGCCCTACCGCTTCACCCACAGCATCGACGGGCGCGAGGTGACGAGCTCCGTCGTCCCCAGCTACCGCTTCATCTGGCAGGTCCAGGGCGCCATCGACACGGTCTCCGAGCGCACCGATACGATCGTGGCGCTGCTCGACTACGACACCGGACGCGTCCTCTACAACGTCCGCGACGACCTGCTGCCGTCGGAGCTCACGCCGCGGCCCACGGCCTCGCCACTGCCCGAGCCGTCGCCCTCGGACAGCCCGTGAGGGGGGGCGCCCCGTGAGCCTGATCGTCGTGGGCGCGACCGCCGTGCCGTTCTACGAGACGTCGTGGTTCAAGGCCGTCGTCTACGTGCTCATCGCGGTCATCGTGGCGCGCGTCGTCGACTTCTTCCTCGCGCGCCGCGACGCGGCCATGGTCAAGCTCCTGGGCAAGACACCCGGCAGGGCCGAACGCACCCGCTACAGGATGATACGACGCCTCGTGCAGGCGGTGATCCTCATCGTCGGCGTCGCCATGGCGCTCTTCCAGTTCCCCTTCTTTCAGGCGCTCAGCGGCGCCATCCTCGCTTCCGCGGCGATGATCTCGGTCGTCATCGGCATCGCCGCGCGGGCGCCACTCGCCAACCTCGTCAGCGGCGTGATGATCGCCTTCTCGCAGCCGGTGCGCCTGGGCGACTACATCAGCGTCGACGATGTCTACGGCACCGTCGAGGAGATCCGCTTCACCTACACGTACATACGCACGACCGACGATCGCAGGGTCGTCATCCCCAACGAGGCCTTCGCCAGCCAGGTCGTGAACAACTTCTCCATGGGCTCCCCGGAGAGCATGGTCGCCGTCGACTTCGTCGTTCCGCTGGAATGCGACGTGGATTCGGTGCGCGCTTCGGTGCTGGACATCGCCGATCGGCTGGCAACGGCTCCCGTCGGCAAGAGCAACAGCGTGACCGTGGAGGATCTGGGCGCGACCGAGGTCGCGCTCCGCCTGCACGCCTGGGCGCACGACCCGCATGGGCGCCGCGACGTCGCCAGTGACCTGCGCGCCGCTGTCCTTCGCCGGCTCCGCGACGACGGCGTGCTCGGCGCCCCGCGGGAGGCGAACGGCGCTGCCGACTGAAGACCAGCAGGCGGCTGCCGGCCCGGCGGCGAGAGGCCCGCTGGCGTGGGCCGTCGCCGCTGCCGCCGGCAGTCGCCTGCTCGTCTTCGCCGTCGCCTTCGTCACTGCGACCTTCATCGGCATCCAGGGCCTGCCTATCGGCTGGCGCTTCCCGGCGCGCGCCGAGGTGTTCCGCGGGGCGCTCGGCCACCTGCTGAACCCCTGGGCCCACTGGGACGGCGTCTGGTACATCAAGATCGCCACCGGCGGCTACGCCGACGGCGACGGCAGCACCGCGTTCTTCCCTCTGTTCCCCATGCTGCTCCGCTACGTCGGCCTGGTCTTCAGCGGCAATCTCGTCATCACCGGCGTCGTCATCTCGCTGGTCTGCTACACCGGCTGCGTTTGGCTGCTGTACAGGCTCGTGCGCTCGGACTTCGACGACGAGGTGGCGTCTCGAGCGGTCGTGTATCTCGCCATCGGCCCCCTGTCCTTCTACCTTCAGGCCGTCTACACGGAGTCGCTCTTCCTCGTTCTGGCGCTCGCCTGCTTCGTCTTCGCCCGGGAAGGCCACTGGCGCCTCGCCGGCATCGTGGGACTGCTGGCCACACTGACCCGCAGCACCGGCGTTTTGCTGCTGATTCCCATGGCCTACTACTACTACGAGCGGCGCGACTGGCGGCTGCGCCGCACCGACGCTCACGTCGCCAACCTCCTCATGGTGGTGGAGGGCATTCTGGTGTGGATGGCCTATCTGAGCGTCGCCTTCGGCAAGCCCCTGCTCTTCTCGACCGCTCAGGCTCAGTGGGAGCGTGGCTTCGCCTTCCCCAACTACACCGTCACGCGCGCCGTCATCACCCTGGTCTGGGGGCTGCGCAAGGTCGTCTCCGCCGAGTTCTACCGGGTGTTCTGGGAGGTCCCCCGGCAGGGCTCCGAGTACAGCACGGCCAGCGCCAACATCATCAACATGGCCTTTCTCGTAGGCGCCGCCCTGCTCCTCTGGTACGGCGCCCGGCGGCTGCCGCGCGCCTACTCCTGGTACGCCCTGGCCGCGCTATCCTTTCCCCTCTTCTTCCCCGCGCAGGACGTCCCCCTGGTGTCGTACCCACGCTTCGCGCTCACCGTGTTTCCCCTGTACGTGGCGCTGGCTCTCTACACCCGCGGCAAGCCGCGCGCGCACAAGGCGGTCGTGGTGGTCGGGCTCGTGCTGCTGGTGGCGCTCACCGCCAAGTTCGCGGCGTTCAGCTGGGTGGCTTGAGCACCTCGGGGTTCGGCGCGACACGCTTGAACACGTACACCCCGTCCTTGGCATACACCGAGACGAAGCGGTTGTCGAGCACCAGCTTGCCGAGCGCGAGCCGGTGCATCTGCTGGTCTTCCCTGTCGTAGAAGAAGGGGTGCCTCTCGTCCACCAGCACCCAGTCGGCGCCGGCAAAGTAGGGGAACACGAAGGCGACCCGTCGCGCCGCGAGCTGGGCACCGGCGTTGTTGTTGGCCGAGACCCTGGCGCCCTCCGGGATCATGGCCACGGCCTCGTCGAGCGCGGCGGCGTGAGCGCTCCGCGCGTAGTCCCTGCCATCGTAGGCGGCGCCGGGCAGCGAGAACGGGAGCGGCCCCATCAAGAAGTTGCCGGCGAGCGCCGCGAGCAATACGAGCAGCGCCAGGGTCTCGCGGCGCACGCGCTGCCCCGCCATGGCCTTCTCAGCCCGTCGGAAGCCGCCCCCCAGCCAGCGCCAGAGGCGCATCACGCCGAGCACCGCGGCAGCGAAAAGGAAGGGGATCTCCAGCGCCGTGTAGTGGAACTCGATGCGGCGCTGGAAGATCGTCGCCGACAGGGCGTTGAGCAGCAGCTCGGGAGCCGCGATGAGCACCGTGAGCGGGCTGAACAGAGAGGTGAAGCCGAGGGGCCACAGGAGCTTGAGCCAGTAGTCGAGGTTGTCGCGCGCGGCGAGGTCGGCCACGGTCTGGCCGGGATGAGTGAGCGCCGTCCTGACCACCTCGCCGGCGCCCTGCCCGTAGTCGCCGTAGCGGGCGATGAAGGCGCTCTGGTCGCCGTTGTAGTGCGGGATGATCACCCACACCGCGACGACGAAGTAGGCGGCGGCGGCGCCCGTAAGGATCAGCGGCCGCCAGGAGCGCTTGCGGATCGCGAAGTACACGCCCATCGTGCCGATCACCAGCGGCACCGTCTCCTTGCAGGCGGCCGCTAGAACGAGGAATGGCAACGCCCACAGCCAGCGGCCTTCCTCGATGTACAGGAAGGCCCACAGGAGGAGCGGTGTAGCCAGCGCGACCGGGTGGAACTCATTGAGCACGAGGAAGCCGAGAGCCGGATAGAGCAGGTAGGCGCCGGCGAGCAGCGCGCCGGCGCGCGGGTCGCGCATGATCCGCGTCCCCAGGCGATACGCCGGCCAGGCGCCGGTGGCGACGATGACGGCCTGCAGCACGAGAAGCATCACGGGGCTCGGCCAGACGAGCCAGGGGAGCGCGAACAGCGCCAGAATGGGGTCGACGTGCGAGCCGAGCCGCGACATCTGCCGCGGCTTGAGCTCGCCGGTGGTGATCTCCAGAAAGCGCCCGTGGGCGGTGTTGTAGACCGCCTGGACCATGTTGCCCAGGTCGAAGCGGGCGTCCATGTAGGCGCGGTACTTGAGCCACGAGAGCAGGGCATAGATCACGGCGAACAGCACGGCGCCGGCGATGACGTAGAGCGCGTTGCGACGGAAGAGACGGGCGCGCTCGGCGTCCTCGAGCTCGGTGAGCGGCGTGAGGGCGAAGGGCCGGGCGGCGCGCTGCCCGGCCGCGGCCGTGCCGGCCGCGGCTCCCCTCCGCGCCGCCTTCTCGCGACGTCCGCTCACGCCGTGCCCTTTCTGCGGCGCAGGAGCGCCTCGCCGGCCACGACCAGACCCACGAAGGCGAGTTCGATGATGGTCACCCAGACGCGCAGCAGAAGCGCCCAGGCCAGCGCGACACCGCCGGGGAGCTGCTTGGAAAGCGAGGCTGTGAACACCGCTTCTCGCACGCCGATGCCGCTGGGGAAGACGAAGGCCGCCATACCGACCACGTAGGCGAGGGCGTTGGCGACGATGACGAGCGGCAGCGTTTCGACGTCGAGGCCGGTCACGGCGCGCGCCAGGAACCAGGCGCCCGCGCCGGCCACGAACCAGCTGACCACGAAGGAGCCCAGCAGCACGAGCACCGCTCCGAAGCCCAGCGTGACGTCCAGCGGTGGCCGCCGCAGCAGCCGCAGCGCCCACGCCGACAGCGGCCCGAACACGCGCGGGTGCAGCAGCGCCATCAACACGGGGATGGCGATGAGGCTCAGCCCCGTGACGCCGGGACGATACTCCCAGAAGGGGAACAGGAGCGCCATGGCGAGGAGCGCCGAGCACACCCCAAGGGCCTGTTCGTACACCATGGCCGCCGTCACCCGGTCCACCGGCAGTCCCTGGGCGTGGCTCAGCCAGGCGCGGCTCAGGTACATGAAGACGTTGCCGGGGATGTAGCGCGCGAGGATCGATTTGGCCCACGTGGCGGCGGCCACCGGGAACGGGCTGTGCACGGCGAACCCGCGCAGCAGCAGCCACCAGAAGACGGTCTGCAGAAGGTAGAACAGCAGAAACGCCACGGCTGAGAGCGCGAGCCATCCGGCATCCCACGTCCAGGGGTAGTCCTTGATGCTGGCCCACGAGCGCACAAGATAGGCGGCCAAGAAGTACACGGTGGCCGCCACGAGGAGGATCTGAGCGACGCGCAGCAGAGGACGGAGCCGGGGCCGCGGCGCAGGCGGCGGCGCCTCCGGCGGCGCAGGCGGCTGGCCGGCCGGCGGCGGCTCGACGGCGCCGCTCACACCGTCTCCAGCGCCGCCAGCAACTCGCCGGCGATGAGCGGCGGCGTGAGCGCCCGCCGGTACAGGGCGAGCGCGGCGGCGCCGAGCCGGGCGCGCTCGTCGACGGTGAGCAGCCGCCGCAGCGCAGCCGCCAGGGCGGCGCCATCGGCGGCCGGCACCAGCACTGCGTCCTCGCCGTCGTGCAACAGCTCGCGAGCGCCGAGCGTGCCGGCCGTCACCACCGGGCGACCGCAGGCCAGCGCGTCGTACACCTTGTTTGGGACCACACGAGCGGCCTTATCGGAGCCGCCGAAGACGCCGAGACAGACGTCTGCGGCCAGCGTCTGGGCGCGGAGTCCGGCCGGCGACAGCGCCCCGAGCCACGCGACGTTGGCGAGGCCCCGCCGGGCGATCTCGGCGCGCAGCGCGCCAGAGAGCTGCCCCTCGCCGGCGAGCACGAAGCGAAACGGCTCGGCGCGCAGCAGCTCCGCGGCCGCGAGGACGGTCTCGGCGCCGTGCAGCGGGCTCCACTTGCCGTATTGAAAGATGGTGACCGGCTCGCCGTGCTCGAGCGGGCGTGCGGCGCCGGTGGCCTGCGGCGCCGGCAGCGCCCCCACGGGTACCACGGCGAGCCTGCGACGAGAAAGCGCAAACTCGACCTGGTAGTAGGCCGCGTGCGCCCACGTGTCGGCGAGCACGAGGCTGGGGAGGGCGAAGGCGGCGCGGTCGACGGCACGTACGGCGGCAGCCTTCCAGCCGCCGGCTGCAAGCAGGCCGCGGTCCCCAGCGAATGTATCCCAGAGCGACACCAGCGGGTCGAACACCAGCCGCGTGCCCCGGAAGGCGGCCAGCACGCGGCCGAACGGCACCAGAAAGTGCCCCGGGTAGCCGACCACGACGGCCTCGATCTGGAGCCGGCGAGGGTGCTGCGCGAACAGCCGCGCGTGCGCCTCGACGACACCGGCGGCCGACTGCGCGGCGCCGCGCGCGGTCGCCATCTGCGCCGCCGTCAGCGCCGGCAAGGGCGCCTGAAACTCGAGCACCTCGACGCCCAGTTCGCGGAGCCCGGAGATGAGCACGGCGTTGCGCGGGTAGCCGGGGTCGTACGTGCCGAAGTAGGCGACGGCGCGGGTCACGGCTTGTCGGCGACGCCCGCGGCGACGGGAGCGGCGACTCCGCCGGCCCCCAGCACAAATGCCACCTGCGCGTCGTCGGGCCCGCCGCGAGCCCGCGAGTTGGCGATCAGCTCGCCGATCAGGCCCAGCGAGAGCAGCTGCACCCCGACGATGATGAGCAGCGCGCCCAGAAGCAACAGCGGGCGCTGCCCGATGGGGTCGCCGAAGACGAGCTTCTCGACGCTGAGATACAGCTCGACGAACACGCCGATGAGGATCAGCAGGGTGCCGATGCCCCCGAAGAGATGCTGCGGGCGGTGCTGATAGCGACCGAGAAAGAGCACCGTGAGAAGGTCGAGATAGCCGCGCAGATAGCGCTGCCAGCCGTATTTGGATCTGCCGGCCGTGCGCCGCCGGTGGCTGACCGGCTCCTCGGTGACGCGAAAGCCGGCCTGCGCGGCCACGACCGGGATGTAGCGATGCTGCTCGCCGTACACATGGATGGTGTCCACCACGTCGCGGCGGTAGGCCTTGAGGCCGCAGTTGAAGTCGTGCAGCGGGATCCCCGAGGTGCGCCGCACCGTCCAGTTGAAGAAGCGCGAAGGGATGGTCTTGTTGAGGGGGTCCTGGCGGCTCTGCTTCCAGCCTGAGACCAGGTCGTACCCCTCGTCCAGACGCGCGATGAGACCGGGGATCTCGGCGGGGTCGTCCTGGCGGTCGCCGTCGAGCGTGACCACGTAGTCGCCGCGCACGTTCTCAAAGCCATGGGCCAGAGCTGCCGCCTTGCCGAAGTTGCGCCGCAGCTTGACGACGCGTACGTCGTCACGGATGGCGGCGAGCCGCTCCATCGCGGCAAACGAGCCGTCCGTGGAACCGTCGTCGACGAAGACGATCTCGAAGGCCATGCCGGCGGCCACGAGTGCTGCGTCGATCTCCGCGACGAGCGGCTCGATGCTATCGGCCTCGTTGAAGACCGGGATGACAAGTGAGGTCAGGGCAGGCATATCGGCTCACTAGGATACAACTTCACGGCGTGCGGCGATGGGCCGGGGGCGCATTCGCGGCCGGCCCGCGACGTCCTCGCGGGTCGCGCGGCTGTCGCCGGCGGCCGCCCAGGCCTCCCGACGCAGCGTCCCAGACGCCTGTTTCCGTGACGCGAGCCCGAACCACGGTCGTGCGGCTCGCGTCCCCTTGGCAGCGGCGACACGCCGTCCCGCATCCGTTCCCACGGTATACGCGACAACAGGGGCTTGGTACGATGCGGCATAGCCTCCCGCACCGGCGCGGGCGAGTTGGAGGATGAGGATGGGCAGGAAGATCTGGCTTGCGCTCGCGCTCGCCGTTATCGTTGCAGCCTGCTTCGCCGCGGGTGCCGTGGCGACGAAGCACAAGGCCGCTTCAGATCCACGCCCGAAAACGGTCACCAGGGGCCTCGACTACTTCCACGGCCGGCAGAAGGTCGACGGCGGGTTCGGTACCATGGCCGCCACGGCGTGGGTCATCCTCGGAGCCGTAGCCAGCGGCGAACGCGTCGGTTCCACCATGTGGACGATCGACGGCAACAACCCCTTCGGCTTCCTCCAGGCGAACAGCCACGAGGCGGCCGCCACAGGACCAGACGTCAACAACGCTCCCGTCTACTACGCGCGCGCGATCATGTCTTACGTCGCCGCCGACCGCGCCGAGCGCGTGTTTGTCGCCGGCACCCCGCGCATCGACCTCCTGGCCAAGCTCTACGGCTACCAGGATCTCGTCGACGGCTCGCCTACCGAGGGCAGCTTCTCGCCGTCCACCTCGAGCCGCAAGTTCCAGGCCGTCCACACCACCGCCTGGGCGATCCTCGCCATGCAGGCGCTGGGCGCGGACGAGAAGGACCGGCTCGCGCTCGCCGAGCGCTGGCTCGCCACTCAGCAGGTCGCGGACGGCGGCTTTCCGGCGCAGGCCGGCGAGCCCTCCAACTGCGAGGACACGGCGGTGGCGATCCAGGCGCTTGAGCTCGCCGCAGACGCCGCTCTGGACCCGGCCATCATCCCCGCAGCTCGTCAGTACCTCAAGGCCAACCAGCGCGCCGACGGTGGTTTCCCGTACAAGCCCGGCAGCGGGACCGACGCCTGGGCCACCGCGGCCGTCATCCAGGCCATCCTCGCCATGGGCGAGAAACCCGACAGCGCCGACTGGATGGTCGGCGCGAACACACCCGGGTCCGCGCTCGCCACGCTCCAGCTGAAGAACGGCGCCTACGTCAAGAAGCGTGGCGACGCCACCGGGCCGCTGCCGACCACCAGCTGGGCGTTGGTCGCGTTGCGCGACAAACCGTTCACAACGTTCCCGGCGGCGCGACCTCCAGCTCTCAAGGCCTTCGTGTTTCGCCCGCAGATCACGTCCGTCTTGCCGAAGGACGGCCAGAAGTACACGAACACC
>Ga0209254_10003542_pt1 | contig 14203 bp, 12 predicted proteins | sample FrelakmetDIP11DI_FD_187148 | JGI IMG/M metagenome (GOLD analysis project Ga0209254, IMG submission 187148) | Freshwater lake sediment microbial communities from the University of Notre Dame, USA, for methane emissions studies - DIP11 DI (SPAdes)... | ecosystem: Environmental > Aquatic >...
CAACCGCCCGCGGCTCGCGACGTGCCCGCCGCCCGACCGAACCAAAGTAGGGGTGGCGCCGTCATGCATACCTGCTAGAGTTGAATGATAGTGCGCCGCAACATCGAGAGGTTCCACATGGATGCCCCCAAGCAGCTGTCCCGCAGCGTCGACGTATCCACGAAGATCGCCGCCCTTTTCCAGCGGCGCACCGCGACCGCCCAGGAGAACTTCAACCGGCGCGTGCGCGAGGCGTACGAGTCGCGTCTCGCCGACCTGGCCACCAAGCCGATGTCGCCCTGGGACATCTGGACCGACTGGTACCGCTACTCGATCGACTTCGCCCAGCGCTCGGTGCTCTTCTGGGACACCATCCGCGAACGCGGCAACAACTACCTCGAGCACGTCCGTGAAGGGCAGCCGCCCGTGCTGCACTTCAAGTACGAGACGGTCCTCGATGCGCGCACCTTCGCGCGCCCGGTGAACTACGCGCTGCTGCGCATCGTGCCGCCCGAGGGCGTCACCGTCGACGACAAGCGGCGTCCGTACATCATCATCGACCCGCGCGCCGGCCACGGCCCGGGCATCGGCGGCTTCAAGGACGACTCGCAGGTCGGCGTCGCGCTGCGCGAAGGCCACCCGGTGTATTTCGTGATGTTCTTCCCCGCTCCGGAGCCCGGGCAGACCATGCTCGACGTCACCGAGGCCGAGCGCAAGTTCGTGCACAAGGTGCGCGAGCTGCATCCGGACAGCCCGAAGCCGGTGATCGTCGGCAACTGCCAGGGCGGCTGGGCCGCGATGATGCTGGCCGCGGCCGACCCCGAGGAGATGGGCCCGATCGTGATCAACGGCGCGCCGATGTCGTACTGGAGCGGCGCCTCGCAGGAAGGGCAGGTCGACAATCCGATGCGCTACGCCGGCGGCAACCTCGGCGGCACGTGGCTGTCGTCCTTCTCGGCCGACCTCGGCAACGGAGTCTTCGACGGCGCCTACCTGGTCGAGAACTTCGAGAGCCTCAATCCCGCGAACACGTTCTGGGACAAGTACTACCAGGTGTTCAGCAAGGTCGACACCGAGCCGCCGCGCTTCCTGGAGTTCGAGCGCTGGTGGGGCGGCTTCTTCCTGATGAACCGCGAGGAGATCGAGTGGATCACCCAGAACCTCTTCGTCGGCAATGACCTCTGGTCGGGAACGGTGAAGTCGCGGACCGGCCAGGCGCTCGACCTGCGCAACATCCGCTCGCCCATCGTGCTGTTCGCCTCCATGGGCGACAACATCACACCCGCGCAGCAGGCGTTCAACTGGGTCGCCGACGTGTACGGTTCCACCGACGAGATCAAGGCGCGCGGCCAGGTCATCGTCGGCCTGCTGCACCAGAGCGTCGGGCACCTGGGCATCTTCGTCTCCGGCGGCGTGGCGAAGAAGGAGCACACGCAGATCGTCTCGGTGCTGAAGTCCATCGAGGCGCTGCCGCCCGGCCTTTACGGCATGGAGATCACCGAGCGCACGGGCGCCGGCGGCAGGCCCGAGTACGCCGTGACCTTCCACGAGCGCCAGCTCGAGGAGGTGGTCGCGCGCGGCAACCGCCCGAACCGCATCGACGAAAAGCCCTTCCAGGCGGTCGAGGCCGTCGCCGACTTCAACCAGCGCGCCTATGAGCTCTTCGCGCAGCCGCTGGTGCAGGCCATGTCGAACGATCTCACCGCGAAGATCACCCGCGAGCTGCATCCGCTGCGCCTGCAGCGCTGGGGCTTCTCCGACCTCAATCCGTGGATGAGCTGGCTGCGCCTCGCGGCGCCCGCGGTGCGCGGGCAGCGCCAGTCGCTCGGCGACGACGCGCCGTCGCGCCGCATGGAAGGCTTCATGGCCGAAATGGTGAGCGCCTCGCTCGACTACTACCGCGAGATGCGCGACGCGATGAGCGAGGCGCAGTTCTTCCAGATGTACGGGAACATGTTCTCGCTCTACCTGGCCGACAAGCACGAGGCGGAGGCCCGCCTGCCGGCGGTGCCGCCGCGCGAGCTGCCCTACGTCAAGGAGGCGCTCGACTCGATCACCGAGGGCGGCTACATGGAAGCGCTGGCCCGGGTCGGCGTGCTGCTCGCGCGCCGCGGCGAGCCGCTGCCGCTGTCGCGCGTCGCCATGCGCGCCGACATCGCGCGCGACTACGCCGACCTGCTGCCCGACCTCACGCCCGAGCAATGGCGGCGCGTGCGCGGCGAGCAGGAGATCATCGTGCGCTACGAGCCCGAGCGCGCGCTGGCAACCCTGCCCGAGCTGCTCGACCAGCCGGAGGATCGGGACCGCTTCTTCACCGTCATCGAGCGGCTGTTCGCCGACCGGCGCATCCAGGCCGTGGACGCGACGCCGGAGCAGGAAGCCATGCTCGCGCGGCTGCGCGACGTGCTCGACATCAAGGGCGGCGCGCGACGCCGGCTCGCCGCGGTAAAGAAGGCTTGACGGCATGAAGCCGCAGAACTACACCAACCGCACCTACGCGGAAATCGCCGTCGGCGAGAGCGTCACCGTCGCGCGCCGGCTCGGTCAGACGGACCTCGAGGCGCTCGCGCTGGTGTCCGGGCAGGTGGATCCGTTCCACATCGCCGAGGGCGACGAGCCGCCCACCGGCCTGGTGGTGCGGTCGGTGGGCGCCGAGGCGCTGGTCTCGGGCCTGCTCAATCGCCGGCTCCCCGGCCCCGGCACGGTGATCCTGTCGCAGGACCTCCGGTTCAGCGGCACCGTCACCATGGGCGACGAGCTGATGGCGACGGTCACCGCACGCGAGAAGCGCGACGAGGGCCACATCATCCTGTTCGACTGCCGCGTGAAACTCGGCGGCACCGACGTCGTGACCGGCACGGTGGTGGTCCAGGCGCCGACGATGCACATCACCTACAGCGATGTCGCGACGCCGGAGCTCATCCTGCGCCACAACGACGCCTTCACGAAGCTGCTGCGCCATTGCCAGGGCCTGCCGGCGGTGACCTGCGCGATCGTGCATCCGTGCGACCGCGACTCGCTGCTCGGTCCGCTGGAGGCGGCGAAGCGCGGCCTGATCGTGCCGACGCTCGTCGGCCCGGAGGCGAAGATCCGCAGCGTCGCCGCGGCCGAGAAAGTGGACCTCTCGCCCTACCGCATCATCGACACCGAGCACAGCCACGCCGCGGCCGTCCGCGCCGTCGAGCTGGCGCGCTCGGGCGAGGTCGAGTCGCTGATGAAGGGCAGCCTGCACACCGACGAGCTGATGGCCGCCATCGTGCCCTCCGCGACCGGCCTGCGCACCTCGCGGCGCATCAGCCATGTCTTCATCATGGACGTGCCGGCCTATCCGCGGCCGCTGCTGGTCACCGACGCGGCGATCAACATCCAGCCCGACCTCGAGGTGAAGGCCGACATCGTGCAGAACGCCATCGAGCTCGCGCATGTCCTCGGCGTCGAGAATCCGAAGGTCGCGATCCTGTCGGCGGTGGAGACCATCAATCCGAAGATCCAGTCCACGCTCGACGCTGCGGCGCTCTGCAAGATGGCCGAGCGCGGGCAGATCACCGGCGGCACGCTGGACGGCCCGCTCGCCTTCGACAACGCCATCAGCGAGGAGGCCGCGAAGACCAAGAAGATCGTCTCGCCCGTCGCCGGCAAGGCCGACATCCTGCTGGTCCCGGACCTCGAGTCCGGCAACATGGTCGCGAAGCAGCTCCAGTACCTCGCCGGCGCGGACAGCGCGGGCATCGTGCTCGGCACCCGCGTGCCCATCGTGCTCACCAGCCGTGCCGACAGCGTGCGCACCCGGCTCGCCTCCGCCGCGGTCATGGCCATGCTGGCGAACGCGAAGCGCGACAAGCTGTTGCCGCGCAACGGCAAGTAGGAGCATCGCGGTGGCCGATGCGATCGTCGTCGTCAACGCCGGATCGTCCAGCATCAAGTTCTCCGCGTTCGAGGTCGCCGACGGCGGCCTCGCCCCGGGGGTGCGCGGGCAGATCGAGGGCATCTACACCTCGCCGCGTTTCGTCGGCAAGTCGCCCGGCGGCGAGATGGTGTCCGAGAAGTCCTGGGGCGACGGTGCGGGCCTCGGCCACGACGGCGCACTCCAGCACATCATGGGCTTCCTGCAGGAGGCGCTGCACGGCGACCGTCTGGTCGGCGTCGGCCACCGCGTCGTGCACGGCGGCCTTGCCTTCAGCGCACCCACGCGTGTCGATGCCGCCACGCTGACGGCGCTGGAGAAGTACGTGCCGCTCGCGCCGCTGCACCAGCCGCACAACCTCGCGCCGATCCGCGCGCTGCTTGCGCGCACGCCGGACCTGCCGCAGGTGGCCTGCTTCGACACCGCATTCCATCGCGGCAACCCCGACCTCGCGCAGCGGTTCGCCATTCCCCAGGAGCTGCACGATGCCGGCGTGCGCCGCTACGGCTTCCACGGGCTGTCCTACGAATACATCGCGGCGACGCTGCGCGACGTGGACGCTCGCGCCGCGGCCGGCAAGGTCGTGGTCCTGCATCTGGGCAACGGCTCCAGCATGTGCGCCATCCAGGGCGGCCAGAGTGTCGCGAGCACCATGGGCTTCACCGCCGTGGACGGTCTGCCGATGGGCACGCGCTGCGGCGCCATCGACCCGGGCGTGCTGCTCTACCTGATGGACGAGCGCGGCATGGATGCCCGCGCCATCGAGAAGCTCATCTACCAGCAGTCGGGCCTGCTCGGCGTATCGGGCATTTCGAGCGACATGCGCGTGCTGCTGGAGTCCCCGGAGCCCCGCGCGGCGCTCGCGGTGGATCTCTACCTCTATCGCATCCGGCGCGAGCTCGGGTCGCTGGCGGCTGCGCTCGGCGGGCTGGATGCCATCGTGTTCACTGCCGGCATCGGAGAGAACTCGGCCGCGATCCGCGAGCGGGTCTGCCGCGACGCCGCCTGGCTGGGCCTCGAACTCGATGCTGCCGCCAACGCCGCGCGCGGCCCGCGCATCAGCACGACGGGATCGCGGGTCTCGGCCTGGATCCTGCCCACCAACGAGGAGCTGATGATCGCGCGACATACGCGGCGCCTCCTCGGCGCAGCCTGAGCGCATCGCTCGAAAGGACACATCCATGCTGAAAGGCAAGGCGGCAGTCGTTACCGGGTCAACGAGCGGCATCGGTCTGGGCATCGCCCGGGCGCTGGCAGCGCAAGGCGCGGACATGCTCTTGAACGGCTTCGGAGACGCCGGGGAGATCGAGCGGGTGCGCAAGTCGCTGGCCGACGAGTTCGGCGTGCGCGTTGCGTACAGCGGGGCGGACATGTCGAAGCCGGCGGAGATCGCGCGGATGATCGAGCAGGGCACGACGGAACTCGGCCGCGTCGACATCCTCGTCAACAACGCCGGCATCCAGCACACCTCCCCGGTCGAGGCGTTCCCGGTGGAAAAGTGGGACGCAATCATCGCGATCAATCTGTCGGCGGCGTTCCATGCCATTCGCGCCGCATTGCCGCAGATGAAGCAGCGCAACTGGGGTCGCATCGTCAATATCGCCTCGGTCCACGGGCTGGTCGCTTCGGTCGACAAGTCGGCCTATGTCGCGGCCAAGCACGGCCTCGTTGGGCTCACCAAGGTGGTAGCGCTCGAGACCGCCACCACCGGCATCACCTGCAACGCCATCTGTCCGGGCTGGGTGCTGACGCCGCTTGTCCAAACCCAGATCGATGCGCTGGCCAAGCGCGAGGGCCTCGCTCCCGACGTGGCGCGGCGCCGCTTCCCCGCCGAAAAGCAACCGTCGCAGGACTTCGCGACCATCGAGCAGATCGGCGGCGCGGCCGTCTTCCTCTGCTCGGAGATGGCGGCGCAGATCCGCGGCATCTCGCTGCCGGTCGACGGCGGCTGGACAGCGCAATAACGAGGGCTCGGCATGAAAACCGTCTCTGTGCAGGAGGCCGTCGCGATGATTCCCGATGGCGCGAGCCTGATGATCGGCGGCTTCATGGGCGTGGGCACGCCGGAGCGCATCGTCGACGAGCTGGTGCGCCAGGGCAAGCGCGACCTGACAGTGATTGCCAACGACAACGCCATGCCCGGACGCGGCATCGGCAAGCTCGTCTCGGCCGGGCTCGTCGCCCGGACGATCACCAGCCACATCGGCCTGAATCCGGAGACCCAGCAGCAGATGATCGCCGGCTCGCTGCAGGTGGAGCTGGTCCCGCAGGGCACGCTGATCGAGCGCATCCGCGCCGGCGGCTACGGCCTCGGCGGCATCCTGACGCCGACCGGCGTCGGCACCGTGGTCGAGGAGGGCAAGCAGAAAGTGACCATCGAGGCCAAGGAGTACCTCGTGGAGCCGGCGCTGCGCGCCCACTTCGCGCTGGTGCACGCCTTCCTGGCCGACTATCTCGGCAACCTGTCCTACGCGCTGACGGCACGCAACTTCAATCCCGTGATGGCCATGGCAGCCGACACGGTCATCGCCACCGCGGAGAACATCGTCCCGGTCGGCGTGATCCCCCCGGATCAGGTCGCGACGCCCGCCCCGGTCGTCGACCATCTCGTCACCAACGCCTGAGGTCGCCCATGGATGCCCAGACCGTCATCGCAAAGCGCATCGCGTTGGAGCTGCGCTCCGGAATGCTCGTCAATCTCGGCATCGGCATTCCGACGCTCGTCGCCAGCTACGTTCCGGAGGGAACAAATGTGTTCTTCCAGTCGGAGAACGGCCTGATCGGCACGGGACCCATCCCCGAAGACGGCATGGCGCACCCGATGCTGACCGACGCCGGTGGCAGGCCTGTGAGCGCCCTGCCCGGCGCATGCACCTTCGACAGCGCCGTGTCCTTCGGGCTGATCCGTGGCGGGCACCTCGACATGACCGTGCTCGGCGGCCTGCAGGTCGACCAGCGCGGCCTGCTCGCCAACTGGATGATCCCGGGCAAGATGGTTCCCGGCATGGGTGGCGCGATGGACCTCGTCACCGGGGCGAAGCGGGTGGTGGTGGCCATGCAGCACACCGCGAAGGGCCGGCCGAAGATTCTCCGGGCCTGCACCCTGCCGCTCACTTCGGCGCGGCCGGTCGATCTGGTCGTGACCGATCTCGCGGTGATCGCCTTCCCCGAAGGCCGCGCGACGCTCCAGGAGCTGGCGCCGGGCGTCAGTGTCGAGCAGGTGCTGCAGGCGACCGAAGCCGAGCTCGCCCTGCCCGCGGACGTCCCCACAATGAACATCCACTGAGGCCACCACCGTGAACGCCGCCACCACGCCCCGTCCGCTATTCGCGGGCAAGAAAGTGCTCGTCACCGGCATCGCCAACGAGCACTCGATCGCCTACGGCTGCGCCGCCGCGTTCCGCGAGCTCAGCGCCGACCTCGCCATCACCTACCTCAACGAGAAATCGAAGCCCTACGTCGAGCCGCTTGCGCGGAAGCTCGAGGCGCCGCTCTTCCTGCCCCTGGACGTGTCCGTGCCCGGCGAGCTGGAAGCGGTGTTCGAGCGCATCGCGGCGGAGTGGGGGCGGCTCGACGTCCTCGTCCACTCCATCGCCTGGGCCCCGAAGGACGATCTCCAGGGCGGGCTGCTCAACTGCACCGCGGAAGGATTCGCCAAGGCGATGGACATCTCCTGCCACTCCTTCGTGCGCATGGCGAAGCTGTCCGCGCCGCTGATGAGGGACGGCGGCTCCATGTTCGCGATGAGCTATCTGGGCGCCAACCGCGTCGTGGCCAACTACAACGTCATGGGCCCGGTCAAGGCCGCGCTCGAAAGCGCCTGCCGCTACCTGGCGTACGAACTCGGCCCGCAGAAGATCCGCGTGCACCCGATCTCGCCCGGACCGCTGAAGACGCGGGCCGCCTCGGGCCTGAAGGACTTCGACCTGATGCTGAACGAGGCCGTCCAGAAGGCCCCGGTCGGCGAGCTGGTCGACATCATGGACGTCGGGTTCGCGGTCGCCTACCTGGCGACCGACTACGCGCGACGCATGACGGGCGACACGGTGTACATCGACGGCGGCGTGAGCATCATGGCGTAGTCGTTGGAGCGCAGCCCCCTTCCGCTCGTACCCGCCGCAGCAGCACAACTCTCGACGCTACTTCGCCGGCGTGCCGCCGAAATCCCGAACCAGCGCCTGGAAGTCCGGGGACCCGCGCAACAGGGTCCCGGCAGCCTCCCGGAGCCTGTCGACAGCCTCCGGCGGCAGGACGAAGCTGGTGGGCAGATTCATGAGGTAGTCCCGCTCCTTGGCCTCGGGGAAGTCCTCGAAGGTCACATCCACCGTGTGGACGACCATGTTGGGTATGGGAACGATCGTTTCGGCCTGTGCCTCGCTCGCACCGGCCAATCGCGCCCGCAGGAGCAGGATTTCGCGCCGCCAGCGGTAGATCTCCGTGCGGTCCTTCATCATCTCGACGGTATCGAACGAGTAGGCGTCGATCGGCACGCCGGAGGCCTGCGTCAACTGGGACAACATGCCGGGCGGGGTGTCCTGGCGATCCCAGTCGGTCTTGGGCGCGGAGCGCGCGTTCACCACAATGATCGCGATCCTGCGGTAGCCACCGAACCCGATGGCGTCACGAAACCCCGCACTGGCACCCATCGCCTCGAACGTTTCCAGCACGGCACGCATGCCGATGTTGTCGGCCACGCCGCCATCGACCAGGTGTATGTACGGCCGATCCTGGCTGTTCTGGAGATCGCGCATCTCGCGATAGCGCCGCAGCACGCGTGCCGACGGCCGGACACGGCCTTCCGACTTGGCCACGTCCGCGACCCAGGCCGGATACTGGTATCCGCACGTGCCGCCGTAGTTGTTGAAGGTGACCGCAGACAGCACGACCGGCACGGCGGAGGACGTGGCTGCCGCGCGCGACAGCCGGACCTTGCTCAGGTCCGAGCACAGCAGGTCGAAGTCCTGCTGGTAGAACCCCACCCGCGCGCCGGTCGAGATGTCCGTCCCGGCCGCCACTGCGACCGGCGCCTGCTTGTCGAGCAGGTCGCCGAACGTCGCGCCCTCGAACAGGATCTCGTCGTAGTACTCCGCAGCCAGTTCCGAGCGGCCTGCGGTGCCGCCAATGTACTTCGGCCAGTGGACAGGGTTCAGGGCGCGCGAAACGAGGGCGCCCTGCACGTTGCGCTTGAGGAACCGCTCCTCGTAATCGGCGAACAGACGCTCCCCGTGCAAGGCATAGGCAAGCGCCGTGAAGCTGCCGCCCGACACGCCGGTGATGATGTCCACCTCGTCGATCAGCCGCCGGCGCTGCCCGTCGATGAGGATCTCGGTGCGCCGCAACTCCTCCAGTACGCCATAGGAGAACGCCGCGGCGCGCGTGCCCCCCCCAGAGAACGCGAGGATGAACAGCGTCTGCGGATCGTTGTTCACCCGCTTCGGGATCAGCAGGTACGGCCTGTACCCCGCGTTCGGGTCGATCCGGGTGAGCGGTTCGTTGATCGGACGGCTGGCGCAGCCCCCGAGCACCAGGGCTACCAGCGCGAGCGTCGCGACAAGTGCCTTGGGGCCCTTCATCGCGATGCCCGTCAGTTCTTCTTCGGCGCGGCGGGCTTGGGCGCCGGCTCCAGGCTGATTGCCATGGCTTCGGTGTAGGTGACCTCCACCTGGTCGCCCTTCTTCACCACCTTGAACTGGTCGGGATTCTGCACGTTCAGGGTCACGACGTTGCCGCGCGGCCCCTTGAGCGTGATGGTGCTCTTCTTGGGATCCACCGCAATGACGTCGGCGATCGCGGTCACCTGGCGTGCGACCACTCCGGCCGGGCGCTCTCCGGGCGCGGCGCGCGCCGCTTCCTCGCGCACGACCGGCTCGCCCGCCTTCACCTTGGTCTTCTTCAGCTCCAGCGTCAGGGCCTCGAGGTAGCGCGCCACGATGAAATCGCCGACCTTGATCTCGTCGAACCGCTTCACCTCGTCACCGGCGACCACGTCGACGACCTTGCCTTCCGGCCCCTTCAAGGTGATGGTCCGGGTGGTCTTGTCGATGGCCACGACCTGCGCCGGGACCTCGACCGCGCGGGCGAGCGTCGCCTTGCCCGGCTCGCTCTTGAGCACCGCGCCCGCCGCAGCCTCGGGCTTTTGCGCGTAGGCGGCGGCCGCGAGCGATGCCGCGATGATCGCCATGGCGAGCCTGCGGATGAATCGAGTCGATTTCATTGGAATCCTCCTGGGATGAATGGACCGCCCCCCGAACGGAGGTCGTGTGCTGACACCGCTCGATGCTATCGGGACGACCCTTCGACGGGTTGCGTCACGTCAAACCCTGACGCGTTCAAGTTACTGTCCTGCCGCATCGCCACTCGCGAACAGCCGCGGGTTGTCCACCGCCTCGATGCTGGTGCCCTGCCTCTTGAAGCGGGAAAACAGGCGGAAAGCGCGGCTGTCCGCCTTCGCGCCTTCGGCGGCACGCCTGGCGGCCTCCGCGTAGGGCAGCGGATTCCTGGTGCGGTCGATCGTCAGCAGCCGCGTGGCATCGTCGATGCTCACCCGGTACCGCGCGAGGTTGTAGAGCAGATACCCCGCATAGAGGTTGTCGTAGTCGCGGTATTCCCCCTGATCGCTGCGGAAGTCACGCGACAGCACGGACGGGAAGCGGTTGGGCAGGTCCTTGAACGGGGTCTGGTCGCTCTCGCGAGGGTCGACGTACGGGGACCGCGGGTACTTGCGATACAGCACCACATCGAGGCCGTAGCCGCGCGCCTGCCACTCCGCGATCAGCTTCATCGCCATCTCGGTGGGGATGTTCGAGTTCAGCGCCGCCACGACGGGACGGCCGGACAGGATCGCGGCGCTCGTGACCTCGAGTTTGTCGTAGCCCGCGCCGTACTTGAATGCCGAGCCGATGGTCTTGGCGCAGTTGAGGCGCAGGTAGTCGTAGCGGACCTCGTCGTCGTGGTACGCGGTCTCCTTCGCACGGGCGCGGAAGTCGTCGTTGAGTCGTGCGAAGAACGCGGCGAGCGCCTGCCGCTCCTGCGCGGGCACGCCGTACACGCGCACGCCGATGACCGAGCGTTTGTAGACCTCGCCGAAGTCGAGGCCGAACGAAGCCTTCGGACCGAGCGACGACGTGGTGCCGAAGAGGTACTCCAGCTTCGGCACGCGCACCATCAGCTCGTCGGTGTAGTGCTTCCCGTCGTGCGCGGGGTCCCGGTCGGCATAGAAGTTGGCCGAGTACACCAGGTCGTCGCCGGGGATCTCGTCGCGCAGCGCGAGCGCAAGATGGCCCGCCGAGCCGCCCTTGGAGGTGCCGTAGCTGATCAGCAGCTCCATGTCGTACGGATCCTGCCGCAGGATGCGCGCCACCTCGGCGACGTTCGCCGGCGGCGGGGCGCCGGGCACGCCGAAGTCTGCCGCCTGCGCCGTGGCCACGAGCACCGCCGCGGCCAGGGCACAGAGCGTCCGCCTCATCCCTTCTCCGCCAGCAGCCGCGCGCGCGCCGCGGCGAGCTCCTTGCGCTTCGCCGCGTCGACCTTCGGGTAGGCGAGGTTCAGGCGCTCCAAACGGTCCACGATCGCCGCCGCCACCACCAGCCGCGTGAACCACTTGTTGTCCGCCGGCACCACGTACCACGGCGCGTGCTCGGTCGCCGTGGCGCGGATGGCCTCCTCGTACGCCGCCATGTACTGCTTCCAGTACTGGCGCTCGGTCACGTCGCTGGCCGCGAACTTCCAGTTCTTCTCCGGCTGGTCGAGGCGCTCCAGGAAGCGCTTCTTCTGCTCGTCGCGCGACACGTGGAGGAAGAATTTCAGCACGGCGACGCCATTGCGCGACAGGTACTCCTCGTACCCTGCCATGTCCCGCAGACGCTGCTCCCAGATGTTCTTCGTGACCAGCTCCGCAGGCAGCTTCTGGCCCGCGAGAATCGCCTCGTGCACGCGCACCACCAGCACCTCCTCGTAGTACGAGCGGTTGAAGATGCCGATGCGCCCGCGCTCGGGCAGGCAGCGCATGTAGCGCCAGAGATAGTCGTGGTCCAGCTCCTCCGCCGACGGCTGCTTGAACGAGTACACCTGGCAGCCCTGCGGATTCACACCCGACATGACGTGGCGGATGGTGCTGTCCTTGCCCGCCGCGTCCATGGCCTGGAACACCAGCAGCATCGACCAGCGGTCCTGCGCGTAGAGCCTGTCCTGCTCCTCGGCGAGCCACTGGACGCCCTTGGCAAGCATCTCCTTCGCCTCGTCCTTCTGGTCGGAGCCGAGCTTGTGGGTGTCGCCCGGATCGATGTCCTTCAGCCGGAACCTGCGCCCGTCGGTCACACGGTACGGGCCGATGAACTTGTCGATCCGCTTCAGCATCTCCTTGCGAGCCATGGCGTTCCCCCTGTTCTTCAGCGCTGCGGTACGAGCGCCGCATCGTCGCGGCGCCAGTTGAGCGGCTTGGGCGTGGTCCGGTCCGCGAGGTCCACCCAGCCCCCGCCCATCGCCTGGTACACCGCGACGAGTTGGGTATAGCGCTCGGCCAGCGAGCGCACCGCGTTGAGCTCGGCGGCGAAGAGCTCGTTCTCGGCGTACAGCACCTCGAGATAGCTCGCCGCCCCGTTGTCGAACTTGAGCCGCGACAGGCGCGCGTAGTCGCGCAGCGCGGCGACGCGGCGCGCCTGCGCCTCGGATTCCCGCAGCTTCTTCTGCGAGCCGGTCAGCGCATCGTTGGTCTCACGAAACGCGTTGAGGATGGCGCGCTGGTAGGCGAGTACCGCCTCGCGCTCGGCCGCCTCCGCGGTCGCCACCTGGCCCTCGATGGCGCCGAAGGTGAAGATCGGGCCGGTGAGGCCGGCCGCCACCGACCAGGCGCGCGACGCGCTGGTGAGGAAATCGCCGCTCGCGGCGCTTACCGAGCCGAACAGGCCCGTGAGCGAGATGGTCGGGTAGTAGAGCGCGCGCGCCGCCCCGATGTTGGCGTTGGCGGCGACCAGGCGCTGCTCCGCCTGCAGGAGGTCCGGGCGGCGCTCGAGCAGCGCCGACGGGAGCTCGGCGGGGATCGTCAGGGCCACAAGCTCGTTGATGGACCTGCCGCGCGGGATCGGGCCGGGCGGCTGGCCGAGCAGCAGCGAGATCAGGTTCTCCTGGGCGGCGATCTGCTGCTCGATGGCGGGGATCGCGGCGAGCGCCTGCTCGTATTGCGAGCGCGTCTGCGCGACCTCGGTCATCGACACCACGCCGCCGGAGAAGCGCAGCTCGAAGAGGTCGACGGTCTCGCGGAAGTTCTTCGCGCTGCGCTCGGCGATCTCGAGCTGGTAGTCGAGCGCGCGCAGGCCGATGTAGCTCGCCGCCGTGCTCGCCACCACCGACAGCACGACGCCGCGCCGGCCCTGCTCGCTCGCGTAGGCCTGCGCCTGCGCGGCCTCCGACAGCCGCCGGATGCGGCCGAACAGATCGATCTGCCAGGCGGCGGAAAGCGACGCCTGGTACAGCGTGTAGTACGGGTCGCCGCCCGGCGGGATCGCCGGCTGCCCGACGGTGCTCGAACGGTTGCGGCTCACGTCACCGCCATAGCCGATCTGCGGGTAGAACTGCGAGCGGGTGGCCTGCAGGGCACCGAGGAACTGGTCCACGCGCGCCGCCGCGATGGCGATGTCCTGGTTCTGCCGCAGCGCGGTCTCGACCAGGCCGTCGAGCACCGGGTCGCCGAACTGCGTCCACCACTTCGCGTTGGCGACCTCGGCGGCCTTCGGGTAGTCGATGCGCCAGGCCGCGGGCGCGTCGACCTTGGGCCGGACATAGTCGGGACCGACGGTGCACGCGGCGAGCAGCACGATGGCGCAGGGGATCAGCACGCGGCGCATGGCCTCAGCCCTCCTCGCGCGGCGCATGCTTCGCCGCCGCCGGCGCCGGCCCGCCGCCGGACGCGGGGGCCGGATGCCTTTTGGCGAAACGCTCGCTCATGCTCTCCAGCATCCAGAAGAACAGCGGCGCGAAGAAGATCCCCACCAGGGTCGAGGCGAGAATGCCGCCGATGACGCCGGTGCCGATGGCGCGCAGGCTGTTGGCGCCCGGTCCGGATGCGAGCGCGAGAGGCACGCACCCCAGGCCGAACGCGAGCGAGGTCATGACGATGGCGCGCAGCCGCAGGCCCGCCGCCTCGATCGCCGCCTGCTTCGCCGACATGCCGGCGTGGACCTTCTCGATGGCGAACTCGCAGATGAGGATCGCATTCTTCGCCGAGAGTCCCACCAGCGTCACCAGTCCCACCTGGAAGTACACGTCGTTCTCCAGGCCGCGCACCCAGGTCAGCAGCAGGGCGCCGAGAATCGCGATCGGCAC
>Ga0209254_10003543_pt1 | contig 14203 bp, 19 predicted proteins | sample FrelakmetDIP11DI_FD_187148 | JGI IMG/M metagenome (GOLD analysis project Ga0209254, IMG submission 187148) | Freshwater lake sediment microbial communities from the University of Notre Dame, USA, for methane emissions studies - DIP11 DI (SPAdes)... | ecosystem: Environmental > Aquatic >...
CGGCCGCCCTGCTGCAGCTCGTCGTGCAGGCTCTGGTAGCTCGTGCCCTGGCGTACCGCGCGCGCGGTGAAGTTGTTGAGCCGCCGCAGCGACTCGCGGCTGTCCATGTACTCGACCAGCGCCGGAAACATGAGCTCGTCGCGGCTGTCGACCGTGAGCGTCGTGATCAGGAAGTGCTTGGCCCACCCGAAGAGCTTGCCCGGAACGTCGCGCAGCCAGACGGCGACGAGTCCCAGCAACGCCAGCGTGAGACCGCCCGAAAGCAACGTGTTCTGCCCGAACACGGTCTGCAGCCACTCTGTCACGCCCGCTCCCCCTCGCCCACGGGCGCGACTTTAGCTTGGCGCCAGGGTTCCGACTTGCGGCGGCGCACAAACGGTGCAGAATTTCGGCCATGCTGAACTCGATCCGCGACTTCTTCGACCGCCACATCGGCGCCGCACCGGCCCCGAACGAGCGCCACACAATCGAACTCGCCACCGCGGCGCTGCTGATCGAGGTGGCGCGCGTCGACGAGGGCGCCACGGCGGACGAACGCACAGCCGTGCTGCGTGCCGTGCGCGAGAAGTTCGAGCTCACGCACGAGGAGGCGGAACGCCTGATCGCGCTGGCCGAAGAGGAGATGAAGCAGGCCAGCGACTACTTCCAGTTCACGTCGCTGATCAACCGCCACTTCACGCAGGAGCAGAAGCAGCGGGTCATCGAACTGATGTGGCGCGTCGCCTACTCCGACGCCAGTCTGTCCGCGCACGAAAACCACCTGATGCGCAAGGTCGCCGACCTGCTGCACATTACGCACGGTGATTACATCGCCGCGAAGATGCGGGCGCAGGCCGCGGACGACTGATGCGGAGCGTCGCCGCGCCGCCGCCGGGCTCCGTAGTGCCCCTCCCGGCGACGCGGTCGGACGAGCGGGCCCGTCTGTACCTTCCTATATAGTCGTCGGCCGAACCCGCGCTGGACCCCGAACGATGAATGCGCGCACTCCCCCCAGCGGCTCCTCCGACCCGACCGAACTCGGCGTGCCGGTGTCCGAAAAGATCCGTGAGCGCCTGCAGAAGGCGCGTCACCGCTTCCACGCGAACGACTGCATCGCACCGTACATCGAGCCCGACGAGCTCGCCCTGCTGCAGGACGAGGTCGAGGAAAAGCTCCTCGGCGTGCTGCAGAGCCTCGTCATCGACGTCGAGAGTGATCACAACACGCGCGAGACCGCGCGCCGCGTCGCCAAGATGTACCTGATGGAAGTGTTCCGGGGCCGCTACACGGCGATGCCGCCGATCACGGAGTTTCCGAACGTCGAGCACCTGAACGAGCTGATGATCGTCGGGCCCATTACCGTGCGCAGCGCCTGCTCGCACCACCTGTGCCCGATCCTCGGCAAGGTCTGGATCGGCGTGCTGCCCAACGAACACTCGAACCTGATCGGGCTGTCCAAGTACGTGCGCCTGGCCGACTGGGTCATGAGCCGGCCGCAGATCCAGGAGGAGGCCGTCACGCACCTCGCCGACCTGCTGCTGGAGACGATGCAGCCCGATGGCCTGGCGATCGTCATGGAGGCCGACCACTTCTGCATGCAGTGGCGCGGCGTCAAGGACACCGACTCGAAGATGATCAACAGCGTGATGCGGGGCTCGTTCCTGAAGGACCCCAACCTGCGCCGCGAATTCCTCGCCCTGCTGAACCTGAAGAACGCCTGACCGGAGACCGAACGCGATGCTTGTACGTCTGCTTTACGCCAGCCGCGCGGCCGCCCCCGTGACGCAGGAGATCATCGAGTCGATCCTGCAGCAGTCGCGCACGCACAACCCGGGCCTCGGCATCACCGGCGTGCTGTGCCACGGCGGCGAGGTCTACATGCAGGCGCTCGAAGGCGGTCGCGACGCGGTCAACGCGCTCTACACGAAGATCGTGCGCGACACGCGCCATCGCGAGGTCATGCTGCTGCACTACGCCGAAGTCCCCGAGCGCCACTTCGCCGGCTGGACGATGGGCCAGGTCAACCTGACCAAGGTCAACCCGTCGCTGTTGCTGAAGTATTCGGACAAGCCGGTGCTCGACCCCTTCACCGTCTCCGGCCGGGCCTCGATGGCACTGCTCGAAGAGCTGATCGCGACCGCACAGATCGTCGGTCGCGCGGGTTGATGCCGCGCTATCGCGCTTCGGCGCGCGCCGCCTGCTCGCGCCGGTAGTCCCAGGGCGGCGTGGGCGCAGCGATCGTCCACAGGCCGCTGCGCGAGGTGCGCGCTTCTTCCTCCGCCCGCGAATAGTCGAGGCGGGCCTGCGCTGACTGCTCGTGCGCGTACTTCACGTAGTGCCAGGCCAGCCCGCGACGCACCTGCTCGAGGCCGACGTCGACGCCGTCCACGAGCACGCGGCACACCGCGCGACCGTAGCGGTCCGACTTCGGGCACTCGGCGCGCGCACTTCGCCCGTGCGCGAGATCCGCGAGCGACTGGCGCGCGCGCTGGCCGTACGGCTGGGTTCGCTCGGGCGCGTCGATGCCATCGATGCGGATGCGGTGAGTGTTCTTGCCTGCGTCGAGCAACGTCAGCGTGTCGCCGTCGGCAATGCCGACGACCGTGCCGACCCATTCGACCGCGGCCGTGGAAAGTGGCCACAGGAAGGTCGCGAGCAGCAGCAGTCGGCGCAACGGCGGGGCGGATCGGGGCGACATGATGGCCCATGCTAGGAATCCGCCGCATGCGCGGTGACGCAGTAAGTGGCGGCCTCGGGCTGCATTTCGAGCCTCCAGCCGCTACCATCGCGCCCGACGCGGCGCACGGCGCCTACAAGGAGTCAGGCATGTTCATCCGTTCGATCGCTGTCCTCACCGTTGCCGCTTTCGCCGGCGGTTGCGACACGCTGAGCAAGGGTCCGTTCGCCGAGGCGCAACTGAAGGCCAGTGACGGCAGCCGTGTCTGGGGCCGCGTCACGTTCCACCAGCCCGAAGGCGGCACGTTCCTGGAAACGAGCCGATGGAGCGCTCCGGTGATGGGTGCCGCCGCGGACAGCAGCGTCGGGAAGGTTTTCATTCGCGCCGACGTCAACGGCCTGCCGCCGGGTCGCCAGTTCGGAATCCATGTCCACGAGAAGGGCGACTGCTCGAACAACGGCATGGGCGCGGGCGGGCACTTCAATCCGAAGGGCCGGCCGCACGGCCGTCACGACGCGCCCGAGCATCATGCGGGCGACCTGCCGAACCTGTCTTCCGACGGCGAAGGCGTGGCGATGCTGGCGTTCACGACCGAGGAGCTGACCGTATCTGCGGGGCCCAACTCGGTGGTCGGCCGCGCCGTCGTCATCCACGAAAGCCCGGACGACTACCGCACGCAGCCGACCGGCAACTCCGGCGCGCGCATTGCCTGCGGCGTCATACGCGCGGCGAACTAGCGACGCGCCGCGGCCTCAGCCGGTCAGAAGCGCGGCGTAGCGGGCGAGATCCACGTTGCCACCGCTCAAGATCACGCCGACGCGCCGGCCGCGCACCTCGATCGCCTGTTCGAACGCCGCCGCGGCGCCGAGGCAGCCGGTCGGTTCGACGACGATCTTCATGCGGCCGGCGAAGAATCGCAGCGCGCGCTTCAGGGCCTCGTCGCTGACGGTCACGACGTCAGCAACGAGCGCCTGGATCACCGGGAACGTATAGCGGCCGGGGTGCTGGGTCTGGGCGCCGTCGGCGATCGTGCGCGGCACGTCGATGTGCACGATCTCGCCCTTGCGCAACGACTGCTGTACATCGTTGCCGGCCTCGGGTTCGACGCCGATGACGCGGCAGTCCGGCTGCAGGTGGTGCGCGGCGACCGCGCAGCCCGAGATCAGGCCGCCACCGCCGACGCAGACCAGCAGCAGGTCGAGCCCGCCCACCTCCTGCATCAGTTCGAGCGCCGCCGTTCCCTGTCCGGCCATCACATGCGGATGGTCGTAAGGGGGAATCAGCGTCATGCCGCGCTCGCGCGCCAGTCGCTGGCCGATCGCCTCGCGATCCTCGGTGTAGCGGTCGTACAGCAGCACGTCGGCGCCGTAGCCGCGCGTGGCCTCGATCTTGATGGCCGGCGCATCCTGCGGCATGACGATCGTCGCCGGCATGCCGAGCAGGCGCGCCGACAGCGCGATGGCCTGCGCGTGATTGCCTGACGAAAACGCCACGACGCCGCCCTTGCACTGCTCCGGCGTGAATTGCGCCAGGGCGTTGTAGGCGCCGCGGAACTTGAACGCGCCCATGCGCTGCAGGTTCTCGCACTTGAAGAACAGTTCCGCGCCCGTGAGTTCGTTTGCCGTGCGCGAGGTCATCACCGGCGTGCGATGGGCAACACCCGCCAGCCGCTGCGCGGCGGCAGCAACGTCGGCGTAGGAAATCGCGAGCGACATGGCGCGAGCTTAACCGCTGGACCGCGAACGGCCCTTGCGCCGCCGCCATCCGGGCGGAACGCACGATGGCCTCGCTGCGCTTCGAACCTCCGCGCTAGCGCGTCAACGGGGCCGCGCAGTGGCCGGCACCGTCGACCTTCTCGTGCCCCAGCTGCCACGGCAGCGGCTCGTCGAAGCGGTTGTGCGGCGTCGAGCGCATCCAGTCGAGCGCCAGCAGTCCGAGTGCGAACGCCCAGAAAATCGTCGCGAACAGCAGCGGCCGCCTCATGCGCGCAGTCCCAGGTGCGCCCGCAGACGCACGCCGACGAGCGAACCGGCAAAGGCCGCGGCGAACCAGATCCAGCCGTGCAGGCTGCCGGTGGAGATGCCCGAGAAGTAGGCCCCGACATTGCAGCCGAACGCCAGCCGCGACGAGTAGCCGAGGGCAACGCCGGCAACGATCGCCGCGATCCACTGCGACGCGCGCTGCGCTTCGGGCGGCGGGCACGCGTTGCCGCGCCAGGTCGCCGCGATCATGGCGCCGGCCAGCAGGCCGAAGTTCGTGATCGACGTGACATCGGTCAGCACCGACGCGTGGATGTGCGCCTGCTGCGCGGCGCGGCCCCAGAACGCATTGGACGCGAGATCCATGCCCAGCGCGCTCGCAACCTTCGCGCCCCACAGGCCGAGGCCGTAGACGATCCCCCACGGCTGGCCGGCGATGATCAGGTTCAGCACCGCGAACACCGCGAGCAGCACCGCGCCGACGTAGACCGCCTTGCCGCGCCAGCGCGTCTGCGTCGCGCGGCGGCGTCGCCAGAGCCATGCCGCCAGCGCGCCCAGCACCGCCAGTTGCAGCACGATGGCGCCGGCCGTGCCCAGGTGATCCTGCAGCGCGATCGGCGGCAGGGCCCCGAGCGCCAGCCAGCGGTCGAGATGGGCGGCGCCATAGAAGCTGCCGAAGATGAATCCGGGCAACACCGCGAGCGAGAACCCATTGCCGAGCCCGGCCTTGTACAGCGTGCCGGACCCGCAACCATCGGCGATCTGCATCGCCAGACCGAACACGAACGCGCCGATGACGACGCTGACGGCGACCGGCGCGACCGCGCCGCTCAGTTCCGCGTGGCTTGCGATCAGCGGAATAGAGACGACCATCGCGAGCGCGATGGCGAGAAACTGCGCCAGCAGCCCGGTCGGGTCGCGCTCGCGGATCCACACGCGCCAGCCCGTGGTGAAGCCGAACGACACGCCGGCGAGCACTGCGCCATAGCCGATGCCGACGAGAAAGAGCAGACCCTGTCGCAGGCCGACCAGCCACGTCACGGCCAGGCAGGCCAGGGCCGCCGCGATGACGAGCCCGCCCACCGCGCGAATCCCGCGGGTCGCGACGGGCGGTGCAGACAGCGGGCCAGTGATCGACACGGCCGACATTATCGGTCCCATGCGGAACTACATCGCGCCGGCTGCTTCCTTCAGCTGCATCCAGAACTGCTCCAGGCGGCTCGGCACATTGGCCATCGGCAGCCCGGCGCGCGACCAGCCCACCATCGACTCCGGATAGAGCTTCACGTCCTTCTGCCCGATCACCTCGGACAGCACGAACCAGTTCGTCGCCGCCCAGTGCCCGGTATTGCAGAACGACACCGTCGGCTGAGTCGTGTCGATGCCCTCGTGCTTCGCAACTTGCTGCACTTCGCCTGCGGGCTTCAGCGTCGCCGAGTCCTTGACGAACCAGACGTCGTGCGCAACGTTCTTCGCGCCGACCAGAGTGCCGGGCGTGCGCGCCGCGGCGTGGCGCGCTTCGCCGCGGAAGTACGACGGCGGCCGCGCGTCGAGCAGCACCGACCCGGAGGCCGCTGCCTGTGCCACCTCGTCCTGCGTGGCGATGACTTTCAGGTCGAGGACGACAACGTAGTTCGAAGGCACAACGGCTTCGGTGTCGGTCGTGACGGCCAGTCCGGCCGCGCGCCAGGCCTTCATGCCGCCGTTGAGGATCGCGAGCTGTTTCAGGCCGGCCGCCTTCAACGTCCAGTAGACCCGCGCCGCCGCGCCAAACTCGGTGGCATCGACGCCTTCGTAGACCACGACGACCGGCGTGGCGGCATCGATGCCGAGGCCACGGATCAACGCGGTCAGCGCCGGCGTGTCGGGCAGGGCACCCGGGTTCTCCTTGGGGCCGCGCCACTTCGCATACGGCGCGGAGAGCGCGCCAGGCACATGGCCGCGCGTGAACGCCACTGGGCTGCCCTCGGCGGCGCGAATGTCGACGATACGCAACGACGGATCGCCCGCCTTTGCGGCCAGTTCGGCAGGCGTGATCAGCGGCTGCGCCGCTGCCGCCAGCGGCAGCAGGAGGGCGCACAGAAGTGAGTACAGGTGACGCATATCGGTTCAGTCGGGAAACGACGAGTGTCGAGTGTGCCGCAACCGGTGCGCCGCACAGCGACGATTCGGTCATGTCCTTATGCCCCTGCACGCCTCCGGGTCGCACGAAACCTTGACCGCGTCGCTTGCTGACCGTGCTGTTCGCTCGGATCATGCAGCCAATGAACCGCCGCGATGACGCCGCGTCCCGCTGGGGCACACTGCTCGCTCGAGCCGGTGTGCGCTCGCGCCGCGCCTGGCTGGCGACACTCGCGTCGACAATCGCGGGAGTCGCGCTGCCGGCACCTACCGCGACGCAGATGGACTTCAAGCGGGCGCGCGAGCGTCTGCTGGCCGAGATCGACGCCGACATGCGGGCGACGGCCGCCAGCACGGGCCGCGCCGCGCTCAGTCCGGCCGTCCGGCATGCGCTGGAAACCGTGCCGCGCGAGCGCTTCGTGCCGCCGGGCCTCGCGGCGCAGGCCTACGACAATCGGCCGCTGCCGATCGGCGAAGGGCAGACAATCTCGCAGCCCTTCATCGTGGCGCTGATGACGGAGCTGCTCGATCCGCAGCCCGGCGATGTCATGCTCGAGGTGGGTACCGGCTCCGGTTACCAAGCCGCCGTCCTCGCAGCCTGCGTGCGCAAGGTCTATTCGATCGAGATCGTGGCGCCACTGGCCGAGCGTGCCCGCCTCGCGCTGGATGCGGCGGGCGTGCGCAACGTCGAGACCCGCATCGGCGACGGCTACCGCGGCTGGCCCGAGGCGGCGCCCTTCGACGGCATCATCGTCACTGCGGCTCCCGACCATGTGCCGCCGGCGCTCGTGCAGCAGCTGAAGCCGGGCGGACGCCTGGTGATACCGGTCGGCCCGCTGCTCGCGGGGCAGGATCTTCTGCTGATCCGCAAGGACGCCGACGGCCGAGCCGTCACGCGCAGCACGATCCCGGTGCGCTTCGTGCCGCTGACACGCGAGCGCTGAGCCTGCGCATCGACCGCGAAGCACCGCTGCTGCGGTCAGTAGACTCTCCGCCTTTCCTCCACGCCGCACTGGAACTATGAACACCCGTCGCCTCGGCCGCTCCGGCCTCAAAGTCTCCGAACTGTCGTTCGGCTCCTGGGTCACCTACGGCAACCAGGTCGACACCCGCGCCGCACGCGAGCTGATGGCGGCCGCCTTCGATGCCGGCGTCAACTTCTTCGACAACGCCGAGATCTACGCCAAGGGCGACAGCGAAGTCATCATGGGCAAGGTGCTGAAGGAACTCGGCTGGCCGCGCATCAAGTACATCGTGTCGACCAAGTTCTACTGGGGCATGCGCACCTGTGCTAACGACAACAACACGCTGAACCGTAAGTACCTGCTCGACGCCATCGACGGATCACTCAAGCGTCTGCAGCTCGACTACGTCGATCTCATCTACTGCCACCGCGCCGACCCGGCGACGCCGATCGAAGAAACGGTCTGGACGATGCACAACATCATCGAGCGCGGCAAGGCGCTCTACTGGGGCACGAGCGAATGGAACGCGGACGAGATCCGGGCCGCGTGGGACATCGCCGACCGGCGCAACCTGCACAAGCCGGTGATGGAGCAGCCGCAGTACAACCTGTTCCACCGCAAGCGCGTCGAGCAGGAGTACGCGCGGCTCTACGAGGACATTGGGCTCGGCCTCACGACGTGGAGCCCGCTGGCCTCGGGCCTGCTGTCGGGCAAGTACCAGAAGGGCATCCCGCCCGGCTCGCGCGGCGCGCTCGAAAGCTATGCGTTCCTGCGCGACGGCCTGACCGATCCGGCGAAGAACGCCATCGTTGGCAAGCTCGAAGCCATCGCGAAGGACCTCGGCTGCACGCTCGCTCAGCTCGCGCTGGCGTGGTGCGTGCGCAATCCGCGCGTCAGCACGGTGATCACCGGCGCCACGCGCGTCGAGCAGATCAGCGAGAACATGAAGGCGCTCGACGTCGTGGCGAAGCTCACACCCGAGGTGATGACGCGCATCGACGGCATCGCCGGCAGCGCCGCCGGCTAGCGCCGGACGCTCAGCGCCCCATGCGCGCGTTGTAGGACGCGCCGATGCGGTCGATGAGCTGCGGGTCCTTGCTGATGTCGCCTTTGGTGCGGAACTCGACCTTGGTCGTGCCATCCGCCTGCGGCGCAACAGTCGCGATCACCGTGATGGGCCCGCGCGCACCGGTGATCAGGCCCGCCGCCGGATTGGCGTCGCTGACGCTGACGCCCTGGTCGGCCATGGCGCCCAGCATCGCGTTGTAGGCGCGGTCATAGGTGCTCGGTTGAGGCGGCGGCGCGTAGGCCACACAGCCGCCGAGAACAAGTACGGCAGCAAGGGCGCCGGCACGCAGCAGCCCACGGCAAAGCGAGAGTGTGTTCATTGGACGTGGACTCCGTTACCCGTTGGTTTATGTTGGAGCTGCGCTCCGCGAGAGCGCCTGCTGAATCAGCCGAAGGGACGCACGCCGATCAACACCGTGTGCAGCCAGAACGCGAAGGCGGCCCATGCGAGGAGGCCGGCCACCACCGCCGCCACGTCGCGCGTGATCGGCCCGACGACGTAGACGGTACCCGCCGCACGATCGCGCCGCCGTGCGGCGATGTAGTCCGCGATCGCCCACACAAGGAACGCGCCGAACAGCACGACATCGGCCAGCGTGCCGTTGGCGAGCAGGTGGGCGAAGGCCCACGCCTTCACGCCCGCCACCATCGGGTGGCCCACCGCACGCTTGATGCGCGTGCCCGGCACATACGCAGCCGCGAGCAGGATGAAGGCCGGAATCGTCAGCAATGCCGCGACATGCTTGGTCCATACGGGCGGCGAATAGACGATGACGGGTGCGCCGCGCGCCACGCCGTAGCCCCAGACGATCAGCACGAAGCCCGCGATCGAGACGATCGAATAGACGCCCTTCCAGGCATTCAGCCCCATCGCGGCGACACGCGCGCCGCGCCAGGACTCGGCAAAGATCCGCACCGAGTGCGAACCGAGGAAGATCAGCAGACCGAGTATCAGCCAAGTCATCGCAGCGCCTCCGTTGCAGGCAGGCAGTATGCCGCACTCGACTTGCGCCGCCGCGCGGGGATCAAGCACGCAGCTGACCGCGAGCCGCTGCCGTACGACACTCAGCCGCGCGGCTTGCCGTCGCGCGGGCTGCCTTCTTCCTTGTGCGCCGCCTCGTACAGTGCTGGCGTGGCGCCGCCGCGCGCCAGCAGTTCGCGCAGGTGCTGCACCGAGCTGCGGTCGAGGGTGTTTCCGCCGTGGTGCGGCCGGTGCAGGATGCCCTCGGCGTGGCCGAGCTTCACCCGGATCCGCGCGCCCGACAGCGACTCGGTGTCCGCGCCGAGATGCTTCAGCAGCGACTCGATCTCGCGCCAGTGAATGTTGGTGTTGATCGGATCGTGAAAGATCTCGCGCAGCAGGTTGGCGTGTTTGTGGCTCATAAAGGGGTCACGGGGGCGGCGCCAGCGCGACGATACCCGCGTTGACGCCGCCGGTGAAATCCGCGCCGCGTCGTCAGCGCGGCAACTGGTACGGCGGTGGCGTGTCCGGCGGTGGAATCGCCGCGTTGGGCGGCGGTGCCGCGATCGAAGCCCCAGGTGGTGGTGCATTGCGTGGCGGAATCGCCGCGTTCGGCGGAGGGGAGGCATTCGAGATCCCGGGCGGCGGCGGTGCATCGCGCGGCGGGATGGCGGCGTTGGGTGGAGGCGTCGCCACGCGCGGTGCGGCCTGAACCGAACCCTGGCGCATCGACGACGCGAATGCCGCCGGCACCGGAATGCGGTGGCCGGTGGCATACATGCACTGGAAGTACACGCGGTCGTAGCTTTGCTGGGTCACCACTGCGGCGTTCTGTGCATAGCCCGTGCCGACGACACTGCCGGTGAAGAGCCCCATGCCGGCGCCGACCGCAGCGCCTTCACCGCCACCGAGCAGCCCGCCGATCGCGGCTCCGAGGACTGTACCTGCGACCGCGCTACCTGCCCCCGCCTGGGCGGCGGCGTCGCTCGGCACGCCTCCGCGGGCTGCCGCCATCTGGCGGCACGATGCGTCATCGGCCTGGAACTGATCCCACGCCTTGCCGCTGCCGGGCAGCGATGGTTGCGATGGGCCCGGAGGCACCGTCACGCAGGCCGAGAGCACGCCCGCTGCGGCGAGGCACGTCACGAGTCTGGCGAATCGGAGCACCATCATTGCGGGGCCGCCGGAACCTGTGGCGCCACACGCTGCCAGCCTTCCGGGCACGCGCCGACGTAGGGGTAATAGCCGCGTGCACTGGCGCACCAGTACCACCACTGCTCGGCGGGCGGCACTTCAGTAGCAGCGCGTTCGCGTTCGACGTAAACCGTGGGCTCGGCTGGCGGCGTCCAGATGGAAATGGTCGACGGCGCCACGACGACGGGTGCGCCGACGCCCCAGCCCCAGAAACCGGGACCCCAACCCCAACCGGGATTCCAGCCGACACCCCAGCCCCAGCCAGGACCCCAGCCGGTGCCCCAACCCCAGCCGTTCCAGCCCCAGCCGCCCCAGCCCCAGCCAGGTCGCCATGCCGGACCCCAGGGCCGGACCCCGCCATGCCAGCCACTCCAGCCGGGGCCATGCCATGTGCCGCGCCAGGTGGCCGGCGGCGGAGCGCCGCGAAAGCCGCTGGCCGGCGGAGGGCCGCCGCGGTATCCGCCTCCCTGAGGCGGCCCACCGCGATAACCACCGCTTCCCGTGCCGCCGGGAGGCGGTCCCCCGCGATAGCCACCCGACTGCGCGTCAACAGGCGCTGCAACACCTGCCAGCGCGAGGCTTATCGCAAGAGCGATACCGGTCAGAGCGATTTTCATGGCGGTCTCCTGCCGAGCTAACGGCGCAGAGGACGGTTCCGATGACGTCAGTCGACCAACGGACCGGGACACGTGCGCCGGATCCGATACCGCTGCATTTTCGGCGCCAGTTCGACCGCCCGCGGCATGGGTTTGTTACACCCTGTAACCGGCCAGTGCTGCTTGCACAAGCACTCTCGCCCCGCCGCCCGAAGCGGGGCGCAACCCGGTGCAAACGGTCCGGCCTACTTCACCTGCAGCCGCGAGATGTAGTCAATGAGGGCAAGGATTCTCCCGCGCACATACGCTTCAGAGTCGTACGGCACGTCCATGTAGTACTCGCCGGCCTTGACCCGATACTCATATCCCCAGGTCGGCATATCGCGCGTGCCATGTCCAGGCACTGCACGCGTCCCTTCGATCGACTCGTACAGCCGATTGACCGGCAACACGCCGCCGTTGGCCTTCGCCAGCGTCGTCAGATCGGTCGGGCTGCGAGTCAGATAGGGTTTGTTCGGGCCGTCACCCAGTCCCTTCGGACCGTGGCAACTCGCACAGTTGGCGTCGTACTCACGTTTGCCGATATCCATTTTGGCCTGCCCCGCTGCGCCAGTGGCTGCGATCGCCAGGCTCGCGCCCAGGAGGGCCGCTTGCAGAATCGAGCGTTTCATTTATCGACTCCCATTAAGGCGTTTCGCCTCGCTTTCAATCTAGCCACGCCACCGCGGATTGCCGGACTGGTCGATGGCCGCTTGAGGGAGGTCAAGGCCTGCAACTCGCGGTACGCTTGTTCCGTCATGAATCAGCGTGATCAGCCTGCCGACAACGCCCGGTGCAGCGCGTGCGGAGTGGAATTCGCGTGCGGCGTCGCGGATCCCGCAGGCTGCTGGTGCACTCGCCTGCCCGCGCTGCCGTCCGCCGCCGTGGTGTCCGGTGCGGGCTGTCTGTGCGAGCAATGCCTGCGGCAGCGCATCGCCACCGCGTCCGGGAACCCGGCGATCGCTGAGCCGGCTGTCCGATGAGCATTGCGCTGTCGATCGACGACCTGCGCACCCGCGTCGGCCACGCGGTGGCAGTCAGCGACTGGTTCACGGTCACGCAGACCGTGATCAACGAGTTCGCGGCGACCACCCGCGACACGCAGTGGATCCACGTAGACACGGAACGCGCCGCACGTGAATCGCCCTTTCGCAACGCCGACGGCCAGCGCTGCACGGTCGCGCACGGCTTTCTGACCCTCTCGCTGCTCACGCCGCTCTTCGAGAGCGGCATGACGATCACCGGCGCTCACGCCGGCGTCAACATTGGCTTCGAGCGCGTTCGTTTCGAGGGACCTGTCCCCGCCGGCAGCCGCATCCGAGGCCACTTCACGCTCGCTCAGTTCGAAGACGTCCGGGGTGGCGCCCAGCTCAATTGGGACGTCAGCGTCGAGCGCGAGCAGGACGCGCGGGTCGTCCTGTCGGCGCGGTGGCTGACGCGCGTGTGGCGCTAGTCCTGGTGCTACTCAGCGCTTGCGCGCCAGGGTCAGGCCATCACCGATCGGCAGGAGTGCCAGGTCGACGCGTTCATCGCGCTGGAGCTTGGCATTGAGCCACTGCAGCGCCGCGGTGTCGGGATCGGCCGAGGCGTCGACCGTCTGCGTAACCCGCCCGCTCCACAACACGTTGTCGATCGCGATCAGGCCGCCGGCGCGCAGCAGCTTCAGGCAGCGCTCGTAATAGCCGTCGTAGCTCGCCTTGTCGGCATCGATGAACGCGAAGTCGTAACGGCCGCCTTCGCCCATCGCCAGCCGCGCATCAAGGGTATGGAGTGCGGGCTCCAGCACGAGCTCGATCCTGTCGGCGACGCCGGCGCGCTCCCAGTAGGGTCGCCCGACCCGCGTGAACTCGTCGCTGATATCGCACGCCAGGATCCTGCCATCCGGCGGCAGTGCCAGCGCCACGGCGAGCGCGCTGTAGCCGGTAAACACACCGATCTCGATCGTGCGGCGCGCACCGATGAGCTTGACCAGTACCTGCAGCAACGCGCCCTGCTCGGGCGAGATCTGCATGCCCGCGCGCGGGTGAGTGGCGGTCGCCTCGCGCAGCTTCGCGAGTTCCGGATGCTCGCGGTTGTGCTGGACGACGTAGTCGTACAAACGGTCGTCCAGCGCCAGCGTGCGGCGGCTCATCGGCTGCCTAGCGGCCGTAACGCTGGCGCGCGAGTTCCGCACCCTTACCGAGTGCGGCGAGCTTCGCCAGCGCAATCTCGCGCTTCATTGGCGCCATGCCGCAGTTGGTGCAGGGAAACAGGTGCTCTTTCGCCACGAACTGCAGCGCCTTGCCGATCGTGTCGGCGACCTGCTCGGGCGTCTCCACGACGTCGGAGGCGACGTCGATGACGCCGACCAGCAGGTCCTTGCCCTCGAGCAGCTTCATCAGGTGCATCGGCACATGCGAGTTCATGCACTCGAGCGAGACGGCCTGGATCGTGCTCTTCGCGATCGCCGGGAAGATCTCCTCGTACTGGCGCCACTCGGAGCCGAGCGTGGCCTTCCAGTCGACGTTGGCCTTGATGCCGTAGCCGTAGCAGATGTGCACGACGGTCTTGCACTTCAGGCCCTGGGCGGCGCGGTCGAGCGCGGTGATGCCCCAGGATTTCACGTCGTCGGTGTAGACATTGAA
>Ga0209254_10003544_pt1 | contig 14201 bp, 8 predicted proteins | sample FrelakmetDIP11DI_FD_187148 | JGI IMG/M metagenome (GOLD analysis project Ga0209254, IMG submission 187148) | Freshwater lake sediment microbial communities from the University of Notre Dame, USA, for methane emissions studies - DIP11 DI (SPAdes)... | ecosystem: Environmental > Aquatic >...
CATCGCCGCCGCCAAGACCCGCGGCGCCCGGGGCGTGGGCATCGAGCTCGACGCCGCCTTGGTCGAGCAATGCCGGGCCGCGGCGAAGCGGGAGGGCGTCGGGGACCTGGTCCGCTTCCTCCATATGGATGCCTCCAAGGCCCGGCTCACCGAAGCCTCCGCCCTCCTCCTCTATCTCCTGCCGGAATCGCTCGAGGCCCTCGCGCCCCTGTTCGAGCGGGACCTCCGCCCCGGCGTGCGGCTCGTCTCCCACGATTACAGGATCCCCGGCTGGGACGACCGCATCGTTCACTCGGAGGTCCTGCCCGCCGAGAGTGAGCGCGACCACAAGGTCATCCTCTACCGGATGCCGGAGAAGCGATGAGCGCTGCCATCGGCTTCCTGGCCGCGTTCTGCCGCGAGCATCCCCTCGACGACAAGGTCCTGCTCGTTCCCTCCTTCGTCGTCGGCCGCCAGATCGGGGACGCCCTGGCCGAGGCGGCCGGCTCCTGGATCAACCTCCGCTTCGTCACCACGTCCATGCTGGCCGCCGAGGTCCTGGAGAGGGCCGGCGAGGCGGGCGCGGCCCGGCCCATGACCCCGTCGGCGGAGCTCGCTCTGACCGACCGTCTGTTCCGGGAGCTCCTGGCCGCCGGCGAGCTCGAGTACTTCGGCCGGGCGGCGGCTTCGCCGGGACTGGCCGTGGCCCTTCACCGGGCCATCCGGGAGCTCCGGCTCGACGGCCGGACGAGCGCCGACCTCAGGCCCGGACAATTCCTGGTCGAACGCAAGGGCCGGGAGCTCGCCCTGATCCTGGCCCGCTACGAAACGGCCCTCGCCGCCGACGGCCTGCTCGATCTGGCCGGCCTTCTCGGCGGGGCGGCAAGGGCCGCGGCGAAGGGGCCTCTCGCGTCTTCGTGGGTCCTCTCGCCGCTGGATTCCCGGCTGAGCCGTCTCGAAGCCGAGCTGGTCAGGTCCGCCGCGGCCGGCCGTCTGGTCCTCGTCCCCGGCGATCCCGTCGTCGGCCTGGACCGGCCCCGCCAGGCCTGGCCCGCTCCGGGCCCCGCCGACCTTTCCGGCGCCGGCCGGCTCACCTGGCTTTTCGCCCCGCGCCAGGCCCCTCCCGAAAAGGAGCCCGGCCTCGAGATCTTCCGGGCGCTCGGCCCGGCCAACGAGTGCCGCGAGATCCTGCGCCGTCTCTATGCCGAAAAAGTGCCCTTCGACCAGGTGGAGATCCTGACGCCGCCGGGATCGGACCACGCCACCGTCCTCTATCTCTTCGCCGCCAGGACGGGCCTGCCCGTCACCTTCGGGGACGGGATCCCCGTCTCTTTCACTTCGCCCGGGCGGCTCTTCTTCGGCCTGGTCGCCTGGCTGGCTGGCGACTTCTCGAGCGACGAGCTCAGCCGGCTTCTCGAGAACGGCGATCTCGCGCTTCCGGCCGGCCCGTCGGGGACGGCTCTCCCGGCCCGGACGGCCTGCCGCCTGCTGCGAAACGCCATGATCGGCTGGGGCCGGGACCGTTACCTCGAACGGTTGGCGGCTCTTCGCGAGGGCCAGGAGGCCGACCTCGCCTCGCTCGCGACCGGCGAAGGGGAGGAGGACGGCGAGGACACGGACGGGCGGCGATCCGGATTCGAGGAGACGATCGCCGGGATCGAGGCCCTCTCGGCCGCGATCGGCCGCATCCTCGACCTCGTCCCGCGGCCCGATGCCGCGGGGGCTTACGATCTCCGGCGGCTCTGCGAAGCTTTCGCCCGGCTCATCGGCGAATTCGCGGGGACCGTATCGGACCTCGACGTCCGGGCCCGCCAAGCGCTGCTCGACCGGCTAGGCGAGTTTGCGGCCGAAAGCCGGCTGCCGGACTTACCGCTCAAAGAGGCCCTCGGCCTCATCCGGACGGCCGGCGTCTCGCTCCGCGTCGGCGCGTCGCCCCCCCTGGCCGGGCGTCTCCACGTCGCCGCGCTACTGTCGGGGGGATACTCCGGCCGTCCGTACACGTTCGTCGCCGGCCTCGACGAGGCCCGCGTGCCCGGCCGCGGGCTCCAGGACCCCGTCCTCCTCGACGAGGAGCGCGCCGCGATCTCGCCGTCGCTCCCGACCTCGGCCGACGCCCTCCGGTCCGGCCTCTACGGTCTGGCGGCGGTCCTGGCTTCCCTCAGAGGCCGGGTGGTGCTGAGCTATTCGTCCTTTGACATCGTCGAGGGGCGCGAGTCGTTCCCCTCCTCGGTCGTGCTCCAGGCCTTTCGGCTCCTTCGCGGCGACCCCGGCCTCGACTACGCCGCTCTCGAAAAGGCCCTGCCGGAGGCCGCGGGCTTCCTGCCCGGCGGACCGACCCGCGCTTTCGATGAGACCGATTGGTGGCTCGACAGGCTGACGGCAGAGCCGCGGCCCGACGGCCGCCGCTCTGTCGCGGCCAATTTCCCCGCCCTGGCCGCGGGTCTGGCCGCCCTCGAGGCCCGGGCGGGTGACCGTCTGACCGCCCACGACGGCCTCGTCGACATCGGGCCCCTCCGGGCCGAGGTCGATCCCGTGAACGGAGGCCGGGCGGTCATGTCCGCGACACGCCTCGAGCTCCTGGCCAAGTGCCCGTTCGGCTACTTCCTGCGCCACATCCTCAAGGTCCAGCCGCCGGAAGAGGTCGCCTTCGACCGGTCACGCTGGCTCGATCCCCTCCAGCGCGGCAGCCTCGTCCACGAGATCCTCTGCGAGTTCATGACCGCCGTCGCCGGCCGGGGCGAGGACGTCCGGACCGCGCAGCACGCCGGCGTCATGACGGGGATCGCCGAGGCGCATGTCGCCCGGATGAAGCTCCGCGTCCCGCCCCCTTCCGACAGCATCTTCGAGAGCGAGCGCCGCGAAATCCGGGAGACGCTGGAGATCTTCATGGCCGCCGAGGAAAAGCGGGAGATCAAAGGCCGGCCGCTGGCGTTCGAGATGGCCATCCCCGGCGAATCGATCGCCCTCGACGGCCGCCGTTCCTTCCGTCTCCGCGGGTTCATCGACCGGGTCGATCTGATCGGCCCGGACACCTACCGGATCATCGACTACAAGACGGGCAACCCCGCGCCGTACGAGGGCGTCGTCCATTTCGGCCGGGGCCGGACGCTCCAGCCCGCGCTCTACGCCGTCGCTTTCGAGCAGATGCTGGCCCGGGAACGGCCCGGCAGCACGCCGCACGTCGCCGAGAGCGGCTACCTCTTCCCGTCGCGGCGCGGCGAGGGCGACGAGATCATGGTCCGGGATTTCGACCGGGGCCGGCTCCGGTCGCTGCTCGGCGATCTGCTCGCCCTCCTCGAAAAGGGCTATTTCATCGCCGGCCCCGGGGCCAAGTGCGACTATTGCGACTACCGGGCCGCCTGCATCTCCGGGGGCCCCGAGCGCTCGGCCGTGAAGCGCGAGGCCAATCCCGAGGTTTTCGCGGCCTACGACAAGCTCGACGAGTACAAATGATGGCCGCCAAGAAGAAGGTCCCTCCCGACCAGGCCGCCCGCGACAGGATCTGCGGCGACCTCGGGAAGACGTTCCTGGTCGAGGCCGGGGCCGGTTCGGGCAAGACCAAGAGCCTGGTCGACCGGATGGTCGCCCTCCTCTCGACGGGCCGGACTTCGATCGAGACCCTCGCGGCCGTGACCTTCACCCGCAAGGCCGCGGCCGAGCTGCGCGGCCGGTTCCAGGTCGCTCTCGAGAGGGCGCGGCTCACGGAAAAGGACCCCCAGGTCCGGGAGCGTCTCGATGCCGCCCTGACCGGCCTCGAACGGGCCTTCATCGGGACGATCCACTCCTTCTGCGCCCGCCTGCTCCGGGAGCGGCCCATCGAAGCCGGGATCGATCCCGAGTTCCGCGAGCTCGAGGACCACGAGGACCGCATCCTGCTCGAGCGGAGCTGGGACGAGTACCAGGCCTACGCCCGGCTCGAGAACGAAGCCGCCCTGCGTGGGCTCGACGAGGCCGGGCTCGCCCCGGCCGATCTCGAAAGCGCTTTCCGGGTGATCGCCGGGTTCCCCGATGTCGATCCGGTCGCCGGGCGACCGGACCCGCCGGATCACGAGGCCGTCCGCGAGGCCCTGGAAGAGCTGGTCGACCTGGCCTCGAAGCTCGTGCCTCGGGAGAAGCCCGAGAAGGGCCGGGACGGGCTCCAGAACCTGTTCGTCCGGCTATTCCGGAGGCGTCGCAACATCGGCTTCGCCGACGGCCGCCGCCTCATGGAGTCGGTCGAGCTCTTCGACAAGAACCTCGGGTTCATGCCGACGCGCTGGCCCGCGAAGGACGACGGGAAGCGCCTGCTGGCCGCCGCCGAGACCTTCCGGGATTTGGTCGCCCGGCCGGCCCTCCGGGTCTGGCGCGAATTCCGGCACACCAGGGCCCTGGCTTTCCTCGGGCCAGCTGTCGGCTTCTATGCCGAAAGGCGGCGGGCCGAGGCCCGGCTCAACTTCCAGGACCAGCTCATGCTGACGGCCCGTCTCCTGCGCGACAATCCCGAGGTCCGCCGCTACTTCCGGAGACGCTTCCACCCGATCCTGGTCGACGAGTTCCAGGACACCGATCCCATCCAGGCCGAGATCCTCTTCCTTCTCACCGGGACGTCGGAGACGGAGAAGGACTGGACACGCCTCGCGCCGGCGCCCGGGTCGCTTTTCCTGGTCGGCGATCCGAAGCAATCGATCTACCGCTTCCGCCGGGCGGACATCGACATCTACAACCTGGTCAGGGACCGGATCGAAGCGTCCGGCGGCGAGACGCTGGCCCTGAGCGCCAACTTCCGGTCGCTCGGCGCGATAGCCGACTGGGTCAATCCGCTCTTCGATCCGGGCCGGGGCGGCGTCTTCCCCGCTTCTGCGGACGCGTATCAAGCCGGATACATGCCGCTCGAGACGGTGCGCGGCCGGGGCCGGGGCCCGCTTTCGGGGGTGCGCAAGATCACCGTCCCGGCCGTGCCCTATCACCGCAAGGAGGATATCGCCGGCTTCGACGCGGCCCGCGCGGCCGGGTTCATCGCCTGGGCCCTGGCCGGGAACCTCCGTCTCGACGACGGCGCCGGCGGCGACCGGCCGGCCGAGCCGGGCGATTTTCTGGTGCTCTTCCGCTACAAGGACCGCATGAGCCGGTACGCCCGGCGGCTCGAAGAGCTCGGCGTCCCCTTCGAGATCGCGGGCAGCGACGCCTTCGCGGAGAACGCCGAGATCCGCGAGGTCATGAACCTCCTCCGCGCGCTCGACGATCCCGACGATCCGGTGGCCAGCGTGGCCGTGCTGAGAGGGATGTTCTTCGGGCTGAGCGACCAGGACCTCCTCGACCACCGCGCCGCCGGCGGCGGATTCTGCTTTCTCGCCGAAGCCGGCGGGCCGGCGGGTTCGGCCCGGATCCGAAGCGCTTTCGGCGCCCTGCGCGCCTGGCGGGAGCTCGTGACCCGGGTCCCGCCGTCGGTGGCCCTGGAGACCATCATTCAGGATTCGGGCCTGCTCACCCACCTGGTCACGACCGAGATGGGCAGCAGCCGGGCCGGCAACGTCCTCAAGCTCATCGAGGTCCTGCGCGGACGCGAGAGCGAGGACATGACCTCCTTCGCCGCGGCCGTGGCCTTCCTGGACGAATGGGTCGGAGCCATGCCCGTCGAGGAGATGAGCCTCGCGCCGGGCCGCCGCAACGCCGTGCGGCTCATGAACCTGCACAAGGCCAAAGGCCTCGAGGCCCCGGTCGTCTGGCTGGCCAACCCGGCCGGGGTGGGCGGCTTCGAGCCGGACCGGCACGTTCGCCGGACGGGCCAGACACCGCTCGGCCATTTCCGCTTCACCAGACCGGTCGGCCGCCAGACACGGACGGTCTCCCAGCCCGCCGGATGGGAGGAGAGCGCGGCCGAGGAGTTGAAGTACGAGGACGCCGAGGAGGCCCGGCTGATGTACGTGGCAGCGACGCGGGCCCGGGACCTCCTCGTCGTCAGCGGCTATGCCGGGGACCTCAAGGAGAAGAAGGCCTGGGGCCTGCTCGAGACCGGATTGGCGGCCGTCGAAGAGCTCCCCGGTTGTCCGGCCGGCCCGGGCCCGGGATCGCCGTGCGCCCCGTCGCCTCCGCAGAAGAAGAGCGCCGTCAAGCCCGGCGAAGTGATGAAAGGGCGGGAGGACTTGAGACGCAAGCTGGCCGGCGGGTCCAGGGCTTCGACGCTCCACGAGACCGTGACCTCGCTGGCCCGGCGCTCCGGCGAGTCGCCCGAATGGGCCAAGGGCGGGCTGGGCCTCTGGGGCTCCGAGGTCCACGTCATGCTGAAAGCCCTGGCCGGATCATGGCCCGGGACGGGGGAGACCGCCGGGGCGTCCGTCGCCGGGCGGGAGAGACTCGAACGGATGGCCCGGGACGTCCTGGCCGCCGCGGGACGGAACCCGGCCGACGCCGGCGCTCTCGCCGCCCACGTCGCGGACATCGTCCGCTCGTCCTTCTGGTCGAGGGCCATGCGGGCCGGGCGGAAGCTCTACGAAGTCCCGTTCTCGGTCAAGGTCGGGCCTGGGGAGGCCGAATACGGCGGCCTCCTCGCGGCCATCGGTCCCGTCCCCGCCGCCGGAGGCAGGCCCGTGGCGGCGGCCGAGGGCGCCCCGGTGTTCCTCTCCGGCGCCATCGATCTCGTCTTCAAGGAGGCGGACGGCTGGGTCATCGCCGATTACAAGACCGACCGGCTGCCCGCCGCCCTCAAGGACGCCGAAACCGAGGACCGGGAGAAGGCGCTGGCCGTCCTGGTCGATCACTATCGACCTCAGGTCGAGCTCTACACGCGGTTCTGGGCCAGGATCACCGCAGAGAATGTGAAGGAATCCGGGCTCTATTTCACCGCCCTCGACCGCTGGGTCCGGGTCAAGCTCAGCGGATGATGTTGTCGGGCGGCTGAACGCCGATCAGGACGATCTCGGCGAAGGCCGAGAACGAGAACGGGAACTCGGCCAGCCGGTCCGAGCCCTTTTTCATCACGAAGGCGGCGTCCGTCTTGAAGTCGACGCGGTACTCCGAGAACCAGCCCTTGTCGATGTGGACCTGGAGCGACCCCGAGCCGGCGCCTTCGCCCTCGAAGACCCCCTGGGTGTCGCCGAGGTCCTTGGCGCCCGAGACGCCGACCTTATAGACGGCCGAGATGAGGGCCAGCCGTCCGTCGTCAGCCGGGATGATGTCGTCGAGGGTGTAGGTGATGGCCAGGTTGACCTGGACGTCGAGGCCCTGGAAGGGGATGGTCAGGCGGCGCGTCTCGACCCAGCTCTCGCCCCGGCTGACCGGGGAGGCGGGAAAGGCCGGGAAATAGTCGCGCAGCAGCTGGGGGATGGAGACGTTGAAAGGATTCCCGCCCCCGACCGCCTCGGGATTGCGGATCGTCTCGACCCGGCCCGTCCGGTTGAAGACGACCTCGAGCGGTTCCCCCCGGGTCGTGCCGATCTTCTGGGAGATGACCTTTTCGGGCAGGCGGATGTTGACGTCGATGCCGGGACTGGTCAGGTCGGCCCGCACGGTCTCGCGGGCCGAAGGCTTGGCCAGGAAGTGGATCTCGCCCCGCGAATCGGCGTTCAGGGCCAGGTCCACGCCGAGGAGGCTCTTGCCGTCGACGTTGATAACGCTCGAGAGGCTGTAGGTCAGCCGCGTGCCCTCGGCCGGGCCGAACCTGAGAGAGATCTTCTCCGGCTCCTGCCCCCGGACGGGCGCCGGGGCCGCGGCCAGCGCGACGGCCAGCGCGACGGCCAGCGCTGCGGCTCGTTTCCTCATGCGATCACCTCCGGTCAGATAGGTCTCTTATTATACCACTGACCAAGGCGGAGAGATGTCCTTGGAGTGAGCATAAGCGGTGATTTAGCGAAGAGGACATCGCGAAGCCGAACTTGACGGCTTCCTGGCCGGTGGGGTATAAATGGCCCGAAAGTCCGAGCTTGACATGGGCAGACCCGAATTGCCGTTCGATTACCAGCGAGCGCTCAAGACCGTCAAGTCCTACCCCATCATCCACAAGTACTTCCCCGTCGATCGTTTCATCGTCCGTCCGGCCGCCGCCCTGGTCGTCGGGATCTTTTTCAGGACGCGCGTCAAGCCCAACCACCTGACAGGCGTCTCCTTTCTCCTGTCCGTCGTCTCCGGGATCGTTTTCGCTTTCGGGGAGCCGGCCTTCGTCGTCGCCGGGGGGTGCCTGGCCATGCTCTCGGACATCTTCGACAACGCCGACGGCATGCTGGCCCGGGCCAAGAACATGACCAGCCGCTTCGGCGCGTTCCTCGACCTCTTCCTCGACCGGATCGGGGATTTCGCCGTCCTGACGGGTATCACTTTCGGGATCTACCGGGTCACCGCCGACCCGCGGGTCCTCATGCTCGGCCTCCTGACGATCGGGCTCTATCTCCTCCAGGTGGGCCTGTATTACCTCAATAACATCTACACGGGAGCTTCGAGCATCGGCGAAGGCGCCGAGGCCAAGAACCTCGCCGTCTTCGCCATCCTCGTCCTCTCGCTGGTCGGCCGGCCGATCTGGATCCTGATCGGGATCCTGATGCTGGGGATCCTGGGGACGGTCAGCAAGGTGATCCGGTTCATGATCAAGGGCAGGGTGCCTCCGGCGTCACCGGCCCGCTGACCGGGGCGTGCCCGCGCTTCTTCATCAGGAAGATCATCCCGAGGCCCGCCCAGACGAGCCCCATGACCCTTCGGACGAGGATGACGGCCATGCCGGACGACATCTCGATCCGGAGCAGGGCGAAGAGCGACATGTAGGTCAACTCGTAGACGCCCACCGATCCGGGCACGGGCAGGAACGAGTAGAACGACCCCAGGGTGACGATCAGGAAGCACTTGAGGAAGGTCGGGTGACCTCCGCCGAGGAAGACGAAGCTCAGATAGATCTCGGTCGCCCAGAGCCAGGATTGGGCGAAGTAGGAGGCGAAAAGGGCCAGGAAGAGCCTGGTGTTCCGGGCATAGAAGTCGGAGATGTGGGCGTCCGTCTCGAGGATCTTGTCCCGCCGGCTCTCGAGGAACGGGATGCGGATCCTGATCTTCTTCAGGGTGTCGAGGGCCCAAGTGAAGAGGCCCTGCTTCTGCTTGAGGATGATGAAGAAGAGGCCCAGCACCAGCACGGCGATGGCGGCGAAGAGCCAGAGCTTCTGGCGCCGCTGCAGGGCGAACTCGGTGATGAGGAAGACGATCGCCAGGGCGATGGATGACAGGCCGGCCAGGAATTCAACGGTCTTGTCGACGATGACCGTGGCCAAGACCTTGTTGCGCTCGACGCTGTCGAGGCAGAAGATGCGGACGGTCTCGCCGCCGATGGCCCCGGCCGGTGTCAGGTAGCTCACGGCGTAGCCGGCGACCCTCGCGCCGAGGATGTGCCCGAAGGGGACCCGTTCCCCGGAGGCGACGAGCAGGGCCCGCCAGTTGAAGGTCCGAATGAGCCAGTAGAGCAAGCGGAGTCCGAGGAGAGCGCCGACTTCGAGGAGGGAGAGGCGCCCGATCGTCCGCAGGATCTCCTTCGGGCCGGTCTTGACGATGAGGTAGATGAAGAGCCCGACGCCGAGAAAGCCGATGAGCCTGAAGACGAAGGTCTGGATGCGGGCCCGGCGCGTGGGCGGCGGTTCGTCCCCCTGGCCGGCGCGGAACAGCTTGAACATGTCTTGACTCTCTTCGACGAATGGCCTATTTTAGACCCTAATTCCATAAAAATAAAGATGAATCATCAGAAACCGCGCCGCCTCCGGAACCGGATCGTTGCCGCCGGGCTGGCCGCCTTGTTGTCGTTCGCACTGGCCCTGACCGCCCCGGCCGAGGTCCGCCCGGACTTCTCTCTCGCGCCCCGGGACGAGGCCGCCGCTTTCTCTTTGGCCGAGCCCCAGGCCGGCTCGAAGGCCGCCGCGGCGCCGTCCTCTCCGGTCGAGGCGGCCGCCCTGGTCATGCCCAAGAACTACCGCCGGCTCTTCATCGAGGCCGGCATCATGGCCATTTACGCCACGGCCCGGTACTGGTCGGCCTACCACGAATGGATCGAGGATTGGCAGTACGAGCTGACCTTCGAAGACCAGTACCGGCGGTTCCTGACGACCGAGGCCATCCGCTTCGATTCGAACGCCTACGCCGTCAACTGGACCCACGTCATCGGCGGCACCCTCTACTATCAGTTCGCCCGGACCAACTACCTGAGCTGGCCGCAGGCCATGCTGACGGCATTCATCAATTCGACCGTCTACGAATACGTCTCGGAGTGGCGGGAGGTCGTCTCGATCAACGACACGTTGCTGACCACGTTCGGCGGCTACGCCGTGGGCGAACCGTGGTTCCAGCTCTCCGACTACTTCCACCATCACAAGTCCGTCGCGCTCCACGTCCTGGCCTTCATGAACCCGATCAACGAGCTCAACCAGTGGCTGGACCGGAAGCAGCCGGCTTCCAAAGTCTACCGGACGCCGGGCTGGACCGGCATGGAGTTCACGGCGGGCTGGTGGCGGTCTTCGGAGACCGGCCGCGAGACCTACGACGCCGTCCGGATCGGACTCGACACCCAGATCGTCCGGACCCCCGAGTACGGGAAGCCGGGGACCTTCAAGAAGACCCTGCGGGACACGTCGTTCAGCGAGCTCACGCTCGAGGTGGTCCTCCGAGCCCACCAGCCCGAGGACGTCTATCTCGAGGGCGGTCCGTGGGAGGAAGTCGACTTCACCACCCGGACCGTGGGTCTGGCCTCGTACAGCCAAAAGATCGACGAGGCCGGCCGCGGTCACGCCCTTTCGATCGGTCTGGGCTCGGCCATGACCTTCCTGCGGAAGCGGCCGACGGTGTACGATTCGAGGGACGTCCAGGCCTCCATCGATCCCCTCCCGGAGACGCCGACCGACTTCCGCGACAAGCTGGCCGTGGTCCATGTGGCCGGCCCGGTCCTCGACTGGACCCGGTTCGGCAAGGGCTACAAGGTCCGGGCCGTGGCCGACGCCTATGTCGACTTCGGCATGGTCAACGCCTTCGCCTTCAACGCCTATTCCGCGGTCCAGCCGATCGAGGGCATGAAGACGACGCTCAACTATTACGGCTATTCCTATGCTTACGGGGCGAGCGTGTCCGGGCGCGTCGACGTGGATTGGGGCCCCTTCTGGGTCCGCGGCCTCGCCAGCGGCCATGTCTGGAATTCCTGGACGGGGCGGGACCGGTTCCAGGGCGACCTGACCAACGACATCGGCGCCCTCGACACCCGGACCCGGTTCCTCGTCAAGGCCGGCTGGCGGCTGCCTACGGTCCCCCTGAAGGCCTACATCTCCTACGAGAGCATCGGCCGCTGGGGCCGGATCGGGGATGTCCGGGCCGACAGCCGCGAGTCGCGGACCTCGGCCGGGCTGAGCTATCTCTTCTAAGGCCGGCGGCCGGCGCGATGCCGGCCGATCGTCTCCCACCCCTTCTCCCGGGCCAGGCGCCGGAGCCTGCGGTCGGCGTGGACGGCGACCGGATGCCCGACCAGATCGAAGACGGGCAGGTCCGAGATGCGGTCGGCCAGGGCCCAGGAGTTCGCCCAGTCGATGCCGTCCGGATCGATCCTCTGGAAAAGGGCGGTCGGCTTCATCGGGCCGTAGGGGAAGATCCCCGTCTTCCGTCCCGTGAGCCGGCCCTCGACCACTTCGAGATCGTTGCCGATGAGGATGTCCGCCTCGAGACGGTCCTTGAGCTGATCGACCAGGACCTGCAGCGACCCGGACAGCAGGATGATGCGGCAGCCGCCCTCCTTGAGGCTCAGGATCTTGGCCCGCAGGCCGTCGGGGACGGCTTTCCGCAGGAAGACCTGCCCGAAGGCGCTGGCCCACTGCCGCACTTCCTCGGGGGTCCGGCCCTTGAGGATCCGGGTGTTCGAGCCGATGGCCGGGCGGAAGCCCATGCGGACGATGTCGCCGAGGAGGGAGAACAAGAACCCAAGCATCCGGAAGATGCCGACGTGGCCGTGGACGAGGAGGTTTAGATAGAAGATCCGCTCCGCGTTCATGCCCTGGAGGAGGGTGCCGTCGAGATCGATGAGGGCCAGGCGGGTCCCGGGGGGAAAGGCGATCCGCGTCTTCGGTTCGGGTGGCATGGGCGGTTTTCGCGCGCTGGTCGTCGCGAGGGCAGGTATAGCATACCCGTCCGACCGAGTCAAAAGCCCTAGCGGGCCTTGGGACGGGTCTCCTTGGCGATGAGCAGGGTCGTCGGGTCGAGCTTGAGCCGGAGGTCCTTGGGGGCCAGCCGGCCATGGTCCTGGACCAGGGCGAAGTGGATGTGGTCGCCGTGATGCTGGAGGGAGATGAGGACGTCGATGGCGCCGAGGTGGGCGGCCAGCTCGTAGGGGATGCCCCGGTCGTCGAACATGGGGTCCTCCTTCTTGAGCGAGGCGCTGAACCAGACTTCGAGGCCGAGCCGGCCGGCGAATTCCTTGAACTTCAGGAGGTCGTCCGGGCCGGCCTGGACGAAATCGAGCCCGTCGACGATGACGGTCTCGGCCCGGAAGTTGCCGTGGACGATCATGGCGTCGAGGCTGCGCAGGACCTGTTCCGTCCGGGCCCCGTCCTGCTTGAAGTTCATGATGACGCGGTGGCGGATGAGCTCGTCGAAGTCGTCGAGGGCCGCGCGCATCTTCGGCGTTTTGGCGATCTCCTTGAAGATGTCCTCGTACCAGGTGACGATGTGGTCGACCCGGCTGGCGTAGGAGACATGGAGGACGTGCTGGCCCTGGAGGAGCTTGTCCGCGGCGATGTGGACGAGGCAGGCCGTCTTGCCGACGCCCTTGCGGCTGGCCAGGACGCCGATGTTGCCCCGGCCCAGCCCTCCCGAAATGGACTTCTCGAGGACACGCAGGGGACTGCGCTTGATGAGTTCTTCCTTGACCGTGAGCGTCATGACGTCTCCTCCGCTATCTCTGGGACTTCTTGCGTTCGGCCTCGAGGTGCTGCTCGGTGAGCATCTCTGCGATGTGGGGCGGCACGCGGTTGTATTTCAGGAACTCCATGGTGAACTCGGCCTTGCCCTGGGTCAGGGACCGCAGGACGGTCGAGTAGCCGAACATCTCGCCGAGCGGCACCTCGGCGTCGACCCGCGAATAGGTGCCGTCCTCGACCGAGCTGACGATGACGCCCCGCCGCTGGCTGATCGTGGCGAAGACGTTGCCGGCGAACTCCGTCGGGCCTTCGACCGAGACCTTCATGACCGGCTCGAGGATCTGGGGCTTGGCTTTCGCGTAGGCCTGCTTGAAGGCGCCCTGGGCGGCCGTCTGGAAGGCGATGTCCGACGAGTCGACCGGATGGTACTGGCCGTCGTTGATGACGACGCGGACGCCGATGATCGGGAAGCCGATGAGCTGGCCCTTCCGGAGGGATGCCCGGAAGCCTTTCTCGCAGGAGGGGATGAACTCCCGGGGGATGCGCCCGCCCTTGACCTCGTTGGCAAACTCGAAGCCGCCCTTGGCCAGGGGTTCGAGACGGCCGCTGATCCGGGCGTACTGGCCGGCGCCTCCGGTCTGCTTCTTGTGCGTGTAGTCGAACTCGACGGCCTGGCTGACGGCTTCGCGGTAGGCGACCTGGGGCATGCCCGTCTTGACCTCGGCCCGGTACTCGCGCTTCATGCGCTCGACGTAGACGTCGAGATGGAGCTCGCCCATGCCCTGGATGATGGTTTCGCTCGACTCCGGGTCGACGTGGGTCCGGAAGGTCGGGTCCTCCTTGGTGAACCGGTTCAGGGCCTTGGCCACGCGGTCGGCCGAGCTCTTGTCGACGGGTTCGATGGCCAGCGAGATGACGGGCTCGGGGACGTAGATCGCGGTCATGGCCAGGTTGAGACCGGGACTGCAGAAGGTGTCGCCCGAGGCGCACTCGACGCCGAAGAGGGCCACGATGTCGCCCGGACCGGCCTCGGCGATCTCGGCCATGGTGTCGGCGTGCATGCGGACGAGGCGGCCGATCTTGATCTTCTGGCCGGAGCGGGTGTTGACCACCTCCTTGCCCTTGCTCAAGGAGCCCTGGTAGATGCGGATGTAGGTCAGCTGGCCGTAGGCCCCGTCCTCGAGCTTGAAGGCCAGAGCGACCGTCTTGGCGGCGGGGTCGGCGGTCAGAACGCGCTCGGCGCCGCCGGCGTCGAGGTCGATGGCCCGGTTCTCGACCTCGGCCGGATTGGGCAGGTAGTGGACGACGGCGTCGAGAAGGGGCTGGATGCCCTTGTTGCGGTAGGCCGAGCCGATGAAGACCGGCACCAGCTGGCGGGCCAGGACGCCC
>Ga0209254_10003545_pt1 | contig 14200 bp, 14 predicted proteins | sample FrelakmetDIP11DI_FD_187148 | JGI IMG/M metagenome (GOLD analysis project Ga0209254, IMG submission 187148) | Freshwater lake sediment microbial communities from the University of Notre Dame, USA, for methane emissions studies - DIP11 DI (SPAdes)... | ecosystem: Environmental > Aquatic >...
CCACGGCTTCCGGAGAGGTGGCAGAGTGGTCGATCGCGCCGCACTCGAAATGCGGAGTACGGGCAACCGTACCGGGGGTTCGAATCCCTCCCTCTCCGCCACCATCTATCGCCAAGATATTGATTTTATTGATATTTATTCGGTTTTCCTTAAGGGTAACCCACAAAACATCCCACAAAATTTGTCGGCTTGTCCTGGACCTTGATGGACGGAAGCACCCAGTCGGCCTTTAAGTCCGACGGCTGAGTACCACTGGTCTTTTGATCCAAACGGAAGGACGGACGCGGGACTGTCATTGGGCTCTCAACACTGGAGCGCTGGGCGGTGTATCCGGCGACGCTCGGGGCAGTGCTTAGCCAACCAAACTGCTCACGCTGCCTTATCCGAGATGCTCTCCAACGCGAGGGCCTTGGCCTTCTCGAACTCGCCCGTTAAGCCACCCGCAGACACCGACCAAACCCGCAACCGACATATTCGCGATCATCCCAGTGCGAAAGCGGGCTCGGAGCGACAGTACGGAGGTTGCTGGTCCTGTCTGCCGACTTGAGCAACTTCGCATCACGGGACTTCTCCGGTGGCCTTCGATCTGCAGGGGCTTCCGCTCAGCCCTTCGGGACTGGGCGGGCGATGCCACAGACTTCCCGCGCGAGATTGCCGAAGAAGCTCTGGCCCACAAGGTCGGTGACAATACGGAACTGGCCTACCGGAGAGGCGACGCAATTGAAAAGAGGCGAGCGCTTATGGAGGCTTGGTGCGCTTTCTGCGGGGCGACAGATTAGGGGTCGACGAACGATCTACGCCTGGAGAAGCACCATTCCGAAGGCTCGAAAGGCGACGATGCCTTGGACACATCAAAGTTGTGATATCGATCGCCGCATCCACGAGACTAATGATGACCGCATCTAATTAGCCGGTGTACGCGGGTGGTCTTACGGTTTGTCGAGACGGCTGGGTTTAATGAGCGTAGAGTTCATTCATCGGCAACAATCGAAGTCTCAGGCGTTGCTGACAGAGAGTGGACACAAATTCCTCCCGCCTGATCAATCGGCAGGAGTATTCCATGCCTCGCTTCATCCAGATGCTTGCTGTTTATGACACGGCAACGTCATGTCTCATTCAGAGAGCTTACAACGACTTCTGCAGGGACGCTGCCATTCAGGCCAGACGCTCCGAACGCAGATTTGGAGCATCGAACTTAGGTACAGATATCGCAGCTCGGCGCGCATTTGAGAACCGGGCCGTTTCGGATGTCGAAGATGCTGAGAAGGGTTCCGGAACAGATCACTGCTAACCTGGCTCCGGGATGATCGCGAAAACTGCTTAACGAACCGCCACGGCCACGCGCAATGTTTCACGCGCGTTTGCAATCGCGTGTTCGGCAGCTCGTCCAGCGCAATCGACGCTCTTGGGTGCGCCCGAAATTACTAACGTCATCCCCTTGAAGAGGAGATGTAAGGTGACAACTGTAAAGGACGTGCTCAATCAAAAAGGGCGAGGTGTTTACTCCATTCCGCCTGATGCTTCTGTTTACGAAGCCCTCCAAGTGATGGCCGATAAAAACATTGCTTCGCTGATCGTCCTAGATGATGGCAAACTCGTGGGCATCATGTCCGAACGGATCTACGCGCGTGAAATTATCTTGAAAGGAAGGACGTCCTTCGGAACCCTTGTCCGGGAAGTCATGTCCACAAGGGTGCTTTACGCGCAACCTGACCAATCAGTGCAAGAATGCATGGCCGTGATGGCCGCAAACGACCTTCGCCATCTGCCCGTGCTCCAAAATGACGAGCTAGTGGGTATTGTGTCGATTGGCGATATGGTCAAAAGCGTCATCGGTGATCAGAAATTTAGTATCGAGCAGTATGAGCACTACATCCATGGCGATCATTGACCGGCTTTAGCGTAAGTGGCTTCTTTACGGGCTCAACTCCGTTGTTCTGGTGACGCTGAATAATCATACGCCGAGCCGGTCGCGCAGGCCGTACCACCAGGATCCAGCGACTGAGTACGGCACGCGCAATTTCGGGCCACCAGGGAACGGGTACGAAGGCAACTTCGCAAAAACGTCGAAGCGAGTTAGATCGCCGTTGATCGCTTCCGAGAGGATGCGGCCGAAAAGATGAGAGCCGCAGATGCCATGTCCGCTATATCCATGGGCGATGTACGTGTTCTGGCTGAGCTTGCCCATCTGCGGCACGCGCGTGAAGGAAAGCGCGCAGTTGCCGCTCCAGGCGTAGTCAATCTTGACGCCCTTAAGCTGGGGAAACACCTTATCCATGTTACGCCGCAGTTTAGCTTCGATGTCCGCGGGGTCAGTACCCCCGTACACCGTGCCACCTCCAAACAGCAGCCGCTTGTCAGCCGACAGGCGGTAGTAGTCGAGGATGTAGCGCATGTCCTCAACATAGATCTGTTGGCAACAGTTGTTTTGCGCGATCGCCCAGCGGCTCGGTCGCCATAACCTGGGTCGAGAATGGCATAATCCGCCAGGTCAGTTCGGGTACAACGTGGCCCAGATAGGCGTTGCCGCACAAGACAAGCGTTTTGCAACGCATTTCGCCTTTAGCGGTCTTCACACGAGGGTTCGCACCCTGTGTCACGGAGACGACCGGAGAATGCTCGTAAATGACTCCGCCCAGAGACTCGAACGCGGCGGCTTCTCCGAGCGCCAGATTGAGCGGATGCATATGGCCGCCGGAATGGTCAATCATTCCGCCCAGGTAGACGTCTGATTGCACGTGTTTGTGCATGCCAGCCTTGTCCACCATCTCATGGTCATCCATACCGTGCTTGCGCCACAGCTCCTTTTTGGCCTCAAGCTCGCGCATTTGCTTGGACGTGTAGGCGGCGAAGAGGTTGCCCTTCTTCAGGTCGCACTTGATGTTATAGCGCTGGACGAAGTTGCGGATGATCTGGCCGCCTTCCTGCAGCATCTTTCCGACCGCATTGGCGGTCGGCGGGCCAAAGCGCCGCTCGATCGTCCCGAGGCCAGCATTCAGGCCGTTGACGATCTGGCCGCCATTGCGACCTGAGGCACCCCACCCGACGAGCGCGCCTTCGATGATCGCAACCTTGTGGCCCTTCTCGGCCAGTTGGAGCGCCGTCGACAGGCCCGTATAGCCCGCTCCGACGACGCAGACATCGATGCTCTGCGTCCCGGTCAGTTCAGGCCGTTTCGGCGCGGGATTGGCCGATGCAGCGTAGTAGCTGCCGATGTGTTTCCCGGTGCCGGCATATGGATGAAGCTGTGCACTCATCACACTGCCTCCAGATAAGTATGGCACTGATGCTTTACTCATCTAATGGACAATTTGTCGAAGTGCGAGCGGAGGCACGGAGGTTCGACATGGCCTGGCTGACCATTCGGCGACAAGGCGAGAGACGTTGACCATTTTGAGCGTCCCGCCTCTGGAGTTGGCACCTCCGGGAGGTGTGGCAACAGACGCCAAACGTGAAGTCCGTAGTGGCGCCATTCCGCTGCCATAAGGCATGGAGCTTCGGCCCACGACGTCGGCGCCTTCCCTTGGGAACCGTAATCGACACACTCGCGCTGGCCGAGACGAGTTCGTCGACGTTCAGATGGTTATATCGGACGCAACGTGGAACTGCCGCGTGGTGCAAAGCGCCTCCACCGAGACCAGATAAGCCGTCGACTGTGCGGTGAAGCGGAAAATAAGTAGAAGTTTTTAGGGGGTCACCGTGTTCGGGAAAGAATTGCCGTGACGCTTTGGGTAATCGTGCGATCGATCAAAGTGTTCACGACCGCCTTGCCGACAGCTTCACTCACTGTCTGCCTCCAGAGCCCGGCGAAGCCGTCTGAGAATGATCTTCCGCGAGCGATCGTCCGCAGCTTTGTCGAGTTGGGATTTGATATCCAGAGAGATCTGAGCCAGCTCGTTGTGCCAGTCTGGCTTTCCCACGACACTCGGTTCGAGGCGGCGCGGTGCCGCGCGCTCTCGCGGTATCGGGCCTTCTCCCGTGAGCTCGACCTCATCATCGAGGACAGGTGCAATGACACGGTTCTTGTCCAGACCGGCGGCCGTTATCGCAACTGTCAGAGCGTCGATGTCGCCTTCCTCTCCATGGGTCAGATAGACCGCGCGGTTTATCGGCTGACGGCGACGAAGCCACTCAAGCAATTCGTCACGATCTGCGTGCCCTGAATAAAGGTCTGTTTGCCTGATCTTTGCCCGGACTGCGATTTCCGTCCCCTGAATCTTAACGGTCTTCGCTCCGTCGGCGAGAATACGGCCAAGCGTACCCTGTGCCTGAAATCCTGCGAGTAAGACCGTTGCCTCGCGCCTCCAGAGCCAATGCTTCAGATGATGTCGAATACGACCAGCTTCACACATCCCGCTCGCCGCCATGATGATGGCGCTTCCGGTGAACTTATTGATCTGCTTGCTCTCGTCAGCGGTCAATGTCGGCACAATGGCTGGATTGCGCAGCAAGGTTCTGCGACCTCCGAGATCCTCGAGCTCTCCTAGGTGGCTTTCGAAGACCTTCGTAACCTGAATGGCGAGCGGTGAATCCAAAAAGACCGGCACCCTGGGAATTCCACCGGCTTCCTGTAGCCGGATGAGGTCGCACAGCAGTTCTTGCGTTCGCTCCACCGCGAAAGCAGGGATGAGAAGAACGCCGTCGCCGCGCAGCGCAAGCTTGACCTCCTCTGCAAGGAGCATTCTGCGATGCTCTGGAGTTGCCTTGGTTCTCGTTCGCCCCCCGTAGGTTGATTCCATGACAACGTAATCGAAGTTTTCGGGTGCCTTGGGATCAGCGTGAAAAAGCTTGTGCTCGGGCCCGATATCGCCGGAAAAGAGGATGCGAAGTATGCGCTGCTCGTGTCCGCACGCCAATTCCACTTCGATTGATGCCGATCCGAGTATGTGCCCTGCATTCCAGAAGCGTGCTCGGACGCCATCTGCGGGCTCTTTCCAGGTTTCGTACGGGACTGTCTCGAAGCGCTTGATCGAGTCCTCGGCATCCGCGCGAGTGTAGATCGGCTGGACGCCCGATACACCCCATTGCCGATTGCGTTCGTTCAGGTGCTCGACTTCGATTTCCTGTATGTGCCCGCTATCCGGCAGCATAAAGGTCAGCAGATCCTTCGAGCCCTCCGTCATGAAAATCAGCCCAGTGAACCCTTCTTTGATGAGACGTGGCAACAGCCCGGCGTGATCAATATGTGCGTGCGTGAGAAGCACGAAGTCGATGCGTTTTGGATCAAAAGGAAACGGGCGGTAGTTTAACTCCTTCAGAGTTTTAGAGCCTTGGAAGAGGCCGCAATCCACGAGAAAGCTCGTTTGACCCGAACGTACCCATATACAAGATCCGGTAACCGTTCTTGCCGCACCGCAGAAGTGAAGTATGACCTGACTGTCGACGGCCAGTGCCTGGGGAGTGGGAGCCGATGGTGGTGTTGGCATCGCAAAGCGGTTCCTGGTAGCCCGGCGAACATGATCCGGATTTGCAAGGTCTGCTTCTGTATGAACGACCTGTCGAGTTTGTTTGGCGCAACCGCGTAAGACTCAGCGGCGTAACGTGTCGCCTGAGAGAAGGCCGCGCTTTAGCAGCGTATCCCAGGCCTGCTCAGCGTTGTCGACGAAATCGAAGAGCTTGAGGTCCTTCTTCGGAATCATTCCTAGCGCCACAAGAGCGTCGAAGTTTATGACACTCTGCCAATACGAGCGGCCGAAAAGAAGGATCGGGATCTCCTGACCCTTGCCAGTCTGCTTCAAGGTCAACAGCTCGAACAGTTCGTCCAGTGTTCCGAAGCCGCCGGGAAACACCGCAAGCGCATTCGCACGCATCGCAAGATGCATTTTGCGCATCGCAAAATAGTGAAAGTGAAAGGTCAATTCTGGACTGGTGAACGGGTTCGATGGCTGCTCCACGGGAAGGACAATGTTAAAGCCGATGCTTGGGGCCCCCGCTTCAGCAGCGCCGCGATTGGCAGCTTCCATGAGGCCCGGTCCACCTCCCGTAGCAATAACGTTATGCAATTCAGAACCTGGAGGCCCGATGGCGCCGCCCCGTTGCGAGACTATCTTCGCAAAGTGCCGGGCCATCTCGTACCACAACTCGGCTTGGGACTGATGCGCTGGATCAAGACATTGGGATCCTTTCTCCCGAGCCAAGGGGTGTACGCGCGAGCTTCCGAACACCACGACTGTCGACATGATCTTTCGGTCATGCAGAACCTTGTCGACTCTTTGGAACTCTTCGGCCAGCCGTGATCCCCTGGCATGGTCGCCGGTATTCTTCGAAGACGGCCCAGCTATCGGGAGCGACTTTGGGGAGACTTTGTCCGACTTGACCGTCATTTGTCGACACCACCTGCGTCGTACAAGCCCCAGTGGGCTCAAAGGGCCGATCCGCTGCGTTGTTTGTAGTCCAAACGCTACATTTTTAGCGCCTAAAAAGTCGCTTCAGAACGGCAAGTGGTCTTGTATTAAGGACATCCTTCGGCTCAAGCCACCCTCGTCGCGCCTGTCCGATGCCATACCGCATCATATCAAGCCCTATGATCGAATGAGCGTCGGTAGCAATCGACACTAAGACACCCATATCCTTCGCCATTTTGCAATGAACGTCGTCGAGGTCGAGACGGGCGGGGTGTGCATTCAGTTCGAGAAAGCACCCACGCTCCTTTGCGCCTGAAACTACTTGTTCGAGATTTACGGAAAGTGAAGTACGTTCTCCCAAAAGACGCCCCGAAGGATGCGCAAGAATTGTGAAGTGTCGGTTGTCCATGGCTTTCAAGATTCGCTCGGTCTGCCGCTTTTCGTCGAGATCAAACTTGTAGTGGACAGCTCCGACTGTGAAATCGAGCCGGTTCAGGATCCGGTCGGACAGGTCGAGCGAGCCGTCAGCCAAAATGTCGACCTCCGCGGACTTGAGGATGCAGATACCGTCGAGCTCCTCGTTCAGCCGATCGATTTGATCGAGTTGCTTCGAGAGGCGCCGCTCGTCCAGACCGTGCGCGATCGTGGCGTGCTTGGTGTGATCCGTTATTGCAAGGTAGCGGTAGCCGTGTTGCGCTGCGGCCTCTGCCATTTCGCGCAGATCGTTCTTCCCGTCCGAAGCGGTCGTGTGCACATGCAGATCTCCACGCACATCCGCAATGGTAATCAGCTTGGGTAGCTGCCCTGTCGCGGCCGCTTCTATTTCTCCGCGATTTTCTCGCAGCTCCGGATCAATGTAGGGAAGACCAACGGCGGAAAAGACATCTCGCTCTTGTTGGCCGCCGATACGTCTGGTTCCACGGAAAACGCCATATTCGTTGATCTTTAATCCCCGCGCCTGGCCGAGCTTTCGGATGGCGATGTTGTGGGCTTTCGAGCCTGTAAAATAGTGAAGAGCGGAACCGAAGCTTTCCTTCGGCACGACGCGCAAATCTACCTGAACGCCGGACTGCAGTATGACCGTCGCGCGCGTGGTGCCCTTTTCCGATACCGTCGCAACCTCGTCGTATGTGAGAAAATAGTCGATGATGGCTGTAGGTCGTTGGCCCACTGCAAGGATGTCGAGATCGCCAACTGTTTCCTTGCAACGCCGGTAGCTGCCGGCTACCGCGACTTCCCGGAGGCCTGGCGCGTCACCCATATAAGTCAGGAGGGAGGACGCGATTTCGGTTGCCGTCGAGATCCGAATCCGGGTTTCGGTACTTCGCAGAGTCTTCAGCGCATTACTAATCTTCGTCTCGAGTTGCTCGCTGAAACCCCTTAGCGTCTGTATCTTGTGTGCTGCTGCCGCGCGTGACAGTCCGTCTAGCGTCTTAATCCCGAGTTTTTCATAAAGGGTGTGGATGCGCTTTGGACCAAGACCGGGAACCGCCGTGAGCGCCGTGAGCGTCGACGGCGTTCGTGCCTCGACCTCCTCTAGCGCTTTTAGATGCCCGGTCTCAATGATCTCTCGCATCTTGCCTGCGAGATCTTCGCCTATGCCAGGCAGTTCCTCGAAGTCAGCGCCGGCGCGAAGCATGTCCGCTGCATTCTTTGGAAGATCCTCGACAACCTCTGCAGCGCGGCGATAGGCGCGAATGCGAAACGGATTGGCCCCCTCAATTTCGAGGAGATCCGCGAGCGTGTAGAACATCTTTGCAATGTCAGAGTTATGGATCGTCATGACGGCGCGCTCACGTCAGAGCGGCCGGACTGGAGAGCGGGCCGAATTCAGTCGGGCATAATACTGGGCGCATTCCAGCTCGCGTCCTCTGATGACACGCTGACCGGAGCAGGGGCCCGATCCTTCGGTGACGATCGTGCACTGCTGCTCGGGCTCTCCTTTCCCGTGGTGGTAAAGAACAACCCAGTCGCTTGTCTTGCCCAGATCGTGCGCCGTCTTGGTGTTCGAAAACAGAGCGGTGAACTCCCAGTCGCCGCGACGGGTGTGCAGGACCGGTAACCACGGCTCCGCTGTCGGATTGAAGCGCTTCGGAGCTATTTTGCGCAGTGTTCCCGCATCCGACTTCGCGCGATACTCATGGTCGACATCAAGCAGCATGGCGACCGGCGCAGCATGAGGGTGATCCGGAGCAATAGCAGCCTGCCGCAGGCGGCGACGCCCAAGCCGTTCGTTGAGTGCAATCCTGATGGCCGTAGCTCGCCGCGGACCGACGCCGGGAACCGTTTCGAGACGCCCATCGTGTGCTGCGACCTCCAGAGCCTCAAGCGTGTCGACGTCGAGAATGTCGTGGATCTTAGCTGCCAGTTCAGGACCGACACCGGGTAGCGTCTGGAAGAGCAGTTCAGGTTCGAGCTCGCCTTTCAGCCGCTCGAGTTGACTCCAGCGCCCGGTGACCAGCATTTCTTTGATCGCAGAGGCAATGCCGCGGCCGATCCCGGGTAAAGCATCCAGAGCCTCAATACCTCCCTCCGCGAAGATCTTCTCAATGGGTTTCACCAGCTGATCGATCGTATCGGCGGCGCGAACATACGCTCGGACGCGAAATCCGTCGGCCTCCTGCAATTCGAGCGCTTCGGCCATCTCGCGCAGTTTGGATGCGACAGCTCGGTTGGTGAGGCTCTGCATGGCAGACGGTCCGTTCCTCGCGCGCATTAAACGTCGCGATGATTTTATTGATCCAGGACTTCAGCAATCAACGATCTGGCTCTTTGCTCTGGGGATGGGTCATAGCGGAAAGTCTACGCGGCGCTTCGCGCCGGTGGCATTCGCCAACCGGGGCCCGGTCACGACGGAATGCCCTGCTCAATGATGCTCCGATACGGCGGCTAAGACTTCACCGGTCCATTGCCGGGAGGCGGAATGCGAGATATCACCGAGGCTCAGCATGCCCACCATGATTCAGTTAGCATTGATTATGGTCAAGCCGTCCTGACTACGATTTATAATAATAGCATAAGACTTATCTGCATATCGGCCGGCGAATGCGCGATCGGTCTTGATTTCAACCCTAACGCCCATTCTCCGGCTCTCGATCGTCTGTCCACCAAATAACTTGGGGCGTAATTCTTGCGTGTGCCCGCAAACGGTTCGATCAAGCTGTTCGACGTCGCGGGGACCGCAGTTCGGGTTCATCCGACGTTCTTCCTTTTGTTGATCTGGATCGGTGTGGTGCACTTGATAAAAGGCAGCACTTGGGACGCCCTGACCGGCATTGCTTTCGTCATTGTCCTCTTTGCCTGTGTGGTGCTTCACGAGTTCGGCCACATCATGATGGCCCGAAGATTCGGAATTGCGACGCCCGATATAACCCTGCTTCCGATCGGAGGGGTTGCTTCGATGGAACGCTTGCCAGAGAAGCCGCGGGAGGAAATTCTCGTGGCTCTCGCAGGTCCCGCCGTCAATCTGGTGATTGCGACGGTCTTGATTTTTCTTCTCGGAAACCAGCTCGATCTTGACAAATTTGCGCAGATCGAAGCACCAAAGCCCGGTCTTCTGGAGCAGATCGCAATCGCGAACCTTGTTTTATTTGTGTTCAATCTCATCCCGGCGTTTCCGATGGATGGTGGCCGGGTCCTGCGGGCCATCCTGACGTTGAAAGTGGGGTACACGCGGGCCACTCGCATAGCAGCAACGTTCGGACAGGCATTGGCCGTCCTTTTAGGCGTGGTGGGGTTGCTCGGGAATCCCTTCCTTGTCCTGATTGCCATTTTCATTTTTCTCGCGGCCTCCGGCGAGGCGAACTACGTGGAGATGAAGGATCAGGCCCGCGGCCACAGCGTTCGCGACGCGATGATCGCGAGTTTCGAGGTTTTGCCAACGGACGCTAACGTGGATGCCGCCGCAGCGCTGCTGCTGAGGACGTCTCAGCAGGACTTCCCTGTCGTCGATGGATCGGGGGCGCTTCGGGGCGTGCTGACGCGAGAGGCGCTGATCACAGCCTTGTCCACCACGGGAGGAAAGACGCCCGTTCTCAACATCATGGCAAAGGACATACCGACGGTCTCGGAGGATAGCGCTCTTGAGCCGATAATAAAAATTCTGATGCGAGGCGACACTCCGGCCGTTGGCGTGGTCGACCAGCAGGGGCGCCTGAGAGGTTACGTGAATGAGCAGAACCTGGCCGAGTATTTTTGGATTCGCTCGGCGCAGACGTAATCGACCGCCTAAAGTCCGTCTGGAAGCCTCGCGAGCATGGCGGTCTATCCGGGTCGTTTGAAAGGAGTGTGACCATGTCGCTCAAGTTGACGTCCCCCGCGTTTGCGGAAAACGGACCAATCCCGGCGCGGTACACGTGCGACGGTGAGAATGTTTCACCGCCGCTCGCGTGGAGTGGCGCGCCTCCTGGGACGCAAAGCTACGTGCTCATTGTGGACGACCCTGATGCGCCCGACCCGCAGGCTCCAACAGTAACGTGGGTCCATTGGATCGTGTACGACCTGCCGGCGACTGCGACTGAACTTGCTGAAGGCGTCGGGGCTCTGCCGGGGCACGCGAAAAATGGCATCAACGATTGGAAGCGTAAGGCCTATGGAGGGCCATGCCCACCGGTTGGTCGGCACAGATACATGCACAAGCTGTACGCGCTCGACACGGAACTGGGCACGCTGACGTCGCCTAACAAGAAATATGTGCTCGACGCGATGCAGGGGCACGTGCTGGCCGAGTCCATTCTGATTGGGACCTATGCAAGAGACAGTTCTTGAAGATGGGAGCAGACCCATAACCGGCTCGCGACCGCATCGAGAGGACTGTTGCGCTGTTCGGGATAGGCGAAAATATTCTTGTGGAGGTGTGTCCCATGTACAAGTTGCTCGAGAACACCGGTTTTCGAATTCATCTGATCGTTTACGTTGCGGTCAACGTGCTCCTGATCGTGCTCAATCTCGCAGGCTGGGCAGACAAGCTGTGGTTCATATGGCCTTTGTTGGGTTGGGGTGCTGGACTGCTTGGCCACGCCTACCACGTGACGAAAGCATTGAAACTGGGTCAGCCGTAGCCTTCTCAGGTAGACATCGAGGGTGGCACTGAGTTGGGAGCTTTACAGATTCAGACGATCGCACGGGAACTCTGGGATACCCACGGTACCAAAGCGATAGCCGAGGTGGCCCAGAAGTTCCAAGCATTCGAGGCGGGTGGCAATCAGAAGCAAGGTCAGACATGGCGGTGCATCGAGCACGCGCTGAAGCAGATGAGCGGACCCCACATGAGTTGACGCAAACCTCGTGGACTCCACTGGGGGCTTCGATCGTCACGTTCGCCATCGTCGCGGCTGCGCCGCTTGTGGCGTACTTGGCAGCTCAAGCCTATGCCGAACTGGTTGATTTGGGGCGGCCCGGAACTTTTTATCCAGGACTCATCGATCGGCAGCTGATGACGTACGAAGCGGTTTATACGACCGTGCTCAATGTTACGATAATCGGCCTCACGGTTATCGCAGCGCGTCGGTATGGAAGTCCAGCGGCTGCTAGCCTTAGTCTGAAAGCTCCTGAGGATGGCTGGCGCTCATACGCACTCGCGATTCTGATCACGGTTGCGGTGTCGACCTTATGGTTTAGCGTGTTCTTGATATGGATCCCTGACACGGTCGTTCAGGACATCTTGCCTTACAAACAACTGATGGAGCGGGAGCGAAGTTGGCTTATGCCGCCAATCCTCTGCATCCTGGCTCCCATAGCTGAAGAACTACTCTTTCGGGGGTTCCTGTTCCCAGCTCTTGCAAAGTCTCGTCTCGGATTCGCTGGTGCCGCAATCATCGTGTCGGCCGCATGGACATCGCTTCATGTCGATCGAACGAACCTTGCCCTCGCGCAGCTCTTCGCATCGGGTCTACTTTTGTGCTGGATGCTTGTGCGAACGGGCTCCTTGCGGGTCCCGATCCTCTGTCATGTCTTGTTCAATACGGGTGTCAGCTTCGCGGTGATCGTTCTCGGAATTCCGTGATGACCTCAGCGACCTCGCTGCGGTGGTGTGGTTGCCCTTGACCGAATTACAGTCCGAATGGGTATGTGTCGGGAATACCCTGCAACTGTTTGCTCTCTAGTGGCCTTACAGCCGAAGTGCGGTCGATCCAGATGTACTCGTCGAACTGGTTCGGCAGCACCGCCTCGAAGTAGTGGCTGGCGAGTTCGCTCTCGGGCCTGTAGATCACGCCGATGGCTCGTTCCAGACGGGGCGCGCTCAATCGTTGCCGGAGTTCCGGGGTCTTTTGATGCAGAGGGAGGATCAGGCCCGGCGTATTGGTCATGTGGAAGAGCCGCTCATAGCTTTGGGGATGAGCCGGACGCACGGCCATCACTTGCATGGGCTCGTCCCAGCCCGAGGCCGCAGCGACCGTTCCGTCGTTCGTGCCGAAGCCGATGGAATAGCATTCGGTTCCGAAGTGCGCGCGGCAAAGCTGGCCGATGTTGTGCTCGCCGCGCCGGCCCATCTCTGTCGCCGATGCATCGCCGATGTGGGAATTGTGCGCCCATATCACAGCTTTGGATTGTGGTCCCCGGTGGTCGAGAATGTTCTGAAGCGTTTCGAACATGTGCGAGTCACGCAGGTTCCAGGACGCGCGCGAGCCGTAGTACATGACCCGGTAGTACTGCTCGGCGCTGGCAATGAGCCGGGCGTTCTGAGCTGCATCGAAGAACTGATGGCGGTCGTGCAGCATTAGCTCCTGTCGCCGTTCCAACATCTCTGTAAGAATATGCGTCACCGCTCGTTCGCAGCTCCGGTACGATCCACGCAACGCGGCGCGGCCGTAAGCGGCTGGATCAGCTTCCCACGGTGAGAGGCATCCGTATCGCTCACGGGCGGTGGTTGCGAGGTCCGGGTCGACCGAGTCGAGATAGCTGATCACGGCCTTGACCGACGTGTAGAGGCTGTAGAGATCAAGTCCGTAGAACGCCACGCGCATGCTTTCCTCACGAGGCGCGTTGTGCGCGTGCAGCCAATCAACGAAGCTGCGCGTCTCCTCGTTACGCCACATCCAGGTTGGAAAGCGGGAAAAGGCGGTCCATGCGGACGGTGGAGCCTCCCGGTGGCGAACATAATAGTCAATCTTTGCAGCATCGGGCCAATCCGACTCGGCGGCCACGATTCCGAAACCCTTGGACTGGATCAGCCGCTGCGTGATGCGTGCTCGCATTTTGTAGAACTCGGAGGTGCCGTGGGTGGCCTCTCCTATCAAGACGACGCGCGCATTGCCGATCCGTTCGATCAGTGGATCGAGGTCCGCCTTCTCGATGTCGACGAAGGTTTCACTGTGCCTGGCAATGAGGCCAGGGACAGAAAGGCTTACCGTGGGCCTCGATTGAACGACACGAGGCGATCTGGTTTGCCAATCACTCTCCTCGCTTTCCCAACCTTCCTTTCCGATCAGTGGCACAAACCGGACATCGGCAATGTCCTCCTGTGTGAATTCGCTTTCGCTGACGCGTGTGATCCGGATCAGCTCCTGGGCGCGCTGGTCGCGTCCGACGGGAATGACAATTCGCCCGCCGGCCTTGACCTGATAGAGCAGTGATCTCGGGATATCGGGCGCTCCAGCGGAAACGAGAATAGCGTCGAAGGGTGCCTCATCAGCCCAGCCTTCCGTGCCGTCCGCGTGGCGCACATGGACGTTGTTGCAACCCGCACTTTCGAGGTTGCGCGCGGCCTGCTCGGCCAACTGGGCAATGCGCTCGATGGTGAAAACCTCGCCCGCGATTTCTGCCAGGACAGCGGCGGCGTAGCCCGATCCCGCACCGATTTCGAGAACCTTCTCGCCGCCGCGCAGCTGGAGAGCCTCGATCATGAATGCCACGAT
>Ga0209254_10003546_pt1 | contig 14200 bp, 11 predicted proteins | sample FrelakmetDIP11DI_FD_187148 | JGI IMG/M metagenome (GOLD analysis project Ga0209254, IMG submission 187148) | Freshwater lake sediment microbial communities from the University of Notre Dame, USA, for methane emissions studies - DIP11 DI (SPAdes)... | ecosystem: Environmental > Aquatic >...
CCCGCCAATTTACGCAGGAGGGCACCTTTCGGGCAGCCGAAAGCCACCTGCCCAGGCTCAAAGACCTGGGAGTGGACATTCTATGGCTGATGCCAGTGCATAAAATCGGTGAAAAGAACCGTAAAGGCAGCCTGGGAAGTCCATATGCTGTCAAAGATTATTACAGTGTCAACCCCGAATTTGGCACCCTGGAAGATCTCAAACATTTCGTCCATACAGCTCACCAAATGGGCATGCATGTCATTCTGGATTGGATCGCCAACCATACCGCCTGGGATAACAACCTGGTCAGCGAGCATCCAGAGTGGTATGCCCGCGATTGGAAAGGCGATTTTCGTCCCACACCCTGGTGGGATTGGGACGATATTATCGATCTCGACTACCAAAAACCCGAGGTGCGTAAATATATGACCGATGCCTTGAAGTATTGGGTTTCTGAAGTCGACCTCGATGGTTACCGCTGTGATGTGGCTGGCTTCGTCCCCACCGATTTTTGGAACAACGTGCGTAAAGAGCTCGATGCGATTAAACCGGTCTTCATGCTGGCGGAATGGGAAAACCGCGATCTGCACGCTGAAGCTTTCGATATGACCTACGCCTGGTCGTGGAATGATGCCGTGCACCAGCTCTGCCTGGGAAAAGCGGATCTAAACAGCCTGTATGTCTACTATTCCTGGAATGAGAAAGCCTTTCCTGCAGATGGTTATCGCATGATGTTCGTGAGCAATCATGATAAGAACGCCCATGAAGGCACCGAGTTTGAGCAGTTTGGGGACGGTCTTGAAGCTGCAATTGTGCTTTCGGTGGTGGGTGAAGGGATGCCGCTGATCTACAATGGACAGGAGGCGGGTAATCCCAGGCGGCTTAAGTTCTTTGACAAAGATCCTATCGAGTGGCGGGAACACCCGCTTGGTGATCTCTATAAGAAGCTTTTTGCCCTCAAGAAAAAGAATACTGCTCTATGGAATGGAAAATGGGGTGCCAGGATGGTTCGGGTGCCCAACAGCCTTTTAAGCCATGTTTTTAGCTTTGTCCGCCAAAACGAGCAAGATAAGGTTTTCGCCGTATTCAATTTCTCGGATAAGCCCCAGGAAGTGACCTTTAAAGATACGCTTTATTATGGACGCTATACAGAATATTTCAGCCAGGATCCGATTGAATTACGAGCTTTTTCTCAATTGAAATTAAAGCCCTGGGATTACCGGGTATTTGTAAAGTAAAAGAATTTCAGCGTTTCTTTACAAATCCAAATTGGCTCTGGTGTAGTCATGATACAATCTTTCTGAGGATCTTACGGATGAGTCCAAAACAGAAATTCCGCGCCTTCATCGAGGACGCCGGGGGCGGTGGTGCCTACGTTGATCATCCTCAAGCGTCGGCATTCTTCATGCGGCTTTCATATACGCATCAAAAGCTGCCCGCACTACGTGGGCTACGCAAAAGGATCTGGAAAATGTAGGACAAACTGTTAGTTTGTCCCTTTGATCAAATAAGGAATATGTCCGCTGGATTGAGGAGGCTCGCCGAGCGCAGACCCGGCAGTCTCGGATAGCTCAGACAGTTGAAAAACTCCTCCAAGAGAAGAAAGAGCGCTGACAGCGAAGCGGTAAATCCTGAACAGGGAACCATGGATGCAGTTATTCAAACACACCAACTGGTAAAACGCTACGGCGATGTAACCGCTGTAGATGGTTTATCCCTGCGGGTCAACCGCGGGGAAATCTATGCCTTTCTCGGACTCAACGGGGCAGGCAAGACCACCACCATTCGCCTGCTGCTTGGGATGATCAAACCCACCTCTGGTGAAGCTTTTGTTTTCGGGAAGCGTATCCGCAGCGCTGATGTGCAGCCTTGGGATGCTGTTGGCTACCTGGTGGAGACAGCCGATGCCTACCCACAGCTCACCGTGCGTGAGAACCTGGAAGCCATGCGCAGGCTGCGACCTGGTACCGGGCTGAAAGCCGTTGAGACCGTCATCGAGCGGCTGGGTTTGAGCGCGTATGCCGATCGACGCGCCGGCACCCTATCGTTGGGCAATGTTCAGCGCCTGGGGCTTGCCAAGGCGCTGCTGCACAATCCATCTTTGCTCATGCTGGATGAGCCAGCCAATGGTTTGGATCCGGCGGGTATTGTTGAAATCCGCAGCCTGCTCCTCTCATTGGCGCATGAGCATGGGGTTACCATTTTCGTATCGAGCCATATCCTGGGTGAGGTATCCCGCCTCGCTACGCGCCTCGGGATTATCCATCAAGGGCGGCTGATTCAAGAGCTTGGCGTGGATGAGCTGAAGCGCATTCCGCGCGGGCGCCTGCGGGTGCGCACGCGCGATTGCCTCGCCGCGCTTCCGATCTTGCGGGAAGCAGGTTATCCTGCTGAGATCACCCAGGATGGTGCCATCGAGGTCATGGGCACGGCAGCAATCGATCAGCCGGATGAGATCGCCTCACTGCTCGTCCATGCCGGCTGTGCCCCCACCATGCTCAATGTGGAACAGGAAGACCTGGAACATTATTTTCTCAAGCTTGTCGGCGCGGTGGGAGAGGTGGCTCAATGAAAAACATCTCTCAAGCGCTCTGGGTAGAAGCCCTCAAAGCGTTGCGTTCGAAGATGCCTTTGTTCACCGCCCTGGGCTTTTCTTTCCTCCCGCTGGGTGGAGGATTCTTCATGATCATTCTGAAAGACCCAGCGTTTGCGCGCCGCGTAGGGCTGATCAGCGCCAAAGCGCAGCTCACCATGGGAACTGCCGATTGGCCCAGCTACCTGGGCTTTCTTGCCCTGGGCACAGCAGCCGCTGGAATCATCCTTTTTAGCCTCATCGGGAGCTGGGTGTTTGGGCGGGAATTTGCAGATCGGACCGTAAAAGATCTCCTGGCGCTGCCTACGCCTCGCTCTGCCATCGTGTCCGCCAAGTTTCTCCTGATCGCGGGCTGGTCGGGCGTGTTGATGGTCATGGTCTATCTGCTTGCTCTGGTGGTTGGGGCAGCCGTGGGTCTTCCACCGGTGCCAGCACAGGTCATCTTGCAAGGTGGTGTCACCCTGGCGGTAACGGCTCTCTTGACGTTTGCCGTAGCCACGCCGATCATTTTCTTCGCCAGCGCCGGGCACGGCTATTTGCCTCCCATCGGTGTTGCTCTGCTCGCCCTGGCCCTGGCGCAGGTGGTGAGTATCATCGGTTGGGGGGAATATTTTCCCTGGTCAATCGCGGGGGTCTATGCCCAAGGTGGGGAGCTGGGTCTCGCCAGTTATGTGATTGTTGTAATCACTTGCCTGACCGGATTAGCCGCTACGTTTGCCTGGTGGGAGCTGGCAGATCAGAAGTGAAAGAAAATGGTGAGCAAGTTCCCAGGTATCTGCTCGTAATTCGAAGATGACGAGCCTGCTTCCATGCTAAAATTAAATACGAGCAGGAGGCGTAATACTCGATGCCTGTCTATCACATCCATGGTCAAGAAATCCATACCGTTGAAGAGGGTTCGCCTCAGCGCCAGAAAGCCCTCCTGGTGCACGGCTGGTCGAGTTCCGCTTTCGCCCTGTCGCCGCTTTCGGCATTATTGAGCCAGCGTTTTCACTGCATTTCGATCGACTTGCCCGGTTATGGCGAATCCCCGCCTTTAAAAGATCGCACCACCATTTCTGGCTATGTAGAGCTTCTCACCGAATTTATCGACCAGGTCTGCCATGGGAAAATTGTCTATATCGGGCATTCCATGGGTGGAATGATCGGACTTACCCTGGCGTTGGCGCACCCGGTGCTGATCGAGCGCATGGTGCTCATGGGTCCAACCATTACTGGGCGGCTGTCCACCCAGGTGAACCTGCTCATCTCACCGATCACCACGCTCGAGCGTTTTGGATTGGGAAGCTTCCTGGTTTCAACGGTGGAAAGTCTTTACGTCGGTCTTACCGACCGCTTGATGCGCCCGGTTTCATTTGCCGACCGGACGGGTATCACTGAGGTTGATTATGCCCGCCTGCGAAAGGATGCGCGCCGTCCTGGGCAGGGCCGGGTGAGGGCAGAGTGCTTCACCGCGATGCGCGAGAATGACCTGAGCGAAAGCCTCGGTCAAATCGAAACGCCTACTTTGATCATTTGGGGAGCCGAAGATAATACGGTGCCGCTCAGTGATGCCGGCGTGGTTGCCGACGAATGGCCGCAAGCAGAGCTGCGCATCTTGCCCAAGGCAGGTCACTGGCCTCACTTTGAAAGCCCGGTGGCAACCCGCCGCCTGGTCGCTTCATACCTGGGGCTGCCCTTGCTCAGCGATGCTTTGCATACCCCAGTCGATGACCAGGAGCTGGAGCGGATTGACGAAGTAGCCCAATTCTTGGCTCTTTCCAGCATTGGCAACGGTATGAATCGCCCGCAGCGCACCCGCCTGGCTGGGCAGCTGCGCCAAGTGATTTTGCCTGCTTATGCGAACCTGGTTGATCCAAAGATCGATCGCCAGGAAATGTTTATCATCCAGGATGGCACGGTTGAGGTGTGGAGCGACCCCGAATCCCCCAATGAGCAGGTCAAGCAGCCTCAGCGCGCTGCCACGCTGGTCGCCGGGGAAATGACCGGAGAATTGAGCATGCTTGACCAGGGCGTGCGCACGGCTGATCTAATCACCGGTCCCATGGGGGCGACTGTGTTGGCTTTGGACCGGGAGCACCTCCTGGCGCTGCGCGAGGATGATCCGGAATTGGGCAGCTTGCTGCTGTGGAATATTGCCAAAGCCATGTCTGGAAGAGTGCGCTTCATCTTGTGGCAGCTGCAGCGCACCTATCAGCGCTTGCGGGCTGATGAAAAACAGCACCAGGCAAAACGTTAATCTAAAGGAAAATAAAATATGAATACATTAGATGCCATTGCCGCACGCAGGAGTATCCGGAAGTTCAAAAATACCCCCATCGCTGAAGACTTGCTCCAGGTGATCTTGAAGGCAGGTTCCCAGGCGCCCTCTGGCAAAAACCGGCAGCCCTGGCGGTTCGTCATCGTCAAAGAAGATAAACGAGCGGAAATGGTTCGAGTTTTCCGTGAAGCGATTGCCAGGGCTAAGGCTCAGGGGGATGAGATCGGCAGCAGCGAGTGGTCAGCCAATGTCATGGAGCAGGCGCCCGTATCGATTTTTGTGATCAATCCCGAAGGTCTGCCTCCCTGGCTGGAGCATTCGATCGACCAAAATTTTATGGATGTGGTCGATATCCAATCCGCCGGCGCTGCCATCCAGAATATGCTCCTGGCAGCCCAAGACCTTGACCTGGGTTCTTTATGGATTTGCGATGTTTTTTATGCGTACGAGGAGCTTTTGAGCTGGCTTGGAGAGAAGGGCGAGATGATCGCGGCTGTGTCTTTGGGATATGCGGATGAAAGCCCAGCTGCCAGGTGGCGGAAACCCTTTAGCGAGATTGTCCGGGTGGTATGAGAGGCCGGTAGAGACCTGGATGCCAGACGCAGCCTGGGTCAGCTGGCTCCAGGAGGTGGATACCTGGCAGGCTGACCTTGACGATCTGTTGCGCATCCGACCGGAAGGTCAGGTTGTGCGTTTGACTGAGCCTTGAGAGGAGCTGATCAGGGGTTTTCTGTAAACTGCCGGTTGTAAAGGGCGGTGTAGGCGCCTCCGCGGCTCAGCAGCTCAGCATGATCCCCTTGTTCTGCGATTTGCCCATCCTGTACAACGCAGATCATGTCCGCGTTGCGGATGGTGCTCAGGCGGTGGGCAATGACAACCGCTGTGCGTCCTTTCAAGAGCTTGCGCAGTGCATCCTGGATCAGGCTTTCTGTCAGGCTGTCGACATTCGAGGTGGCCTCATCCAAGATCAAGATCCTTGGCTCGGTTAATATGGCGCGCGCGATGCAAACCAGCTGCCGCTGCCCCACAGACAAGTTCGCGGCTCCCTCCAGCACCCGCGTCTCGTAACCCTCCGGCTTTGCCATGATAAAGTCGTGGGCATTCGCCAGCCTGGCAGCCTCTTCAACTGCCTCTTGAGAAGCTTGCGGACGCCCGAAGCGGATGTTATCTGCGATGCTGCCCGAAAATAGGAAGGAATCTTGCGGCACCAGCCCAATCAATTGGTGGAGCGAGCGTTGGGTCACGCTGCGCACATCGATGCCATCGATATAAATGGCGCCTGCGCTGACATCGTAGAATCGGGCGATCAGGTTGCCAATGGATGTCTTGCCCGCCCCTGTCGGACCAACCAGGGCAACGGTTTGACCTGCCTCGATGGTCAGGGTGATATCATGGAGAACTTCTGGCAGCTCTGGCCGGTAGCGGAAGGAAACATGCTCCAGTTGGATATGTCCCTTGTTAGCAGAAGTCTCTGCTGCGGGATGATCGCTTTCTAAGCGCTTGAAATCCACCGCCTCAGGCTGGTCTTCTACGCCTGGTTTCGTGTCAAGCAAGTTGATCACCTGCTCACCCCCAGCCATGGCAGCTTGCAGAGTCGTATACATGCGGCTCAGTTCCTGGATGGGTTGGAAGAAGCGCGTTACATAAGAGAGGAAAGCCACCAAAACGCCCAACGTAACTTCTCCTGCTCCAACAGCCTGACCGCCAAACCAAAGCACAATCGCCGTAGAAAGCACCCCCAAGAATTCGATGGTCGGCAAAAAGACGAACGAGAGACTCATGGCATTGATGTTCGCGTCACGGTTGGCCTCGTTCACTTGGTTGAAACGCTCCTGGGTGGAGCTCTCCTGACCGAAAGCCTGGATGACGCGCACGCCAGCAATATCTTCAGCCAGGTCTCCGACGACTTTTGCTACGCGCGTGCGTGTTTCTCGAAATGCCACCCGGGCCCGGCGGGAAAACCAGATGGTCGCCAGCACCATCAGAGGCAGCACCGTGAAAGTCAGCAGGGCCAGCTTGGGGCTCATGGTCAGCATGATCACCACAATTCCCACCAGCACCAGCATGTCTCCAATCAGGGTGATGATCCCCTGGGAGAGCAGCTCGTTGATCGTGGCCACATCATTCATCACCCGCGACACAGTCACTCCCACAATGTGGGTATCATGATAGCCGAGCGACAGGCGCTGCAGGTAGTCCATCAGCTCGCTGCGCAGGTTTGCTAAAACGCGCTGCCCCACCCACGAAAGCAGGTAATTCTGGGCGGCGGTGAAAAGGTATAGACCTACGAAAGCTGCGGCAGTCAGGAGCGAGATGCGCACCAGTCTAACCCGGTCACCCAGCGTAATAGTTTGGTCGACCGCCACTTTCAGCAGGTAGGGGGTCAAGAGGGTTAGACCAGTTATGCCCAGCATCGCCAGGAAGGCACCAGCCATTTGTTTTGTATAGGGGCGCAGATAAGCCAGCAGCCGTACGACCACCCGCCGGTTAAATACTTGACCGCGCTGATCTTGTCCTCCCGAAAAATGATCCAGCGCTCCCCTGGGTCCCATGCCTGGGTTTGATACACCGATTCCAAAACCCATAATTTATCCCTCTATGCCGTTTCCTGGATGGCTTTCTCTGGCTGCCTCTCTCGGATGAGCCATAACATGCCTGCAGCCAACAGCAAGATGACCGCACCCATCCAATAAGGTGCGCCAAGCCCCACGCGATCATACATCGCGCCTGCCCAAAGAGGCCCAAAGATATTCATCAAGCTCCCCAACCCGGTTGTGACGCCCATCAGCAGCCCCACCTCGCGCGGCTGTACGCGGCTGATGTTGAGGGTCGTTAATGTCGGAAAGGTGAGGCCGCTCGTAGCGCTGTTGATCATGGCAATGGGGATGATCCACCAAAAGGCCGGCGCAAAGAAGATCGCCAGGTTATTCACTGCCTGGCCTGCCAGGCTGGTGATGGCGATGCGCAGCTCGCCAAAGCGCTTAACGATCCTCTGCACAAATAAGAACTGCGCCAAAGCCAGCGATAAACCGCTCATCGTCATCAAAAGACTCACCTGCCAGGATTGAACGCCGAACTTGTCGATCATGAAGAGCGACGAGGTGCTGCTGATGCCGTTGAAGGCGAAGTTGAACAGGCAGGTCACCAGCAGCAGCCCACCCAGCCCTGGCTTGCGGGCCATATCGATGATCGCCACGACCGGGTTGAAATCCCTGGCCTGCATCGGCGTCTTTTCACGCCGTTCAGGGGGTAACGATTCTGGCAGAATGAAGAAGCTCAATAGCAGGTTCAAAAAAGTAAGCATGCCTGCGGCATAGGCTGGGGCTGCCAGGCTGATTTGAGAAAACAAGCCTCCTAACGCTGGCCCGAGGATCAACCCCAGGCTCCAGGCAATCCCGATCAAGGTGAAGTTCTTGGTGCGCTCTTCCGGTTTGGAGATATCTGCAATGTAAGCCGAGGCGGTGGATAGGTTACCTCCCGTTATCCCGCCGATAAGGCGCCCTAAAAATAGCACCCACAGCGCACCGCCGATGCCGAAGATCACGTAGCTGATGGCCTGCCCCAACAAGCTGACCAGTAAAACCGGCCTCCGTCCATACCGGTCTCCGAGCTTTCCCATCAGTGGCGCGGCGATGAACTGCCCGGCGGCGTACAGTATCGTGATCATGCTGACCATCAAAGCTTCATCGCTGTACTGGCGCACAATGAAGGGCGCCACGGGAAAAAGGATCGTCAGGCCAATAATATCCATGAGCATGATCAAGAAGATCAAACCCAGCCTGCTTTTCATCCTTCCCGGCTCGTTCATCTGCCTCGGCATTTCTTCGTTTTCTGCCTCTTTCCAATTTTCCGTCATTCGGTCATCTTCTTTTCTGCTTTGGGTTTAATTTGTTGGTGGTAAATATTGTTATACAAGGAGGAGGTCTTTAAAAGCTCGGCATGCTTCCCGATTGCTGCAATGCGGCCTTTATCGAGAACCAGGATCAAGTCTGCTCTTTGAACGGTGCTCAAGCGGTGGGCAATTACGAAAGTGGTGCGTCCCTGCATCACGCGTTCCAGGGCCAGCTGGATCAAGTGTTCCGTCTCTGTATCGACACTGGAGGTGGCGTCATCGAGGATCAAGATGCGCGGATCGGTCAAAATGGCGCGGGCGATCGCCAGGCGCTGCTTCTGACCTCCCGAAAGCGTCACCCCGCGCTCGCCCACCTCCGTAGCATAACCGTCGGGCGTCTGCATAATAAACTCGTGTGCCTGCGCGGCTTGTGCAGCCGCTTCGATCTCCGCCTGGGTGGCTTCTGGCTTGCCGAAGGTGATGTTCTCTCGGATCGAGGCCGCAAACAGGGTCGTCTCTTGCAGCACCATGCCGACCTGGCTGCGCAGCGAGTGGAGGGTCACTTGCTTGATATCGGTTCCATCGATGGTAATCCTGCCTCCAGTTGGGTCATAGAAGCGCGGGATCAGGCTGATGATGCTGGTTTTTCCAGACCCGGTCAGCCCCAGCAGGGCCACCACCTGGTCGGGCAGCGCCTCGAAGCTGATATCTTTCAGCACCTCGCCAGCAATACTCCGCATGGCTTGTTTGCCATAGTGGAACGCTACCTGCTCGAAGCGCACATGCCCTTTTTGCACGTTCAGCGGCTGTGCGTCTGGCGCCTCACTGACATCTGGGATGGCATCCAGGATCTCGAAGACGCGCTCGGCTGAAGCGCTTGCCATCGATATGGCCGGCAAGATCATGCCCAGGTAGCGCACGGGTGAGATTAACTGCGCCATGTAAGCCGTAAAGGCCACCAGCTCGCCCATGGTCAGCTGCTCATCAATCACCAGCATCCCGCCGTACAGCAGGATCGCCACGCTGCTGAGGTTGGCGATCAGTTGCAAGATCGGCATATTGATCGACTGCAAGCGTGCTGAGTGAGCCGCTAGGTCGAACCAGCGCCGATTCTCGACCTCGAAGCGCTCAATTTCGGCCTCTTCTTGGGCAAAAGTTTTCACAACCCTCGCCCCGCGCAGATTTTGCTCGACGCGCGTGGTGAGCACCGCCAGCTGCTTCTGGATTTGCGCGGAGAGGGGGCGGAACACCCTCCCAAAGCGGATGGATTGGACGGCCAGGAGCGGCATGGCGGCAATCGCCAGCAGCCCCAGCCTGGGATTCATCCAGATCATCACGACCGCCGTGATCGTCATCAAGAACACCCCTTCTGTCACGCGGAAAGTCGCCCGCCCGGTGAGGAAGCGGATGCGTTCCACATCCTGGATGGAGCGCGAAAGCAGGTCGCCTGCTTCTGCCTGGTCATGGAAGGCAAAGGAAAGCGCCGTGATCTTGCGCTGAATTTCGTTGCGCAAGTCGTAGGCTACGTTCTGAGAGGCCACCTCCGTCCAGATGCCATTAAAGTAGGTGAAGATCCCTTTGATGACCACCAACCCCAGCAAGGCTGCCACGGCCAATGCCATTAACGAGGCTTGGTTGGAGGGGATGCCAACATCGATGGCCCAGCGGATGATCTGCGGATTGACGATGTTGATCATGTCGATCAGCAGCATCATACCGTACGCACCGGTGGTCAGCTTCCAGTGCGGACGCAGGTAGCTGAAACAGCGCAGGAGTACTTGGGTTTGTGAGGCCCTGGTAGATATTTCTTTCGCTGAGGATTTCATCAGAAAGGTTTTTCCGGCAAAGCTTTAGGATTGTGCGGCAGCTCGCTGTCCAATCCCAAGGCGGATATGCTGGTATTATACTAGGCGATTTTGCTTCGGGGCTGGTTTCGGTTAATCTTCGTCGGCTATAATTGCCAGTGGGAACGTTCTTGTTTGAATTATCCCCAGCTCTTTGCTTGTTGATGCGGACAAAAATAATGTGGGAATTATCTTTCTCTTGTTATCGCCCCTCTAAACCCGACACCCCATTTTTATTGGCTGCTGATATTGATGGAACCCTGCTAGGCGATGAACTGGGTGCAAACTGGCTGAAAGCCTTCTCGCTTGCTTACCCAGGCAGCTTTTATCTCGCCCTGGTAACGGGTCGCTCGCTGCCCTCCATCCTCACTTTGATCGAAGAAGGCCGGCTGCCCCAGCCTGATTTCATCTGCTGCGACGTTGGCACCGAGCTGCTGGTCTGCGCCGACCCACAGAACGTTTTAGGGCGGAAATACACTGCCCAGGTTTCTCCGGATTGGGACCTCGAAAAGATCTATGCCCTGGGGGAAGGGGAGGGCGTTTGGCGGCAGGATTTTCCCGAAGGGCAGCCTCGCTTTCAGGTGGGCTTCGATTGGGACGGGCAGGTGCACACCCTGGCTGCTTTTTGTGACCGGCTCGCTTCCCATCGGGAATTCTATATCCTGCCCAGCTATCAAAGGTATATCGACGTGCTTCCCTCACCCTTAGGAAAAGGTAAGGTGGTGCAGTTCCTCCAGGTGGAGCTGGGCCTGGACGCGGCCCGGGTGGTCGTGGCTGGAGATGCCGGCAATGATTTGCAGATGTTCGAGACCGGCTACAAAGGCATCCTGCCGGTCAACGCCCGTGAAGAGCTGAAGACCGCCGCCTGTGCTCCCTGGCATTATCACAGCCAATTGCCTGCCGCGCGCGGGGTGCTGGATGGCTTGAAGTTTTTTGGATTGATAGAAGAGGGGAAGGGTTGAAGCCGGGTGCAGTCTTGTTTCTGGTTAAGAAAAAAGACCTAACTGCTTGGGCGGATTTTCTACCTGTCCGGCTTGGTTTTTGAGCCAATCACTCAACTTTGAATAATGCTCCGGGAAGGGGTGTGGGAAAGGCAGCCCCCCCCTTTGTATCAACCTGCGATTGCCTTCTGGCATTGCCGGATGGTCGAGCACGAAGACGGGCACCCACCCAGCCTTTAATGTCTCGGTTGCCCCTGCCCAGGTACCGCCAGTTTCGGCATCACTGGCGACTACGATGGCATAATCAGCTAGGGTATAGATCAGCCGGTTGCGTCCCATTGCCGCGCCCACGGAGAACCCGGCGTTTGGAGTGTAGGGGGTCACCAGGCAGAGGTCGCCTCGTTCCAGCGCTGAGCGAGTCTCGGGGACCCGCATGGCGCGTTCCAAGCTGTCCGCCAGCACCCCCACCGCCGAACCGCGCGCCTCCAGGGCCGCGCGCATGCTGAGCGTATCCACTCCCTTTGCTCCTCCTGAATACAGCACCAGCCCTGAAAAGCCGCAAGCATTCCCAACGAATTCTGCGCATGCCTGTCCAGCTTCATCCAGATGCCGCGAGCCGACTACCGCCAGCCCAGGCTGTCCAAGCAGCTGCCGTTCGCCGGCATAGAACAGAACGCAAGGAGCCGAGTCTTTTAATCGTTCTTTGTACCGAAGTGGATAATCCATATCAGCACGCGTGATCACTCCGATCCCGAGTGATTCCAGGTGATCAAGGGCTTTCGCCAAAGATTCTGTTCTTTCCCGCAAACGAGTAAGACGGGCAGCCTCTTCCTCGCTGAGTCCTAAGCTGGACATTAAGTCGGATACCGCCCATCCCAGCAGATCCCCGGGTTGGAAACCTGCCTCCAGGAGCTTGCGCGCCAGTGGGTTCCACTCACGCAAGGTCAAAGGTGCATATTCGGCCCCAGGCTGTAAGCCCAGGTGAGAACAAAGCAGCAAAATGGCTTGGGCGTTGGGTGTCAGGATCATGTTAATTGCCAGGGGTAGATCATATGCGGATCGGCCGGGGTTCCATTTAATCCGACTAAAAGGTATGGCGGTTCATTTTGTTGAGCGTTTTGCCAGAAACGTTTGAAAGCTTGGGGGTGGGTGCGAGGGAATTGAATTTTCGCTTCCACAGGAAGAGCGCCTTCAGGCCGTTTGATCACAAAGTCAACTTCCTGTTTGTCCGTCGTGCGCCGAAATGTGACCGGCTCAGGACCATACTTCTTGATTAACTCGGTAAACAAGCTTGTTTCAAAAACCGGACCGAGGATGGTTTTTTGAAGGTGCTTCAACCAGAGCATTTGCATCAAGCCGGTATCAAGGAAAAAGATTTTGGGTCTTTTGGTAATTTCTGTCCTCAGGTTCTGGCTGTAAGGGCGCACAAGTTTGAGAATATAGGTTTGTTCTAATAAGAAAAGGTAACGTTCGACGGTCTGTTTCGCTAACCCGCAGGTGTTGCTGAGCTCTGATGTGTTCAGTAAATTTCCGCTTTGGGCTGCCAGCACTTCCAGCAAGTTGTTAAAACGGTTTACATCGGTGATTTCTGCCAGGTCGCGGATATCTTTCCGAACGTAGGTATCGATAATCTGCTGGAGGTAGCGTTCCTTTTTTTCGATCTCTGGCGTAAGTACGATTTTTGGATATCCTCCATATAGTGCATATTCCGTGTATAGCGCTTGAAGCTCTTGAATTTTTATCGTTGTGATTGGAATTTCAGGCACATAGGACACCCCTCTAAAAAGCAGCATTTCTCGAAAAGATAACGGGTAGATCTCAAAGTTTACGGTGCGCCCTACGAGGGAATCTTTAAACTTACTTTTCATCTCAAAGCTCGAAGAGCCGGAGACGATGAGCTTTAAATAGCGATGGTGATCGGCAATTAATTTCAAGAATGAAGATGGGTTTGATAAATACTGGATCTCATCAATCATTACAAAAAGCTTTCGCCCCGTTTGAGCGAAATCGAGTAAATCAAACCCTTCACCGCGCAGATAGTTGAGAAATTCCTCTACTCCCCGGTCGAGTAAGGCGACAAATCGGCTGTCTTCCAGGTCGATATAAAGCGTCTTTTCGGATTGGCTGACTAGTTGACTTTGGAGGAACATCAGAATGGATGTTTTCCCCACCTGGCGCGCGCCATGTATGACAATCACATCATCCGTGTGTAAATACTGGTTCAGCTCGCTGATCACCCAACGTTCAAAAATGGTTTCCACTTTTTTCCTCTATATTTAGTATATATAACTTTATTTTATCTGAAATAATTCGATAAGTCAACTTGTATCTTTATCGAATTTTTATGCATCAGAGTGGATAGTGCGAGTTAAAGTTAATACACATACCCTGGCAGCCCCAGCCTTTTGCAGCAGGTGTGTGATTTCTTCCAGCGTTGCACCTGAGTCAAACAGGTCGTCAACTATAAGCAGCTTTTTCCCCTTCACGGGTGTTTGAATGCCAAACGCGCCAGCCACATTAGCGTGTTTCTGCGCCAGGGTATGCAGTTCTTTCTGCGGGGAGGTCTGCCTGGTCTTGGCTAAACTTTTTATCACGGGGATCCCAATGCGCTGCCCCAAAGCAAACGCAAAAGTGCTTACCAGGTCAACTGGGCGGGGAGAGGAGGGGGGCACCGGTAGTATTGTATCAACCTGAGCTAACTCGGGGTGCTCAGTTATCAGCGTTAGAGACTGCTCTACCAGAGGCGGA
>Ga0209254_10003547_pt1 | contig 14199 bp, 10 predicted proteins | sample FrelakmetDIP11DI_FD_187148 | JGI IMG/M metagenome (GOLD analysis project Ga0209254, IMG submission 187148) | Freshwater lake sediment microbial communities from the University of Notre Dame, USA, for methane emissions studies - DIP11 DI (SPAdes)... | ecosystem: Environmental > Aquatic >...
GCTAACCAGGGCGGCGCAATTGTGAACGTTTCCTCAGTACATGCGGTGGCTACATCGGCCAATATAGCCGCTTATGCAGCCAGTAAGGGAGGTGTACTGGCGCTTACACGGGCCATGGCAATTGAATTCGCCAGGGATGATATCCGGGTGAATGCCATCCTGCCCGGAGCCGTGGATACTCCAATGCTGAGGGCAGGATTACAACGCGGCCATGTCGCCGGAAGCACTATTGAAGACCGCTTAAATGATCTGGCGAGAAAAACAGTCAATGGACGGGTAGGCAAACCCGCTGAAATTGCCAGTGCCATCTATTTTCTGGCAGATTCTGCGCAATCGTCGTTTATGACCGGGCAAGCCCTGGTTGTTGATGGCGGGGCGACAACCCGATTGAGCACCGAATGAGTTCTCTGAGTAATCGCATAAAAACCCTCCTCCCCGAATCTTTCCATCCAGCTGTCAGGGAAATTAGGGACCGAATTGATGGATTCCCGGAATTCCTTTCAGCTACCTTTCATCCCTGGAGGCGGGATACCATGCGGCGCCTTGAATCCCTTGAAAATATTCACCAGGGAGAACGATGTTTTATTATTGGCAATGGTCCATCATTGAAGAATACAGATCTGAGCCGGTTGAAAAACGAGTTCACTATCGGTATGAACCGGATTTATTTGCTTTTTCCGCAGATGGGATTCCCCACCAGTTATTATCTTTCGGTGAATGACTTGGTTGTTGAACAATGTGCTGAGGATATTCAAAACCTTGGAATTCCAAAATTCTTATCCTGGCACTCCCGCCGCTGGATATCGCCTGCTGACAACCTCTACTATCTTTACACCACTTATACCAGCCCAAAATTTGCTGCACACCTGGCGCATCGCCTGTGGGAAGGGGCAACTGTTACCTATGTAGCCATGCAGCTGGCTTTCTTCCTGGGTTTTAAAACGGTTATTTTGATCGGTGTTGACCACAGTTTTGTGACCCAGGGTAAACCCAATACCACGGTCACCTCTCAGGGAGATGACCCGAATCACTTCGATCCCGGTTATTTTGGCAAAGGGTTTCGCTGGCAGCTGCCGGATCTAGAAACCTCGGAAATTGCTTACCAGATGGCACGCCAGGAGTATCAGAAGCACGGCCGCCAAATTTATGATGCTACCATTGATGGAAAACTGCGCATATTCCCGCGCCTTGAGTATAATCTCCTGTTCTAATTATGGCTGAGTACCCACGCGTTTCGATTGTCACGCCATCCTATAATCAGGGTGCATATCTTGAGCAAACGATTCTATCTGTGGTTCAGCAGGATTATTCAGACATAGAATACGTTATCGTGGATGGCGCCTCCAATGATAACAGCCTGGAGATCATTCGAAAATATAACGATAGAATTCACTGGTGGGTTTCTGAGCCAGACCGCGGCCAGGCTGAGGCAATAAATAAGGGAATGGCTCATGCCGGTGGTGGTATCCTGGGATGGATAAATTCTGACGATACATATCTGCCCGGAACGATTCAGGAGGTTGTATCCGTTTTTGACCAGTATCCGGAAATCGGCCTGGTCTTTGCGGATGTTTTTTCCATCGATGAAAAATCAGAAATTTTCAATAGGATGCGTTATGGATTGTATACCCTGGAAGATCTGATGTGTTTCCGGATGATCGGGCAGACTTCGGTTTTTTTTCGCCGGACTGTCTGGGAAAAATCAGGTGGACTCGACCTAAGTTATCATTATTTGCTCGACCACCAGTTATGGTTGAAGATGGCTGCATACACCCAGGTGAAATATATTCCCCATGTCTGGTCGTTGGCGCGCTACCACGAAAAAGCGAAAAATAAGGCTTATCCGCTTGCCTTTGGTGAAGAAGCGTTCCGTCTGGTAAACTGGATGCAAGCTCAACCGGAACTCGTTAAAATTTTTACCCGCAGGAAGGCAAAAATAATGGCAGGCGCTCATCGTCTGAATGGATACTACCTTTCGGAAGGCGGTATGTACTGCAGCTCGTTACAATCATACTGGAAGGCTTTTTGGTTAGATCCCGGTATCGTACTGCACGACTGGCGCAGGATATTCTATAACTTTTTGGGATTGGTCGGATTAAGAAAAATCCAGGACGTCTACAAGCAGAATCGAAAAAGAAAATATGTCGAATAGTAAACTGATCCCAATTTCCTGGAAGGATGATAATTGGTATTTGCTTATGGACAACCCGGATTGATTGATAAATTATGAAGGAAAGGAGCCTGGCGGTATTGTATGTCAATAAAATGATATAACATATTTCTCATTTCTTGGGAGGAAATAGGTACCTTCCAGTAAATGAAGACCAGACGATCCTGAAGAAATACGAAGGTAAACCAAATTTTGTCCGAAAAAGAAACCAGCTCAATTAAACCCTATCAATGGATAATTCTCCTGATAATTTTCCTGTCGGGATTTTTAATCCGAATATATGATCTAAAGGATCCGCCTCTTGATTTCCATTCAACCCGACAGTTGAGATCCTATCTCATCGCACGGGCGGTGTTTTTCAAAGGTAACCCTGCATATTCTGATCAAATGCAAAAACAAGCGCTTGCATTGGCAGATTTGGAAGTATATGAACCCCCCATCCTCGAGCAGCTTGTTGGTTTTACCTATAAACTGGCAGGCCGGGAGGATTTTTGGATTGCACGCATTCACATGGCGTTTTACTGGGTTCTGGGCGGGCTGGCTATATTCCTGGTTGGAAAAAGGTTCTTCGCTTTTCCTTCCATCCTGATTGGGTTGGCATTCTATTTTTTCCTGCCGTTCAGTGTAATCTCAAGCCGGTCTTTTCAGCCGGATCCCTTTATGACGATGTGGATGCTTTGGACAATGTATGCACTTGTACGCTGGTATGAGAATCCAAACTGGAAGTGGACCATTATCGCTGGTACTCTAGGCGGGGCTGCTATTCTTGTTAAAGTCGTCGCAGCTGCTTTTATTATGGGAATGATCGGATTCACCAGCCTGGCGAGATTTGGTTTCAAACATATTTTTCGCACGCCCTTTCCCTGGGTTATGGCAGGCATTGCAGCTGCACCAACGCTTGCCTATTACCTTCTTTTTCACCAGCAGCGCACCGGTTCCTTCCTTTCCTTTTGGACGTTGGCATTTTTGAGTATGCTCACTGATCCCGGATTTTACGCAGATTGGCTGGCAATGGTAAAAGGACTGATGGGATTAAATATGTTTTTATTAGGGGTGTTGGGGATTGTGTTTGCCAGGGATGCTCTGAAACCCATCCTGGCTGGAGCCTGGGCAGGATATGTGTTATACGGTCTTTTTTTTCCGTACCAATATATAACCCATGAATATTATCATGTTCCTCTTATTGGGATTGTTGCCCTTTCTATCATGCCGTTGGCAGACATCCTCATCGAAAAGTTGGGCGAACAACATTGGTTTTGGAGAGCTTTTTGTGCAGCTGCACTTTTGTTTGCGTCGTTTTATTCCTTGTATGTTGCCAGATCAAATCTTATTGCAACGGACTATACCAATGAACCCGCAAGTTGGAGGAAGGTTGGGGAGGCTGTTCCACAGGGACACAGCTTCATTGCTTTGACTCCTGATTATGGGATGCGCTTACGGTATTATGGCTGGCGGGCAATGGCAGCTGCCTGGCCAACCACTGGCGACCAGGCGTTGCAGACCTTGCGCGGGGATGAGAAGGTGGATTTTCCAACCTATTTTTCTGAAGTAACTGCCGGAAAAGATTTTTTCTTGATTGCTTCACTGGTGGATTTTGATTCCCAGGCTGAATTAAAGGAGCACCTGAACAACAATTTTCCGTTGTTCATGGAGGGAAATGGTTTCTTCGTCTATGATCTCCGGCAGGATAAATAAATATTTGATAAGGTGTTTGGTTTGCTGCATTCAGCCGTGAGAGGACATAAAGGTATCCCTGTTATAATATTGCGGTCCTGAAAGAACATCTATGGAAGAAAATAATTCCTTTTTTGCATCCAACAAAATTGTGGCATGGCTGAGCATTATCTTGATTTTCAGCGCAGGATTAGCCATCCGTATGTATGACCTTTTTGATTTCCCCCTTGATTTTCATGCTACCCGTCAGCTGCATTCGATGTTGATGGCCAGGGGGATGTATTACCAGGATGCTGAGAATATCCCGGATTGGAAACGAGAGATGGCTGTTCAGCAATGGAAAGCGGAGGGGGTTATCGAACCCCCCATAATGGAATGGCTGACAGCCCAGGGGTACCGGATTGTGGGGAGTGATGAAGTCTGGATAGCCCGTTTGCTCTCTATTTTTTTCTGGATCTTTGGAGGTGTGGCATTATTCCTCCTAGCAAGGGACTTAACGGGTTTTGATGGAGCGATAATCTCGATTATTTTTTACCTGTTTTTACCTTATGCAGGTGTGGCAAGCAGATCCTTCCAACCAGATCCGCTGATGACCGCCCTGACCAGTATCGCGTTATGGGGAATGAATCGCTTTTACCGGAACCAAACCTGGAAATGGGCAATCCTGGCGGGCCTCCTGGGCGGACTGGCAATTTTCTCAAAAGCTGTGGCTGTCTTCTTTGTCGGGGGTGGTTGGGTTGGATTAATCTTGCTGGGTATGGCGATGGAAGCCAATTCGGAAGGTGGGGATGGTTTATTAAAAAAATGGATTTCAGGGCTTTTTCTCGTGTTAAAAAACCCGAAAATATGGGTGATTGCCATCCTGACAATCATTCCCTATTTTTCTTACCACATATATGGTGTTTACATCAATGGCTTCCTGGGCAGCCAGATGAGCCTGCGGTTTTTCCCCAATCTCTGGCTGGATCCGGTATGGTATTTACGTTGGAAAGGGCAAATAAGCAGTACTGTCCGTTTTGAATGGTTTATCCTGGCAATACTGAGTACTTTTTTATTCAAAAATTTTGTGCACAGAATGATGATGTTGGGAATCTGGGTTGGGTATTTTCTCTACGGTATGACCCTCTCTTACCACATTGCCACCCATGATTATTACCAACTGCCATTAATTCCGGTTGTAGCGCTGGCATTAGCTGCCGGGGCGGAGTCTTTATTCCGGAATATGCATGGCCCCAGGAAAATTATAAGTGCCCTGGCTGCTGGAATTGTCCTTTTTACACTGGTTGTGAATGCCTGGGATATCCGGGTTGACCTGAAGCGCATGGATTATAAAGAGGAGGTAATATTTTGGGAAACCCTCGGGAAAAAACTTAGCGGTGCGTCCATAATTGGGCTTACCCAGGATTATGGATACCGCCTTGCTTATTGGGGGTGGGTCAATTCAACCAACTGGATGTATGGGGGCGACTTTGCATACCGTGAACTGGCCGGGCAAGAGTTCAATGATATCCAGGAATTATTTGAGGAACGTATTGCCGGGAAAGATTACTTTGTGGTCACCATGTTCACCGAACTGGACAGCCAACCCCTTGTGAAGGACCTGCTTTATAAAAATTATGCCATCTTCGAAGAAGGCGATGATTACGTAATTTTTGATCTTCACAAAAAAATTTCGGCTGCAGATACCATCCAGGAACAGACCAGGGAATAGCTTGTCATGCTTGTCTCTATTGTGACGCCTTCATTTAACCAGGCGCAATATTTGCCGAAAACAATCGAGTCTGTCCTTAACCAGGATTATCCAAACATAGAGTATATCCTTATAGATGGCGGATCCGGGGATGGAAGCGTTGATATTATCCGAAAATATGAAAATAGGTTAAGCGGCTGGGTCTCCGAACCAGACCAGGGACAAACCGATGCCATCAATAAAGGTTTTCAGCGGTCGCAAGGAGATATCTTCGCCTGGTTGAATTCGGACGATACATTGCTGCCCGGGGCAGTTTCGGAAGCGGTAGCTTATCTGCAAAGGAACCCATCTGTTGGAATGGTGTACGGGGACACAAATTTTATTGACCAGCATGGGAAGATCATCGGCAAATTTCCAGCCCGCCAAACCGATTACCGGCGTTTGAAGCAGGGTTATGTCCATATTCCGCAGCAAGCCGCTTTCTTTCGGGGAAATATCTGGAGGCAGGTTGGTCCGCTCGATCCCTCCTTCTTCTTTGCCATGGATTATGATCTATGGGTCAGGATAGCAGCCGTTTCGGAAATTGTCTACCTTAAGAGAACATGGGCGAATTTCAGACTGCACAGTGATGCCAAAACCATCGCTTCCGATTCCCGCTGCTGGCCAGAAATGCTGAAGGTCCACTACCGGGAAGGCGGCTCACCATTTTCAATGATTGTGATGAAATATTGGATTCGCCGGTTATTAGCCCCCATGATTAATTGGCGGCGCCAGCGCATGTTCAAACAGCAATAAATCGTTTTTTTAAGTTGTACCGCTTATCTTCCGGTAAATGCGTCCTTCCTGGTCACTGTAGATTAATTCCCAGGCCTGTAACCATGCGCTTGAATCCAGTGAAGGTGGAAAATCTGCCCCTGCATCATCTGGTTTGAATATCACAAAATAATCCGGGACTGGCTGGGTCACCTGGTCTTCCATTTCCAGTGGATATTGAAGTTTTGTAGGGGTGTTGGTGTACCCGGGACCATATGCATAATAAACCACCCCATTTTCTATGTGAATAACAGAATTACGGATATTTTGCTGGATGAAGTCATAAGCACTGTAATACCCGTTTTCCCCGACAGGTTGGGTGTATTCATCCCGTAAAATGATCTGGTTTTGCGGTTCTTTTTGAAGAAGCCATCCTCCCCGCAACAAAATAAGGGCAATAAAACTCCACACCAGTAATATTTTCATGGGTATGCCTTGTCGTTTTGCCATCCAATCGAGTGTCTTATTAATCCAGTTTTCCACCAGAAGCATGGTTATCAGCAGATTGTACAGGATCAGGGTAATCCCAAATCTCCAGGCAATATGGGAGGGTACATCTAAATACTTATGGAAGGCTGTCGCCGGTGTGAAAATAAAGGTAATCAGGAGGAGCAGCGAACAACCAGCAATTGTTTTCGAAAAATAGTTTGTATTCCAGGCCAATACCAATGATAATAGTGAAATTCCGATGACGAGGATAAAGAGGATGAAGGGGAAATTGGCTGTATATAAATTTGGATTGGTAATATTCGATGCGATACTTTCAGCCATCAGATTATTAGCTGCCGGGGTGTAAATTCTTCCCAGGACAACAAAATTCCTGATTGCCCAAAAAATTCCAGGCAACATAACAATACCGGCCACTGCCAGTTTGGTCAACAACGGGGGTGTAATTTTTCGGGCGTTATTTTTCCACAACAAATAGAGGGTAATCAGCCATAGAACAATTACTGGTATGGCAGCATTGGGTTTGACGCTGAGAGCAAGCATGGAATTAATTGCCAGACCGGGAAGGTGAAAATAGGCCTGGTTTTCCCTTGTTCCAACAGGTGCATGCAAAATCATTGCTAAAACCGCTGTACCCAGCAGGAAATCATTTTTTCCGATGGTATAAGCAAAACCGCTGATTAATTGGGTATCTTCCGGGATTACCATTTTCCCGCTTATCAGGACAAAGACACTGAAGAAAAATAAGATAGAGTGGGGAAGGTTTGAATAGCGGCACCCTGTCAACCAGAATGTAAGTACAAAAAAAAGTGATATAAGCAGGTGGATCGGGCTGAACCATGATTCATCCCCGCTTAATGTCAATCCAAGGGCCAGCATGCTTTCGTATCCGAATGGGTAATCACCATAGGGAACGGACAGATCCCAGGCAGAATTGCTGCGGTATAACGCCACTGCTTTCGGAAAATGGTATGCACCGGCATCCCAGGTGAGTGTTCGGCCAATGGGTGATTCCGGCCAGCGCAGCATAGGTACCGCCGTCAGCAGGATAAATATTAGAATTCCCCCCAAAATCAGGCTGATCTTTAAAGGGGTCTTAAGGGTGGTAGATTTATCCGGAAGAAACTGGTTAAAAAGTACCTTGTCGGAAAGGTAATAGAAAAGGGAACCGGCGCTTAATATGATTGTCAGGGCGAGAACTAAATCCCTGCGGTAAAGTCCGCTAAAACCAAGTATTTGCCCAGATGCGACTATTCCGTAAATCAATGCCTGGATGCAAGCAAATAATAGAAAAGGAAATTTTGGTAACCACTTATTCAACTTCACTACCCTATTATATTCATAAATCCACAGATAAGAATTTCTTGAAATTTATTAATATGGAGAGATATGTATCATCTCCAATTAAATCGATTATTATATGAGCTGATCCTGAAACAAAATACGCGGAGCTGATCCTTGTGGATATTGGAATTGACTATCAAGATATATTAGATGCACATTCGAGAATCAAAGCCCATATTATTAGAACCCCATTGATTATGTGGGAGGACATTGAGGAAAATTTCGGTAAGAAAATATTCTTGAAACTGGAGTCTTTTCAACCGACCGGTTCCTTTAAAATCCGGGGTTCTGCCAACAAACTCCTTAAGCTTACCGGTGAGGAAAAGAATAAGGGGGTAATAACTACCTCGAGTGGAAACCATGGGCGTGCGCTGGCATATATGGCCAAAAAACTTGAAATCAAGAATACGATTTGTGTTTCGACAAAAACCCCTTCCCATAAAATTGAGGCGATTAAGAAACTGGGTGGAAACGTCGTAATCAATGGGGAAAATTTTGACCAGGCAGAAGCTAACGCCAGCGATCTCATGAATTCAATGGGTTTAACCTATGTCAGCTCATATGATGATCCGGATATCATTGCCGGGCAGGGTACCATTGGGCTGGAGATAATCGAAGATTTTGCGGAGGTAGATACAATACTGGTCCCCGTTGGGGGGGGTGGTTTAGCTGCCGGGATTGCATTGGCAGCAAAAGGCGTCAATAAAAATATAAAGGTTATCGGGGTTTCAATGGATAGGGCACCAGTCATGTATCACAGTCTTCAGGCGGGTCATCCAATCCAAATGCCCGAAGAAATGACCATCGCAGATGCATTGAAGGGAGGGCTGGGCATTGATAACCGTTATACATTCAAGATATGCCAGGCTCTCCTGGATGATTTCCTGATCATCCCAGATGAGGATATCGAAAAGACTATGGCTGCTTTGTTAATAAACCACCGGATTGTTGCTGAAGGAGGAGGTGCAGTTGCATTGGCAGCTGCACTGAAGTATCCACAGGCAATAGGGACCAATTCAGTTGTTATTCTGACAGGCAGCAGTGTTGACATTGAGATCCTGTATAGGATTTATAAGAAATACCGTCCAGGATGATCATCCAGCGAGAATTTCCATGATGTCAACCCATTATGTACGAAAATATTCTGCCATTCGGATTCATGTGAAGGAAATTTCCAGGCTTGCTTGACAGGGTTACCATAAATAACCGTACCAGGACAGGGGATTATTGAAATAATTTTTGTTCGTATCTTTCCCCCCAATCTATATTATTGGGTGATTTTGTAATTTAATGAAGGAAATTTCCTGGATAAATAGAAAAATCCAATTGCGCTTAGGAAAGCGAAAACCATCCCCCCGTACCAGATTGCTGCGGGTGCAATAAGATCGTTGAGTAATCCGCCGACAATCGGTCCAATTCCCATTGCAATCGTATAGGTCAGGTTAAACATACCCATATATCGCCCGCGCATATCCGGGGGAGCCATGTTGGCAGTCATCGTTGTTGCAGTAGGCATCATCAGTATTTCACCCATGGTCATAATTGCCATCGAAATGACAAACATGGGGAAGGTGCTTCCCAGGGCTACGCTGCCTATTCCTAAGCCGTAGAATACCGCACCAGCGATTAATATTGAAAAGCTGGAAAATTTTTTCGTCAATGTTGAGATCGGGTATTGGAATAATACGATCATCAACCCATTGGTGGCAATGATCCAGCCAAAATAACTTACAGAAAGCCCATACTGCTCCTTGATATACACCGGCAGCAGAACGAACATCATTATTGCCCCGATTACCGTCATGGTCAGCATCACCATGAATGAAATAAATTTTGTGTCTTGAAGGATCACTTTGTAGCCGTAGTTTTGTTCTCCGCGCTTTTCCTGCTCTGCCTTGGTATATTGCTGCAGGGTTTCTTTTAGAAAGAATAAACAAAAAGTTCCAAAACCAAACAACACCAACGAACCGCCAAGGAATGCATTGGAATAGGAGGTCGCGGCCAGTATGCCGCCGATTATGGGGCCTATGGAGACTCCCAGGTTGGAGATAATCCGCATAAATGAGTATGCATCCATGCGTTTATTGGATGGAATTAAATCTGCTATCATCGCATCGGCCCCAACCCGGAAAACAGGGTGAAACGCGCCGTACAGAACCATGATGATGATCCAAATAGCAATGGTTTCTGCCTGGGACATCAGGAAGAAACTGAATCCGGTAATCATCAGGCTCAAAACAACCAGCCATTTCCTGCCGAAGCGATCGGCAATTGGTCCGGCAATAAATGAGTTGAGCAGTCCAGCCGCAGACCGGATGGTGAGAATGCCGGCGACAAGGGTTAGCGGTAAATTAAAGGTTTGCCTCAAATAGATTGTTAAAAATGGCCATGACATGGAATTGCCCACGGATGCAACAAAATTACCCCAGAACAAAAGCCAGAATTGATTGGGGTAATTCGAACGAGTTGCCCGGATCCTTTTTAACAAAATGATTCCTTCATCCTCAGAGTTAAACCTGTTTATTATAGTTGGTTCCCTGGATTATAGAACATGTTTCTTAGATGGGATTTCTTTCTATGATAAAATCCAGAAGACTCATACAATCCTGCAGAGGTGCTTAATGGATGAAACCATACTTGTTGCAGCGGCCTGGCCGTATGCAAATGCTCAAATTCACGTTGGGAATTTAACCGGCGCATATTTGCCAGCTGATATTTTTGCCCGTTTTCACCGTCTTAAAGGACGACGGGTTTTAATGGTTTCCGGGTCAGACGCGCATGGTACACCGATAACCGTTCGTGCAGATGCGGAAAACAGCACCCCGTTAGATGTTTACAAGGGATTTCATAAGTCCTTTTTAAATATTTTTTTACGCTGCGGGTTAACCTATGATTTATTTACGAGTACGCATACCCGGAATCATTTTAATGTTTCTCAAAATCTGTTTCTGGCGCTCAAGGGCAATAATTACCTGTATACAGACAGTGAACAACAGTGGTATTCACCATCCCAATCCCGCTTCCTGCCTGACCGGTATGTAGAAGGCACTTGTTATATCTGTGGGTTTGAGGGGGCACGCAGTGACCAGTGCGATAATTGCGGCAACCTCTTAGATCCGAATTTATTGATCAACCCGCGCTCGAAGATTGATGGCAGCAGCCCTGAATTGCGGGAAACGGAGCATTATTACCTGGACCTTGGCAAACTTCAACCACAAATAGTCGAATTCCTAAAAGAACGGGAATCCAGTTGGCGGCCAAATGTTGTACGGCAGTCATTGGGGCAGATACTTGCGGATGGTTTACGCGGAAGGCCCATCACCCGCGACCTGGATTGGGGAATCCCGGTACCGATCGATGGGTGGGCTGGAAAATGCCTGTATGTGTGGTTTGAAGCGGTAATTGGCTACCTTTCTGCATCCATAGAATGGGGAAAGATCTCCGGCGACCCGCTTGCCTGGAGGGACTGGTGGCATAAACAGGATGCCAAAGCGTATTATTTTATTGGTAAAGATAATATTCCTTTCCATGCCATTATCTGGCCTGCTCAATTGCTGGGGTCCGGGAAGGCATTTGACCAATTAATGGGGTTGGAAGATTGTGAAGAGCTTGTCCTCCCGACAGATGTGCCGTCGAATGAGTTTATGAATTTGGAAGGCAAAAAGATTTCCGGCAGCCGGAACTGGGCAGTTTATGTAAACGATTTTCTGGAGCGCTATGACCCGGATCCCTTGCGTTATTACTTGACTGTAAATATGCCAGAAAGCAGGGATACGGATTGGGATTGGGAAGAATTCTATAAAAAGAATAATGACGAACTGGTTGCTACCTGGGGCAACCTGGTAAACCGGGTACTGTCTTTCGCGTGCAGGCATTGGGATAATCAGGTTCCTGAACCAGGCCTGCTAAATGCCGAGGATCTCTCCCTCCTGGCAGCAGTTGAACAAGGCTTTCAGGTGGTTGGAGATGAAATGGAGGCCGTTCATTTACGCGCTGCACTCAATGAAGCCATGCGGTTAGCAGGGGAAGTAAATCGATACCTTGATCAAACTTCACCCTGGTTAACAATCAAAACCAGCCGCCAGGATGCAGCAAGATCGATATATACGGCGATAAAGGCAATCGATTCATTAAAAACCCTCCTTTCACCGTTTCTGCCATTTACCTGTCAAAATTTGCACGAGTATTTGGGTTATCAGGGCACGATATTTGGTACCCAGGGAACAGAAACAATAGAAGATGATTTGGGTGAACATGAAGTTCTGAGGTATTATCCCGAAGGTGCCAGTGGAATTTGGGAACCCAGCAAATTGCAGCCAGGGCAGAAATTGCTTACTCCCAAGCCTCTATTCAAGAAACTGGATTCAAGCATCGTTACCGATGAAAGATCCCGGTTAGGTGTATCGAATTAATTTTTTTGCATCAATTTCTTCCAATTAATGAAGAAAATAGATTTTACAATGCAGTGGTTTTTTTGGATGGTCATCTTGTTTTCTTGAAATTGTTCGATATTCATTCCTGCTTATGTAGCAAATCCTGATTTTTCATATTCATTAATAAGCTTGGGGTATTGTGGGATTAGGAAGTTAGGGGGAATTCAAATCCTGGAACAATTATTTGCCAGCTTGGGTAAGGAGAAGCCTGTTTAGTAAATCCATTTGGAAGTATTAAATATTTACCCCTGCTCTGAAAAGTTGATTTCTTGTTATGCGAAATCAGAATGAGACAATAGGCTGGACACCCGCCTGTAATACCAATTACTATCTGTGCTAACAATCAATTCCAGGACATCTTCGCCAGGGACCATTACCAGAATATGAGTCCCAAGTTCGTCCTGCCACTGGCGGCCGATTGCTGTAATTGGGATTTCCAGGTTATCCCTCATAATGGCTTTTGGTTCTAAACTGCCGGAAAAATTAATTAACGAACGTACCTTTACCCTATGATATCGGGACAGGGTGCGCAATGTATCCAATAATTGATTTAGTACTGCCTGGCTTGAAAACTCTTTATTTTCAATCCGGTTTCCGGTCCAGATAAATGAAGCTGCACTTCTATACCAGTAATTTGAAATCCCAATCCAAACCAGGCCGACAGGTTTATCTGGAGTTCCTCCTTCCGGTCCGGCTATCCCGGTGACCGATGCGCCGATGATTTTTTCAATTGGCTCTTCAGTGGAGAGTATCCTCCTGGTTCCATCAGCCATTTCAAGTGCAGTTTCTTTGCTAACTGCTCCATACTTTTCCAGGATTTCCGGTTTTACTCCTAAAACTCCTCGTTTTGCTGAATAATCATACGCAACGATGCTGCCCAGGAAGTATTTGGAGGAACCTGGAAGATTGGTTATTCGGTGACCAACCAGGCCCCCGGTGCATGATTCTGCAATGGCTAATTTATACCCCCGCTCAAGGCATAACTTGGCAATTTTATTCTCCGTGGTTGTATCGATTACCGGGGATTTTGAATGTTTTACCATAAATAAATATTATACCCTGTAGAATTCGGTAATAAATTGGATCAGTTGGTGCTACTGGAAAAATCTGGCATTGGTCGTTTATTCTTGACCCTGAAAAATGCATGTGTTATTATGCGAATTAAGGAACAATCATGGATCAAATGAATTCTTTTCAACCTGGTGATGGGTATAGTGATGAATCAGATGATTCATCGGAATATTCTGTTTGGGAAAAACCTCCTCGAGACCTTGGGCAGCTCTGGGAAGGTTTAATCCGCATTGGTTTAGCAGGAATATTCCTGCGTATAAGCACTGCAGCCATTACCTTTTTATTTATATTGGTTATCGTTTGGGGGATGGGAGATTTTTTCCTGGGGAGCTCCAATACCTTGATTGGAGGCAATGGGGTACCGGGTTTCCCGTTAATCTCTCAAAATACGCCTGGTGAGGTTGGTGATGTTGCCATGCCGCAATATGCGGCGAAAATTATGGCTGTATCGAGAAAAGCTTTATTGCACACGATCGTGCCCAACCGCCCGCGCGTTGAGGTGGGGCAGTATACAGTCATCCCGGGCGATAGTGTATACGGTATTTCACAACTTTTCA
>Ga0209254_10003548_pt1 | contig 14199 bp, 7 predicted proteins | sample FrelakmetDIP11DI_FD_187148 | JGI IMG/M metagenome (GOLD analysis project Ga0209254, IMG submission 187148) | Freshwater lake sediment microbial communities from the University of Notre Dame, USA, for methane emissions studies - DIP11 DI (SPAdes)... | ecosystem: Environmental > Aquatic >...
AGTCCGGCACATCGAACGGGATCTTGCGGCCCGATGCGTCGCGTTCGCCCCGATACTCGGTCCGGGTGCAGGTCAGGCCGGCAAGGCGCCCATCCTCCACGCGGAGGCCGGCCGGGCTCGCCATCTCGACGATCCGGACGCCCTCCTCGCGGGTCTCGTGGATCTCCTCCGGGTCGGCGGGCATCTGGTCGATGGTGCGCCGGTAGATCAGCGAGACCTGCTCCGCGCCGGCGCGCAATGCCGAGCGGGCACAGTCCATTGCCGTGTCGCCCGCGCCGATCACGCCGACCCGCGGCCCGACGGCCACCGGGCGCCCCTCGCGCACGCTGCGCAGGAACGTCACCCCGTCGATGACCCCGGCGGCATCCTCGCCGGGCAGGTTGAGCCGCTTGGCCAGCTGCGCGCCGACGGCGACGAAGACCGCCTCGAACCCGTCTGCCCGAAGTTGGTCCAGCGTGAAATCCGCCCCCGCCTTCCGGTCGTAGCGGATCTCGACGCCCATCAACTGCAGCAGCGCCACGTCCTGGTCGATCTGCGCCTGGGGCAGCCGGTACGCCGGGATTGCCCCGCCGACCATGCCGCCGGCATAGGGCTGGGCCTCGAAGATGGTGACGCCGAGGCCGGCCTGCGCGATCTCGCGCGCGGCCGCGAGGCCCGCCGGCCCCGCCCCGATGATGGCCACCCGGGCGCCCGTCGCTGGGGCCACCCGGGCGCCCGTCGCGGGCGCCGTCGCGGGCGCCATCGCGGTGACCTCCTGGTCCATGATGAACCGCTTGATCTGGCGGATGGCGACCGGCTGGTCCAGGTGGGTCCGGATGCAGGTCGTCTCGCACAGGTGATCGCAGACGCGCCCCAGGATCGACGGAAGCGGGTTGTCCTGCCGCGTGATCCGGATCGCCTCCGCGAGGTCGCCGCGCCGGACCGCGTCCATGTACAGCGGCACGGCCTGGTCCACCGGGCAGGTGTCCACGCAGGGCGGCTCGATGCAGTCGAAGGCACCCAGCGTGCGTGCGGTCTTGCTGCGGTCCATCCGGAACGACGCCTTGCGGTAGCGCCAGTCGTGGCGCACCGCGTCCGCGTACGTGCGCAGGTTGAACCGGGCGGCCGCGGTGACCGTCGCCGGGTTGCCGCCGGCCGCGCCGGTGAGGCCGCCAGCCGCCGCCGGGTCGCCGCCAACAGCCGCCGGGTGGCCGCGGACAGCGGCGGAGCGCACGATGAAGTCGGCCGTGTCCGTCGCGCCCACGGCGTCGTACGCCTCGTCGGCCTTCTCCATGTACTGCAGCAGCCGGAGGTAGCCGCCGCTCTTGAGCAGGTCGGACGCGACGGTGATCGTGCGCATCCCGGAGGCCAGGAGCGGAGCGACGTTGAAGCAGTCTGCCCCGCCGGCGAACGAGAGCGGGAGCCCGCCCTCGAACTCGTCGGTCAACCTGGCGGCCAGGTTGACCGTCACCGCGTGGAGCGCCCGGCCGGACAGGTACATCGTGGCGTCGCCCCCGAAGACCGTCCGCCAGTTCTCCACCTCGAGCGTGTTCGAGAGCTTGAGGCCGAACGAGAGACCCCGCTCGGCGGCCACCCGGCGCAGGCTGTGGAACATCGGGACGGCGTCCGCGTACTTGAGGTCGTGCCCGAACGCCGCGTCGGGGATCGGCACGTCCGCGTAGCCGAGGTCGTCGTTGATGATCTGCCGGACGTCGACGGGACCGAGCAGCGTCGGGTTGCACTTGACCGACGTGTGGAGACCCTTCTCGACGAGGAGGTACTCGGAGATCCTCTCGATCTCGTCGGGCGGGCACCCATGCATCGTGGACAGCGTGATCGAGTCCGACAGGCGAGCCGGGATCTGGACCTCACGGACCGCGGGCTCGTACTGCGCCACGATGTCGACGTAGGCCGGCAGGTAGGCCGACGCGTCCGCCATCGCGTCGAAGTACCACTGGACGTTGGGCTTCAGCATCCCCTCGAGGTTGTAGCCGACGCTCATGTTGAAGATCATCCCGGGCGTGTCGCCCGGCCAGCCGAAGCGCCGATGGAGGGCGTGGATCAGGACCCAGGCCCGCAGGTACTCGTCGAACGACTGGTGGACCTTGAGCTCCTGCGACCACTCGACGTTGTAGCCCTCGTCGGTCACGTCGATGCAGGGCTTGTTCACCTCCAGCTCGTCGAGCGTCTGGATGGTCTTGAGCTCGAGCATCCGGGCGCCCACGACCCACGACGCGACCAGGTTCTGGGCCATCTGGGTGTGCGGCCCGGCCGCCACGCCGAAGGGGGTGTCCAGCTCGACGCCGTACTCGCGCAGGCGGTAGCGGTGGCCCGGACGGGGCACGAAGAACGCAGAGCGCGGGATGTTGAACAGGCTGTCCTTGTGCTCGAGCTCGGTGAACACCCAGTGCGTGAGCTGCTCCATCGAGACGGGATGGAATCGGTCGGACATCAGTGCTCCCTCGTCGAGATGGGCTCAGAGGCGCGCGTGCAGGCGCGCGGCCTGCTCGCGGGCCTTCGCGCGGATCTCGTCGGCGTCGACGCGGGTCGGCCTGCCGTCGGTGAAGACGACCTCGCCGCCGATCGTGACCTGGCGCGGCATGATCCCCGGGGTGAAGGCGATCTGCCAGGGGTCCATCGGGTCGTACGACCAGGTCACCGCGTCCTCGCGGGCCTCCGGCACGAGATCCCAGCCGGCCTCGAGCCACGACCAGGCCGTGTCCGGCCCGCAGGTCACGTCCACCGAGCGCTGCATGACGTAGGCCAGACGGAACGCCTCCAGGACGTTGCCGCCGATCCCATCGGTGCCCAGGGCGACCGGGTTCGAGAAGCGGGCAGGGTTCGCGTACCCGACGGCGTTGTTCAGGTTGGACATCGGGTTGTGGAGGATGGTCCCGCGCAGGTCGTGATCCGTCGGCAGGTGGACGCAGTGGCTGAGCAGCCAGTCGTCGCGGGTCAGGCCGGCGAGGCGTCCCGGCGCGTCGATGTCGCCGATCCCCTCGCAGACGTGGATATGCACGCCCACGCCGAGGTCCTCGGCCAGGCCGGCCGCCGCCGCCAGCGACTCGTCGGAACAGGTGAAGGCGGCGTGGATCCCCACCAGGCCGCGGCCGCCGGACCGGATGAAGCGCTCGTTCTCGGCCAGGCCTCGCCGGGCGCCGTCGGGTCCGTGGCGGTCGGTGATCCCGTAGGCGAGCAGGGAGCGGACGCCGACCTCGGCGCAGGCCTCGGCGATCACGTCCAGGCTGCCTTCGATGGCGTTGGGCGATTCATGGTGGTCGATGATCGCCGTGGTGCCGTTCTCGAGGGCCTCGAGGGCGCCGAGCATCGCCGACCAGCGGATCATCTCGAGATCGAGCGCGGTGTCCAGGCGCCACCAGACCTGCTCGAGGATCTCGGCGAAGCTGGTCGCCACCTTCGGCGGCGCCGGCATCCCCCGCGCCAGCGCCGAGTAGAGGTGGTGGTGGGCGCAGACGAGACCCGGTGTGACCGCCGACATGGCTACTTCCCTCCGGCGCCGAGGCGCGCGACGCGCGGGGCAGCCGTCCGGGCCGCGATCGTGTCGCGCATCGGCAGGGTGGTCCGATAGCCGCCCTCGAAGGCGTGCAGCGCCCCGGCCACCGCCCCGGGCGTCGGGACGAGGACCGCCTCGCCGGCTCCCTTGGCGCCGTACGGGCCCTCCGGCTGCGGCTCCTCGACGAGGATGCACTCCACGGGTGGCATGCCCGCGGCTGGGATGATGCCCAGGTCCTTGAGCGCGGTGAGGGGCATGCCGCCCTTTAGGCCAAGGTCCTCCGTGAGCGCCATGCCAAGGCCCATGTGGACGCCGCCCTCGACCTGGCCCTCCATCCCGGAGATGTTCATCACCCTGCCCACGTCCTGGGCCGCGACGACCTTCTGGAGCGTGCCGTCCTCGTTGAGCACCACGACCTGGGTCGCCCAGCCGTAGCAGAGGTGCGTGATCGGCTCGGGGACGTCGTTCCTGGTGGTCCAGTCGACGAGGTACTCGCCGTAGAACTCGCGGCCCTCGAGCTGGCTGAGCGGCCGGTCGCCGGCGGCCTCCTTCACCTTCCGGCAGGCGTCGATGACCGCCTGGCCGCCGAGGGTCGTCGCCCGTGACGCGGTGGTCTCGCCCGTGTTGAGCTCGCGCTCCGTGTCGACGATGACGCGGACCATGCCGGGCTCGATGCCCAGCTCCTCGCACACGATCTGGCGCATGACCGTGTGGACGCCCTGGCCCATCTCCGTCCACGAGTGGTACAGCGTGACCGAACCGTCGGGCTCGGGCCGCAGGATGGCGCGGCCACGCTCGGGGAAGCCGTTGCCGACCCCGACGTTCTTGGCGGCGCAGGCGATGCCGGCGAACGGCGCCGCGTAGTAGGCCTCCTTGACGGCCAGCAGCGTCCTCTTCACCCCGACGCCCGGACCCAGCACCTGGCCGGTCCCGTAGCGGTCGCCGGTCTCGACGGCATTCCGCCAGCGCATCTCCCAGCCGTCGATCCCGGCCTGCTCGGCGAGCCGGTCGAGGCAGCCTTCCATCGCGAAGTTGACCTGCACGGCCCCGAAGCCGCGGAAGGCGCCGCAGGGCGGGTTGTTCGTGTAGACCGTCCGGGCCTCCACGTCGACGTTGGGGACCTTGTAGGCGGCGCAGGCGTGGCCGGCGGCGCGCTCCAGGACCTTGTCGCCGACGCTCGCGTAGGCGCCCGTGTCGCCGACGATCCGCGCCCGGACCCCGACGAGGTGGCCCTCGGCGTCGCAGCCGACGGTGTAGTCCATCAGCAGGGCGTGGCGCTTCGGGTGGAGCCGGAGGCTCTCGGCGCGCGAGAGGGCGAGGTGGACGGGTCGCCCGGTCAGGTGTGCCAGCAGCGCCGCGTGCCCCTGGACGCTGAGGTCCTCCTTGCCGCCGAAGCCGCCGCCGGTCTGCACCTGGGTGACGCGGACCTCCTGCTCGCCCAGGTCGAGGATGGACGCGATCTGGTGGCGATCCTCCCAGACGCCCTGGCCCTGGGAGTAGACGCGGAGCCTGACGCCGCTCCCCATCTCATCGCCGGTACCCGCGGCTGCCGGGACGACGAAGCAGGCCTCGGGCTCGAGGAACGCGTGGTCGACGGGCTGGGTGCGGAACGTCTCGTGGACGACGTGCGCCGCGCCCGCGAAGGCCGCGTCGGTGTCGCCGCGCTTGACCTCGCAGGTGGCGAGGAGGTTGCCCTTCTCGTGCACGCGCGGCGCCCCGGCGTCGAGGGCGGCCACCATGTCGAGGACCGGTTCGAGGACCTCGTACTCGACCTCGACGAGCGCCGCCGCCTCTCGGGCGGCGTGGCGCGTCTCGGCGGCGACCACCGCCAGCACGTCACCGACGTAGCGGGTCTCCTCGCCCTCGGCAACCAGGAGCGGCCAGTCCGGGAAGATCAGGCCCTGGTGGCGCACGCCCGGGATGTCGCGCCAGGTGGCGATACGCACGACGCCCGGGGCGGCATCGGCCTGCGACGTGTCGATCCGACGCACGAGCGCCCGGGGGTGGGCGGAGAGCGCGACCGCCCCGTGGAGCATCCCCGGCAGCGCCATGTCGCGCACGAACGGCGCCTCGCCCAGGACCAGCGCCCGGCCGTCGTAGCGCTGCGCCCGCGTCCCGACGCCGGTGCCGAGGTCCATGTCCGGCGGTGCCGCCTCGCCGCGCCGGACCGCCGCCACCCGCTCGATCGCGTCGAGCACCTTGACGTAGCCGGTGCAGCGGCAGAGGTTGCCCGCGAGCGCACGCGCGAGGCCATCCCGGGTGGGGGACGGGTCGCGGGCGAGCGTCGCCTCGGCCTTCATCACGATGCCCGGCGTGCAGTAGCCGCACTGCGCCCCGCCGGTCGCCACGAACGCGTCCGCCCAGAGCGTCCGGTGCTCCTCGGGGAGGCCCTCCAGGGTCACCACCTCCGCGCCATCGACGCGCCTGGCGTCCTGGGCGCAGGAGACGGCCGCCCGCCCATTGACCATCACCGTGCAGGCCCCGCAGGAGCCCTCCGGGGCACAGCCGTCCTTCATGGACCGCAGGCCGAAGCGCTCCCGGAGGACCTCCAGCAGGCGCTCACCCTCACGAACCTGGACGGTGACCGGCTGACCGTTCAGCGAAAACGCGATGTCCATCGGTCTCCTGCCATCTGGGGCACATCGAAGGCGAACCCCGGGGCGATCGTGCCACCCCGTTCCGGCTTCATGCCACCTCGGGTCGCTTAGGTGAGGTTACATATTTGCGGCGATCAGTGTATCTAATGTAATGAAACCGCTGCTCTATGGTAACCTTTTCGGGCAAGCGCTTTGCCGCGCAACATGGTCGACCGCGACCCGGGATGGGCCCGCCTCGGCCGCATGCCGCGAGCGCCAAGGGCGTCGCAGGGAGTGCAGGATGGGACGGCAGGGACTCGAGCGGGCAGTGGTCGACGCGGCGGTCTACGGACGCGCGGTGCAGCGGTTCCGGGATGCGAAGATCGTCATGCCGACGTTCGCCCAGCTGGCCGATCCACTGACGATCCCGGACGAGATCGAGGACCGGCTGGCCAGCGTCGACCCGGATGCTCCGGATCCCCTCAACCTGTTCCGCGTCCACTGGTTCAACGGCCCTGACCGGAGCAGCCGCGTCCCGGTGCCGCAGCACCTGGTCCTGCCGAGGTCGCTGACCGGCGTCGATGCACCCATCATCATCGCGCTCGGCGACCGCTTCCCGATGATCGCCGCCCACAAGGTGCTGGCGGCCTACGCGTGTCTCGCGCCGCGGATCGTGACCGGCCAGTTCGACCCCATCGAGCAGCGCGCCGTCTGGCCGTCGACCGGCAACTACTGCCGGGGCGGCGTGGCGATCAGCCGGATCATGGGCTGCCACGGCGTGGCGATCCTGCCCGAGGGGATGAGCCAGGAGCGCTTCGACTGGCTGGACACCTGGTGTGCGGCCCCGTCCGACATCATCCGGACGCCCGGCACGGAGAGCAACGTCAAGGAGATCTACGACAAGTGCGCGGAGCTCGAGGCCGACTCCGTGAACGTGATCCTCAACCAGTTCGCCGAGTTCGGGAACCACCTGGGGCACTACCTGGTGACCGGCAAGGCCCTGGAGGCGGTCGTCGAGTCGCACCGCGCCGAATGGCCCGACCTGGAGGTTGCCGCCTTCACCTCCGCGACCGGTTCGGCCGGCACGATCGGCGCCGGCGACTGGCTCAAGGACCGCTACGGGACCCGGATCGTCGCGGTCGAGGCGCTCGAGTGCCCGACGCTGCTCGAGAACGGCTTCGGCGAGCACAACATCCAGGGGATCGGCGACAAGCACGTTCCCCTGATCCACAACGTGACGAACACGGACCTCGTCGTGGCCGTGTCCGATGTCGCGACCGACCAGACGCTGGCCGTGTTCAACACGGATGCCGGCCGCGAGCACCTCGTCGGGCATCGCGGCGTGCCGGCGGAGCTGGTGGCGGAGCTGGGCTCCCTGGGCATCTCCAGCATCTGCAACATCCTGGCGGCGATCAAGACGGCCAAGGTCCTGGGTCTCGGGCCGGACGAGGCCGTCGTCACGATCGCTACCGACGGCGCGGCGATGTACATGTCCGAGCTCGACAAGATCACGGCCCGGGACTTCCCCGGCGGCTTCGACGGCGTGGCCGCAGCGGAGACCTTCGGCCGCCACGTCCTGGGAGCCGGCGAGGAGCACGTCCTGGAGCTCACCCGCAAGGACCGGGACCGGATCTTCAACCTGGGCTACTACACCTGGGTGGAGCAGCAGGGCATTCCGTTGGCTGAGTTCGAGGCCCGTCGAGATCAGGCCTGGTGGCGCGACCTGCGCACGCTCCTTCCCGCCTGGGACGCGATGATCGAGGAGTTCAACGCTACGACCGGCGTCGGCAGCGCGTCATGACGGCGCGGTTGGAGGCGCCCGGCCTCCGCGACCCGGGCGGACGGCCCGCGACCTGGTTTGCGTGCGCGGGCTGCGGTTTCCGTCCGGCCGCCCGTGCCCCGGTCCCGCTCATCTGCCCGGCCGCCCGGCCGGCTGACGGTATCGACCACGTCCTGGTGCGGCTCCTGGACCCGGCGGGTCGCTCGATGGCGCCGGCGACATCGGCAAACCCGTTCATCGCCTACCGGCGCCTGTTCCACGCCTGGCATGCCGCCCTGGCCGCGGGCTGGACGGACCAGCGATACGTCGCGCTGGTGAAGCGCCTGGACGCCGCCGTCGCCGGCGTGGACGGTCACGGCTTCCGGGTGACGCCCTTCGCGCGCAGTGCGGCGCTGTCGGAGCGCCTCGGCTTCTCCGCACGCGGCGGCGTGTGGGTCAAGGACGAGACCGGCAACGTGTCGGGTTCGCACAAGGCCCGTCATCTCTTCGGCTCGCTGGTCGAGCTCGAGGTCGGGGGCTCCGTGACGGGCGACGCACCGCTGGCGATCGCGAGCTGCGGCAACGCGGCGCTCGCCGCCGCGGTCGTGGCGCGGGCCGCAGGGCGCCGCCTCCTGGTGTTCATTCCGCCGGATGCCGACGAGGCGGTCGTCGCCCGCCTGCGCGCCCTGGGCGCAGAGCTGGAGGTCTGCGAACGGCAACCGGGCGTGGCCGGCGACCCGACCTACCTGCGCCTCCTGGACGCGATCGCGGCCGGTGCGACCCCGTTCACCTGCCAGGGCAACCTCAATGCCTTCGCGGTGGAGGGCGGCGAGACCCTGGGGCTCGAGATGGCCGCCGCGATCGGCCGGCCGGACGGGCCGGCGCGGATCGACCGCGTGGTGATCCAGGTGGGCGGCGGCGCGTTCGCGTCGTCGATCATGGCCGGGTTCGAGAACGCCCCCGCAGCCGGGATGGCCATCCCGCTGCCGCGCTTCGATACCGTGCAGACGCAGGGTGCCTTCCCGCTCGCACGGGCCCACGAGCGCGTGGCCGCGCGCGTGGCGGCGGGCGAGAGCGTGGACGTGGCGCTTGCCTATGCGGCCCACCACCGCGCCGAGTTCATGTGGCCGTGGGAAGAGGCTCCTCACAGCATCGCCCACGGCATCCTGGACGACGAGACCTACGATTGGCAGGCCGTCGTGCGGGGCATGCTCCTCACGGGCGGAACGCCCATCGTGGTCGACGAGCCGACGCTGGAGGAGGCCAACAGCCTCGCCCGCGCGGCAACCGGGATCTCCGTCGACCATACCGGCTCGTCCGGCCTTGCCGGGCTGCTGCACCTGGCGCGCACGGGCGCGCTCGATCCCGACGAAACGGTCGTCGTTGTCTTCAGCGGCGTCCAGCGAGAGTCCGACGGCCAGGCATCCCCGGACCCGGATGGTCGTCGTCATAGTCCCAAGGAGGACACCAGGTCATGAGGAGCTTCGCAGGCCGCGACATCCTGTCCCTGAAGGACTTCAGTCGCGACGAGTACTTCCGCGTCTTCCAGGTCGCCGACGACCTGCGTCCCTTCGCCCGCGACCGGCGCAACACGGATCTCCTGAAGCACAAGACGCTGCTCACGGCGTTCTACCAGCCCAGCACCCGGACTCGCCTCTCCCACGAGGCCGCCATGCATCGCCTGGGCGGGCATGTCCTGGGCTTCGCGGACTCGAAGATGACCCGCGCCGGCGACTTCTACCAGGAGTCGATCAAGGACACCTTCCACATGCTGGAGTACTACGCGGACGTGATCGCGATCCGCCACTTCCAGCAGGGCGCTCCGGCAGAGGCCGCGAAGTGGTCGTCCGTGCCGATCATCAACTGCGGCGATGGCTGGGGCGAGCACCCGACCCAGGTCCTGACGGACCTCTACACCACGCTGCTCGAGAAGGGGACCCTCGACGGGCTGACCTGGCTCCTGGTCGGCGACATGCGCATGAGGACCATGCATTCGATCCTCTACGCGCTCAGCCAGTTCGATGCCAAGGCGATCGTGGTCGGCCCGCCCGACATGTCGCTGCTGCCCGAGTTCAAGGCCGAGATCGACGAGCTGAACGTCGACTATGTCGAAGCGGGCGATGTCCGCGACGTGATCGGCGAGGCCGACGTCATCTACATGGAGCCGGTGGTCCAGGCCGACTACACGTCGTCGCGCGTGGAACGCGGCGACCAGGTGGGCCTCACGCCGCCGGAGTACTGCGTCACCCGCCAGCTCCTCAGGGAGAAGGCCAAGCGCAGCTCGATGATCCTGCACTCCCTGCCGCGCATGGACGAGCTCCTGGCCGACGTCGACGCCACCCGCCACCAGCGCTACTGGGCGGAGGCCTTCAACGGCGTCGCGCTCAAGATGTCGCTCCTGACGCTCATCCTCGGCGCGGCCGAGTAGCCCCTGGCAACCGGAAGGAGTCCGCATCATGCAGACCGGCCTTCGCGGCCGCGACCTCATCTCGCTCCAGGAATGGACGCGGGAGGAGGTCGACTCCATCCTCGAGGTGGCCGCCCGCCTCAAGATGGAGCGCGCCCTCGGGATCCCGCACCCCCTGCTCGATGACAAGGTGCTGGCCATGCTCTTCTTCTTCTCGAGCACGCGCACCCGCGCGTCGTTCGAGGCGGGGATGGCCCAGCTGGGCGGCCACGCCCAGTTCATCGAGAGCCGGACGACGCAGATCGCTCACGGGGACACCCCCAAGGAGATCGGCGAGATCCTGGGCCGCTACAACGACGGGATCGCCATCCGCCACGTCACCTGGGGCGAGGGCAACGCCTACCTGCGCGCCGTGGCCGAGGCGAGCCGCGTTCCCGTCCTGAACATGCAGTGCGATCTGTTCCATCCGCACCAGGTCCTCGCCGACCTGTTGACGATGAAGGAGAAGAAGGGCGACCTGCGCGGGAAGACGATCACGGTCAGCTGGGCGTACGCGGCCAGCTACCAGAAGCCGCTCTCCGTGCCGCTCGACCTGACCCTGGCCACCACCCGCTTCGGGATGAACGTCCGCCTCGTGCATCCACCCGAGTACCGGCTGCCCCAGGAGTACGTCGACCAGGCGGCCGAGAACGCCCGTGCATCGGGCGGCAGCCTCGAGCTGATGGACGACTTCGACGCCGGCTTCAAGGGTTCCGACGTGATCTACGCCAAGAGCTGGGGCCCGCTGCTCGTCGCGAAGAGCGACGAGGAGGGCGCCGAGATCGGCAGGAAGTACACGGACTGGATCACCGACGAGCGCCGCATGGCCCTCGCCGCCGACGACTCGATCTACATGCACCCGCTGCCGGCCGATCGGAACATCGAGGTCGCGGACGAGGTCATCGACGGCCCGCAATCGGTCGTGTACGACGAGGCCGAGAACCGGCTGCACGCCCAGAAGGCGGTGATGGCGCTCACGATGCGCTGAGCGTCCCGCTGCGTCTGACTCCTGGGCCGCGGCCCGTCCGGGTCGCGGCCGAACTCCCGAATCAATCGAATCTGCGACCGGCCGACTGGCCGGGGAGGCACGGGATGACAAGCCCCCTCATGGTTGTCGCGATCGGCGGCAATGCGCTGATCAAGGACAAGCAGCACCAGTCGGTGCCAGACCAGATGGCGGCGCTCGAGCAGACCAGCCAGCACCTGGCGGCCCTCGTCGCGGATGGCTGGCGGATGGCGATCGGGCACGGCAACGGGCCGCAGGTCGGCTTCATCCTGCGCCGCTCGGAGCTCGCCGCCCACGAGCTGCACGAGGTGCCGCTCGATGTCTGCGGCGCCGACTCGCAGGGCGCCATCGGGTATGAGCTGCAGCAGGCGCTGGGCCACCAGTTCGCCCGCCTCGGGCTGGACCAGGAGGCCGTCACGGTCGTGACCCAGGTGGAGGTTGACCGGAGCGACCCGGCGTTTGCCAACCCGACCAAGCCGATCGGCTCGTTCCTCGATGACGAGACCGCGGCGAAGCGGCAGGCCGACGGCTGGACGGTCGTCGAGGATGCCGGTCGCGGCAAGCGATGCGTGGTCGCCTCGCCCATGCCGAAGCGGATCGTCGAGCTCAACGCCGTCAAGACCCTGGTGGGCGCCGGCTTCATCGTCATCACCGTGGGTGGCGGCGGGATCCCGGTTGCCGCAGACGCGGACGGGAACCTCCACGGCACTCCGGCGGTCATCGACAAGGACTTCGCCAGCTCCCTGCTTGCCAGCGAGCTCGGGGCCGACCTCCTGGTGATCGCCACGGCCGTGGACCGGGTCGCCCTCGACTTTGGCAGGCCGGAGCAGCGGTTCATCGACCGGATGACGCTGTCCGAGGCCAAGGCGTATCTTGCCGATGGCAGGCACTTCGCCAAGGGCAGCATGGCGCCCAAGATCGAGGCATGCATCTGGTTCCTGGAGCGGGGCGGCCGCGAAGCCGTCATCACCGACCCGGAGAACCTCCGCAAGGCGGTCCGCGGCACGGCCGGGACCCACATCGTGAAGGACGAGTAGGAGCCATGACGACGCAGGCGCTGGTCCGGACACCAAACGCGACGCCTGCCCCATCGGCACTTGCGGTGGCGGCTCCACCCGCGGCGTCGCCGGCCCCACCCGCGGCGTCGCCGGCCCGCCGGATCCCCGATCCCGCTGCCGACCCGCGGTCCGTGGCCCGGGTGGATGCCGTTCCCAAGCTGCTTGGCGCCACCCGGTACACCGACGACTACGTGGTTCCCGGGGCATGGCACGGCAGCACCGTCCGGGCGACCGAGCCGCACGCCCGCCTCCTCGGCATCGAGCGCGACCCCGACTTCGACTGGAGCCGGGTGGTCGTGCTCACGGCCGCCGACGTGCCCGGCGAGAACGTCATCCACCTCATGAAGGACGACCAGCCGGTCCTCGCCGCGGACGAGATCCGCCACGTCGGCGAGGCGGTCGCCCTGGTCGCGGCCCCCACCCTCGCGCTGGCGCATGCCGCGCGCGACCACATCCGGCTTCGCACGGAGCCGCTCCCGGCCGTCACGGACATGCTCGCGTCCGACACCGTCTTCACCGAGTATCACATCGCCCGGGGCGACCTCGAGACCGGCTTCGCCGAGGCGGACCTGGTCATCGAGGGCACCTACCGGATGGGCCACCAGGAGCAGCTGTATATCGAGACGCAGAGCATGATCGCCGTGCCGCGGCCGGACGGCGGCGTCACCGTCCACGGCTCGCTGCAGTGCCCGTACTACGTGCACGCCGCGATGAAGCGGGCGCTCGGCCTCGACGCCGAGCACTGCGTGGTCGTCCAGGAGGACACGGGCGGCGCCTTCGGCGGCAAGGAGGAGTTCCCGTCGGGCCTCGCCATCCACGCCGCCATGCTCGCCCTGGCGGTCGGCCGCCCGGTCCGACTGATCTACGACCGCCACGAGGACATCTCTGTCTCCACCAAGCGCCATCCGGCCGTGGTCGCCCATCGCACCGGCGTCACGCGCGACGGACGGCTGGTCGCCCAGGACATCGACATCACGTTCGACGGCGGCGCCTACGCGACCCTCTCGTCGGTGGTGCTCTCGCGCGGGACGCTCCATTCGGCCGGCCCGTATGCCTGCCCGAACGTGCGGATCCGCTCCCGTGCGGTACAGACGCACACGCCGCCCACCGGCGCCTTCCGCGGCTTCGGGGCTCCCCAGACGGAGTTCGCCGCGGAGATGCAGGTCAACCGGATCGCCGGTGCGCTCGACGTCTCGCCGGCGGAGCTGCGGGCGCGCTGGGCCTACGAGCTCGGCGACCTGACGCCGACCCAGCAGGTGCTGCGCGACAGCGTATCGGCCCGGGAGACCCTGGCGGCGGCGATCGAGGTCAGTGACTTCGAGGCGCGCCGGACGGCCTTTGCGGCGGCGCGCCGCGTGGACCGCGCCGATGCCGCCGGCGGGCGTCCGCGGACGGCGCCCGGGATCGGGGTCGCGATGGGCTGGCACGGCGCCGGCTTCACCGGCGGCGGCGAGAAGTACCTGGCCAGCATCGCGGGGGTGGAGCTCACGGCGGACGGCAAGGTCCGCGTCCTCTCCGACCAGACGGAGATGGGCCAGGGGATGCGGACCGTGTTCGCCCAGATCGTCGCGGACCGGCTCGGGATCCCGTTCGAGGACGTGGACGTCGTGCGCCAGGACACCTCGGTCGTCCCCAACAGCGGCCCGACCGTCGCCTCGCGCAGCACGATGGTGGTCGGCGGCCTCGTGGCCAGGGCAGCTGAACGGCTCAAGGCAGCGGTCGAGGAACGTGCCCCCGGGCCGTTCTCGGCGGTCTGCGGCGACGTCGCCCGGACCCACGGCGCTCTCCGCTTCGACGAGCAGTTCACCGGCTACCCGGACATCACCTGGGACGACGCGACGTACGTCGGCGACGCCTACCC
>Ga0209254_10003549_pt1 | contig 14197 bp, 14 predicted proteins | sample FrelakmetDIP11DI_FD_187148 | JGI IMG/M metagenome (GOLD analysis project Ga0209254, IMG submission 187148) | Freshwater lake sediment microbial communities from the University of Notre Dame, USA, for methane emissions studies - DIP11 DI (SPAdes)... | ecosystem: Environmental > Aquatic >...
CGGCACTGGGTGCGGCCATCCGGGCTATAGACCGCCTCGGCCGCCCGCTGGACGGGGTAGGAAACCCCGTTGAACTTGGTCGTGTGCCGCCGGTGCCAGAGCGCGTGCACCGGCCGCGGCTCACCGGCCGCCGTGAAGGCCGTGCAGGCTTTCGGCACCACGGTGTACGCGCAGCGCGTGCCGGTGAAGCCCGCCTGCTTGGAGAAGCTGCGGAACTCGATGGCCACCTCCCGCGCGCCCTCGATCTCAAAGATCGAATGCGGCAGGCGGTCGTCGCGGATGAACGTCTCGTAGGCCGCATCGAAAAGAATGATGGCCTTGTGCTCCCGGGCATAGTCCACCCACTGCTTGAGCTGGGGCTTGGTGATGGTCCCGCCGGTGGGGTTGTTGGGAAAACAGAGATAGATCAGGTCCGCCTTCTGCCGGGGAAGCGTCGGGATAAACCCGGTGTCGCGGGTGCAGTCCATGTAGACGACCCCGGCGTAGCGGCCGTCGGCGAAGCTGCCGGTGCGGCCGGCCATGACGTTGGTGTCGAGGTAAACCGGGTAGACCGGATCGGGGATCGCCACCGTGATGTCGGTGGCGAAGATTTCCTGGAGGTTGCCGTTGTCGCACTTGGCGCCGTCGCTCACGAAGATCTCGTCGGCGACGATGTCCGCGCCGCGGGCCTGGAAATCGTCCTTCGCAATCTTCTCCCGCAAAAAGTCATAACCCTGCTCGGGCCCGTAGCCGCGGAAAGTGTCCGCCGCGGCCATTTCGTCGACGGCCCCGTGGAAGGCCTGGATGCAGGCGGCCGGCAGCGGCCGGGTGACGTCGCCGATGCCGAGCTTGATGACGTCCTTGCCGGGGTTGGCCTTCTGGAAGGCCGTCACCCGCTTGGCGATGTCCGAGAAGAGGTAAGAGGCTTGAAGCTTCAGGTAATGTTCGTTGATCCGGATCATGGGCCACCTCGAAATGATTTCTATGGCTGCCTTATGCAGCCCGCTGCCGCGCCGTCGCGCAGGAGTAGCATCATTTAGTTGGAAATCAAGAATTTGTCAAAAAACATAGTTCTTGACTTCGGTTAGCATCCTTATTAGGAAAAATGCCTTATTTCAAGCTATTCGGAATTGTGCCCATGCAACCCCCTGTTTATGAGCATGCTTTAAAATCCGCTGACGAAGGGAGGACTTCGATGAAAAGAGAAGGGTATGTTTCGTTCGGTCTGTTCCTGATTGCCGGAATATGTGCCCTGGCGGTGCTTCTGCCCGCCCCGGTCGAGGCGCGCAACATCAAGGTCGGCATTGTCGACACGTACAGCGGTCCGCCGGCCGTTTTCGGAAACGATGCCTTGAACGGCTTCAAAATGGCCGTCAACGAGATCAACAAGCAGGGGGTCCTGGGCGGGAAGATCGAGTTCGTCACCCGCGACGACAAGTTCAAGGTGGACATCGGCCTCAACATGGCCAAGGAACTAGTGCTGAAGGAAAATGTGGACCTGATTGTCGGAACGGTCAACAGCGGACTGGCATTGGCTGTCTCCGATGCGGTCGCCAAGAAGGAGAAAATCCCCTTCATCACCTGGATGGGGAAGAGCGAGAACATCACCGGAAAAGCAGGGCATCGCTATGTGTTCTCCACCACCGAGAACACCGCCATGGCGGGCAAGGCCGCGGCTAACGTACTTTCCAAGAAACCCTATAAAAAAATATGGGTTGCGGGCGACGATTACGAGTACGGGCACGCCTTGGATGAAAGCTTCTCCCGCTACATGAAACAGTTGAAACCGGATGTGGAATTTATCGGCAAGACGTGGTGGAAGGTCGGCGAGCCGGACCTGGTACCGTATTTCACCAGCATCCAGTCCGCCAATCCCGACCTCATCCATTTCTGCACCGGCGGCGCCAGCATGGCCAACGTGCTGAAGACGATCAAAACCACGGGCATCAGCCAGAAAATCCCGGTGTACATCCACACGGCGATCGACTACGCCGTCCTGAAACCGCTGGGAACCGAGGCCCCGGAAGGGGTGATGGGCACCATGGACTATCTGTTCTACTATCCGGAGCTGAGCACCAACCAGAAATTCGTTAAGGAATACCAGGCGCTTTACAAAGCGCCTCCGGGTTTCCCGGCCTTTCATGCCTACACCACGGCTTACCTCATTGCCGAAGCCTTCCGCATAGCCGGCAAGATTGACCGAGAAAAGTTCATCGACGCTATCGAAGGGCTCAAAGTGGATACGCCCGTGGGCAAGGTGGAAATGCGAGCTTGCGACCACCAGGCCGTCTATCCCATGCTTTTCGGCACAACCAAGATCTCCAAGGAATTCGGGGCGGCGATCGCGACCGACATCATAACCCTGAGAGGCGCCGAAGTCATGCCCGCCTGCGAGGAGATCCAGGCCGCGCGCAAGTAATTCTATCATGAACCACCTCTGCCCGCCCCGCCGGTTCAGGCGAAGGGCGGGCAGATCGTTTAAAAGGCTGCTGCACCCATGGAAACAAGCCACACCCTGGCAGCGCTCACCAGTCAGCTGCTGGTCGGGTTGAGCCGGGCCATGATCCTCTTCATTGTCTCATCCGGGCTGAGTTTCATTCTTGGCGTCTTGCGGGTGCCCAACGTCGCCCACGGCTCCCTTTACATGATCGGCGCCTTTGCCGCCCACACCATCGCCACAGCCTTCGACGGAAGCGTGGCGGCGTTCTGGCTCGCCATGTTCTGCGCCCCGCTGATCGTGGCTGGGATCAGCCTGATTGCCGAACGGCTTCTGTTCTGCCACCTATACGAGCGCGAGCACCTCATGCTGCTACTGTTCACCTTCGCCCTCATGCTCATCCTGGGCGACTTGACCAAAATGACCTGGGGGGCGGACTACCGCTCGATCGTGGCGCCGCCTTTCCTCCAGGGGTCCATCCCCGTGCTCGGCACGGCCTTCCCGCGGTACAATCTTTTTCTGCTTCTGGTCGGGCCGCTGGTGGCCGTGGGCCTATGGCTGATTTCGGCCAAGACCAAGTTCGGCAAGATCGCCCGGGCGGCGGCGGTGGACCGGGAGATGGTGGGAGCCATCGGCATCAACGTGAGCTGGGTGTTCGCGTTCGCTTTCGTGCTGGGTTGTCTTCTGGCCGGCCTGGGCGGCGCCCTGGTGTCCCCGACCATCAGCATCACGCTCGGCATGGATCACTCCATCATCATCGAGGCCTTTCTCATCGTCACCATCGGTGGGCTGGGCAACATCTGGGGCGCCATGGTGGGCTCGCTCATCTTCGGCATCACTCAATCCGTCGGGGTCATGGTCCTGCCGCAGTTTGCAATCGTTTTTCCCTACCTGGCGGTGGTCGTCATACTGACCCTGAAGCCCACGGGCCTCCTGAAATCGGTCTGGTAAAGGGGGCACGGCATGATCAAGGACATCCTTCGTACCCCATCGTTTCTTTGGACTGCTGCGGTTTTACTGGCGCTGCTGCTTGTGCCGTTCTTTGCCGGCCGCTTCTACGTGTACATCCTCGCCGTCGTCTTCGTAACGGGGCTGTTGGCCATGAGCCTGAACCTGCTGGTCGGCCACGGCGGCGCCTACCAGTTCCATCACTGCGTATTCTATGGCGTCGGCGCCTACACCGCCGGCCTGATCCTCGCCAAAACCTCTCTGCCGGCATGGCTCGGGCTCTGCGCCGGGCCTTTGGCGGCCGCCTTAACCGGCCTGGTGATCGGCGCCTTTTGCGTGCGCCTGAACAAGCTTTACTTCGGGATGCTCCAGATATCCCTGGGGTCGCTCATTTGGATCGTCGCTCTGCGCTGGTACGACCTAACCAACGGTGATGACGGCATCCACGGCATCCCCATGCCGGAGCTGCTCTCCGGATCCGTCAATGCCTACTATTTTCTGCTTATAATTGTGAGCGCCTGTCTCGCGCTCATGTACCTGATCCTGAAATCCCCGTTCGGGGCGACGCTGCGCGCCGTGCGCGACAACCCTCAGCGCTGCGAGGCGGTCGGGATCGACGTGCGGCGCCACCAGTTGCTGGCGATCGTGATCGGAACCTTCTTCGCCGGCGTCGCCGGAGTCCTGTTTGTCGTCCTCGAAGGGTCGGTTTTTCCGGACATGCTTTTCTGGGTGCTGTCGCTTGAAATTTTCATCATGTGCCTGTTGGGCGGCTGGTTTACCTTCTTCGGCCCGATGCTGGGAGCGGCGATCATGGTGGCGCTGCGCACTTTTGTCGGCAGCTACACGGATTACTGGACCCTGATCCTCGGCGTCGTTTTGATCCTTCTCATCTTCTTCCTGCCGGAGGGGATCATGGGGGTCAATTTCCGGTCATGGCAGCGCCGTCGCGAGCGACGGCGCTCGGCGGACGACGTCCGGTAGGCGGGGGACACGATGCTGCAGGTCGAACATCTCCAGAAATCGTTCTCCGACTTCAAGGCGGTCGACGGCGCAGACCTCCGGGTGGGCCAGGGCGACCTCGTGGCCGTCATCGGCCCGAACGGAGCCGGGAAAACCACCTTGTTCAATCTGATCACCGGCCACCTGCAGCCGGATAAGGGCCGGATTCTTTTCAAGGGGGAAGACATTTCCCATTTGCCGGCCCATCAGGTCTGCCGGAAAGGCATTGCCCGATCGTTTCAGATCGCCAACATCTTCCCGCGGCTCACCGTCTTCCGCAACGTCCAAGTGTCGGTCCTGTCCCAGAAAAACCTCAGCCGGACCATGTTCCGGCCGGCGCGCCGCATGGTGGTGGAGGAGACGCGGCAAATCCTGGATCGGGTGGGGCTGAACGACCAGCAGCTCGCCTTGGCCGGATCCCTCTCCCACGGCGACAAGCGCATCCTTGAAATCGCGATTGCCCTGGGCAACGAGCCCGAGCTGTTGATCCTCGATGAGCCCACGGCCGGCATGTCTCCGGATGAAACCGCCGCCACCATGGCCCTGGTGCAACGGCTGGCCCGGGAGCAGGGCCTCACCATCCTCTTCTGCGAACACGACATGGACGTGGTGTTCAACGTCGCCACCAGCATCATGGTGATGCAGCAGGGAAGGACCATCCTCCAAGCGACACCGGAGGAAGTGCGGCAGAACATCACCGTGCAGGAAGCCTACCTGGGAGGTGCCTGAAGATGCTGGAAGTCAAAGGCATCCATACTTTTTACGGATTGAGTCACATCCTGTTCAATGTTTCCTTGAAGATCAGAAAGGGCCAGGTGGTCTGCCTGTTGGGCCGCAACGGCGCCGGCAAAACAACGACCCTCAGGAGCATTATGGGGCTGGTGCCCCCAGCGCGGGGGCGGGTCCGGCTGAACGGCGAAGACGTCACCGGCGCCGCGCCGTATCTGCTCGCCCGCAAGGGCATCGGCTATGTCCCCGACGACCGGAGGATCTTCGCGGACCTCACCGTGGGCGAGAACCTCGAGATCGCCGCCCGGCCGGTGCCGGGGCCCGAGGCCTGGACCAAGGACAGGGTCTATGACCTCTTCCCGCCCCTCAAGCCCATGGACTCCCGCAGGGGCGGGCTGCTCAGCGGCGGCGAGCAGAAGCTGCTCGCCATCGCCCGCGCGCTGATGACGAACCCGCAATTGCTGCTGCTGGATGAACCCACCGAGGGCCTGGCCCCGATCATGGTGAAGATCTTCGAAGAGCGTATCCGCCGGTTGAAGGACCTCGGCCTGACGGTGCTGCTTGCCGAGCAGAACCTGAAGTTCACCCTCGGGCTGAGCGACTACGGCTACATCATCGACAACGGCCGCATCCGTTGCGAGGGCTCGGTTGCCGAACTGGTGAACAACGAGGAAGTGCGCAAAATCTGCGGGATATAAAAACCGGCCTTGGCAGGCCGGTTTTTATGTTTAAAAGCAGAAACCAAGGGTTTGCTATCGCTGCATTGCCTGAAACTGTCTGCTTTGAAGGGTGAGGATGTCACAATGACCTATTACGCCATTCAAGGGCTTCCCGCTAAAAAACCCGCCGACGGAATCGAGATGCGGGTCATCCACGGCGAGCGAATGACCTTTGCCTATTTCACCTTCACGCCGGGCACCCCTCTGCCGGAGCACCTTCACCCGCACGAACAGATCGGCACGGTGGTCAAGGGTGAGATGGAGCTGACCATCGCCGGCGAAACCCGAGCGGTGTCGGCCGGCGGAGCCTACCATATTCCCTCCAACACGGTTCACTCCGCCCGCTGCCTCAACGGCCCCGCCGAGGTGATCGAAGTGTTTGCTCCGGTGCGGGAAGACTATAAATAGCGGGGCTTCCGCCGCCATGCGACGCCCCAGGGACACCTTTCTCGACTACCCCGGTCGGATCTATTGTTTCGCCGACAGCGTCGCACTGGCCCGAAAGCTGCTCGAGGCAGGGGCGCGGGTGATCCAACTGCGCCACAAAACCGCCGGTGATGCCGATTTCAGGGAGCTTGCGGTCGAGATGCTGGCCTGCGTGCGGTCTTTCGAGGGCGCGCTGCTCATCGTGAACGACCGGGTGGACATCGCCCTGGAAGTCGAGGCGGACGGCATTCACGTGGGGCAGGAAGACCTGGATTTTCGAGAGGTGATTCGCCGGGTGCCTTTGGAGATGATCGTCGGCGTCTCCGCGCGCTACCCCGATCTGGCGCAGTCCGCGGCCGCGGCCGGAGCAACCTATGTGGGTGCGGGCGCGGTCTTCGCCACGCCCACCAAGCCGGAGGCCGTCGTCATCGGCCTGGATGGACTGCGGGCGGTGGTGGCGGCCGTGGAAGTACCGGTCGTGGCGATCGGCGGCATCACCCATGCCGGGGTCAGGCCGGTGCTGGCCACCGGCGCACGCTACTGCGCCGTCATATCCGGGATCAACGACACCCCTGACCCGGCCGCGGCGCTGCGCCGGCTCCTGGCCGAGTCAGCCTCTTTCCCAATAGACCAGAACCGCTAGCGCGCATAGCGCCGCAGCCATGACCGCCCCGTCCAGGCACCGCAATCGCGTCGGCCGCCGCGGCGTGCGGTTCTTGCCGGAGAACCCGCGCGCTTCCATGGCAAGCGCCAGCTCGTCCGCCAGAAGCGCGGCCTGGACCAGCAGCGGCAGGAGCAGCGCCATCCAGTTGCCGATGTTCTTGAGCCGGGGCCGCAGATCGATGCCGCGGGCCTGCTGGGCGTCGCGGATAGAGCGGATTTTCTGTTCGATCAAGGGCACGTAGCGCAGGCCGGCCGTCAGCATGAACGCCGGCCCCGGCGGGACTTTGACCGCCTCCAGAGCGGAGCCCATCTCTTCCGGGTGCAGCATCCCAAAACCGACCGCCGCGACCCCCAAAAGGCCGACCACCCGCAGCGCCAAGGCCAGCGCGGCCTGAAGGTCGAAAAACACAAGCCCGAGAACGAACACCAGCGCCGCCATCGGCCCGATCAGGCGCAGCGACCGGACCTGCCGCTCCCGATCGCTCAGCAGCACCAGGACCGCCACTGCCGCGGCTTGCGCCAGCAAGACCGAATTTGAGCGTGCAGCGAGGACGGCGCCGACCCCCGTAAACAGCAGCATGAGCCGAGTCAGCGGACTGAGCCGGCTGCGAACCGCTCGTTCGAGAATCGTGCTTTCGGCGGCCGGCAATCCGGTCGGCTCGTCGTTATCGGAGCGCATCAGCGCACGGATTTCCGCCGTCGCCCCATCGCCTCGCACACGGCCCTGGTCCAGCAAAATCCAGCGTCCGGCGCAGGCCGCGGCGAAATCCAGGTCGTGGGTCACTACCAGCACGGCAAGGCCTTGGCCCGCAAGCTCGTCGATCCATGCGGCCAGCGCTTCCTTGCCGCCGGCATCCTGGCTGGCCGTGGGCTCATCCAGAACGAGAATTTCCGGGCCTGTCGCCAGGACGGCGGCAATGGCCGCCTGTTTTTTCTCGCCTTCGCTCAGCCGGTAGGGGGACCGATCGAGCAGGCCCGCTATTTTGAAGCGCCCGCAATGTTCATCCAGGCGGCTGCCCTTCTCCTCCCCCCTCCGGCGCAGACCGACCCGGATTTCGTCGCGGACGGTCGTCTTGAAGAACTGGTCATTCGGATTCTGGAAACAGACGCCGATGCTGCGGCCCAGCTCACAGACCGGCTGGCAGAGGATATTGCGCCCGCGGAGACGCACGCCGCCTTTCAACGGCTTCAAAATACCGATCAGGTGTCTGACCAGGGTCGACTTGCCGGCCCCGTTCCGGCCCACCAGCGCGGCGACCTCCCCGGACCGCAGCTGGAAAGAGACATCTTCCAGAACAGTCCGGCCGCCGACGGAATAGCCGAGATGGTCAACCTCCAAGACCGGCGGACCGGTTTTGCCGGCCCCAGGCGAGGAGGGCTCGGAGTAGAAAGGTATGAGACCATGATCTGCGAGGATGCGTCGGGCATCCCCCGCCGACCCGCAATAGGTGCAGCGTCCCTGGCCGAAAAGCGCAAGGCGCGTGGCGTCCTTCAGAAAATCCTCGGCGCGGTGCTCGATAACGATGACCGTTTTGCCGCGCCGGTGCAGGTCGGCCAGCAGCGATTTCACGCGGCCGGTGAAGGCCCAGTCCAGATGGGCGAAAGGTTCGTCCAGCACCAGGTGCGGCGGGTCCATGACAAGCACGGACGCGATGGCGGCCAGGCGCTGTTCACCGCCTGAAAGGGCCCCGGGCGCGTGTTCGAGCAGGCGCTCTATCCCGAGCGCGGCGGCCGTCGCCGCGATGCGCGCATCGATCTGCCCCTCAGCCAGCCCGAGGCTCTCCAGTCCGAAAGCCAGCTCGTCTCGCACGGTGCTGCTGAAGAGCTGGGCATCCGGGTTCTGAAGCACGAGCCCCATCCGGCCAAAAAGATCGGCCGGCGCATGCTCCCGGGTGTTGAGGCCGTCCACCGCGACGTCGCCCTCGAGCGTGCCGCCGAAAAAATGCGGGATCAGGCCGTTCAACAGGTAGGCGAAGGACGATTTGCCCGAGCCGTTGGCGCCGAAGACCACCGTATATGAACCCGTGGCGAGGCCGAGCTCCAGGCCACGCAGCACCCAGTCGCCGCCGGGATAGCGGTACCGGACCCGTTCTACTCGGACGGCGGCTGCCACAGGTTCACCTTCCGCAGAAACTTGAGCGCCAGCAGCCCCACGATCGCTCCGCCGACCGAACTCAAGCTGAAGGCGGCGACCAGCGCTCCGGCCGCCATGGATTTCTCGAGCAGAACCGGTCCCACCAGCCAGGCGCTGGCGAGCGCCCCGAGCACACCGCTGCCGAGCACCTCGCCCAGGCCGGCCGCCCAGGTATTCTTGAAAAAACGATAGGCTAGGCCCGCCAGCAGGGCGCCGATCATCCCGCCCGGAAACGCCAGCAGGGTCCCCAGCCCGGCAAGGTTGCGGATCAGGGCGGCGAGAAATGCGATCATGACGGCGTGGCCCGGCCCAAGAACGACCGCCGCGACGACGTTGATCATGTGCTGGGCCGGATAGCACTTGGATATCCCCACCGGTATGAAAAACGGCGACAGCGCCACAGCCACGGCCACCAGTATGGCAGCGCGGGCAATATCCCTGGTTTTCATCACAGCCCCCCCTTTTCGGTGAATTCTATCGACGTTGCAGCCATTTTTGGTGGGAGCGGCTTTCCAGCCGCGATCATCAAGGCCGAATGCCTTTCCCATCCTTCGTTGACGGTTGGAGGGCGCCGCGCAACCCGGTCCGCCAATAAAAAAGCCGATCCCACGAGGAACCGGCTCCGAGAACTCTCCTTGTTGAAGACTCCCTACGCTGGAATTACCCAGGTCAGGTTCAACGGGTATGATCTCAGGCGGAAACCGCCACCCCGGTAAAATCTGTTGAAAAATTATAGAGAAAGAGGCCGGCTGTCAAGCAAGCGGTGCAATAGGTCTGGTTTGGTGATGAATCTGCACCATAGAGGTGTTGTCATTTTATTTCAATTGACAATGGCATTTTGCCACTATAACATGCAGCATCATGCCAGAATATTATGCCCGAGATATTTCCGCCGAGGTCATTCGCACACTGAAAAGCATGCCGGTCGTGGTGGTCACCGGCATGCGACAAACGGGGAAAACGACATTCCTCAGGTCGGAGCCCGGTCTATCCGGTCGGGCCTACGTCAGCTTCGATGACTTTGCCCAGCTCGAGGCTGCCAAATCCGACCCGGATGGGTTTGTAAGTCGAAATAACCCCATGACCATAGACGAGGCACAGAAATGCCCGGAAATTTTCGGCGCCATCAAGCGCGCGGTCGATAAGCGAAGGGTTCCCGGACAATTTCTCTTGTCGGGCTCCGCCAATTTCTCGATTCTGAAAAATATTGTCGAAAGCCTTGCCGGGCGGGCGGTATATTTGACACTTTACCCGTTCAATCGCAGGGAAGTCTCTCGAAATACAGGGGCGGAACCGTTCATTAAGAAAATCTTCGAGCAACCAAATCTGCGGCCGGCACAGCTCGCAAAAAGCGTGAGCACCAGCGACATCATGCTGGGCGGGATGCCCACGGTCTGCTTGGGACAGGTGGAGGACCCTGCGGTCTGGTTCAAAGGCTTCGAGCAGACCTACCTTGAGCGCGATGTGCGCGAGATGAGCCAGGTCGGAAACCTGATGGCGCTGCGAGCGCTGCTCCGGCTGGCCGCGCTGAGAACGGGCCAGCTGCTCTCTCCGAGCGAGCTGGGGCGGGACTCCAAACTGAGCGCAGCCACCGCATCGCGCTATCTCTCTCTTTTTAATGCGTCGTTTTTAATCTCCCGGGTGACGCCCTACCTTGGCAACCGGGCCAGCCGGCTCATCAAATCGCCCAAGCTCTATTTGAGCGACTCCGGCCTTGCAGGATACCTGGCAGGCGTGGGTCATGGGCCGGAAGTTCGGCAAGACCCGCTTTTCGGCGCCCTGTTCGAAACCTATGCGTCGCAAAACTTATCCTCCATCCTGGCGGCGAGATGGCAAAGCGCCGGGTTGTATTTCTGGGCGATTCAGGGCCGCAACGAAGTGGATTTCGTGATCGGGTCCGGACGCGCCTGCTTGGCGCTTGAATTCAAATCCGCCGCCAGATGGCACGACAGGGATTTTGCCGGGCTCAAGGCATTCCTTTCGGCAACCCCGCACTGCAAGGCAGCCATTCTCTGCCACAACGGCGAAGCCGCTGTAAAGCTGGGGGAAAGGCTGTGGGCGCTGCCGGTCGGTTTGGTACTTTCGTAATAACCGGAAAGTATCCATGAAAAATCGCCAAGCCAACAACGAAAATACCCGGGCCGGAGCCCAGTTGGAGCACATCGAGGCCATCGAAAAACGCCTCTGGAACGCCGCCGACACCCTGCGTTCCAACTCCAACTACGCCAGCAACGAATACTTCATGCCGGTGATGGGCCTGATCTTTCTCCGGCACGCCCACAGCCGCTACCTTTCAGTCAAAGACGACATCGAAGCCAACCTGCCCAAGCGTGGAGCAAATACGCGTGCCCTGGCCAAAGGGGATTTCTCCCGGAAAAGTGCGATCTTTCTGCGGCCGGCGGCCCAGTTCGACTCCCTGGTCGGCCTGACGGACAGCGACGACCGCGCCAAAGCGATCATCGATGCGATGGACTCCATCGAGGCCGACTACGAAACCTTGCGGGGCGTGCTGCCCAAGGCCGAATATCAGGAGCTCGACAACTCCGTGCTCGGGCAACCGAGTGAACGAGGGAAAGAACAACGGTTTGATCGTCGATTACTGCGGCATCCTCAAGAACCTGCGCAAGGCCTTGGCTACCTTCGCCGGGACTGAAGCCACTGGCCCCGGCGGGAACGAACCGGACCCGGCCCGGCCCGAAGAGGAGTTATTGGCTGACCTTCAGGAGGCCATCGCTTTTGTGCGCGGCTTTCTCGCAGAGCGCAGCGCTTTGCTGGATCACATCATCGAAAAAATAGGCTTCGAGCGCAACGCTGCCATCCTGGCGGCCAAGGAGGCCGCCAACGAAAGCGACGAAACCCGCAAGCGCTTCGAGGTGACGTGCCGGGAGGTGTTCAAGAAGTTCAAGGCCTGCATCAACATCAAGGGCGTCAATGCGCACCGCGGGGAGTACGATGCTGTCAACATAGTCTATAAAAGCCTTCAGGACGACCGCGACAACGCCGATATCAGCGATATCATCAGAAAGCTGCACGAGGCGATCGAGCCGGCGATCGAGGTCCGGCCCGACACCGTCAGGGACTCTCAACAACCTTTCGATATCAGCCGGATCGACTTCGAGCGCCTGCGCCGGGAGTTCGAGCGCAGCAAGGCCAAGCGGACGACGGTCCAGAACCTAAAGGAGGCGATCGAAAAGCGCCTGCATACCCTTCTGGAAAGAAATCCCCTGCGGACCGACTTTCAGCGGCACTACGAGGAAATCGTGGGTGCATACAACCGCGAGAAAGACCGGCTGACCATCGAAAAAACCTTCGAGGACTTGCTCAAGTTCATGCAGGGGTTGGGGGAGGAGGAATCACGGCATATCCGCGAAGGCTTGGACGAGGAATCTTTGGCCATTTTCGACCTGCTGAAAAAACCCGATCTCGGCGCTGCCGAGATCAAGCGCGTTAAAGAAGTCGCGGTGGAGCTGCTCGGCACTCTCAAGGCGGAGAAGCTGAAAATCGACCACTGGCGCGAGAAGGAAACCACCCGTGACGGCGTGCGCATCGCCATCCATGATTTTCTGTACAGCGAGGGGACCGGTTTGCCCATATCGAGCTACTCGGAGACAGAGGTAGGGGTTAAGTCCGAAAACGTGTTTCGCCATGTCTATTGGGCCTACCCCACGGTGCCGTCGCCGTATTACGGGACTCATGCGTGAAGCAAAGGAAAGCTAATGCCCGGTTCAATTGAGAAAATATGGGCGGATTTCTACGATTGGCCGCAACGGTGGGCCGGGATTCCCAAGGATGTCGCCTACGGCAAAGGAATCCTCGATATCTACAAGCCGTTTGTGGAAGAGTTGCTTTTACGGCACAACCCGAAAACGGTAAAGAGACACCTGGACAATCTCTGGCTGCTGGGTGGAGAGCTTATTCGCGACATCAATATGGACCCCGAAGACCGGGCAAAAACGTCGATGGAACTGCTTTTGGACAACATCGACGAGACCGGCGGACCGAGCTGCAGGCACCTGGACACGGATGAGGACCTTCGGTCCTACGACGCGACCTGCAGGAAGCTGTTCAGATTTTTGCGTGAACGAGATCCTGACGGAAACGCTTGAAGAATACCACAAATAAACCACCTCGCCGCAAGCGACGGGGTGGTTTATTTTGCGGCTCATGATTTGACGTGCGGTCACTCTGCAAGAACGATTAGATGGACTTCCCGCGGGCCGTGGGCGCCGTGGACCATGGTGGCTTCGATGTCGGCGGTTTTGCTGGGGCCGGAGATGAAGGACATGTAGTTGGAAAGCCCCTCCGGCCGATAGCGCTCGTCCCAGCGCAGCAGGGCGAAGAGCTCCTTCATGTCGGCGAGGATCTGATCGAGCGTGATCACGGCGATGTGAATGGAGGGCACGAGCGCCACGGAGCGCGGCTGGCCGGGGCGGTTGCGCATGACGAGCGTGGCCGTGTCGGCCATGCAGAAGTCGGCGGCGGTCACGCCGATGAATGAGGCGATGATGCCGGCGCGCTGGCGTTCACGCTCAGCCTGGTCGCACTCGCGGCCGGCCTTGGGGTCGATCGGGTCGGTGATTCGCAGGGGGACCTGGAGCCGCCCCAAGGGCGCCTCGAGGCCGAGACGGCCGATCAGCGGGTGCCGCCAGGCGGCCACGCTTTTCGATTCTCCCCATTCCGGCTTTTTTTCATCCACCACGGCGACAACGGCGGTGAGCGCGGCATCCATGTCGGGGACCGGGGTCACCCTGAGGTTGATGGGCTTTCCGGCTTCGATGAGCCGCTCCATGAGGGCCTGGCGGTCCGCTGCCGTGCGCTTATGGATCCGGTCCAGCAACTGCAAATCTTCGGCCGACGGGCCTTCGGCGAACAGCTGCCCTGCATCGCGGGGAACATCCGCAGCGTGGCCCAGCGCCGTGCGGATGCGACGGAAGAATTTGACCTGGTCCGGGGTTTCCATACTCATCACTCGTTACTCATTGCTCGTTGCTCGTTGCTTTCTCTTCCGCCACCGCTCCATGAACGTCTCTTCCGCCAGCGGATGCAAATCGCGGCTCTGGGTCCAGCCCTGCATGGGAGGCGGAAGCCGCCGAATCATGGCGCCGGTCCGTGGGAGCATTTTTTGCCCGACGGCGGCCAGCTTTAACCCAAATTCATAAAGCC
>Ga0209254_10003550_pt1 | contig 14196 bp, 14 predicted proteins | sample FrelakmetDIP11DI_FD_187148 | JGI IMG/M metagenome (GOLD analysis project Ga0209254, IMG submission 187148) | Freshwater lake sediment microbial communities from the University of Notre Dame, USA, for methane emissions studies - DIP11 DI (SPAdes)... | ecosystem: Environmental > Aquatic >...
GGGACGCCCAGAGAATCTGCACACTGGTGGAAAGGGTGGTCGCCATCCACCTCCTGACGGCAGCCCAGGGTTGTGAACTGCGCAAGACCTATAAGGCCCGTCCGCGCCTGGCGCTATTGATCCAGGGCATCCGCGCCATGGCCAAGGCGATCGTGGCGGATCGGCCCATGGATCGCGACATTGAACGCATGGTTCAGGCCATCACCGAATCCGATCTGTTTACAGGGTTTGAACCGGATGCGTTGCCGCAGGGGAAATCCCATGACTGACGGAACGCATCTGAGCCATGAAATAGAGGGCCGTGTGGCCTTTTACGATCTCGACCCCATGCAGATTGTGTGGCACGGTAATTATTTCAATTATTTCGAGGATGCAAGACGGGCGCTTTTCGCTCATCGTGGCATCGATCTCAACGAGTTTTTCCAGAGGTCCCAATGCCTGTTTCCCATCATCAGAACGTCGAGCAAACATATCTATCCCCTGCGATACGCCGATGTGTTTATCTGCAAGGCCACCCTGGTGGAAGTAAAAACGAAAATTGTCGTGGACTTCGAGATCAGGCTCAAAGACAGCGGAAAACTCTGCACCCGGGGCAGGACGGAACAGGTGACCGTGAAGGCCCCGGAGATGGAGATCATGTTCAATATCCCCGATGAAATCCGCAAGGTCCTGGGGTTTTGATGAACGAAACGGATATACGCAAGGCCATGGTCACGGGCGTTGAGCGCTTGACGGCCTGGTCGGAGCTGCTGGATCGCATCAACGTCTTTCCCGTTGCAGACGGCGATACCGGGAGAAACCTGGTCATCAGCCTGGCGCCGCTTCGCCGGATCGAGGGGGATCCGAAGATTCCGGCCCGTGAACTCCTGTTTTCGGCCCGCGGAAACGCAGGCAATATCGCCGCCCGTTTCTTTCATGCCTTCCTGCAGGGGGCGCCCCCGGCGGATCTCGCCGCGATGATACAGCGGGGTCGCGACCAGGCGTGGCTGGCTGTCGCCGATCCCCAGCCTGGAACCATGCTGACCTTCTTCGATGAACTGGTCGGGATCGTCCGGCAGGATCCCCCCGGTCAGGCAGACAGGGCTTGGGTCCGGAGGGTCATGGGCCGCCTGACCGCAGTCGTATCGGCGACAACGGACCGGCAAATGCGCCTGAAAGAGGCCGGCGTGGTCGATTCCGGCGCTCTGGGGATGTTCCTTTTTTTTGACGGCTTCTGGAATGCCCTCGCGGGTCATCATGACGAATTCTGTGACGTCGTCGCCCTTTTCCCGGACAGACTCCATGTGCATCCCCGTGTGCATGCAGATCCGGAATGCGGTTACTGCGTCGATATGGTCCTGTCGCACGAAGAAGGCGCGGATCAGAAAATCAAAGCAATCGCCCGTGGCGGTGAAAGTATCTTCGTGATCCGGGAAGGCGATTATGTCAAGGTCCACCTGCATACTCCGGACCGGGAGCAGACAAGACGACGCATCGAGACCATCAGCCAGGTGCTGCAATGGTCCGATGACGATTTACAGGCCCAGACGGCGGCGTTTCAGGATCCGCACGCGAGACAGGCCATCCATGTCATGACAGACGCCGCCGGTTCCCTGACCCGGGAGCATGCCCGGGCATTGGACATCACCCTGCTGGACAGCTACATTCTCATGGGTGAAAAGGCCCTGCCGGAGAGCTGCCTGACGCCGGCTGTCCTCTATGACGCCATGAAAAGAAAGACGCGCGTCTCCACGTCCCAGGCTTCCATCTTTGAGCGCCGGCAGTCCTATCAGAGCGTGGTGAGCCTTTACGAAAAGGCCCTGTATCTCTGCGTGGGATCATTTTATACCGGCAATTACGATACCGCGGTGCGGTGGAAAACCGATTACGATCCGCATAACGTCCTGACCGTCATGGACACGGGATGCGCGGCGGGCCGCCTGGGGCTTCTCGCCATGGTGACAGCGCGTTTCGCCGGGCAAACGGAAAACCCCGATGAGGTGATAGCCTTTGCAAGGGAGGCCGTGCACCGCTGCCATGAGTTCATCTTTCTTGACCGGCTTCAATATCTGGCCGCCGGGGGCCGGATGTCCAAAACAGGGGCCTTCTTCGGCGACATGATACACATGAAGCCCGTCATCAGCCCCCAGCCGGACGGGGCCAGAAAGGTCGGCCTGGTCCGGAATCGCCGCGACCAGAAGGCATTGGCCGTGAAAAAACTGGCCGCCGGCCTGAAACCGGATTCCCGGTCCGTCATCTGGCTCGAATATACGGATAACCAAGACTGGATAGAGCATGAATTCCGGCCGGAAATCGAAAAACAGTATCCGGTGGCAGAGATCATGGTCAAGCCACTGTCACTGACGACGGGCGTGCATACGGGGCCGGGGAGTTGGGCGGTGGCGTTTTTCGCCGATCAATTATGAAGACAGCAGCAGGCGCCGCAAAAACAGACATCGGCCGCGTGGCCGTCGTGATTCCCGCCTACAATCACGCAGGGAAGATTGCCGGCGTGATCCGGGAGGCCCGGAAACTTCCCTGGCCGCTTTTCGTCGTGGACGACGGATCGACGGACGGCACCTATGAGCGGATCAAGGACAGTACCGATGTTGCCGTCATCCGTCATGGCAGAAACCTGGGAAAAGGGGCGGCCATCCTGAGCGGATTTGCCGCCGCGGCGCCTGCGGCGGACTGGGTCGTCACCATCGACGCCGACGGACAGCACGATCCCGCCGATGCCTGGAACCTCATCCGGGCTGTTCCCCAAGGCACGCGACCCCTCATCGTCGGCCGCCGGGAGGGGATGGACCACCGGAATGTCCCGTGGCAAAGCCGCTTCGGACAGGCGTTTTCCAACTTCTGGGTCCGTGCGTCGGGCGGCCCGGATATCATCGACACGCAAAGCGGATTTCGACTCTATCCGCTGCCGGAAGCCAGCCGGCTCCAGGTCCGGGCCAGGCGATTTCAATTCGAGGTGGAAATCCTGGTCCGGGCAAATTGGCAAGGGCTGCCCATCCTGGAGGCCCCCGTCGGGGTAACCTATCAGCCGCCGGACGAGCGCGTGTCCCACTACCGCGGTTTCGTTGATTTTTGCAGGAATGCTTGCACTTTCAGCCGGCTGATCTTCCGAAGAATCTGCATACAGCCGTTTATACGGCGATACCGCTGAAAAATGGCTTCTCCGCGGCCCAAAATCTTTTTCGCTACAAATGTGATCAGGCTTAAATATGTTTGAAATTGTTAAATGAGTCATGGGGACATGACGGAGTCGTGTCCCCATCAACGAAAAATCTTTCATTCGCCGCTTGCGAACCATTTTTCAGCGGTTATGCAAAGCTTTCACGGCGACGATAAAGGACGCCCATGCGCATCACCCTGGTGCATCCCGCCGGATCGAACTGGATGCCCGGCAGGACAGACATCACAGCTACGGCAAACAGAATGGCGCCCCTGGGGCTCCTTTCGATTGCCGCTTATCTGAAGCGGGGCGGCCACCGCGTGGCCATCCACGATTGCCTGGGTCCGCAGGCGCCAAAGGGCATCACGGCGAATGTCGCTGCTGTTCTGCGCACCGATCCGGACCTGGTCGGCTTTTCGACTACGACTTCGAGCTTCCTCGACGGATACGCCATGGCCCTCCGGATCAGGGAAGCCCGTCGGGCGACCAGGATCGTTTTCGGCGGCGTTCATGTTTCCGCCCTGGGGACGGCCCTGATGGACCGTTTTCCCGCCATCGATTTTCTCTGCCCCGGAGAGGGAGAGGCCACGCTCTCCGATCTGGCCGACGGCCATGATCCTGCCGCCGTCAACGGACTCATCTGGCGCGACGGCGATAATGCGGTGGCCAATACGCCGCGGACGCCGCTTCTGGAACTGGACCATCTCCCCTTTCCCGATTATGAAGGCCTGAGGGGTTTCCCGGAGGGATACCATCTGCCGCTGTTCAGCTATATTAGCACCCCCGGCGCCACCATGAACACCAGCCGCGGATGCCTTTATCAGTGTTCCTATTGCGACCGTTCCGTTTTCAAGCGCTCCTACCGGTACAACAGCCCCGATTATATTTATGAACATGTGCGCCACCTCCGGCAGCGCTTCGGCGTGCGGCATATCAACATCTATGATGATCTCTTTACCCTGAACCGGCTCCGGATCACCGCATTGTGCGGATTATTGGCCGCCAGGCCGCTAGGCATGCAGTTCAACTGCGCCGTCCGGGTGGGTCATGCGGATAACGACCTCCTGCTGATGCTCAGGGACGCGGGCTGCCTGATGGTCTCCGTCGGCATCGAATCGGCGGACCCGGCCCTGCTGGAACGCCACAAGTCCGGCGTCGGCCTCGAGGAGGTCCGGGAGACGGTGGCGCGGATCAAGGACTGCGGGCTCCGGGTCAAGGGATTGTTTATGATGGGCCTCCCCGGCGAAACGGAGGCGTCCATTGCGGCGACGAGCGATTTTGTCCTGTCTTTGGGGCTTGACGATATGAATATGTCCAAGTTCACCCCCTTCCCCGGGGCGCCTGTCTGGTCGGCGCTCGAGGGAGAGGGCGTCTTTCATGAGGACTGGCGGTTGATGAACTGCCTGAACTTTGTATTTGTCCCCAAGGGGATCGAATCCAGAGAAAGGCTGGACGATCTCTACAACCGGCACGTGAAGCGCTTTTACTCCGATCCCGTCTGGCGGCGCACCTTCCGTGGGCGGATCTGGCAGCACCGCTGGAGCCTTGCCTATCTTCTCCGGCACCTGCCGTCTTTTCTTATGGCCAAGCGGGCCTTTGAGCCGGAGGCGAAAACCCTGTAATGACGATCCATCCGGTTAACGCGTACTTCATCCTGCCAATCATGCACCGCTGGATCTGAGTCCCACAGGATGGAAACGTTGATATATGCTCCCGGATACTGTCTCGCAGCGATGATATTACCTTTCCTGCCGGCGGCAGTGAGGATGATCGGAAAGACCTGACGGTCATCCCTGTCGAATTCATTGCAAATACAAAGCGAGAGGTTTACTGATCTGGCCATGTCATTGAAAACGGTCAGGAAGGTACAGATTTTCGAGCATGTTTTTCCGGGAGAATGTCTGCGACCGCTTCTTCCTTTACTCGTTAATTGACGGATTTTAAAAAATATGCAAGACTCCAATCGTTAATGGTCACGATCCGGCGGCGCTGCCGGGAAACCAGGCGGCAAACGGAGAAAACAAGCGTCAAGCTGTAGCATCGGGGGAACCCGTTCTACTCGTCTTAATTCACCCCCTGTGTTATAAAACGGCCCATGTTCCAGAAGTAATGCGGATACGGCCTGTGGATATGAAAATGAATTCTTTACGGAGGAAGACAATGAAAAGGCGGTTTTTGGTTCTCTCGGTAATGCTGCTCGCGTTGATTTTTACCGGAACGGCAATGGCCCTGGAATTTTCAGCCGACGTGGTCAACACTGGCAAGGGTGGAAAGGGGATGACATCGAAGATCTACATGAAGGACGACAAGGTGCGCTTTGAGGCACCGAATCAGGACACGTACACGATCTCCCGGCGGGACATGCAGACCACCTGGGTTGTCATGCCGAAACAGAAGTCCTATATGGAGATGAAGGCAAGCCAGACGAAGGAGCAGGCACCCCAGGAAAAGGTAAAGGGCGAGATCAGCCGGAAGTTGATTGGACCGGACGCGGTGGACGGGCATCCGGCGAAAAAATACGAGATCACCTATGAGGACGGGAAAAAGCAAATGAAGTCGTACCAGTGGCTCGCGACGGATTTGAACAACTTTCCCATCAAATCGGCCGCCGTGGATGGAAGCTGGGGTATGGAATACCGTAACATCAAGATGGGCGGCCAGCCCGACAGCCTCTTCGAACTTCCGAAAGGCTACAAGAAGATGGCAATGCCCGCCATGCCTGCCATGCCGCGCCGTTGAGTGGGACCAGCAACCATGGATTTCTCGTCCCAGTATGTTGATCTTTGTTGGGATATATGACGAGCATTCCTCCAGCAATGCGGTTGTCCGGCGGCCCTATGTCGAGCAGGTCATCTATTGTTATTGAGTGCGGCCTCGAATATCTACTGGTCTCCTGCTGCAAGCACCGTTGCCTTCTCGGAGGTCATCTGATCCAAGGCCGCATAAAGTCGTTCAGGTTGCCATGACCGAATATGCCGCGCTCGTTGATCAGTTCAACATAGTCAGTGCACATCTGGCGCCACAGCAATACAGGGCGGCTAAGCATTTTGGGTCTTTCATGCGGCTGCTGAATCTTGCCATCCGTTACTGGTCAAGGGATGATGAAAAGCGTAACGGGCAGCGAGAATATACCATTTTTTCATCTTGCTATACTCAACAACAACTCCCTGAAAGAGAGCATCTTTTGATAATATGGGGTATCCATCCTTTCCAACGGCAATCCTTTGACTACACTGCTTCTTATTAAGGTATTTATACAGCAATCGTGGATGTTATACAGAAAAGGTGGTTCAGATTAAGTGTTTGGCAGGTGTTTGCACGATGAATCCAGTCACACATTTTTTAGCCGGTTGGGTGATTGCCAATGGAGATGATTTGGAGCGAAGAGATCGGGCCATTGTTACGCTGGCTGCAATCATTCCCGATGTCGACGGTTTGGGAATCTTGACAAGCCTTGTATCAAAGGATCAGGAAGCAGGTTTGCATTTCTACGTTCAGTATCATCATGTCATTGCTCACAACCTCTTTTCAGGCCTTTTGATCACGGCAGTCGCCTATGCTTTATCAAAGAAGAAATGGCTTACTGCCCTTCTTGCGTTTTTCAGTTTTCATCTCCACCTGTTGGGAGATCTCCTCAGTGGCCGAGGACCTGACGGAATCATATGGACCATATCCTATCTCTATCCCGCCTATCCCGATTTTATTGTCAGTTGGTCCGGTCAGTGGGAGCTCAACGCCTGGCCGAATGTCGCCATCACATCTGTACTGCTGCTATTGACCTTTTACTTTGCCTGGAAAAGAGGCTATTCTCCCGTTGGCATTATTTCCTCCAATGCGGATCAAGTCTTTGTTGATACTCTTCGCAAGAGATTTGGTTATGTGAAATCGGAGGATTGAATCGTATAATGTTTGCTGAAATCCACAAATTGTCAATCTCAATGAAAATGCAGGACTTCAAGCGGTAATGGCGACCTTGTCTTCAATAGCAATCGTCATTCTGGATATTTTTTATCCAACTGGATACTGATAACTGCATAAATCCTATCCGTTTTTAATGAAAAGAATCCAATCACAATAATGTGTAATCGCGATCTTTAATTTAATATCTTATACTTATATTGCTTTCTTTTTTAGGTGTACTTCTTGCTTATTAATTCATAGCAACAACTTGAAAACGGGAGTATAAATGCCATAAACACATTTGCCGAAGCAATCAGGAGGTGAAACTTGAAGAAAGTTGCCTGCGCGATTCTTATTCTCACAATGGCCATCTTTCTCATAATCCCATTGTCCATTGAAGCGAGGAGTGGTTACGGTGGCGGCCACGGTGGTAGCTCTGGAGGCGGCCCTGTCGGTGGATATCGTGGTGGCGGTCCTATCGGTAAATACCATGGTGGCTATGTCGGTGGATACCGTGGTGGCGGCCCTATCGGTAAATACCATGGTGGCTATGTCGGTGGATACCGTGGTGGGTACTACGGTGGGTACTACGGTGGGTACTACGGCAAGTATCACGGTGGATATCGTGGGTGGTATGGTGGATATCCTGGGTGGTACTATGGTGGATGGTGGTATCCTTGGGCCGTAACAATTCCCTTTTTGCCGTTTTATTACCAAACCATCTGGGTAGGTGATTATCCTTACTACTATGCCGATGGGACTTATTATGCTCCAACCACAGATGGTTATATGACTGTTAATCCACCGCAAGGTGCGGTCAACCAAGTACCACCGTCGGCACCATCAGTAGAGCAGTTGTTTATCTATCCCCGTAAAGGCCAAAGTGAGCAGCAACAGGAAACTGATCGTTACGAGTGCCATAGCTGGGCTGTAAGTCAAACAGGCTATGATCCGACCCAGCCGCCTGCTAATGTGTCCACAGTTCAAATGAGCCGGAAGAATTCGCACTACATACGGGCGATGATGGCGTGCCTTGATGCCCGTGGGTATTCTGCAAAATAGCAGAAGAAACGCAACATAAAGAATAAAAATAAATTTTCATTTTTTACAGGAGAGGCAGAGTCAATCGACCCTGCCTCTTTTGCTTGCAGAAGTAAGAATTACGACTTGAAAGGCTATAACGGGTTGAAATGCACAATTTGGGGAGGGTGATTTTTCTGGTGATCGGGTGTGTGAGCTCCTTGCTGTAATGTAGCATTCGGCAATTTTGACTGATATTCTTCCTTGCAAGTCGTAATCTGTGATCATTATTCCTTTGACACACAAGGTGCTATTTCATATAGTCCCACCGCTAAATAGGAAGTTTTCATTAAACAAAACAGACGGGGATGTATGATGAAGATTATCTATATTTATCTCCTTACCGTACCCGTATTTTTTGGGATCGATATGTTCTGGCTCGGAGTCGTGGCGAAGGGTTTTTATCGTGACAACCTGGGCCACCTTCTCCGACCAGATGTCAACTGGGCAGCTGCCTTGATTTTTTATCTCCTCTATATCGCCGGCATCCTGATTTTTGCAACCCTGCCCGCTCTGGAAAAACATTCACTGCGACAGGCGGTCGTACTGGGTGCACTGTTCGGTTTTTTCACCTACGCCACCTATGACCTCACCAACCTGGCAACGTTAAAGGACTGGCCGGTTAAAGTTGTAGTCGTGGATATCCTCTGGGGCATGGTACTAACAGCGAGCGTCGCGGCTGCAAGCTTCTTCATTGGTAGATGGATCATGCAATAAGACTCGATTTTCCTTAGGCGGGCATATGCCCATGAAAGGCAAAGTCCTCCATATTATCTATCAGCCCTACAAGTGGTTGATCTTTGCTCCACTATTTGTCCTCTCCACCATTTTTTTCATTACCTTAGGCGTCTTCATCATTTTTCTGTCCGGTCCGGATGTCGCGAACAGGATCGCCGGTGCGGGATGGGCGCGTTTCAACTGCTTCATAACCCCCATGCGGGTGAATGTCGTCGGCCGGCGAAATATCGTCGAAAAGCAATCCTATGTGGTCGTGGCGAACCACCAGAGCTCCTTCGACATCTTTGTACTCTGGGGTTTTCTGGGGATCGATGCCCGCTGGGTCATCAAGAAGGAACTGCGCAAAATCCCCTTGTTCGGCCTTGCAGGCAATCTGGGTGGAAATATTTACATTGATCGGAGCGATAAGAAGGGGGCCTATGAGAGCCTGAAGGAAGCCGGGAGAATTCTGGTTAATGGTGTTTCCCTGATCATGCTTCCTGAAGGATCCAGAAGTCGGGATGGGAAGCTGCGTGAGTTCAAGAAAGGGGCCTTTGTCGTGGCACTCGACCTGGGTATTCCCCTGCTACCGGTCTCTATCGTCGATACCAGGCATATCCTGCCGCCCGGAACGTTGAATCTCTTTCCCGGCCGCACCACATTGGTCATCCACGAACCTGTATCCGGAGAAGGATATAATGAGGAAAATCTGGACGGTTTTATCTTGAAGGTCCGGGCTATTATTCAGGAGGGCATCGAACGCTATTCGAAGCCCCGAACCTGAAATTGCATGCATTGTTCTTTTTTCCCCTGTTTGGCGCTTTTAATAATGAGGTGGTGCCATGGAAATGATCGACACCTTAGGAACGGCGTCCCTTATCCTGTTCTTTTACATGACAGCGCTCTTCCTTTTGGCCGTGATACGCCAGGATAACAGCATAGCCGACGTGGCCTGGGGGCCTGGATTTATACTTGTCGCCTGGACAACGCTCTTTCTCAGTGGTTATTTTACACCACGGCAACTGATAGCCGGCATACTGATTCTGATCTGGGGGCTGAGGTTAGCCGTCAGGATTTACCTGCGCAACCAGGGGAAAGGGGAAGACGTGCGATACCGCCAGTGGCGGGAACGATGGGGAAAGTCCTTTATCATCAGGAGTTATCTCCAGGTCTTTATGCTCCAGGGATGCATCCTGCTTCTAAACATTTCCCCCGTCCTCGTTATCAATACTTATGACTCCGGGAATTTGGGTTTCTTGGACTTATTAGGAGTGATTCTTTGGGTGATGGGATTTTTCTTCGAGTCCCTTTCGGACTGGCAATTGGACCAGTTCACAAAGAATCCCAGCAGCCAGGGGAAGATCATGGACCGCGGTCTATGGCGTTATTCCAGGCATCCGAACTACTTCGGCGAGGTCACGATGTGGTGGGCCCTTTATGTCCTGGCCCTTTCAGTACCCTGGGGATGGATTTCCATCATCGGACCTTTGACCATTACCGCCACAATTCTTTTTGTTTCGGGTGTCCCCATGACGGAAAAACTTATGGAGAGCAATCCGGCCTTTGCTGTCTACAAGAAGCGGACAAGTGTTTTCATCCCCTGGTTTCCGAAAGAGGGCTGAGGTGTATCGGTAGACCAGTCAAGAGGGGAGAGTTGCTCATAATGAACGAACATTTGATCATGTTTCTTATCCGGGCGCTATTTTGCATCCTGTGGTGCCGGTATGGCTTCATATTCTCCTCTCTGTGACCGGCTGTCAAATCCTCATGCGGACGAGTGTTTATGCGGCAAAACAAAATCTATTATCTGAGGAAGCTGGCCTCGATTAATTTCCGACCTGGAAGTTGAAGACGTGCAGGTAGCAGCCAAAGCCGCTCGCTAACTTCCTGAAAGCGAGTATGTCAATTTTCTGCCATGCATGCTACAATATAACCTATCATTGTTCCTATTCATGACAGCTTTGGCCGACCAAAACTTGCTTGATCATGTATTTTAAATCAGATTTTCAAGAAAATCCAGCCGCTGCATCTCCAGACGGGAGTCTGGAGTTTTATGCGGCCGAATAATATCCCAGGTTGTCAAGAAATCATCTTGACATACAAAACTGTCGTCCATATTCTCAACCCATGCAAAGCAACTTCTTATCAATGCGCGCGATTTACCCTGCCATCCTTTCCGCGGCCCTTTTGTTTACAATATTCACCCCCGGCGCTCAGGCCCAGCCTGCCGGATCCAGGGACACGGGCCGAACGGTTTACTCCTTCTCGTTTTCGCCAATTAACCAGTTTGAGTCCGATTTCGCCCAAGGCGGCAGCTTCAGCGTTCAGCGCTACGTGTTCAACTTCGAGACATCGTCGCCCGTCGCGAACTCGTTGCGCGCAGGCATCAGCCTGGGCTACGAATTCGAGAAATTTCACTTCTCCGGCACGACGGCCTTCGCGGGAACGGACCCCTGGAGCGACATCCACCGGTTTTCCGCCGGACTGCCCGCCAGCTATCGTATGACCGACAGCTGGTCGCTCTTCATCTCCCCCCAGGTGGAGTGGTATGGCGAATCGGCTGTCGCTAATTGGAAGGATGCCCTCGGCTACGGGGCCATCTTTGCCGTGTCCTACCGTGTCAGTCCCGGGCTCACCCTGGGTGCCGGGGCAGGTGTTTTCAGCCGCATGGCGGAGACGAAGGGCTTTCCATACATCGCCATCGACTGGAAGATCACAGAGGAACTGCGCCTCAACAATCCCTTCCGCACGAGCCCCTCCGGTCCAGCAGGCCTGGAGCTTTCCTATCGGATATCTGAGCGCTGGGAGATCGCGGCGGGGGGTGCCTACCGGTCATTCCGTTTCCGTCTTGATGACAGCGGAGTGGCCCCCAACGGGATCGGCGAGGTGGACTCGACGGTGGGCTATGCAAGGCTGACGTACCGGATGGGCAGGGACTTCAAGCTCGATCTTTACGGAGGGGCGGCCTTCAACGGCAAGGTGCGTATCGCCGACAGCAACGGCAACGAACTGGGCTCCGACGATTTCAAAACAGCACCCATGATGGCCCTCTCCCTGACGCTGCAGCTCTGATCCCTGCGAAGGGTCTTTCCCTCATTTTTTGAACTTTGGTTCTTGAATCTCGATAGGCAAAAACTGCCCGATGCCCATGACGATGATTCGGGCCGGATCGGTGTTGGTGGATTGCGCGGCCTTGGACAACGCCGCAGGAGCCTGCCCGACCGGTTCGTCTCCCAGACGGAAGGTTCCCCATTGGGTAGGGATAAAGTACCGGGCTCCCAGGTCACGGAAGGCGTCTAGGGCCTCCCGGGCATCCATATGAGCATAATACATGAACCAGCGGGGGGCATAGGCGGTGACAGGCAACAGGGCGTAATCGATGCCGGGATAGCGGCGTCCGATCTCCCGGTAGCCAATAAAGTAACCGCTGTCTCCTCCGTAATAGATCTTCCGGTCGGGGGTCACCAGCAGAAAACTCGCCCACAGGGTGGTATCCGTGTTTTGAGTGATCCTCCTCGACCAGTGCTGGGCAGGAAGACAGACCACCTGGCAATGGTCGCCGCAGGAAACCGCCTGCCACCAGTCCATTTCCAAAACGTCCTGCTTTCCGAGATCATTCATCATGGCCTTGAGCCCCAGCGGGACATAGACCCGCGTGTCGGCGGGGAGGCGCCTGATGCTTTCGGAATCCAGATGATCGTAATGGCTGTGGGAAATCAACACGTTTTTCTTGCCGGGCAGGGCCGCAAACTCATCGAGGGAGAGGCCCGGCGGGGTTTTCCGCTTCGGCAGCAGCGCCCGCTCCGAAAAGATCGGATCGGTGATCCAGTATTCTCCGTTGATTCTGATCAGAAATGAGGCATGACCGATCCAGGCGATAAAATCGCCCGGTGTTGACCCTATCCGCTCAGGGAGATCCGATAAGACCGCGGGAACGTCCTTTTCTTCCCCCGGAGCATAGGGGGTCTTTTCAGAAAGCTGCCAGCGCAGAAAATCACTGAAGCCCTTCTGCATGGGCATCCAGGGATTGAAATAGCGGCCGTCTTCCAGATGCGGGGCATAGAGAAGCGTCGGGTCTGCAGACTCCACTTGCTCCCGCCACTTCTTTTCATCGAAGGTCCTGATGGGCAAGAAGCAGGACGCCAGCAGCAGGACCAGCAAAAGGATCATGGCCGCAGGGACCGTTTTTTGATGAGAAACGTTCATGCTTTCAGACGGGATGACCCGATTCAGCCGTCAATGCCCCGTGTCTTTTCTCCTCCTGATTGAGCGATCCCCGATCGTGCCGTTCCCAATCGACATGCAGGCGATTAGAGGCTCTCCTGGCTTCCGATCAGCGGCAAGACGTTCTCGACACTGAAATAAACGATAAACCGGTTCTTGACGTCGTAACGAGAGTAATCACACTTGCGGCAAATCTCCTGGATGAGGCCCTCGTTCTGTTCTTCCTTCAGCTTTTTCAGATACACCCTTTTGCCGGACCAAGCCCCTCCCGCCTCCATGAAAAGATAGGCAGCCCAGGGGTTCGACTTGAGATTTTCGTGGGTTAATCGCTCGGCCATAATAAAAGCAACCGTTTTTTCATCCATCACATGCGGGCGTGCATATACAGCGGTGTTAACCTTCCCCGCAGCGTCGGCTGTAGCCAAGACTCCGAATCCCTTTGCGTTGTCAAAATAGTCTTTCAGCGTCATCATCCACCTCCATAGTGTTTCTGAATATCTCCTGAACCTCTGCCATATATTTTGTTTGATAAGTAACAGAAGAAATATAGGAATGACATCCTCGGTTGTCAAGAAATCCTGCTAACACATGCCATTAATAATCTTGACTCCTGAGATAATGAGTCCTATATTTGAATCAAGCTTTTATCAATTCAGCCGGCCAATGTTATTTGAACACACTTCAGAAAAAGGAAGGTTAATGCCAATTCTCCCCTATGTAAAGCTCTAAGTCGTCAGCCCTATTTATTTTCATCGTTGTTGATCTCATCTGGATTGCAGGGATCATGAAGAATTTTTACCGGTTGCAATTGGGACCCTTGTCCAGGATGACGGGCGGAAGCATGAGTCCGAACATCCCCTCCAGCATCCTTGTTTGGATGCTCATCGTTCTTGGTTTGATCCTTTTCGTTCTGCCGAGGATTCCAAGAACAGGATCCGGTGTCGAGGGTGTTCTCTGGAGTGCCCTGTTTGGTCTGGTTGTATATGGCGTTTATGATCTCACGAATTACGCTCTCTTGAAAGATTGGTCCCTTGCCATGACGATTGTCGATATGCTTTGGGGCATAGTCGCCTGCGGACTTTCCGGCTTTATTGTCGGGCATCTGGCCCGGTGGCTCC
>Ga0209254_10003551_pt1 | contig 14192 bp, 9 predicted proteins | sample FrelakmetDIP11DI_FD_187148 | JGI IMG/M metagenome (GOLD analysis project Ga0209254, IMG submission 187148) | Freshwater lake sediment microbial communities from the University of Notre Dame, USA, for methane emissions studies - DIP11 DI (SPAdes)... | ecosystem: Environmental > Aquatic >...
CCGAGCGGCGGCGGCGGGTACGTCGTGGCCACCAAGCTCCTCAGTCCGGCCTTCGGTCTCGTCTCGGGCTGCGCCCTGATCGTCGACTACATGCTGACGATCAGCATCTCCATCTCGAGCGGCGTCGAGGCCGTCCTGAGCTTCCTGCCGCCGGGCTTCTTCCAGTACAAGCTCACCCTCATCCTCCTCATCACGCTCGGCCTCATCCTGCTCAACCTGCGCGGCGTCAAGGAGTCCGTGGCCAGCCTGACGCCGATCTTCCTGCTCTTCTTCGTCTCCCATGCCGGACTCATCCTGTACGGCATCTTCTCCCACGTCTCGGCGACGCCGACCCTGTTCGTCGATACCATCCGGGAGACGCGTCAGGGCATCCAGAGCCTCGGCCTCGGGGCCATGGCCTTCATCCTCCTTCGGGCCTACAGTCTCGGCGCCGGGACCTACACGGGCATCGAGGCCGTCTCGAACGGCCTCCAGATCCTGCGCCCGCCCCAGGTCAAAACGGGAAAGAAGACGATGGTCTACATGGCCGCGTCCCTGTCTTTCACGGCGGGCGGCCTGCTCGTCTGCTACCTTCTGACCAATGTCCAGCACGTCGCGGGCAAGACCCTGAACGCCTCGCTCATCGAGACGCTCATCGGGACCTGGAAGATCGGCGGCTTCCCGCTCGGGGTCTGGCTCCTGGGGATCATCCTGGTCTCCGAGGGCGCCATCCTCTTCGTGGCCGCGCAGACGGGCTTCATCGACGGGCCCCGCGTCCTCGGAAACATGGCCATCGATTCCTGGGTGCCCAACCGCTTCATGCACCTGTCCGAGCGCCTGGTCGTCCAAAACGGCGTCCTGTTCATGGGCCTGGCGTCGCTGCTCATCCTCGTCTTCACGCGCGGATCGGTCCAAATCCTCATCGTCATGTACAGCATCAACGTCTTCATCACCTTCACGCTGTCGCAGTTGGGGATGTGCATCCACTGGGTGAAGACGAAAGCCCCGCACCGCGGCAAGAAATTCGCTATCAACTTCATCGGGCTCGTGATGTCCGTTGCGATCCTGGCCGTGACGATCGCCATCAAGTTCAAGGAGGGCGGCTGGATCACGCTGGTCATTACGTTGTCGTTCGCCGCCGGCTGCGTTCTCGTCCGGCGCCACTACGGCCGGGTCAAGGACATGATGAAACGCCTGGACGACATCCTCGGCCAGGTCCAGCAGATGACGGGCAAGCATGGGGCCGCGGTCAGGGACGAGGCGGCCCCGACCGCCGTCATCTTCGTGAGGAACTTCGGCGGGCTGGGCATCCACTCGTTCCTCAACATCCACCGCATCTTCCCGAACTACTTCAAGAATTTCGTCTTCTTCTCCATCGGCGTCGTCGATTGGAAGAACTTCAAGGGCGCCGAGGAGGTCAAGAACCTGGAGGGCCATGTCACGGACGAGCTCAAGAAGTACGTCCGGATGGCCAGCGACTTCGGCTTCTACGCCGAATCCATTCACTCCGTCGACATCGACACGCTTGACGTCGTCGAGGCGCGCTGCGAGGAGATCCAGCGGAAGTACAACAAGGCCGTCTTCTTCGTCGGCAAGCTCGTGTTCGAGGAGGAGAACCTGTTCACCCGGTTCCTCCACAACCAGACGGCCTTCAGCATCCAGCGCATCCTGCAGTTCAAGGGCATCCCCTCGATCGTCCTGCCCATCCGGGTCATCAAAACCGTCAAATAAGAAAAGAGGGGGGTCAAACCTAAATTCTTATAATTATTGCCGCCAAAAGAGAGCTGTTCCGGACGCAAAATTATAAGAATTTAGGTTTGACCCCTTCTTAATTGACCAGGGGGGAGCGGGGGGTTTCGAGGCCGAGCAGGCCCTTCAGGATGGCCCGGGCGACCTGCTTGGCGTCCTTGCCGCTCTCGTTGGTCGCCCCGGCGCAGGACGGGCAACCATCCCGGCAGGGACAGGCCTCGAGCGTCTTCAGGGCATGCTCGAGCAGCTTGGCCTCGAGGGCGAAGAGCGACGGGCTGAGCCCGATGCCGCCCGGGTAATTGTCGTAGATGAAGATGTTCGGCTCGAAGTCCGGGTCCAGGGCGACCGGCATCTCGTCCGGGGCCTGGGCGGACGGGCGGGCCTGGGGGGCCAGCGGCCGCACGGGCTCGCCGCTGGTGTTGTCGCCGATCGAGACGCCCACGTCGTGCAGGTCGCACATCATGAAGAGGGGCGAGACGTGGTGGATGAGGTAGGCCAGGCCGAACAGGCCGTTGACCCTCTGCTCGGCCGGGTAGGGGATGGCCTGCATGAGCGCCGAGGGCACGGTCAGCCAGTAGGCCGTCGTGTGCATCTCGTTCTGCGGCAGCTGGAGGTCGCCCGCGCCGACGTTCTCCATGGTGTGGAACTTGATCTTCTTGAACCCGACGACCTGCGTCGCCACATGGACCTCGCCGTGCGAAACGCGGCCCGTCCCGCCCTCCAGGCCCTTCTTGTCGAAGAGGTCGAGGATGGTGATCTTGGTGTAGTCGATGGCGTCGGTGTAGTAGTCGATGTCGGTCTTTTTGACGTAGGCCTTGCGCTCCTCGAAGTCGAGCTTCTCGACGAAGTACTGCTCGCCCTCGACGATGTAGATGGCTTTGGGGTGCAGGGCCGTGAGGGCGGAGGTGAAGTCGACCTCGGCGATGACCCGGGCCTCGCCGGTGATGTCGACGACGACGAAGTTGTCCGAGCTGATGCTGCGCAGGCTGATGGCGTCGGCCGGGTAGGCCTCCGACGTGTAGAACCACTTGTCCTTGGAGTGGTGGAGGATCTTGTCCTCCTCCAGAAAGTTGAGGATGGGCCCGATCTCGGCCCGGCCGAACATCTCGCCGTCCTCGAACGGCAGCTCGAAGGCGGCGCACTCGATATGACTCACGAGGATCGACAGATTGTCCGGGTTGATGAGGGCCATCTCCGGCGATTTGGAGAAGAAATACTCCGGGTTGTTGATGATGAACTGGTCGAGCGGCGAGCTGGTGGCCACCAGCACGGCCGCCGACAGGCCTGTCTTCCGCCCCGCCCGCCCGGCCCGCTGCCACGTGCTGGCGATCGTGCCGGGGTAGCCGGCGAGCACGGCGACGTCGAGCGTCCCGATGTCGATGCCGAGCTCGAGGGCGTTGGTCGAGACGACGCCCAGGATCTCGCCCGTCCGCAGGCCCTTCTCGATCTCCCGCCTCTTCAGCGGCAGGTAGCCGCCCCGGTAGCCGCGGATGAGCCCCTCCCTCTGGATGTTCGTCTCGATGTCCTCCTTGAGATAGGTCAGGAGGACCTCGGTGATGAGGCGGCTGCCCGCGAACACGATCGTCTGCAGCCCGTTCTTCAGAAAGATCGAGGCCACGCGCCGCGACTCGTTGACGTAGGACCGGCGGATGCCCAGGGCCGCGTTGACCACGGGCGGCGTGTAGAAGACGAAGTACTTCCCGCCGCGCGGCGCGCCATTGTCATCGATGAGCGTCACCGGGGCCTCGATCGTCTTCTCGGCCATCTCGGCCGGGTTGGCGATGGTCGCCGTGCAGAGGATGAACTGCGGGTCGGCGCCGTAGAACCGGGCGATCCGCCGCAGCCGCCGCAGCACGTTGGCCAAGTGGCTGCCGAAGATGCCGCGGTAGTTGTGGAGCTCGTCGATGACGATGTACTTGAGGTTCTCGAAGAGCTTGATCCACTTGGTGTGGTGGGGGAGGATGCCGGCGTGGAGCATGTCGGGGTTGGTCAGGACGATGTGGCCCCGGGCCCGGATGGCCTTGCGGGCGTCCTGGGGCGTGTCGCCGTCGTAGGTGAAAACGCGGATCTCCTCGGGCACGCGCGCGTTGATGTCGTCGAGCTCGGCCTGCTGGTCCTGCGACAGGGCCTTGGTCGGGAAGAGGTACATGGCCCGCGTCGACGGGTCCTTCATGATGGCGTCGAGGACCGGCAGGTTGTAGCAGAGGGTCTTCCCTGACGCCGTCGGGGTCACCACGACGATGTTCTTGCCCTCCTTCAGCGCCTCCCAGCTCGAGCGCTGATGCGAGTAAAGGGAGGTGAAGCCCTTGGCCACAAGGGCCTCGCGCAGGGCCGGATGGACGCCGTCGGGGTAGTCGCGGTACGAGCCCTCCTGGGCCGGCAGGTGCTTGATGGCCTTGATCGAGTCGCTCTTGTAGCCGATGTCCTTGAGCAGCTCGAGGGAACGGAGGATCTTCTCTTCGTTGGACATGGGGCCCCCTCATCCTAGCGAAATCAAAAGATGGGGTCAAACCTAAATTCTTATAATTATGCTGCCAAAGTGGAGCTGCGCTATCGGGAAAATTATAAGAATTTAGGTTTGACCCCCTCCGGGGTGGGTGAGACCCCATCCGATGTGCTAAAATAGACCGTTATGCTCGACGAGATACGCATCAAAGGGGCGGCGCAACACAATCTCAAGCGCATCGACGTCGCGCTCCCCCGGAACAAGCTGATCGTCGTCACGGGGCCCTCCGGTTCGGGCAAGTCCTCGCTCGCCTTCGACACCATTTTCGCCGAGGGCCAGCGCCGCTATATCGAGTGCCTTTCGGCCTACGCCCGCCAGTTCATCGACCAGATGGAGAAGCCCGAGGTCGAGTCCGTCGAGGGCATCTCGCCGGCCATCTCCATCGACCAGAAGACCATCTCGACCAACCCGCGCTCGACCGTGGGCACGATCACCGAGGTCTACGACCTCTTCCGCCTGCTCTTCGCCCGGGTCGGCACGCCCCACTGCCCGAGCTGCGGCCGGGTCGTCTCGTCCCAGACGCCGGAGGAGATCCTGGCCCGCATCGCCGAGCACGCCCCCGGGGCCAAGGTCCGCATCCTGGCCCCCGTGATCAAGGGCCGCAAGGGCGAGTACCAGCGCCTGTTCGAGCGCCTGCGCAAGAAGGGCTTCCTCCGGGTCCGCGTCAACGGCGCCCTCCACGACCTCGAGGACGACATCCCGCTCGAGAAGAACCGCAAGCACACGATCGAGGTCCTCGTCGACACCGTCAAGATCGGCCCCGACGCGGAGCGCCGCCTGCGCGCCGCCGTGGACAAGGCCCTCGAGGTCGCCGAAGGCGAGGTCCTCGTCGTCGACGAATCCGGCAAAGAGCGCTTCTTCTCCCAGACCCTTCTCTGCCCCTACTGCGAGGTCAGCCTGGCCGAGCTCGAGCCGCGCAACTTCTCGTTCAACAGCCCCTACGGCGCCTGCCCGAAGTGCCACGGCCTCGGCCACCAGACGACCCACAACGAATGGGGCGAGGTCGAGCTCACCGACGACGTCTGCCCCGACTGCGGCGGCGCCCGCCTCCGCAAGGAGAGCCTTTCGGTCAGGATCGACGGGAAGAGCATCCACGACGTCGGCGAGCTCTCGATCCGCGACCTCCTGGCCGAATGCGCCAAGCTCGTCTTCTCCCCCGCGCAGGCGCTCGTCGCCTCGCGGATCCTCAAGGAGATCGCCTCCCGCCTGGCCGTCATGGAGGAGCTGGGCATGTCCTATCTCCAGCTCAACCGGACGACCGCGTCCCTCTCCGGCGGCGAGGCCCAGCGCGTCCGGCTGGCCGCCCAGGTCGGGTCGCGCCTCCGCGGCGTCCTCTACGTCCTCGACGAGCCGACGATCGGCCTCCACCAGCGCGACAACGGCCGCCTCATCGCCCTGCTCCGGAGCCTGCGCGACGACGGCAACTCGGTCATCGTCGTCGAGCACGACGAGCAGACCATCCGTTCGGCCGACTATCTTCTCGACCTCGGCCCCGGGGCGGGGGAGGCCGGCGGCTTCAAGGTCGCCGAAGGGACGCTCGCGGCCGTCCTGAATTCCGCCGATTCCCTGACGGCCCAGTACCTCCGGGGCGAGAGAACGGTGCCCGTCCCGCCGGCCCGCCGCAAGCCGGGCGGCTGGCTCGTCATCCGCAAGGCCCGCGAGCACAACCTCAAGTCGATCGACGTCCGCGTCCCGCTCGCGGCCATGACGGCCGTGACCGGCGTCTCCGGCTCGGGCAAGAGCACGCTCGTCTACGACATCCTCTACAAGGCCCTGGAGAACAAGCTCTACAAGGCCCGTCAGACCGTCGGCGCCCACGAGAGGATCGAGGGCATCGAGGGCCTCGACAAGGTCGTGGCCGTGGACCAGAAGCCCATCGGCCGGACGCCGCGCTCAAATCCGGCGACCTATACCGGCCTGTTCGCGGCCCTGCGCGACCTCATGGCCCGGACCCCCGAGGCGCGCATGCGCGGCTACGGCCCGGGCCGCTTCAGCTTCAACGTCCCGGGCGGGCGCTGCGAGGACTGCGAGGGCGCCGGGGTCAAGAAGATCGAGATGCACTTCCTGCCCGACGTCTTCGTCACCTGCGACCGGTGCGACGGGAAGCGCTACAACAAGGAAACCCTGGCCGTCACCTACAAGGGCAAGTCGATCGCCGACTACCTGGCCATGACGGTCGACGATGCCCACGAGCTCCTCAAGGCCTACCCCCAGGTCAAGCGCAAGCTGGCCACGCTGAAGCGGGTCGGGCTCGGCTACATCCGCCTCGGCCAGCCCGCGCCGACCCTGTCCGGCGGCGAGGCCCAGCGCATCAAGCTGACCAAGGAGCTCGGGCGGCGAGCCACCGGGCGGACCCTCTACCTGCTCGACGAGCCCACGACCGGGCTTCACTTCGACGACGTGCGCAAGCTGCTTGAGGTCCTGTCCGAGCTGGCCTCGCTCGGCAACACCGTCGTCATCATCGAGCACAACCTTGAAGTCATCAAGTACTGCGACTATATTATCGACCTGGGGCCGGAAGGCGGCGCGGACGGCGGCCGCATCGTGGCCCAGGGGACGCCGGAAGAGGTCGCCGCGTCCGGGGACGGCTCCCACACGGCGCGCTACCTCAAGAAAGCCCTGGACGGCGCCGGCCGGCCGGAGCGAAAGGACGGCTGAGGACATGGCCTTCAAGGACATCGTGGGCAACGTGAGGATCAAGCGCATCCTCAAGCTGGCCTTCGAGCGCGGCCGCGTCCCCCACTCCGTCATCTTCGCCGGCCCCGAGGGCGTCGGCAGACGAGAGATGGCCCTGACCCTGGCCAAGACCCTCAACTGCCGGACCCTGACCGCCGATTCCTGCGACGAGTGCCCCTCCTGCCGGGCCATCGACGCCGGAACCCACCCCGACGTCATGGTCCTCACCGTCGAGGTCCAGAAGCTCAAGGTCGAGCAGACCGAGCTCGTCAAGCAGATGGCCTATCTGCGGCCGATGATGGGCAAGCGCCGCGTGTTCATCATCGACGACGCCAAGGACATGACCCCGGAGGCCTCCAATTCGCTGCTCAAGGTGCTGGAAGAGCCGCCCGCCTTCGCCCATATCATCCTGTTGACGGACAGTCCCCACTTCCTCCTGCCGACCATCCGCTCCCGCTGCCAGACCTTGGCCTTCTCGGCCATCGGCCGCGAGGAGATCGAGGAGATCCTGCGCGAGCGGGATGTCAGCCCGGAACAGGCCCGCATTCTGGCCCTTCTCGTCGAAGGCAACCTCGAGCGGGCCCTGGAGCTCGACTGGGATGAGGTCCGGGCCCTCAAGGACGAGGTCTGGGGATCGTTCGAAGCCCTTTCGTCGGCCGACCGGTCCAGCCAGTTCCTGGAACGGTTCGGGTCGATGCCCAAGGGCGCCCAAGAGGAGTTCGGCCGGTTCCTGGAGGTGTTCTCCTCCTTCGTCCGGGACGTCCTGCTGCTCCGCCTCGGCGGCGACCCGGCGCTCCTCCTGAACCCGGACTTCGAAGACAGGCTCCGCGGCGCCGTGCCGTCCTGGAGCCCCGTCCGGACCCTCGGCGTCCTGGCCGAGCTCGATTTCCTGTCCGCCCAGCTCGCGGGCAACCTGAACAAGGGCCTGCTGGCGGCGACGTTTTTCTCCAATTTCGGGGAGTTGAGACATGCCTGACATCATCTGCGTCCGATCGGAAACAACGAGCCGTGTCGTCCGGGTCCGCCCCGGCGATCTGGCCCTTCGCGTCGGCGACCGCTGCATCATCGAGTCCGAGCTCGGCGGGGACCTGGCCCTCGTCGTCGACGAGACGTCGAGCTTCTGCCACAATCCCAAGGCCGCCCGCACGGCCGTCCAGGTCATCCGCAAGGCGACGCCCGAGGACGTCCGCAAGTTCGACTGGCTGCGGGAGCGCGAGGCCCGGGCCTACGACCTCTGTATCGAGAGGATCGCCGTCCACAACCTGGCCATGAAGCTCGTGGCGGTCCGCTACTTCTTCAGCGAGAAGAAGGGCCTCTTCTACTACACCGCCGACGGCCGCATCGACTTCCGCCAGCTGGTCAAGGATCTGGCCAAGGAGCTGCGGATGCGCATCGAGATGCGCCAGGTCGGCGTCCGGGATGAGGCCAAGATGATCGGCGGCCTCGGTGTCTGCGGCCGCTGCCTGTGCTGCTCGAGCTTCATGACCACGTTCGAGCCGGTGACCATCCAAAAGGCCCGCAAGCAGCAGATCGTCATCAACCCGACCAAGATCTCGGGCCAGTGCGGCCGGCTGATGTGCTGCCTGGGGTTCGAGGAGCAGACGCGGGGGCGGATATTCTCTCAGACAGACGAACGGCCGATCGAAGATTAACGACGGAGCCGGGCCAGGAGCCGGCGCCACAGCGACCGCCGCGGCCGGACATGTTCGCAGGTCACCCCGTAGGTCTCGAGGATCCCTTCCTTCTTCAGGATCTGGACGATCTCGCTCTGCTGGTCGAGCTTGGCGAAGCAGTGCGGGCAGATGAAATAGTGCTCCTCGAACTCGGCCTGGTCCTCGGGCTTGAGCTTATCGAGGAGATAGCCGTCGATCCAGTGTTCGTACTTGCAATCTTTCATGGCCGCAGCTTCTGGGGGCTTCACGGTTTTAGTCGCTCGACGCCGGGACAGAATGGACAAGCCTCCCCCTATTTCCTGACGGCCTTCTGAATGAGCTTGAGGGCGTAGTTGACCCGCTCCGAGACCCGCCGCGGCGAAATGTCCAGGGTCCGGGCCACCTCTTCGCGCGACAGCTCCTTGTAATAGTAGAGGTAGAGCACGTCCCGGAACTTGGGCTTGAGCCCGTTGACGACCTGTTCGACCTGCCGGGCCCGCTCGCGGTGCTCCAGCTCGTCGTGGGGGTCGGGGTAGGGCGGCGGCTCGGGGGCGTGCTTGAGGACCCGGGTCTTCTGGCGGATGTAATCGATGATCCGGCGGCTGGTGATGGTGTAGAGGAACGTCCCGATCGAGGAGTCGCCGCGGAACTCGCCGCTCTGGATCTTGGCCACCGCCTGGGTCAGGATCTCGTTGACGACGTCCTCCCAGTCGGGGTTGGAGCTGCCGAGGGCCTTGCGGACCCGGAAGGAGATGACCGTGCGGTACTGGAGGACGGCATCCTCGGGGCACGCGCGCTTGACCTCTTTGCCCATCAATCCTCCTGGTCGCGCCCCGCGCCGCCGGCCCGCTGGCGGGCCTTGTCCTTGAAGAACTCCTTGCGGTCGACGAGGATCTCCCGCGGCTTGGCGCCCTCCGACGGGCCGATGAGGCCCTCCCCCTCCATCTGGTCGATGATCCGGGCCGCCCGGGCGTAGCCGAGCTTGAGGCGGCGCTGGAGGTGGGAGGCCGAAGCCTGGCCGCTCTGCAGGATGGTCTCGACGGCCTTGTCGTAGAGCTCGTCCTTCTCCCCGTCCTCGGTCATGAGATGGTCGACGTCGCCCTTGACGACGTGGAGGATGCGGGTGTCGTAGGTCGGCGTGCCCTGGCTCTTGACGTGCTTGACCAGGCGCCGGACCTCGGGGATGGAGATGAACGAGCAGTGGTGGCGGACGACGCGGGGGAAGTTGGGCGGCAGGAAGAGCATGTCGCCCATGCCCAGAAGCTTGTCGGCGCCCATCGTGTCGATGATGATGCGCGAGTCGACCTTGGACGGGACGCGGAAGGCAATGCGGCAGGAGAAGTTGTTCTTGATCGTCCCGGTGATGACGTCGATCGACGGCCGCTGCGTGGCCATGACCAGGTGGATGCCGACGGCCCGGGCCAGCTGGGCCAGCCGGCCGATGAAGAACTCGACCTCCTGGGCCCCGACCATCATCAGCTCGGCCAGCTCGTCGATGATGATGACGATGTAGGGCAGCGGCGCGATCGCGGCCTTCTCCTCGTCCGTGAGCGGGCCCTTGTGCTCCGCGAGGACCTGCTTCATGTGGGTGTTGTACTGGTCGATATTGCGGACTTTGACGCCCTGCAGCTTCTTGTAGCGCTCCTCCATCTTCTTGACGATGTCCATGAGGACGACGTGGGCCTTCTTCGGGTCGTTGATGACCGGGCAGAGCAGGTGGGGGATGTCCTCGTAGAGCGTGAACTCGAGCCGCTTGGGGTCGATGAGGACGATCTTGACCTCCTCCGGCGTGGCCTTGTAGAGGATGCTGGCGATGAGGGCGTTGAGCGCGACGCTCTTGCCGGTTCCGGTCGAGCCGGCGATGAGGAGGTGGGGCATGACGGCCAGGTCGGTGACGGTCACCCCGCCGGTGACGTCCTTGCCCAGGGCGAAGGTCAGCTTGGACGGCGAGTCCTGGAACTTCGCCGACTCGATGATGTCGCGGAGCTTGATGAGCTCGCGCCTGTCGTTGGGGATCTCGATGCCGAGCGAGGACTTGCCCGGGATGCGCTGGATGCGGACCGACTCGGTCTCCAGGGCCAGGGCCAGATCCTCGGTCAGGTTGGAGACCTGGGCGACCTTGATGCCCGGGGCGGGGAAATACTCGTAGGTCGTGATGACCGGGCCGGGGTGGTATTCCCGCACTTCACCTTCGATGCCGAACTCCCTGAGCTTCTCCTCGATCCGGCGCTTCTTGTCGGCCAGCTCCGCCGTGCTGATCTTCTCGGCCGGCAGGCCCGGCTCGAGCAGCGTGAACGGCGGGTAGCGGTAGTCGCCCTTCTTGCCCGGGTCGGGGAAGAGGAGGGGCTGGGGGGCCGGGGGAGCGACGGCCTTGGGCGGCGGCGGCGGGGCCTTGAACGGCCGGCGGGCCGCTTCCCGCTCGAGCCGGCGCTGCTCGCGCTCTCTCTCCCGCTCGGCCTCCTTCTCCGCCTTGCGGGCCGCCTTTTCGGATTTGGGATCGGGGACGCCGGCGGCCGGCGTCTCGTATTTCTCGCGGACCCGGTCGCGCATCTTCTCCTTTTCCTTGGCCTTCTGGCGGTCCGTGACCTTGATGCGGACCTCGGAGGCCGTGGACTGGAAGGCCCCCTTGGCGAAATGGAGCGTCTTGGCCAGGGACCAGCGCGTGGAGAGGAGGAGGAACACGGCCAGCGCGGCGAGGAGGAAGAAGAACGAGCCGATCTCGCTGAGGAAGCGGGAGAAGAAGCCGAGCAGGAGCTGGCCCAGGAGGCCGCCGGCCGGGAATTCGCTGCCGCGGAAGGGGAACTGATCGAGGAAGGCCAGGAGCGGGCAGACGATGAGCAGGCCGAGGGCGATCGTGCCCAGACGCTTGAGGAGGTGGGCCGACGTGCCGCGCAGCACGGCGCGGAGCGCGGCGTAGCCGAGGACGAAAGGCAGGACGAACGCGGCCAATCCCAGGAACGAAAGGACGATCTGGGAGAAGTACGAACCGACGCTGCCGGCGAAGTTGCGGATCGAGTGGCCGGCCGTTGGCAGGGTGGCGAACGACGGGTCCTTAGCGTCGAAGCTGATGACGCTGATGAGCGCGAACAGAGCCAGGAAGACGAGGAGGACGCCGGTGATCTCGACGGCCAGCGCCTGCTTTTTGGGCGAGGCCTTGCCGCTCCGGCCGTTCTTGCCGGCCGGGGCGCTCTTCCTTCGCTTTTTCACGGCGCGAATTATAGCACATCCCGGCTCATCGCCGCAGATACGCCTCTCTGGCGGCAAGGATCTCGTCTCGGAAGAGGCCCGGGTCCTTCGTGGAGCGGCGGTCGGGCCTCGGCCCATGGGCTCGCATCCTCATTGACGCGGAAGCCGGATTCGTTTATCGTCCGGTCCATCCCCGCATCAAGGAGGCGTCCATGAAGAGAGCCGCCGTCATCGCCGCGATCGTCCTGCTGTTCGCCGCCGCGCTGGCCGCGCCAGCGGCCCCGCCCAAGACCGTGGCCATCAAAGCCGGGCGCCTCCTCGACGTCCGGACCGGCGAGGTCGTCCGCAACGCCGTCATCCTCATCGAGGACGGAGTCATCAAGGCCGTCGGGTCGAACGTCGTCGTGCCGGCCGGTGCGGAGACGATCGATCTTGGCCGCTCGTTCGTCCTGCCGGGTCTCATCGACTGCCACACTCACATTGCCATGCAGTTCGAGAACTACATCGGCGACATCTTCCGCAAGAGCCCCATCGACGCCGCCGTCTCAGCCCACATCTACACCCGCCGGACGCTCGAAGCCGGCTTCACGGCCGTGCGCGACGTCGGCGCCGCCGAGTTCATCGACGTCGCCCTGCGCAAAGCCATCGACGAGGGCAAGGTCGTCGGGCCGCGGATGAAGGTCTCGGGCCTGGCCATCGGGGCCACGGGCAGCCACAGCGACCTGAGCGGCTTCTCGCCCTACCTGAGCTTCCAGCAGCTCTCCGGCATCGCCGACGGCCCGGACGAGATCCGCCAGAAGGTCCGCTACGTCATCAAGTACGGGGCCGACCTGATCAAGATCATGGCCACGGCCGGCGTCCTGTCCGAGGAGGAGTCGGAGGGCGCGCCCCAGTATTCCTTCGAGGAGATGAAGGCGGCGGTCGACGAGGCGGCTATGTGGGGCCGAAAGGTGGCCGCCCACGCCCACGGCACCGAGGGCATCAAGCGGGCCATCCGGGCCGGCGTGGTCTCCATCGAGCACGCCAGCCTCATCGATGACGAGGGCCTGGCCCTGCTCAAGGAGAAAGGGACCTTCATGGTCCCCGACATCTACAATCACGACTTCATCATGACCGAGATGGCGAAGATGGGCCTGCCGGACAAGCTCATCGCCAAGGAAGCGAAGATCGGCGACCTGCAACGGTCCAACTTCACCAAGGCGGTCAAGGCCGGGGTCAAGATCGCCTTCGGCACGGACGCGGCGATCTTCCCCCACGGCGACAACGCCCGCCAGTTCGCGGTCATGGTCCGCTTCGGCATGAGCCCGCTCGAGGCCATCCGCTCGGCCACCCTGCGAGCCGCGGAGCTGCTCGACTGGACCGACAAGGCCGGGATCATCGCGCCCGGGGCCTGGGCCGACCTCATCGCCGTCGACGGGGACCCGCTCCAGGACGTCTCGGTCCTCGAGAAGGTCCGCTTCGTCATGAAGGGCGGCGTGGTCTACAAGAAATAACGGCTGGGACGCCGGGCCGCCCGGGGCGCCGTATTCGCCTCAGGAGAAGGGATCGTCCGGACAGGCCACGTGGCATCCCATTGACCCATAATGGATTTGTTGCTACGCTGAAACCGATCCCGGGGATACTCTAAAAACGGGGTCTCGGGCCTATCTCCGCCGACTAAAGGTAAGAAGACGTCGGATCCCATTTAAGGAGGGGACGATGAAAAGATCCTTGATCGTGGTTCCCCTGATCCTGGCGACCGCGTTCGCCTTGGCCTGCCAGGGTAAGGCCTCTCGGGCGGAGCTTGAGAAGGCCAAGGCCCAGGCGAAGCTCGAAGAGCAGAACAAGGCGATCGTTCAGAATTACTTCACGCTGGCGGATGCCGGCGACTTCGACGCCGTCGCGCGGCTCTACGAGCCCACCACGGTGTTCTACAGCCCGTCCGGGAGCGTGCGGCCGGTGTCCGGTGCGGAAGATATCGAGATCGGAAAGTACTATGCCAAAGCGATTCCGGATCTCTCACATCGGATCGAAGAGCTCCTGGCGACAGGGGATAAAGTGGTGGCCAGACTGGTCATCAAAGGTACGCCCAAAGAGCCGATCGAAGGGTTCCCGCCTCCCGGCAAGTCCTTCGAGGTCAGCGCCATCCATATTTTCACCCTCAAGAACGGGAAGATCATCGAAGGCCGGGGTGAAGTCGATATGTTGGAGTTGATGCTGCAGCTCGGCATGGAGCTCAAGCCGAAGGAAGCGGCCAAAAAATAGGCCGGAGGCCGGGTGTATCTTTACGCGATGGGAATCACGGCCTCTCCGGCCACCGCCCCATGACGGCGCCGCTCCGCATTCTCCTCGTCCAGCCGGCCTGGGACGGGCTTGGCTACCGCCGCAAGATCAAAGTCGACGAGCGCGCCATGCACCCGCTGACGCTCGGGGTCGTCGCGGCCCTCAGCGGGCCGCACGAGGTG
>Ga0209254_10003552_pt1 | contig 14189 bp, 15 predicted proteins | sample FrelakmetDIP11DI_FD_187148 | JGI IMG/M metagenome (GOLD analysis project Ga0209254, IMG submission 187148) | Freshwater lake sediment microbial communities from the University of Notre Dame, USA, for methane emissions studies - DIP11 DI (SPAdes)... | ecosystem: Environmental > Aquatic >...
CGGCCTTCGCGTCGCCGGCGAGGTCGTCGCATTTCTCCATCGAGACCTTGTAGGCGGCCTCGGCACGGGCGACGCGCGCTTCCTCGCGGTGCTTGGTCGTGTTCTTGTAGGCGACTTCGGCGTCGGCCTTGGCGACCTCGTGCTTGCCCTTGGCCTGCGCGAGGCAGATGTCCTTCGCGTTGGCGCTGAGCGAGGCGCAGCCGCTCTTGTCGGCGCCGTACTGCGTGTCGGCATCCTTCTTCGCGGTCTTGTAGCTGTCCTCCGAAAGCGGCGTGGCGGCGGCATTCGCGGAGTAGGTCTGGGCGGCGGCGGGCCCGGCGGCGCCGAGTCCGGTCAGGGCGACCAGGGTGATGAAGAGCTTGGACATGGTGTTGCCTCTCGATTCGGGTTCGGGTTCGGGAGCCGAAGCCTCACACCGCGAGGGTGGTGATGCGGCTGCCGGCTCCTGGCGCGAATTGCGCTGGTTCCCTTGCCCCGAAGCCTACCGAGGCGGACACGCCCGCTCTGTTCGCCCACGTACACAGGCGGGTGGACGCATCGAAGCGCGGCGGGCCGTTGCGGCCGACGGCGTCAGAGCGGGCTGCGACCGCTGATCACCCTCAGCAGGATGACGACGAGGGCGATGACCAGCAGGACGTGGATGAAGCCGCCCAGCGTGTAGGACGTGACGAGCCCGAGGGCCCAGAGGATGAGCAGGACGACGGCGATGGTGTACAGCATGGTGATTCTCCTGGTTTCGGCACCGGGTCGCGGTGCGCGAGCGAGTCCGAAGCACGGACCCAGAATCATCATCGTCCCGTCCCGGTGGCCCGTTCTGTGCGGCAGCGAACGGAGAGGCGGCGCGGCGCGCGGCAGCATCATTCCATCCGGTGGGCGCCCGTGTCTGGGCGAATTATGTCGTGGCTGCAGGCGCCGTCAGCGAACGACGGACGCGTCGAAAAGCGGGTTCTCGATGAGCCCGAGGCGATTGCCGAACGGATCTCGCACGGCGGCGACCTTGATGCCACCCCCGACCTCCGTGACCGCATCGATGAGTGCCGCGCCGAGACCCAACAGGCGATCGACCTCGGCCGAGATGTCGTCCACGCCCCAGAGCGGCTGCGCACCCGCGTCACCGGGCTTCGCATCGGGCACGAGGCCCAGCTCAAAGCCGCCGACGGCGAAGCCGACGTAGAACGGTTCGTCGAAGTAGGGTTCGATGCCGAGAACCCGCGAGTACCACGCCTTGCCGGCGGCGAGGTCCGGCGCCGGGTAGAGCGCCGTGCGTAGACCGAGGATCAAGGGAACCTCCGGGGATTCAACGGGCCGCTTGCGACTCGGCCTTGAGGAAGCGCAGCACGGACTCGAGCGGGAAGCCGCGCTGCTGGAGGAAGCGGACCTGCTTCGCCCTCTCGCTTTCGTCCGCCGGCGGGCGGCCGAAACGGGCGCGCCACGCCGACGCGAGCGCCTCGCCTTCCTCCGCCCTCGCCTGCGCGAGCCCGGTCTCGATCCCCGCCTCGTCGATGCCCTTCTCGCGCAGGTGATGCGCGATCTTGAGCGGGCCGTACTTGCGGGCCTTGGCGCGCACCGCCTGCTCGACGAAGCGCTGCTCGGACAGCCAGCCGCGCTTCGTGAAATCGTCGAGCAGGGCCTCGAGGTCGATGCCCTCCTGCACGTGCGGCGAGAGCTTGCGGCGCAGCTCGGCGCGCGAATGCTCGCGGCGGGCGAGGAGCCTCAGGGCGCGCGCGCGCAGGTCCTGTGGGGACGCTTCCTTTCGGGAGTCCGATGGAGACGCTTCCCTTTGGGAAGCGTCTCCTCCAACGACGGGAAAGCCCCAGGCCATGGCAGTCGGGATGAGTCGGGATGGGGACGTCTCCCTCCGGGAAGCGTCCCCGGAGGAGGCGTCCCCGCTCAGGTCACTCGGCCTCGGCCGCGCTCGCGGCCTGCGGCATGCCGCCGGCGATGCCGACGGCCTCGCGGATCTTCGTCTCGATCTCGTCGGACATCGCGGGGTTTTCCCTGAGGAATTCCCGCGTGTTGTCCTTGCCCTGGCCGATCTTCTCGCCCTTGTAGGAGTACCACGCGCCGCTCTTCTCGATGATGCGGTGGGCGACGCCCAGCTCGATGATCTCGCCGTGGCGGGAGATGCCCTCGTTGTAGAGGATGTCGAAATCCGCGACCTTGAAGGGGGGCGCCACCTTGTTCTTCACCACCTTCACGCGCGTTTCGTTGCCGATGACTTCCTCGCCGCGCTTGATGGAGCCGACGCGGCGGATGTCCATGCGCACCGAGGCGTAGAACTTGAGCGCGTTGCCGCCCGTGGTGGTCTCGGGGTTGCCGAACATGACGCCGATCTTCATGCGGATCTGGTTGATGAAGATGACGAGCGTGTTCGATCGCTTGATATTGGCCGTGAGCTTGCGAAGCGCCTGCGACATGAGGCGCGCCTGCAGGCCCATCTGCGGTTCGCCCATCTCGCCTTCGATCTCGGCCTTGGGCGTGAGCGCGGCGACGGAGTCGACCACCACGCAGTCGACGGAGGCCGAGCGCACGAGCATATCGGCGATCTCGAGGGCCTGCTCGCCGTTGTCCGGCTGGGAGAGCAGCAGCTCCGACGTATCGACGCCGAGGCGCTGGGCGTACTGCGGGTCGAGCGCGTGCTCCGCGTCGATGAACGCCGCGGTACCTCCTAGCTTCTGGACGTTGGCGATGACCTGCAGGGTGAGCGTGGTCTTGCCCGAGGATTCCGGGCCGTAGATCTCGACGACGCGACCACGGGGCAGGCCGCCGACGCCCAGGGCGAGATCCAGGCCGAGCGAGCCGGTGGAGACGACCTCGATGCCCTTTTCGACATCCTTGTCGCCCATGCGCATGATCGCGCCCTTGCCGAACTGGCGTTCGATCTGCGTGAGCGCGGCCTGGAGGGCTTTCGCCTTGTTGTCGTCCATCTTGGTGTCTTCGGATTCGCGGTTCGCGATGACTTTGAGCATTGGAATTATCCCATATCAGTGAGGTTGAATTTTCCGCCCAGGCTTAGGCTTCAGCGCGTGCGCCGAACCAGACCCGCCATCACACCGAAAATCTCCAGGCGCCCCTTCGGGCGAATGACCGGGAAGGCTTTGTTCGCGGGCTTCAGGACGAAACCGCCTTTTTCTCGGTCCAGGTACTTCACGGTGAATTCGTTGTCCACGATCGCCACGACGATGTCGCCGACGTTGGCGTTCGGTTGCTGTTCCACCACGATGAGGTCGCCGTCGTGGATGCCGGCGTCGATCATCGATTCGCCCTTCACGCGCACCAGGCTCGTCTTGGACGGCACGCGGATGAGGTAGTCGTCGATGGTGACCATGTCGTAGCCATCCGCCAGCGCGGGGTTGGGCAGGCCGGCCTGCACCGTGTCGTGCGCGAGACGCCGCTCGAAGAACCGGGCCCCGGGCTTCAACTGCCGGTCAGGGGTCCAGTCCAGGTAGCCCGCTTCCTCGAAACGGCGCACGCACTCGGCCACCCACGATTTGGCGGAGATCCCCCACAGGGTGGCGAGCACCGAGTAGGAAGGGATCACCTTGTGCTCGGCGTAGTAGTCCTGGAGCTTCTCCAGGTACGCCGGGTCGAGGGGTTGCTGCTGCTTTAACGCCATGGGGTCGGGAACGGTGCACAGAACGATTGTTCGGTAAAGCTACAGAACGATCGTTCTGGTGTCAAGCGCCGTAGGGGACGCTACCCAAAGCGGAGCGATGGGTAGCGTCCCCTACAACTCGCCATGCGAAGGAAAACCGGTCGACTGCATCTCTGTACGTTTGCGCACGGACGAGTCGCGTCCAAGCCCGTAACGTGCGACTCTCGATGGAAATCAATCACCGATCCGGCAGTTCGCTGCCGAATGGAAGCGACAGCCCTGAATCGGCCGGCGCCCGCAGCGTCTCGCGTACCGGCCTGGCGCTGGCCGTGCTGACGACCCTCGCCCTCGTCGCCGCGTTGTATCTCGCGCGCGCTTTCTTCGTGCCCCTGCTTCTCGGCATCCTTGCGAGCTACGCGCTGCGTCCCATCGTCGACGGGATGCAGGTCCTGCGCATTCCGCGGGCCGTTGCCGCGGCGCTGGTTCTTGCGATGCTGATCGGCGGATCGTCCTGGGTGGTGTTCGCGGTGAGCGACGATTTCACGGCGATGGTCGAGAAACTGCCGGAGGCGGCGCGAAAGGTGCGCCATGACCTGAGCGCGGCTCGGACCGGCGCCCCGACGGCCCTGCAGAACATGCAGGAGGTCGCCAACGAGATCCAGGCAGCGGCCGCCGACGCGGGCGCGAAGCCGGGAGCACGCGCGATCACGGCGCGGGCGACGGAACCGACCGCATGGCTGCGGGACTACGCCGTCGCGCAGTCCGCGCTGCTCTTCGCGATCGTCGGCCAGGCGCCGATCGTGCTGCTGCTCGCCTACTTCCTGCTGGCCTCGGGCGACCACTTCCGACGCAAGCTCGTGCAGCTTGTCGGGCCTTCCCTCGCGCGCAAGAAGGATGCCCTTCGCATACTCGGGGAAATCGACACGCAGGTGCAACGCTACCTCCTCGCGATGCTTCTGACGAATGCGCTGATCGGCATCGCGACCTGGCTTGCGTTCCGCGCCCTCGGGCTGGAAAACGCGGGCGTATGGGGCGTGGCCGCTGGAGTCCTGCATTTCGTTCCCTACCTGGGTCCGGCACTGGTGGCACTGGCTGCCGGCGTGACGGGCTTCCTGCAGTTCGGAACGCTGCTGCAGGGCCTTGCCGTTGCAGGCGTGGCACTCCTTGTCGCCGGGCTGATCGGAATGGCGTTCATGACCTGGCTGCAGGGCCGGTTCGCACGCGTGAACGCGGCGGTGCTGTTCATCGCGCTTCTTTTCTTCGGCTGGATGTGGGGCGTCGCGGGACTCCTGCTGGGCGGGCCGCTGGTCGCGATCGCCAAGGTGGTCCTCGACCGCGTCGAGTCCCTCAAGCCCGCAGGCGATCTGCTCGGCAACTAACCGTCGCGGGCGCCATGACCCCTGGCGCGGTCATTCCGCCTGGCCCGGCCCATCCTCCCGAATTCACGTCGACCAGGTGTCGCAGGGCCGTCTCAACGTGGATGTGATCGACCGAAGCCGGAACATGCTGGTGTGGGAAGGGGTGGCCAGCCAGAGCCTGACGCAGCGCACGATGAACGGCCTGGGCCCGGAGACGGACAGTGCCGTCCACGAGATGTTCCGCCAGTTCCCGCTGTCGCCCACGCTCTGACGCGACGTCGGTCACCGACAAGCAACCGTCCGGCCAACCGACGGTGACTATTGATCGAAGCTCGGTCGCTTAGCCGGCTGCGCGTGCGTACATGTCGTCAAGCGCCTGGCGCAACGCCGTTGCCCACACTCGAATCGCACGCTGTGCATCGCCCGAGTTGGTCACCCGGTTGGCGACCTGCAGGGAACCGCTATTGCGCCCCGCCTGGGCATCGACCGCGCGAGCAAGCAACTCTCCGGTCACCGAATCGCGAAGCTCGATGACCAGTGTCATCCGCCCGGTGTTGGCGGTGTAGATACGGGACCGGCCAGTACCCTGCGCAGCAGAAGGGGCCGCAATGAACAGATCGACTATTGCGGCCGTCACCTTGAGCGTTTCCGGACCGGGTTTGTCGACGAGCGCATAGCCCCCGCGAGCGAGTTCTTCACGAAAGACATCGCGAAAAAGGCCGGCCAGATCGTCCTGGATCGCCGTCATGTCGGAGGCGTTCAATCCCCTGGCAACGCTTCCGCTTCTTCGGCCCGTCTCGAAGTTGCTCGAGAAGCTGACTTCGACCGGACTGAGCAGGACGCTGCGGAAAGCTGCCATGTCTTCCCGTGCGCCGGGCCGCACGAACACAGCCGACAACCGAGGGTGTGGCTGGCGAATCAGGCCATCCCACTCTACTTGCTCCGGCGTTGGCGCCGTGCTCGCGCAAGCGCCAAGGAACACTGCAACGAGAACCACGAGAGCGGAATCGATCAAACGCCGGACCTTCATTGTTGTTTCTCCAGACGATTCGGAGGGCCGATATTACGCTTTTTCGCACGATCCGCGAGGAGAGCGTGCGATGGACGGCCCGGATCTGCACCGGCAGTTGCCTGGGTCGTGTCCCATTTGAAGGGCTGCGTCCCCTTCAACTTTCAACGATGTCCCCTTCACCAAGGGGTGCGCCGCCCTTGTTCCTGGCCGCGAGGGCCGCAAGGCCCCGCAGGGCTTCGGTGACGGCCTGCGCGCGGATCGCGGCCCGGTCGCCGCCGAAGACCTCGAAGCGCGTCTCGACCCCGCCCTCGAGCGAGGCCCACGCGAACCAGACGAGACCCACCGGCTTCGTGGCGGTGCCGCCGTCGGGGCCGGCCACGCCCGTCACGGCCACGGCGAGGTCGGCATCGCTCTGGTGGAGGGCGCCCGTGGCCATTTCCCGCACCACCGCCTCCGAGACGGCCCCGAGGCCGCCGATCGTTTCCTGCTTCACCCCGAGCACGTCGACCTTGGCGTCGTTCGAATAGGTGACGAATCCGCGGTCGAACCACGCCGAGCTGCCGGCCGTGCGCGTGATCGCCTCCCCTACCCCGCCGCCGGTGCACGACTCGGCCGTGGCCACCTTCAGGCCCGCCCGGACGCAAGCCTCGCCCAGTTCCCGCGAAAGCTCGTCGATCCCGTTCATTGCTGTTCTCCCGGCCGGCCGCGATACCAGTAACCATACGCCCGCGTGAAGCCGAACGCCTCGTACAACGCAAGGGCCGGCGAGTTTCCCGAATCGACCTGCAGGTAGGAGTGCCTCGCCCCGAGGTCCCGGCCCCAGCGCAGGAGCGCGGCCACGATGGCGCGGCCGTGGCCCTGGCGGCGGGCGCTCTCGCGCGTCACGACGTCGAAGAGACCCACATGGCCGTCCTCGAGGATCGCGAGGCCCGTCGCGAGCGGCACGCCGTCCTCGAGAATCGCGACCGGATGCGTCGGCAGGGGCAGCGAGGAAAGCCGCGCCAGGTGGGCGGAGCGATGGGCCACGGGAGAGCCGCGCAGTTCTCCGACCATGTCGAACCACTCCTCGAGCCGTGCAGTGGCCACGGCGGGCCCCGCGAGCCGCGCCGGATCGATCGTCGCGATGCGCACGTCGGTGTGGTCGAAGGTTCCGTAGCCGCTCGCCTCCAGGAAGGCGTCGAGGCCGGCTTCCGAATGCTCGGATACGCGGAAGATCGCGGGCAGGCCCCGCTCGCCGTAGACGGCCTCGCAATGCGCGACCTTCCGGGCGAAGGGAAGGCGCGACTCGTAGACGGCATTCACCGATCGGGCGCGCTTCGCCTTGCCTGGCGAGAACCGCAGGAGCCAGCCGTCGTAGAGCAGCTGGCCGGGCGGCGTCGAGGAGTTGAGGGTCAGCTCCTCGAGCCGGCGGCCGGAAATGGGGACGCTTCCCGGTTTCTGCCCGACAGGCGGAAACCGGGAAGCGTCCCCTTCGTCGCAGTCGTGGTTCATTTCGTCCCCTTGAAAAGGGCTGCGTCCCCTTTTCAGGCGGCGAGCCGCTTTCCGGTGGGGGTGTCGAAGAAGTAGGCCTTGCCGGGCATGATCGCGGCGTCCAGGGAGGATCCGGCCGGGGGCGTGGCATGGCCCTCGATCCGCACGACGAGCACGTTTCCGTTGAACGCCGCGTGCAGCAACGAGTCTGCCCCGAGGCACTCCACCGTGTCCACGTGCAGCCGGAAGCGGGGGCTGCCGCCCTCGCCGGCCACGAAGTGCTCCGGACGCACGCCCACGGTCACCTGCTCGCCGGCCTTGTCGCGGATCTCCGGCGGCAGCGGGATCACCAGGCCCCCGCCGAGCTCGACACCGTCGCCCACGCGCTTGCCCTGCAGGAAGTTCATGGAGGGCGAGCCGATGAAGCCCGCCACGAAGAGCGAGGCCGGGTTGTCGTAGACCTCGAGCGGGGCGCCGATCTGTTCCACCACGCCCGCGTTGATGACGATCATGCGGTTGGCGAGCGTCATGGCCTCCACCTGGTCGTGCGTCACGTAGACGCTGGTGGTGCGAAGCTCCCGGTGCAGCTTCTGGATCTCCAGGCGCATCTGCACGCGAAGCTTGGCGTCGAGGTTGGAGAGGGGTTCGTCGAAGAGGAACGCCGCCGGTTCGCGCACGATCGCGCGGCCCATCGCCACGCGCTGGCGCTGGCCGCCGGAGAGCTCGCGGGGCTTTCGCTGAAGATAGGGGCCGAGCTCGAGGATCCCCGCCGCGCGCTGCACCCGCCTCTCGATGTCGTCCTTCGCGAGCTTGCGGATCTTGAGGCCGTACGCCATGTTGTCGTACACGCTCATGTGCGGATAGAGCGCGTAGTTCTGGAACACCATGGCGATGTTGCGGTCCTTGGGCTCGACCTCGTTCACGCGCTTGCCCGCGATGCGGACCTCGCCCTCGGTGGCGGTCTCGAGGCCCGCGATCATGCGAAGCACCGTGGACTTGCCGCAGCCCGACGGCCCCACCATCACGACGAATTCGCCGTCGTTGATCGTGATGTCGGTCTTGTGGATGACCTCGGTCTTGCCGAAGCTCTTGGTGACGCCGTGCAGGCTGATTTCCGCCATGTTGGTCTACTTCTCCGTTTCCACCAGGCCCTTCACGAACCATTTCTGCATGAGCACCACCACCAGCGCCGGCGGCATCAGCGCCAGCATCGCGGTGGCCATGATGAGGTGCCACTCGTTGGAGGCGTCCCCGCCCGCGATCATGCGCTTGATGCCGATCACCACCGTGTACATCGACTCCGAGGCCGTGATGAGCAGGGGCCACAGGTACTGGTTCCAGCCGTAGATGAAGAGGATCACGAAGAGCGCGGCCATGTGGGTCTTCGACAGCGGCAGCACCACGTCGATGAAGAACCGGATGGGCCCCGCGCCGTCGATGCGGGCGGCCTCCGCCAGCTCGTCGGGAATGGTCATGAAGAACTGGCGGAAGAGGAACGTCGCCGTGGCCGAGGCGATGAGCGGCAACGCGAGGCCCACGTGCGAGTCGAGGATGCCCAGGTCGGCCGCGACCTTGAAGGTCGGGATGATGCGCACCTCCACCGGCAGCATCAGCGTCACGAAGACGCTCCAGAAGAAGAACTGCCGGCCGGGGAAGCGGAAGTAGACGATCGCGAAGGCCGACAGGATCGAGATCACGATCTTCCCGATCGCGATCGACAGCGCCATGACCAGGCTGTTGAAGAGCATCGTCGACACCGGGGCCGACGATCCCTTCTCCGAGCCCGAGGTGAGCACCTGCGTGTAGTTGTGCAGGAACTGGTCGCCGGGCCACAGCGGCATCGGCACGTTGACGATCTGCTCGAAGGTGAGGGTCGAGGCGACGAACGTGACCCACAGCGGGAACGCGACCAGCAGCACGCCGGTGACGAGCACGGCGTGCGCGAAGAAGTCCCGGTATGGCCTGTTCTCGACCATGTTCTAGTACTGGACCCTGCGCTCGATGTAGCGGAACTGGATGACCGTGAGCGATATGACGATCGCCATGAGGATCACGGACTGCGCCGAGGAACCGCCCAGGTCCGCGGCCTTCACGCCGTCGTAGTACACCTTGTAGACGAGGATCTTCGTGGCGTCCCCCGGCCCGCCCTGCGTGGTGGCGTCGATCACGCCGAAGGTGTCGAAGAACGAGTAGATGATGTTCATCACCAGCAGGAAGAACGTCGTCGGCGACAGCAGCGGGAAGACGATCGTCCAGAAGCGCCGGAACGGCCCCGCGCCGTCGATCGCGGCCGCCTCGATGAGCGACTTCGGAATCGACTGCAGGCCCGCGAGGAAGAACAGGAAGTTGTAGCTGATCTGCTTCCACACCGAGGCGATCACCACCAGGAGCATCGCCTGCTCGGAGTTGATGATCCAGTTCCAGTCGATGCCGAACTTCTTCAGGAAGTAGGTCACGATTCCGATGGACGGGGCGAAGATGAACGCCCAGAGCACGCCCGCGATGGCGGGCGCCACCGCGTAGGGCCAGATGAGGAACGTCTTGTAGCCGAGCGCGCCGCGCACGACCGAATCGGCCATGGTGGCGAGCAGCAGCGAGATGAGGATCCCGCAAGCGGCCACCATCACGCTGAAGAACGCCGTCACCTTGAACGACGACAGGTAGTGCGAGTCCCTGAAGAGGTAGGTGTAGTTGTCGAACCAGACGAACTGCGAGGTCATCCCGAAGGCGTCCTGCAGCTGGAAGGAGAAGTAGACCGCCTGCGCCGCGGGCCAGAAGAAGAAGAGCACCGTGATCGTGATCTGCGGGAGCAGGAGCACGTACGGCAGCCAGGCCGACTTGAAGACGACGCGCTTTTCCATGGCCATGGTCGTTGGAAAAGGGGCCGGTCAAGGCCCCCTTTTCATGCCCGTCCGGGTCAGCCCTTGTTCGCCGCCTGGAACTTGCGAAGGATCTCGTTGCCGCGCCGGACCGCCTCGTCCATCGCCTTCTGCGCGTCCTTCTTGCCCATGATCACGGCCTCGATCTCCTCCTCGATCACCTCCCGGCCCTGCACGTAGTTGCCGAATCGCAGGCCCTTCGAGTTGGCGGTCGCCGGCTTGTTCGTGAGTTGCTTCACGGCGATGTCGGCGCCCGGGTTCTTGTCGTAGAAGCCGGACTTGCGCGTCATCTCGTAGGCGGCATAGGTGATCGGCACGTAGCCGGTGCCGGTATGCCACTCCATCTGGATTTCCGGCTTCGACAGGAAGGCGAAGAACTTCGCCACGCCCTTGTAGGCGTTGTTGGTCTTGCCGCCCATCACCCACAGCGAGGCGCCGCCGATGATGGAATTCTGCGGGGCGCCCTTCACGTCGTCATGATAGGGAATCATGTTCACCGACCACTCGAACTTGGCGGTACGGCGGATGTTGGCCTGCGCGCCCGTCGATGAGGTGAGCATCGCGCATTCGCCGCTCGCGAACTTGGCCTCCGCCTGGTTCGTGCGGCCGGCATAGGTGAGCAGGCCCTTCTTCGCCATGTCGCCCAGCATCGCGACGTGCCGCACGTGCAGCGGCGAATTGACCTTGAACTCCGTGTCCATCCCGCCCATGCCGTTCTCCTTCGTGCCGATGGGCACGTTGTGCCAGGCGGAGAAGTTCTCGATGTGCATCCAGGAAGGCCAGCCGGTGGTGTACACGCACTGCTGCCCGCCCGCCTTGAGCTTCTCGGCGGCCGCGAGGAATTCCTTCCACGTCTTCGGCACCTTGTCCGGGTCGAGGCCCGCCTTCTTGTAGGCGTCCTTGTTGACGTAGAACACGACCGTCGAGCTGTTGAACGGGAAGGACAGCATGTTGCCCTTGCTGTCCGAGTAGTAGCCCGAGACGGGGCCGATGTAGGCCTTCGGGTCGAAGGGCTCGTCGGCGTCCTTCATGAGCTGGTGGACGGGAACCACGGCGCCCTTGCCCGCCATCATCGTGGCGGTGCCGACCTCGAACACCTGGAGGATGTGCGGCGCGTTGCCCGCGCGGTAGGCGGCGATGGCATTGGTCATCGATTCGGGATAGCTGCCCTTGTAGCTCGGGACGACCTTGAAGTCCTTCTGGCTCGCGTTGAACTTGTTGGCCAGTTCGTTCAGTTTGTCGCCCAGGGCACCGCCCATGGAGTGCCACCACTGGATTTCGGTCTGGGCATGGGCAACGGTTGCGGAAAGCGCGCACGCGACGAGCGCGGCCTGCAGGGAATGGCGGGACATGGAGAGGATCTCCTTCGTGGGGAACGAGCGGAAAGGACGGACGGGGCGCACGGCATGCCTCTGGTCGGGCGTTTTTACCGGATGGAAAGCACGACTACCATGTTACAACGATCGCCGCCGCACGGGGTTTCAAGCGCGTGACACGGGCGGGCCCGCGAACGGGGCCCGCGGGAGGACTCAGTCCTTCTTGATCAACGACTTGAGCGAGCCGAAGAGGCCCTTCTTTTCCTCGGGGGCGGGCGGCGGCGCGGGCTTGGCCGCCTGGGGCGGCACGTAGGCCGGCGCGGGCCTGGGCTTCGGCGTGACGGGCGCGGCGGCCCGCTTGTTGAGCACGGAAGCCTTGACGATGTCCTCCCACGTGTTGGGACGGCCGATGAAGTACTTGGCGAACTCCTCGACCGCCTTGTCGCCGAACTCGTGCGCCGTCATCTGGAAGACGTCGATCGTGAAGTCGCCCACGTTCTTCGCCATGACCTTGAGCTTGCCGCTCTCGTGGTCGCCCTCGAACTTGGCCTGCACGCGGAAGTCGCACTTCACCTCGAAGATCTCGTGGGTGATGACCTTGCGCTGGTCGCGGTACTGCTCGCTCTTGTGCTCGATGTTGTACTGCCAGAGGATGTCCCGGAACTTCTCCATGTCGTCCGGGCCCTTCTTGATCGAGAGCACCTTTTCCGACCAGCAGCGCGTGGCGAGGTGCACCTCGCCGTAGTAGTCCTTGTCGATGAAGTGCTTGCTGCGGAAGTCGCAGAAGAAGTCCTTGAAGGTGAGCCCCGTGATGTCGCCCACCGTGGGCAGCTTGTAGACGAAGGGGCTCGGCAGGTTGACGACGTTGAGCTGCTTGCCCAGGTCGTTCATGTACAGGAAGGCGCGGCGCAACGCGTGGTCGACGGCGACGGCATTGCCGCGAAGGCTCTCCGTCTTGTCCGTGTCCTGCGCCTTGAGGGCGTCGGCTTGCTGCTTGAGGTCGTCGAGAAGTCCCACGTCTGCTCCTGCCGATCGATAGGGGTCCGGAACGGATATTAGCGTAACATCGCGCCAAAAATCAGGGGTTTCGCCCGAATGCAAGCCGTCCTCGCCCTGGACCAGGGCACCACCAGTTCCCGGGCGATCGCCTTCGACGGCGCCGGGGAGCCCCTGGCCACTGCGCAGCAAGAATTCCGCCAGTTCTTCCCGAAGCCCGGCTGGGTCGAGCACGATGCCGAGGAGATCTTCGCGAGCCAGCGCGACACGGCCGCGCGAGCCCTGCGCGATGCCGGCCTCGCCTCGGGGGGAATCGCCGGCATCGGGATCACCAACCAGCGCGAGACCACGGTGCTGTGGGACCGACGAACGGGCCTCCCGGTGGCCCCCGCGATCGTGTGGCAGGACAGACGCACCGCGGCCCGATGTGACGCATTGCGTCAGGCCGGGCACGAGAGCCTCATCCAGGACCGCACCGGGCTCGTCCTCGACGCCTACTTCTCCGGCACCAAGCTCGCGTGGCTCCTCGACAACGTGCCGGACGCGCGCGAGCGCGCCCGCCGCGGCGAGCTCGCCTTCGGCACCATCGACAGCTGGCTCGCCTGGAAGCTCACCGGAGGCGAGGCCCACGTCACCGACCCGAGCAACGCCTCGCGCACGATGCTCTTCGACATCCACCGCCTCGACTGGGACGACGAGCTCCTCGCCATCCTCGACATTCCCCGTTCCGTGCTGCCCCGCATCGCGGGCTCGAGCGAGATCGTGGGCACCACGCGCTGCGAGGGGCTGCCCCGGGGCCTCGCCATCGCGGGCATCGCGGGCGACCAGCAGGCCGCGCTCTTCGGGCAGGCCTGCCACCGCGAGGGCATGGCCAAGAACACCTACGGGACCGGCTGCTTCCTGCTCATGAACACCGGCGAGCGCGCGGCGAACTCACGCCATCGCCTGCTCACCACGGTGGCGTGGCGGCGAGGCGGCAGGACCCACTACGCGCTCGAGGGCAGCGTCTTCATCGCCGGGGCCGCGGTCCAGTGGCTTCGCGATGGCCTGGGGCTCATCTCGAGATCGGAAGAGGTGGGCGCGCTCGCCGCGAGCGTGGAGGACGCGGGCGGCGTCTACTTCGTTCCCGCCCTCGCGGGCCTGGGCTCGCCCTACTGGGACCCGCACGCGCGAGGCGCCATCGTCGGCCTCACGCGCGGCTCCACGCGAGCGCACCTCGCCCGCGCCACGCTCGAGGCCATCGCCTTCCAGAGCGCGGAGCTCATCGAGGCCATGGCCTCGGATTCCGGCGTGACGCTCTCCGAGCTGCGCGTGGACGGCGGCGCGACGGCGAACGACCTGCTCATGCAGATCCAGGCGGACCTGCTGGGCGTTCCGGTCGTGAGGCCGCGCGTCACCGAGACGACGGCGCTCGGCGCGGCGTACCTCGCGGGCCTCGCCACGGGGTTCTGGCGCGACGAGGCGCAGATCGCCTCGCTGTGGGCACGGGAACGCACCTTCGAACCGCGAATCCCGCGCGACCTCGCCCACGCCCGCCTCGCCGGCTGGCGGCGGGCCGTCGAA
>Ga0209254_10003554_pt1 | contig 14187 bp, 13 predicted proteins | sample FrelakmetDIP11DI_FD_187148 | JGI IMG/M metagenome (GOLD analysis project Ga0209254, IMG submission 187148) | Freshwater lake sediment microbial communities from the University of Notre Dame, USA, for methane emissions studies - DIP11 DI (SPAdes)... | ecosystem: Environmental > Aquatic >...
CGATGAACATGGCGCTCCCGTGTTGGTGTATACAGGGCAGCCGCGAGTGCAGGTGCTGACCGAGTTGCGTCGTTTCCTGGGAGAAGCCTTTACCCTGCAGGGCGTGGCGGAGAGTGATTTCAAGCGGCGCCTGACGCTGGCCTATCAGCGCAGCAACAACGAGGCCGTGCAGATGGCCGAAGACATCGGTGCCGATGTCGATCTCAGTCGCCTGGCGGATGAAATCCCCGAGTCGGGCGACCTGATGGACACGCAGGACGATGCGCCCATCATCCGCCTCATCAACGCAATATTGTCCCAGGCGGTGCGCGAGCAGGCGTCGGACATTCATATCGAGACATTCGAGGATCGTCTCAGTGTGCGCTATCGCATCGATGGGGTACTGGCGGAAGTGCTGTCGCCCAAGCGCATGCTGGCACCGTTGCTGGTGTCACGTTTAAAGGTGATGGCGAGGCTCGATATCGCCGAAAAGCGCGTGCCGCAGGACGGCAGGATTTCAGTGAAGATCGCCGGGCATGCGGTCGACATCCGCATGTCGACCATTCCCTCCGCCCACGGCGAGCGGGTGGTGCTGCGACTGCTGGACACGGCGGCGGGACAATTGCAGCTGCCACAGTTGGCCATGAACGAGCAGGTGTTGGCCGCCTATAAGAAGCACCTGCACAGCCCGCACGGCATCATCCTGGTAACCGGTCCCACTGGTTCGGGTAAAACCACCACACTGTATGCCGGGTTGGCGGAAATCAACGAGACATCGCGCAACATTCTCACCATCGAGGATCCCGTCGAATACATGTTGCCGGGCATCGGCCAGACCCAGGTGAATCCCAAAGTCGACATGACGTTTGCCCGTGGCTTAAGAGCTATCCTGCGCCAGGACCCGGATGTGGTGATGGTGGGTGAGATTCGCGATCTGGAGACGGCGGAAATTGCAGTGCAGGCATCGCTTACCGGTCATCTGGTGTTGTCCACGCTGCACACTAATACGGCAATCGGCGCCATCACCCGCTTAAAGGACATGGGCATCGAACCCTTTTTGTTATCCTCCAGCCTGGTGGCCGTGATGTCGCAGCGTCTGGTGCGCCTGTTGTGCAATGATTGCAAGGAACAGGTGGCACCCAATCCGGCCGAGCGCGAGTTATTGCGACTGGATGCTGCGGTGCATGACGCGAGCGTACATCACGCCAAGGGTTGCGAACGCTGCAAATACACCGGCTATCGCGGTCGTACGGGTATCTATGAAATCATCGAGATCGACGACGCCATGCGCCAGATGATCTACGAGAACGCCAATGAGCAGGATATCCTGAAAGTGGCGCGTCTGAAATATCCAGGGATAGAGAGCGACGGGCGCCGTCGTATACTGGCGGGCGAGACCAGTATCGAGGAAGTCATGCGCGTGACTTCCATCGTTTGATCGTAAATGGTTGAAGTGTGACTGCGTATCGCTACCGGGCGCTTAACTCCAGCGGGAAACTCGTCAAGGGTGTGCTCGAGGGTGACTCCGAGCGGCAGATACGTGCCCAGTTACGCGGCCAGGATTTGCGCCCCGTGGAAGTCGACGTGGCCAACAAGGCGGAATCCGGCAAATCCAGTTGGCGTCCCTCATTAGTATTGTCCCGTGTCAGCGTCGGTGACCTGGCGTTGATAACCCGCCAACTGGCCACTCTGGTGGAGGCTAACCTGCCGCTGGATGAGGCCCTGCAGGCGGCTGCCGAACAGAGCCGCAGCACTGGCATCAAAGGTATGCTGTTACAGGTGCGTTCACGGGTGGCAGAGGGCCACACCCTGGCCTATGCCATGGGCGAGTTTCCCCGGGTGTTCAATGAAATGTATCGTGCGATGGTCAACGCCGGTGAACACGCAGGCTATCTGGGCCCGGTTTTGCAGCAGCTGGCGGATTACACAGAGCAGCGCCAGTACACCGGCCAGAAACTGAAAATGGCCATGATCTATCCCTTTATCCTGGTGGGGGTGGCGATTGCCGTGGTGCTGCTATTGTTGATTTTCGTGGTGCCGGAACTGGTGGGCATCTTCGCGCATAGCCATCGCGAGCTGCCGGTGTTGACACGCGGCCTCATCGCGACCAGTGATTTTTTTCAGCACTATGGACTCTGGGTGGGGCTGGTAGTGGTAGTGGTGTTTGTTGTATTCCGCTACCTGCTGCGCGAGCCGCGGCGTAAGAAGCGCTGGCATCGCGCGTTGCTGCGTGTGCCTGGCATATCAAGGGTGCTGATTGCCATGGATACTGCCCGCTTTGCATCCACACTGAGTATTCTGATGGCCAGTGGTGTGCCATTGCTGCAGTCCTTGCACATCGCAGGACAGGTATTGACCAACCTGGTACTGCGCGAGGACAGTGAGGCAGTGGCGGGGCGCGTACAGGAGGGCAGCAGCCTGCATCGCGCATTGCGGGAAAGTGGCCGTTTCCCGCCCATGATGGTACATATGGTGGCCAGTGGTGAGGCCAGTGGCGAGCTGGAAACCATGCTTGAACGCTCGGCCACCAACCAGGAGCGCGAGCTGGAAATGACCATGGGTACCATGATGAGTTTGTTTGAACCACTGATGGTAGTGTTTATGGGGGGCATGGTCCTGACCATTGTCCTCGCCATCCTGCTACCCATTTTCGATCTTAATACAATGGTGAAGTAAACGATGAAAACGAGAAACAATGCGGGCTTCTCCCTGGTGGAGATCCTGGTAGTGCTGGTGATTATGGGCCTGCTGATCAGTGTGGTGGCACCCACTGTGCTGAACCGGGCGGATGAGGCCCGGGTGGGCAAGGTGCTGGCGGATTTCAAGAATATAGAAACCGCCCTGAAGATCTACCGGCTGGATAACTACGTCTACCCGACCACTGAGCAGGGTCTGGAGGCGTTGGTTGAAGCCAGCACCCTGGAGCCCGAGCCGCGCAATTTCAAGGAGGGTGGCTATCTTGAGGAAGTACCACTCGATCCCTGGGGTCGGCCCTATCTCTACATGAGTCCGGGAGAGCATGGGGAAGTGGATATTTATTCGCTGGGGGCAGATGGCCTGGCCGGTGGAGAGGACCAGAGCCTCGACCTCGGCAACTGGAAGGAGAAGGACTGATAACGAATGTGTGACTCGTCCGTGGTGTTAGCCGGCAAGCCGGTGCACGCCACGGCGTCCCGGTGCCAGCGCGGTTTCAGTCTGCTGGAGTTGCTCGTTGCCCTGATGGTCATCGTACTCGTCACCACTATGGTGAACCTTACCGTCAGTTCTGGCGGACAGGACATACAACTGGAATCGATGGTGCGCAATCTGGCGGATGTCGGGAGCTACGCCCTGGATGAAGCGCAGATGACCGGGGTGGACTACGGCTTCCTTATAGAGGAGGAGTCGGCGGCAGGGGAGACAAGTTACAGTTATCGGTGGCTGGAGCGCTACTTCGATCCGCAGCGGAACATCGAGGAATGGCGTGAACCGGCCAGCGGCAAGGAGGTATTTGCGCAGCAGCACCTGCCGCCGGGTATCGCGCTGGAGCTGGAGCTGGAGGACGCGCCAGTAGTCGAGTTGTCACCGGACGACGAGAAGGCCGAGGAGGAAAAGATCACCCCTCAGGTGGTTTTTTATGCCAGCGGTGAGGCGACGGTGGGCGCGATCAATGTGCGCCAGCTCTCTGATGGTGAGTTGCTCTGGCGCATTCAGTGGGACTTATTAGGCCGCTTCGACGTGTTGCGCCGGGGCGTGGCTGATGAGGAAGAGGAACAGGAAAACTAGTGCGTGCCAGGGGCTTTACACTGGTGGAGGTGATGGTCGCGCTGGCTATCGTGGCGATTGCCCTGCCCGCCGTGTTGATGGCGCTGTACCAGCAGGTTGACGACACCGCCTATCTGCGCGATAAAACAATGGCCCAGATGGTGGCAGCCAACAAGCTGGCAGAGATACGCCTGGTGATTGCCTCGACAAGGGTCCTCAACGCTGGCAAGGACACTGGCATTGCTTCGATGGCGGATCGTGAGTGGCACTGGTGGGTGGAAACCAAACCGACCGAGGCAGAGAAGTTCTTGCGCATCGAAATCCGGGTGGCGCTGGCGGAGGATCAGCAGGCGCAGCCGCTGTATATGCTGACGTCCTTCATGTCCAGTGACCTGCAGATCGACGCCGGGGTCCCGGGCGAGGTCCCGGGCGAGGTCCCGGGCGAGGAAACTCCGGAGGAGCCCGCTGGCGCAGACACCGGTGCAGATACCGGATCCGGCCAGGACGCCATTCCGGGTCTGGAGATGCCCATCAACCTGCCACCGGGAGTCACGGCTGATGGCCAATAGCAAACCTGCGGGTTTCACCCTGGTGGAAGTATTAATCGCGTTGGCGATTACCGCGTTCGTCTCCATGATGGCCTATACCGGCCTGTCCACAGTAATGACGGGGGTCGAGCGTCTGCGTGAGAACACTGATCGCATCTATGCGGTCAACCGCGCCTTTATGATTATTTCGCGGGACCTGCGCCAGTTTACCGACAGGCCCGTGCGCGATGAGTTCGGTGAGCTTGACCCCGCTTTTAGTGGGGGGGGGCTGGCGCGCTTTGCCCTGAGTTTTACCAGGACGGGATGGCACAATCCCAACGGCCATCCGCGCAGCAATTTGCAGCGTGTCAATTATCGTCTGGAGGATGATGGCCTGTGGCGGGACACTTACCCGGTACTGGACCGGATGGCAGATACTGAGCCGGACAGCGTGTTGCTGTTGGAGGGGGTGGAAACGTTGCAGGTGGCGTTTCTCGGGACGCTGGAGGAACTGGAAATGCAATCCGGCAGTGCTGCACTGGATACTCGTAACTGGGCGGAAAACTGGGTGAGCGATGGCAGTGCTCCCGGCACAGCGCTGGCACCGCCGGTCGCCGTTGAAATCCGCTTGCAGCTGCAGGAATGGGGCGAGATGAGGCGTTTGTATGCATTGCCACCGCTCTAGCCGCCTGGGCAGATACCGCGCTATACGCCAGCAGCGCGGCGCTGCCCTGATCGTGGCTATGCTGGTGTTCGCGCTGGCCACTGCACTGGTGGTGGCGATGAAGAGTGAGTTCGAGCGCTTCTACCAGCGCAGCGCCAATATCCTGTTGGAAGAGCAGGCCCAGGCCTATCTGCGCGGTGCGGAGGAACTCGCCGGTATGGCCCTTTTGGCCGATTACGACCAGGACAAAACCACGGGACTGCCGCGGGATGACCTGCAGGAATTCTGGGCCACACCGCCGCCGCCCTATGCACTGGACGAGGGCTGGATGCGCGGCGCACTGGAGGACCTGCAGGGGCGGTTCAATCTCAACGCTTTGGCCAAACGGGTGCAGGGCGGCCCGGGAACCGCAGCGGCCCGTTTTACGCCGGCGCAGGAACAATTTATTCGATTGTTACAGGCCCTGGGGGAACCACCGGTGAGTGAACAGGATGCCATCCTGATCACCGAGTCCGTAAGCGACTGGCTGGATACGGATTCCAACCCCTCGCCAGAGGGCGCCGAGGACGACTACTATGCGTCGCAGACACCGGCCTATCGTGCGGCCAATCGCACCATGTCCAGTGTCAGTGAACTGCGTGCCGTGGCCAATATGACGCCGGAAATATACCAGGCGCTGTTACCCTGGGTGACTGTCTGGCCCCAGGAGCCGAAGCTCCTGAACATCAACACTGCACCGGCAATGGTGCTGCGCAGTATCAATGCCGACAAGGATCTCAGTCCTCTCAGCGAAGGGGAGGGAGAGTCCCTGGCAGAGTATCGGGATGAAACGGGTTTCAAGGACAAGACTGATTTCCTAGCCAACCCTGTCTTTGAAGGGAGACGCGATAAAATGACCGGTATTGTGGAGTTGCTGGGGGGGCAGACCTCTTACTTTCTGTTGCAGGCGGAGGTGGAGGTTGCCGGCAGGAACATGCGCTTGTACAGTGTGCTGGATCGAAGTAATCGCAAAATCAGCGCCCTCGCCAGGGCCAGTGGCAGCTTGTAGACGGACCACGGCTGCAGAGGCGTCATACACAGGGAGAAACCGGCATTGGGGAAGGGACAGTTTTGCGCGACACCGCTGTAGTACGTCTGGTTGAGGGCCGTCTGGCCTGGTACCCGCCGGGCGCCGGCGTTGAGCCGCAGTGGCTGGATGATGAAAGCGCGCGTGACAAGCTGCGCGCGACGCTGGCCCAGCGGCGGGTAAAGGTGTGCTTTGCCGTGCCCGGTGCAGATGCGCGCGTGCTCACGCTGGCGGTCGCGCCCGAGGAAAAAAAACATATCAGCAAGTCGCTGCCCTTCATGCTGGAAGAGCAGTTCGCGGCAGATGTGGAAAAACTGCACTTCGCCTTTTGTCCGCTGGAGGGCGACAACTTTGCCGTCGCCAGCACCGCGAAGGCGAAGATGGAAGAGTGGCAGTTGTTGCTCGCCGATTTCCCGGGCATTGCGCAGTGGTTGCCCGAACCGCTTCTATTGCCCTGGCAGGCGGATGAATGGTGCCTGGTGCTGGAGGCCGACAGCGCGATCATTCGTGTCGGTGAGTGTGATGGCTTCAGCGTCGAGCGCAATCTGGTGGATGTCCTGTTGCAGGGTGTGTTGCGCGAGTCTGCACCCCCGCAGGCCGTGATCGTGTATGGCAGTGACCAGATAGCCGATACCGAACTGCTGCCTGCACAATTGCGCGACCGTGTGCAGTGGCGGCGCGGCAATCTGTGCGCCGCACTGCTACTGAGTGAGTCAGGGGAGCTGAATCTCAACCTGTTACAAGGCAACTATGCCCCACGCTTGCCGCTGGCTCTGTGGTGGCGTCAGTGGCGCGCGGTCGCCGCAGTGTTTGCTGTAGCGTTCTTGCTGCAACTGGCCGCTGCCTATGCTGAATATCGCAGCCTGTCGGCGCAGAATCTGGCGCTGCGTGGCGCCGTGGAAGGGAGCTATCGCAGAGCGTTTCCGCAGGGCGCGGTGGTGGACGCGGAGAAGCAGTTGCGCCGCCAGCTCGATACTCTGGGAGGCACCGGGCAGGGCAGTGGCTTTATCGGCCTGATGGATCGAGTGGGCGGCGCAATTGCCGGTATGCCCGGTACCACTATCGCCAGTATCAACTACAACGACAAGGGTAACGAAATGCGCCTGAATATCGTCGCGGCAGATTTTGAAGGTGTGGAGAAATTGCGCAGCCGCATTAATGAGACTGGCCTGGAAGCAATCATGGAAAGCAGCAGCACACAGGGCACTCGTGTCAGCGCCCGCCTGCGGGTGTCGGAGCGATCATGAAAGACTGGTTTTCCCAGCTCAACCAACGCGAGCAGATGAGCCTGCTGGTACTGGGAGTGGCAGTGTCACTGTACCTGTTGTATCTATTTATCTGGTCACCGCTGGACACGCGACGCGAGCAACTGGCGGTGCAGAACACGGCTATCGCAGAATCCCAGGTGCGTGTCGATGCCATGGTGTCGCAGCTGTTGGAGCTGCGCGAGGGTGGTGCCAAGGGAGGTACCAATCGCAATCTCACCTCGGTGATTAACGAGTCCACGGGCCGCTTTCAATTGCCCGTCATTCGCCTGCAGCCCAACAGCCGTGGCGAAATCCAGGTGCGTGTGGAAAACGCCTCGTTTGATGACGTCCTGAAGTGGCTGCATGAGATGGAGTATGGGCAGAGCCTGCTGGTGCGCGAGGTATCGGTGACCCCGGCCAATACAGCCGGGCGTGTCAACGTCACAGTGCGCATCGCAGAGGCGGGGTGAGGTGACCAAGTCCCGCCTTGTCTGGGCCGCGGTCCTGGCCCTCCTGCTCTTTGTCAATCTTGTGGTATCCGCACCGGCGCGCCTGCTGCGCCTGGCGTTGCCGGGAGAACAACTGCTAATGCACGGTTTGGCCGGCACCGTATGGCACGGCAGTGCCAGCAGTGTGCTGTTGCGCCTGCCCCAGGGGTATTTGCAGCTGGGCACGGTGCACTGGTCGCTGCAGCCGCTCTCACTGTTGCTGCTGGCGCCGCACCTGACGCTGCGCACTGAGTGGGGTAACCAGACACTGGCGGGGGAACTGGTGCTGCGGGGCCAGCGCGATCTGGATGTGTTCAACCTGGAGGGTCAGTTGCCTGCAGATTTACTCGGTCGCTTCGCGCCCGTGGCGGTGGACGGCATGTTTACCCTGCAATTGGAAACGCTGCAATTGCGCGATGGCCTGCCGTACAGCACCGCCGGGCGGCTGGTATGGCAGGATGGTGGCTGGCAGTCGCCCCAGGGACTGGTGCTACTGGGCTCGTATGCGATGGATGTCCGGCAGGCGGAGGGAGAAGCCTTCGAGGGACAGGTGATTACACTGTCGGGGCCGCTGCGGGCCAACGGCATGGTGCAACTGCAGGGGCGGCATTATGAGGCGGATATTCTGCTGGGTAGCGAGGGTGGTATAGACGCACAGTTGCAGCAAATGTTATCCCTTATCGCCGTTGCCGAGGATGCGGGCTATCGCATCAGTTTGAAGGGAGACTTCTAGGAAGTGGTACAGATCTGCTGACCGGAGTGGCACCATCATCCGCCAGAGTGACGTATAATTTTAGATTGTAGTTATTTTGGTTACATTGGTTAGATTCACTGTGAGAGATGGGCACTATGAGCGATCCGGTTTACAAGAAATACGAGTGTGTGATCTGCGGCTACATCTACGATGAGGCGAAGGGCATACCCGAAGACGGCATTTCGCCGGGCACACTCTGGAAGGATATTCCCGAGGACTGGGAGTGTCCGGATTGTGGGATATCCAAGTCAGAATTCGACCTGTACGTGGAGTAGGGATTTGAGTTCGCGCCTGGCGGCAGTGCGCGAGCTGATGGCCCTTGCGCAGTACGACGCGCTGGTGGTGCCTCGGGCCGACGAGCATCTTGGCGAATACATTCCCCTGCACAAGGAGCGCTTGCGCTGGATCAGCGGGTTCACCGGCTCTGCTGGTGTGGCGCTGGTGCTGGCGGACCGGGCGGCGATTTTCGTCGATGGCCGCTACACTGTGCAGGTGCGCGCTGAAGTTGCCCCCGAGCTGTTTGAATATCATCATCTGGTGGATGAGCCGCAGGCGCAGTGGCTGCTGCAAGCATTGCCGGCCGGCGCCCGCGTAGCCTGTGATCCGCGCCTGCACAGCTTGCAGTGGTATCGCGATACGCAGGCTGCACTGGCTGCTGCGGGTGTGGAGCTGGTCACGGATACGGACAATCTGATTGACCGCTGCTGGCAGGACCGGCCCGCGCCGGTGTGTAATCCTGCGCTGTTGCTGGACGAGGCCTTTACCGGGGAGTCCAGTCGCGCCAAACGCGAGCGCATCGCCGCTGCGATCCAGGCGCGTGGTTGTGACGCGGCGCTGATCTTTGCCCCCGATTCGGTGAGCTGGCTGCTGAATATCCGTGGCACCGACATGCCTCAGCTACCGGTCGTGCAGAGTTTTGCACTGCTGGAAGCCACTGCAGAGCTGACCTTGTTTGTCGATCCACGGCGCATTCCGGATGGATTTCACGCCCATGTGGGCGAGGGTGTGCGCGTACTGGCAGAGACGGATGTCAGTAACGCATTGGCGGCTTATGCGAACCGGCTGGTGTTGGCCGACCCGAGAAACGCGAGCGCCTGGATCCAATTGGAACTGGCGCGCGTCGGCGCAATTCTTGTCGAGGGAGAAGATCCAGCGGTCATTCCCAAGGCGTGCAAAAATACGGTGGAATTGGCGGGTACCCGCAGCGCCCATCTGCGCGATGCGGTGGCGGAAATTCGTTTCCTGGCCTGGCTGGATGCCGAAGTGGCCGCCGGGCGACTGCACGATGAAGCGCTGCTGTCGAATGAGCTGCTCAGCTTGCGGCAACAGGGCGAGCACTTTCACGCGGTGTCTTTCAATACTATTTCCGCAGCCGGCGCCAATGCTGCCATGTGTCATTACAACCATCTCAATGGTATGCCTGCGCGTTTGATCATGAACAATGTCTATCTGCTCGACAGCGGCGGCCAGTACACTGATGGCACCACTGACATTACGCGCACCGTTGCAATCGGCGATCCCGGACCTGAAGCGCGCCGCCTGTTTACCCTGGTCCTGAAGGGTCATATCGCCCTGGCGCGCGCGCGCTTTCCGCGCGGCACCACCGGCACGCAACTGGATGCGCTGGCCAGGCAGTTTTTGTGGCGCGAGGGCTATGACTACGACCACGGTACCGGACACGGCGTGGGTGTGTTCCTCAGTGTGCACGAGGGCCCGCAGCGTATCTCCAAACAGCACAACGGCGTGGCGCTGCTCCCTGGCATGATTGTCAGCAACGAGCCGGGCTACTACCGCGACGGAGCCTTCGGGATGCGCTGTGAAAATCTGCAGGTGGTGCGCCCCGCACAAGCCGGCCCTGGTGAAACACCGATGCTGGAATTTGAAACGCTCACCCTGGTGCCGTTCGACACGCGACTGCTGGACACACAGCTGATGGATGCGACTGAACTTCTGTGGCTTAACGACTACCACCAGCGCGTCGCGACAACCATTGGCCCGTTGTTGCAGGTCGCGGAAAGGGATTGGTTGAATCAGGCAACGCTGCCAGTGAAAATACAATAAAGGAAAATAACGTGAATGAAATTGTCAGCTACCTGAACAGCATTATCTGGAGCCCGGCGCTGATTTACCTGTGCCTGGGCGTGGGACTCTACTTCTCGATCCGCACGCGCTTTGTGCAGGTGCGCGGTTTTGGCGAGATGATTCGCCTGATGTTTGTCGGGAAGACATCGTTCGCGGGGGTGTCCTCGTTCCAGGCCCTGACCATGTCGCTGTCGGGACGTGTGGGCACCGGCAATATTGCGGGCGTGGCCACGGCCATTTCCATTGGCGGGCCGGGCGCGGTGTTCTGGATGTGGCTGGTGGCATTTCTCGGGGCGTCTACCGCCTACATCGAGTCCACGCTGGGGCAGATTTACAAGGAAAAGGACGACAAGGGCCTGTACCGCGGCGGCCCCGCGTTCTACATCGAAAAAGCGATGGGGCAAAAGTGGTATGCCATGATTTTTGCGGTGGTCACCATTGTAGCCACCGGCTTTTTACTGCCCGGTGTGCAGGCCAACAGTATTGCTGCCGGTTTCAATAATGCCTGGGGAATTTCCACCCTCGTGAGTGGCGGGTGCATCGTTATCGCGCTGGGACTGATTATTTTTGGCGGTGTGAAACGCATCGCCCTGTTCGCCGAGATCGTGGTGCCGTTCATGGCGCTGGCGTACATCATCATGGCTTTGGTCATTATGGTTGTGAACTATCAGCAGGTTCCCGTGGTGTTGAGCCTGATCCTGAAAAGCGCCTTTGGTCTGGATGCCGGGTTTGGTGCTGTGATTGGTTTAGCGGTGCAGTGGGGTGTCAAGCGCGGCGTGTATTCCAATGAGGCCGGGCAGGGCACCGGTCCGCATGCGGCGGCCGCTGCGGAAGTCTCGCATCCCGCCAAGCAGGGCTACGTGCAGGCCTTTTCGATTTATGTCGACACCCTGCTGGTGTGCTCGGCGACTGCCTTTATGATTCTGTGCACCGGCAAGTACAACGTTGCGCATCCGGATGGGTCGATGATCATCAACAATCTGCCGGGCGTGGCGGCCGGGCCTGCCTATACGCAGGCCGCCGTGGAAACGGTGCTGCCCGGTTTCGGAGCCACCTTTGTGGCGCTGGCGCTGATGTTCTTTGCGTTCACTACCATTGTCGCGTACTACTACATGGCCGAAACCAATGTGCAGTACATCAACCGTTACACACATCGACCCTGGATCACGCTGGTACTCAGATGTATGATCATGGCCTCTGTCGGCTACGGCGCTATGCGCAGTGCCACCACAGCCTGGGACCTGGGGGATATGGGTGTGGGCCTGATGGCATGGCTTAACATCATCGCCATTCTGATATTGCAACGGCCTGCACTGCTGGCGCTGCTCGACTACGAGGCGCAAAAGAAGCAGGGACTTGATCCGGTCTTCGATCCCGACAAGCTGAATATCAGGAACGCGGATTTGTGGCGTGAACTCAAGACTGAACGTCTGGGTAAATGACGCTCAGTCAGTTTTCACTAGTTCCTGCAGCATTTTCAACTCTTGCGCAATATCGTCCGGGATATGCGTACCACCCGATCCGGTGAAGGCTACCTTCATGGATTCTTCGTATTCGGCAAAGCACTTTTTCGCAACCGGATTTTTCGGATATTCAAGCACACATTGTTTGAGGTAAAGATCCGGCAATGAGTACATTGACTGGTAATGATAGCGGCGCTCGCCGAGCGATAGCCAATAGAGAATATCCGGCTTCAGGGGAGTTGTCGGATAAGCATTCAGATATTCATACAGGACGCTGGAGACTTTTAGCGCTGCAATCACATTTCGTGGTGAATCCAGGCTGAAGTCCCCGCCTTGTTCTTCATTCAGCAGTGTTTCAGCGTACTTTCGCAAGTCGGCACCTTCTGCATCGGCAAATTCAGGATATTTTTCGTCCTGCATGTTCTCCAACGAGGCAATAAAACCTTTAATCTGCTTCTGCAATCGCGTTGGCAGTTGCTGGTTTGCGCCGTCGCGTCGCAATGCGACTGAGAGACCTTGCAAGTCCCGGGCGACACGCACGTAATAAAAGATTTGCCGGTAGACGGCCGTCTCCAGGTCGTCTGTCTCCGCCTTGTTGAGCGGATACCCGGCGATCAGTTCCCCATACAATTTCATTGCATCATCGAAATTTCGAATCAAAAACAGAAATTCAGCCTCTTCAAATTGATTGGAAAGCGCCTGGGTTTGATTCAAGGTCATGAACCGGGTAGACACCGCCGGTAACTGCGTATGGCAGGACATGCACACGCCCAGTGTCGATCTCAAAGTGCCCAGTGCGTAGTCCTTACTGCCGGTGGAGAAGACGTTTTCAACCTGTTCGAGTTGTCGGGCCAATACATTTGCTGAAACCTGAAAACCTGTCTTGTTGATCCTCTCCTCGTGATTCACCTCATTGCTGAGAGCGACCATTTTTTTCAGGGCGTCGGCTATTTGAGCGGAGTTTGCAGGATCGCTAAAACTGGATTCGGAGGCAATGAATGGCTTTAGAATGAATACTTGCTGCAACATCTGATCCATAACTGCCTTGACTTCGGCCCGTGCCGCGCCGGCAAACACAAGGACCATCAACAGCAATAAAAATCGTTTCATCTAGTTCGCCCCGCTGGGAATATCCTGGAACGCCATGCCCTTGTCGGCGCGAGGTTCCTGCGGTAAACCCAGCACCTGCTCCGCCAGAATATTGCGCATGATCTCGTCGGTGCCCCCCGCCAGGCGCACACCCGGTGAGAATAACACCGACTGCTGGAAGTGGGCCCGTTGTGGGCTCAGGGTGTCATCCTCGATGATACCGGCGGGGCCCAGCAGCTGACAGACGAAATTGGCAATCTCCTGGTTCATGACGGCGCCGACCAGTTTGCCCAGCGACGCCTCCGCGCCGGCAATACCGCCTTTGGCCACAGCGGTGATCATGCGCTTGTTGGCGGCCTGCAGTCCCGCGTACTGGCTGTACCAGGTCGCCAGTCGCTCGCGCACCTGCGGGTCTTCGGCAATCCGCTGCCCATTCAGTTCCAGGGATTTCACCAGGTCCAGGAACTGCGGAAAGCCTGTAGGCTGGATGCCGCTGATCGCCAGGCGCTCGCTCATTAATACGGTGAGCGCGCCGGTCCAGCCGCCGCCGACCTCACCGAGGCGGTAGGCGTCCGGCACCATCGCATCGTGGAAAAAGACCTCGTTGAAATGGGTGCCACCGTCCATCTGCTTGATGGGACGCACCTCGACGCCGCCCTGGCGCATGTCGATCATAAACAATGTGAGGCCGCGATACTTGGAGACAGTAGGGTCGGTGCGTGTCAGCACCACGCCGTAGTCCGAGTACTGTGCACCTGAAGTCCAGATCTTCTGGCCGTTGATTTTCCAGTTGTCGCCGTCGCGCTCGGCGCGGGTGCGCAGGCCGGCCACGTCGGACCCGGCGCCCGGTTCGCTGAACAACTGGCACCACACGTCTTCGGCGCTGGCCATGCGCGGCAGCAGCTCGCGCTTGGCCGCTTCGTTGGCAAAATGCATGATGGCCGGGCCGCAGTTGCCGATGCCGATCACAAATTGGGCGTCGCGTGTTTTGTAGTCCTGTACTTCCTGCGCCCATACCACGTCGTGCAGCGAGCTTAGCCCCGCGCCGCCGTATTCCTTCGGCCAGGTCAGGCAGGCGAAGCCG
>Ga0209254_10003555_pt1 | contig 14187 bp, 12 predicted proteins | sample FrelakmetDIP11DI_FD_187148 | JGI IMG/M metagenome (GOLD analysis project Ga0209254, IMG submission 187148) | Freshwater lake sediment microbial communities from the University of Notre Dame, USA, for methane emissions studies - DIP11 DI (SPAdes)... | ecosystem: Environmental > Aquatic >...
TTTTCTAATCGATTCTTCCAGACAATGGCAAGCCAAATCATCCTATCGCCGCATCGGGGTCGCTGATCTCTGAACGGTCAGTTTCAGATTTTTGTTTCACCAAATTGGACCAAAGTCCAATTGCGCTCCATCGAACCGATGCGTAAAAGGCATAGCAGGAAGGGATGAGCATCCATACAATGCATCCTAGGAGTGATTGAATGATTTATACGCTTTTTCCATGGCTGTTGCTGGCGACCGGAGCGCTGGGAGTGGCGCTGGGTTTAAACCGTGCGCTCAAGAGCCGCGCAAACGAGAGCAAGGTGCTCCAGGTGATCGCGTTCCTCTCCGGCGCGCTTCTTCTGGCGGCGCCGGTGGGGATGGTGTTGCAGAGCGGCAAGGGCCCGGCGGTGTCGGGAGTATCCATCCTGCTGGCGCTGCTTCTGGGCATCTGCCTCATCGGCCGCGGTCTAAAAAACGTGCCGATCGCCTTCATCATCGTTGCGGTAGCGGCCACGGGATTGTTCTGGCTGCTCTCCGTTGTCAAGGACTTCAGCTTCGCCGGCAATGTGCCCACTCAAGGCATCGCCCTCGCGATAGCCGTCGTACTGATCATCGTGTTCGGGATCAGCTTTTTTATCGAGAAGTCGATCGACCTCTTCCTGGCGATATTGAGCATGGGGCCTGTCGTGTTCATTGTGGCCGCCGCCGCCTTGATCCAGGGTTTGCTGGTCGGCCTGCACATCACCGATCGCCACGGCCTGCTGAATCTGCTGGGAGGTTGAGCGGTGGCGGAAACGCCAACCCGGCGCCGGATTCCCGCAGTCCCTTGGCCCGCAGCCGATTCATCGCGGGGCGGGCGGCAGATGCCGTTCGCGCTCCTCGGCCGTGAATTGGCGCGGCACGCGCTGGCGCGCGAGCGCGATGAGTTCGGCCGTCGTCCCGCCGCTGCTGAAGTCGTAGAGGTGCACTCGGCCGTCGAGCCCGGCCGTGACGATGCGCCGGCCGTCCGGGCTGAAGCCGGCCGCAAGGACCTGGTCGGCATTGCCGCTCAGCTCAGCAACCCGCGCCCCGCTCCCGGTTTCAAAGACCGCCGCTTCAGGCATGCCCGCCATCGTCAGGATGAATTCCCCGTCCGGGCTCGATGCGAAGCCGGCCAGCGCCCCCGGCCGGACGTCGATCGCGGCGACGCGCTTCCAACTGCCGGTTTCCCAGACATGGATCACCCTGTCCCCCGCGGTGCGGGTAACGGCCCACCGGCCGCCGGGGCTGAACGCCGCAGTAATCACCCCCGAATCGTGTGGCAGCACGGCCGCGCTCTTGCCGCTCGCCGCGCGCCAGATGCGCGCGGTGCGGTCCTCGCTGGCGGTGACGATCCATTGGCCGTCCGGGCTGTAGTTGATATCGCGAACCTGCCCGGCGTGTCCCTCCAGTTCGAAAAGGGGTTCTCCGGTTGCGGTCGCATGCACGGAAGGATGCCAGTCCACCAGCCCCACGCGGCTTCCGTCCGGGCTGAAGTCGGCGCTCAGGACCGAGCTGGCCCCCCGCATCTGGGCGTAGGGACCGGCCAGTCGATGCAACCGCCGGCCGGAGGCTGCCTCCCACAGAACTGCCTCGCCCTGCTCCGCCACCGCCAGAATCAGCTTTCCATCGGGGCTGAACTCCGCAAACGCCAACTTTGCCTGCTCGATGACGAAAAGGCCGTCTCCATTGGCGGCATTCCATATCCGTGCGGACTGGTCATAGGCACTGCTGGTGCAGACCCGCTTTCCGTCGGGCGACACGTCAATGCCCGTGATCCCCTCGCTGTGGCCGCGCAGTTCGAGCGTCATCCGACCGCTGTCCGCTTCCCATACCCGGGCCGTCTTGTCCGCCCCGGCCGTGATCACCCGCCGGCCATCCGGCGTGAATCGGGCGGCATAGGTGCCGCCCGCGTGGCCTGACAGCGTGAGAATGGGCGCTGACGGCTGGAACAGCGCTTGGCGCAAGGCGCTTAGCGCTTCAGGGGTCGCATGCGCATGGGCCGCCTCAACGGCCAAGAGGATGGCCAGCTCGCGATCGGTCTCGATCACCGCCAGCGACCGTGCCGCCGCTTCACGGGACAGCGCTTGCCGCTGCTGTTTTTTGGCAGCGTCCTCGATGTCCTCCGCGACCTTGCCGGCCGTCATCCAGGCCTGCCGGGCCACGAGCGCCGCAACCCCTGCCGCGATCGCCACCCCCACCAGGCCCGCGACGGCAACGCCCAGCCAGCGCATCGTCTGCCGGTGCTGGCGGATATCCTCGCCGATCATATCATCGAGCGCACGTCCCTGGAGCGTCGCCGACAGACCGGCGACGGCTTCCAGGAATTGCGGCCGGCGCAGGGAAAGATGCGCGCTGGTTTTGGCGAAACGCAGGTCGAGATGGTTCGGCTCCTCCGCGAAAACCTTCTCCAGCCGTCGCGGCAGCGCGGTGGTTACGGTCCAGTCGAAATCCCCGGCGGCGCGGTCCCATGCCAGCCCGCCGTCGGTCCAGACGATCAGCAGACGGTCGGCCGAACGGTTTCGCAGCCACCAGTCGACCTCCTGCCCGACCCATTGCGACTGCGCCGCCGCGGGGGACGCCAGCAGGATGAAATACTCCGAATCGGCCAGCGCCTTTTGAATCGATCCCCACAGTTCGGGCGTCACGGCCAGCCCGGTCTTGTCCCGGAAGACGCGCATCGCCCGCAGCCGGTACCAGGCCCTGCCGAACCGGTGCAGCCCGGATTGCAGCGCCTGCGCCAGGCGGCCGTCCGCCGTGCGGCTGTAGGAGATGAATCCTCTGTATCTATGGACCGTGCCGGGGCCGGCGATCGTGCTGGTTGTGTTCATGGTCCGTGGGTGCTTTGATTGCCTTCTGAGAATACTGATGAGCTAAAATAGGAAGCAGGCGATATTGAGTCAATATCCAAGCTCAAACCCGGTAACCTTGACAATGCAAACGGTTTCAGTCTAATAACAGCCACTCGAATCCTTCCACGCACTTTTTCACCGTCGTCTCTTTCTCTCTCTGAGCCGGTTGCTGGTTCTTGATCTGGTTTCCCTCGGTCTAATCACCAAGGAGGAGGATATGCCGAAGAAGACCCTCCACATTGAATCCGATGGAGTCACGCGTCGCAATTTCCTGACATCGATGGGCGCCGGGGCGGTCGGCGTGGCGGCATCGGAGGATCTGTTCGCGGCTGGCAGGGAAGCGGCCGGGCCGCAGGTCATGCCGGTCGGTCAGACCTTCAAGATCTCGCTGCGGATCAACGGCCGCACCCATGTGATCCTGGCGGAGGCGCGCTGGACGCTGCTCCACTGCCTGCGCGAGGTCATCGGCCTGACCGGCGCCAAACCGGGCTGCGAGCGCGGGGAGTGCGGCGCGTGCACGGTGCTGATCGACGGCGTTCCGCGCTACGCCTGCCTGACCCTGGCCGTGGAAGCCCAGGGCTGCGAGGTCACCACCCTGGAAGGGCTCATGGACGGCGAAGCGCTCGGGCCCGTGCAGACGGCCTTTGTGGAAACCGATGCCTTCCAGTGCGGCTATTGCACCCCGGGGCAGATCATGTCCGTGGAAGGCCTGCTGCGGGCCAACCCCAGGCCGTCCGCCGAGGAGATCCGCCGGGGCGTGAGCGGCAACCTCTGCCGCTGCGGGGCTTACAAGCATATTTTCGAAGCCGTCCGCCGCGCGGCCGAACTCAAGGCCGGAAAGTGAGGACAGCCATGGCCGACGAAAGCAAAGACATCTACTATGTCCAGGGAATCCCTGTCCCGGAAACCCCTCTGCCGGGAAAAGAACCCGCGGCCTGGAAACAGACGAACGTGGTCGGCAAACGCCTGCCGCGTGTCGATGCCTACGAGCGCGTCAGCGGCGCGGCCATTTACCCGTCCGACGTCCATCTGCCGAACATGCTCTATGGGGCGGTTCTGCGCTGTCCGCACCCGCATGCCCGTGTTCGCGGCGTCGACGCCATCGCAGCCTCCCGGATGCCCGGGGTCCGTGCGCTCATCAGCGCGGCCACGCCGGAAGCCGATCTGATCTGGAAAAAGGATGCCGCGGGGGAAACGCGCCTGTTCGACCCGCACTGCCGCTTCGAGGGCGAAGCCGTGGCGGCGGTGGCCGCCGAAACGCCCTACCAGGCCCGGGATGCGCTGGCCGCCATCCGGGTCGCCTACGAGGTGCTGCCGTTCGTGGCCGACGAGCGCAAGGCGCTGCAACCCGGTTCGCCAGCCGTGCATTCCAAGGGCAACCTGGCCAAGACGGACAGTTACGAACGCGGCGATGTGGCCAAGGGATTTGCCGAAGCCGATGTCGTGCTGGAAGAAACCTACCGTACCGAGTGCGAGCTGCACACGCCCCTCGAGCCGCACGGCTGTGTGGCCAACTGGGAGGGCCGCTCCCTGACCATCTGGGAATCCTCTCAGGGGGTGTACGCGATCCAGTCCAAAGTTGCCGAAGTCTTAACGCTCCCGCTCGCGCGGGTGCGGGTCGTCGGACCCTACATGGGAGGCGGGTTCGGCAGCAAGCTCGAGGCCGGCAAATACACCGTCATCGCCGCCCTGCTGGCCGGGCAATCCGCCCGGCCGGTGAAGCTGCTCCTGACGCGCGAGGAGACCTACCTCGCCGTGGGCAACCGGCCCCCCGGCAACATGACGCTCAAGGCCGGGGTCAAGCGCGACGGAACGCTCACGGCCCTCGAGTTCACCTGCCTCGCCACGGGCGGCGCCTACCCGGCCGGCGGCACCGCGCTGGTGGACTGGCTCATCCGCGATCTCTACACCTGCCCCAACGTGCGCACCACCTGCACCGATGTCTTCACGCATGCCGGTCCGGCCCGGCCGTTCCGCGCGCCCGGCCATCCCCAGGGGGCCTGGGCGCTGGAGCAGATGATGGACGCCCTGGCCGAGGCAATCGGCATGGATCCGGTCGAGCTCCGGCTGAAAAACGTCCCGCTTGTCAGCCAGGCCCGCGAGGGCCGCCCGGCCTATACCAGCACCGGCTTCAAGGAATGCCTCGAGCAGGGGGCGGCCGCCTTCGGCTGGGAAAAGGCGCGGCGGGAAACCGGGGCGAACGCAGCCAAAGGACACATCCGGCGGGGAGTAGGCATGGCGGGCGGCCTTTGGGTGGTGGGCGGCGGCCGGCCGCCGTCCACCGTGATCGTGAAGCTTTTCGCCGACGGCAGCGTCAACCTCAACATGGGGGCCAGCGACCTCGGCACCGGCACCAAGACCGTGATGGCGATGGTCGTGGCAGAAGAGCTGGGGATCAAGCCCGAGGCGATCGTGGTCGAAAACGCCGACACCGGCACCACCCAATACGCCACGCCCAGCGGCGGCAGCAAGACGGTCCCCACGGAGGCCCCGGCGACGCGCAACGCGGCCGTGCAGGTGAAGCAGAAGCTGCTGGAAATGGCGGCCGAGGCCTTGAAGACGGATCTGGCCGAGCTTTCCTACGAAGGCCGCGAGATCGTCTCGCGCCGGGATGCCTCCCAGCGCATTGCCGTGAAGGACCTCGATGCCCTGAAACGCCAGGGGGTGGTAGTCGGCGTCGGCACCCGCGGCCCCAATCCGAAGGACAAGGTCGTCAATCCCTTCGCCGCGCAGTTCTGCGAAGTCGAGGTGAACACGAAGACCGGGGAACTGAAGATCCTGCGGTTCGTGGCGGCCCATGACAGCGGCCGCGTCATGAACCGGCTGACCTACGACAGCCAGGTTTTCGGCGGCATCACCATGGGGATCGGACTCGCCCTGACCGAGGCCCGCGTTCTGGACGCGGGCCAGACCGGCAAGATGGTCAACCGCAACTGGCACGACTACAAGCTGCCGACCGCCCTGGACGTGCCCGCCGACATGATCAGCGTCCCCGTCGAGCCGGGGGACACCGAAGCCAACAACACCGGCGCGAAGGGCCTGGGCGAGCCCGTGACCATCCCCACCGCGGCGGCCATCGCCAACGCGGTCTACCACGCCACCGGCCTGCGCATCACCCGAACGCCCATGCATCCGCTGCAACTGGTTAAACGGCTGGCGGCGAGCCGCAAGGAGGGATGAGCCATGTTCCCGAGCTTTGACTACGTCCAGCCGACCTCGCTCAAAGCGGCGATAACCCATCTTTCGGAACCCGGCGCGGCGGTGCACGCCGGCGGCACGGACCTGCTGGGCTGCCTGCGCGAGCACAGCTTCCCCGTCAAGAAGGTCGTCAGCATCAGCGCCATCAGGGAGTTGCGCGGAATTGCCGAAGGCGCCGACGGGTCGCTGCGCATCGGCGCCATGACCATCATCCGCTCCATCGCCGAGCACCCGGTCGTGCGGAATCGATTCAGAGGCCTCGCGCAGGCGGCCTCCGAGGTCGCCAGCCCGCAGCTGCGCAACCAGGGCACCCTCGGCGGCAACCTCTGCCAGAAACCGCGCTGCTGGTACTACCGGGGGGATTTCAACTGCCTGCGCAAGGGCGGCGGCACCTGCTTCGCCGCCGACGGGGAAAACCAATATCACGCCATTTTCGGGGGCGGCGGCATCTGCTTCATCGTGCACCCGTCGGATATGGCCCCTGCGCTGATCGCGCTGAAAGCCGCGGCACGGGTGGCAGGGCCCGGCGGGACGCGCGATGTGCCCCTGGAGAAGTTCTTCGTGCTGCCCGAGGTCGACGTGCGCCGCGAGACCGTGCTGGGCCCGCGCGAGATCGTCACCGAGGTGCGCATCCCGCCGCCGGCCGCCGGGACGCGCAGCTCCTACCGCAAGGTGCGCGCGCGGGGCGCCTGGGATTTCGCGCTGGCGGGCATGGCTATCGCGCTCAGATTCAACGGCCGGCGCGTGGCCGAGAGCCGGGTGGTTCTGAGCGGCGCGGCTCCCATCCCCTGGCGCAGCGCCAAGGTGGAGCAAGCCATCCACGGCAGAGAGCTCACCTCCGAGGTCATCGCCGCCGCGGCGAAGGCCGCCGTCACCGGAGCCGAACCTTTGGAGGAAAACGCCTATAAAATCCAGCTGTTTCAGGGTATGATCGAAGAGGAACTCGCCCGCATGGGCGCCTCGGTCTGACGCCGGACGCTTCGCTTGAGCGTGACCACTCATTCAACTAAAACGCGTTAAGATCCATGCGGTCAGAGGTGTTCACCCGCCTGTTCCGAGCCGGGCGGGTTTGCTTTACAAACAGCAAGCCGGGAGTCATGACGAACTTTCAAGAAAACACAAACGGAATACCATTGGCGGGCGGCCTCGCCGCCGTTTCGCCCTCACGGATCCGCGAGATCGCCGACATCGCCTTCGGCATGGAGGGAGTCCTCAAGCTGCATTTCGGGGAGTCCAACCGGCCCACGCCGGACTTCATCAAGGCCGCGGCTGCCAAGGCGCTGGAGGAAGGCTATACCTTCTACACCGAGAACGCGGGGCTGCCGGGTTTGAGACAGGCCGTCGCCGCGAAGTATGCCGAGCTCCACGAGGTAAACCTCGACCCGCTCGGCGAAGTCCTGATCACGGCTTCGGGGGTCCAGGCGCTGAACGTCGCCATCCGCTGCGTGATCGATCCCGGCGACGAGGCCGTCGTCCTGACCCCCAACTGGCCCAACGCCACCGCCATCGTTCACCTGTACGGCGGCAAGGTGCACGAGGTGCCTCTCGCCTGGGACGGAAAGCGCTACGGCCTCGATCCGGCCGCCGTGCAGGCCGCCCTCAGCCCGCAGACACGCCTGCTGGTCTACGCCTCGCCCTCCAACCCTCTCGGCTGGGTGGCCCGTCCTGATGAGCAGCGCGCGCTGCTGGACGTCTGCCGCCGCTACGGGCTGTGGCTGCTGGCCGACGAGGTTTACGAGCGCATCTATTTCGCGGGACCGGCGGCGCCGTCCATTCTAAAGCTCTGCGGCCGCGGAGATGCGGTCATGGTGGTGCAGTCGTTTTCCAAGAGCTACTGCATGACCGGCTGGCGGCTGGGCTGGCTGGTGGCACGCCGGGACCTGGTGCAGAAGGCCGCCCAGCTGAACGAATTCATCGTTTCGCATGCGCCCTCCATGGTGCAGCGCGCCGGCGAGGCGGCCCTGCGGGACGGCGAGGCGTTTGTGCGCGGCATGGCGGCGGAAGTGCAGCGCCGCGTGCGGTTCTGCCATGACGCCTTGCGCCGCATGCCGGGGGTGACGGTGGCGCCGCCGGAGGGCTCCTTCTACCTCTTCCCGCGCATCGCGGGGCTGACCGACTCGTTTGATTTCGCGCGCGCGCTCCTGCGCGACACCCGGGTGGCCGTGGCGCCCGGCTCGGCCTTCGGCAACGGCGGTGAGGGTGCGATTCGGATATGCTGTGCCGCGGACGAGTCGGTCCTAGAACCGGCGATGGATCGATTGATGAAATTCTTGGAACACCGTTGAGGGGACAGGCTGCAAAGCGAGAGAAAAGCGGTTTATCAAGCCTGGATCACGCCCGGGGGCCAGGCGTTTCGCGAACTAGTCTTTCCCGGTTGCAGGCAACAACTCGATGGCTTCGTAAAAAGATCCAAGTTCAAGGCGCGCAAATCCCGCGGCGCGAGGCGTACATTAGGTACGCCGCAGCGACCGCGGGATGCAGCGCAACGCAGAAATTGGTCTTTTTACGAAGCCATCAGACGGGGATCATGAAGACCGGGACCGTGGTGCACTTCAGCACCCGCTCGGCCACGCTGCCGAAGTTGAAGTGCCCCTCGCTGCCGCGGTTGGCCATCACGACGATGTCGATTTTCTCCTGGGCGATGATCTTGAGAATCTCCTTGGCCGGCTCGCCGACGGCGATGTGCCGGATGTAGAGCGGGCATTCGTTCAGGAACTTGTCGCAGATCTCGCTCAGGCGCGACTCCGCCGTCTGTTTCTCCCACTCCTGCATCTTCTTCAGCTCATCGGGGTCGAACTGCCCGTAGGAGGCGCCGAACGCCGGGTAGTCCTTCATCACGTACAAGATATGGATTTCCGCTCCGAATTTCTGCGCCAGCTCCGTGACGAGCGGCAGCGCCTTGCCGGCATTTTCGGAAAAGTCCGTCGGCCAGAGTATGCTGTTGATTCCCATGTTCTTCCTCCTTCGGGTGAGCGAGCATTCGGGCAAAGTGGGTCTTTTAGCACCTTCACAGGGGCGGTGCAATAGTCACCAGCACGCGCATATCGGTTTCGGCCCGCACGCCGTGAGGCTCGCTGATGTCCGAGATGAGCACGTCCCCTGCCATGGCCGGAAGGGTCTGGCCGTCTTTGCCCAGAAAGAGCCCTCGGCCCTCCAGCACGACGATGCTGAGCTGGCCGTCCGTGTCGTGGGAGTGGATGGGCAGCTCCTGGCCGGCCTTGAAATTGAAGTTCAGCACCCGGAAATAGGGCGAATCGTGCACCAGAAGTTTCCCCATGGCCTTGTCGCTGAATTTTCCGTCTTTGAATACTTCGATGCGTTTCAACATTCCCGCCTCCTTTGATACGTTATGGATGGACACCCGTTATCCTCCGCCCACCAGCAGCATAAAGCGGATGCGGTCGCCCTCTTTGAGCTCGCGCCCGGGCAGGTCGTCCCTGTTGAGGAACCCTTCGTCGTTCACCATCACCTGAATGGTCAGGTCCAGCCGGCCTTCGCCATCGAGGAGCACCTGGCGCGCCTTGGGGCCGAAGCGGCCGACCAGCTGGTCCACCAGGTCCGCAACGGTTCTTCCCTTGAAATCCAGTTCCGCCTTCTTTCCGATCACGGCGGACAGGGTCGGCAGCCCCAGCGATTCAACGGTGATTTTCATGGTTGGCGCCTCTACATCGTGCTTGGTGTTTCGTGTTCGGTATTTAGCATTAATTGGCTGGAATCTGAAGCGCCGGAGCAACCCCTCCCCTCTTTCAAAACCTTACATTCTTAGGGCTTTTCAAATCCCTTGCACAAGTGATAGTAAACATGATCCGACCCGGGATGCGGCGGCCGCGCCCACCGCGCCCATCCGGGATCGGCAGGCAGCGTGCCCCCAGATACGGAGATGGTTGTGACCCAGCCTGAGCCCGAACCCTTCAGCGTCCCCCGCTTTGAAATCGCGCGCCGCACGGCCGCGATCCAGGCCGAGCTCCGCCGGGCCGAGATCGACGGGCTCTTCATCGTCCAGCGGGCGGACCTGTTCTACTTCAGCGGCACGGCCCAGAACGCCTTTCTCTATCTGCCGGCCGAGGGCCGGCCGCTGCTCTTCGTCAAGCAGTCGGTCGCCCGCGCCCGGGCCGAGTCGGCTATCGAAACCGTCGTCCCCATCGATTCCGTCAAGGCCGTGCCCACTCTGATCGCCGATGCAGGCGGCCGCCTGCCGGAGCGCCTGGGACTGGAGCTGGATGTCCTGCCGGTCAACGAATTCCGGTTCTACCGCGGCCTCTTCCAGCCGAAGGAGTGCCCGGACGCCTCGCCGCTCGTCCTGCGCGTGCGCAGCATCAAGTCCGCCTGGGAGATCGCCCAACTCGCAGCGACTGCGGAGATGACCCGCGGCACCTTCGATTACATGCGCACCGTCATCGCCCCCGGACTGACCGAGATGCAGTTTGCCGGAATGTACGAGACCCACGCGCGCACGCTCGGCCACGGCGGCAAGCTGCGCGTGCGCCACTTCAACGCCGAGGGCTACCCCTGGCACGTGCTGAGCGGGGAGAGCGGCGGCCTGGTGGGGGTGCTGGATTCGCCGGCCAGCGGCCGGGGCACTTCGGCCGCCTTTCCGGCCGGCGGCGGCAGCCGCCGGCTGCGGCCCGACGAACCGATCATGGTGGACCTGGGCTCGGTGCTGAACGGCTATCACCTGGACGAGACCCGCATGTTCGCCATCGGCTCCATGCCGGAGAAGGCCGGCCGGGCGAGCCGCGCCGCCGTCGAGATCCATGACGCCGTCATCGCCGCCGCCAGGCCGGGCGTGACCCTGGCCGAGCTCTTCGAGCTGGCGACGGCCATGGCCGCCCGGCAAGGATTCGGGGATGCGTTCCTGGGGCCGCCGGGGCATCAGGTCAGCTTTATCGGCCACGGCATCGGGGTCGAGCTGGTCGAGCCGCCCATCATCGCGCGCGGCCGCGACACGCCGCTCGAGGCAGGCATGGTGCTCGCCCTCGAGCCGAAGATGGTTTATGCGAACGAGTTCGCTGCCGGGATCGAAAGCGTCTTCCAGGTCACTCCGCAAGGGGGGCGACTGATCACCAAGGTATCGACGGAACCCTTTATCTGCTGAATGAGAGAGGCTGTAGATGACCCAACACCGCATCCTGCCGCAAAAAACCAAGGAAGACATGCACGCCCTCATGCAGGTCGCCCTGGGCGAAGCTTCGGCCGACCTCGTCGTCCTGAACGCCGACCTCGTCAACGTCTACACCGGCGAGATCCAGAAAAATATGGGCGTGGCCGTGAAAGGTCCCTGGATCGCCCGCGTCTCCCCCGAAGTGGGCGATACGGTCGGCGCCGCCACCCGCGTGGTCGACGCCGCGGGTCGCACCCTCGTGCCCGGACTGATCGACGGGCACACCCACCTGGCCTGGACCTACACCGCGGCCGCCTTCGTTCCCTTCGCGGCCGCCGCCGGGGTGACCACCGTCGTCACCGAAACGCTCGAGCCGTTTCCGGTGGCCGGCGTCGACGGGGTTCTCGATTTTCTGGGCTCGTTCCGCGATCAGCCGATCCGCATCCTCGCCACCGCGCCCGTGATGGTGTCCATCAGCTCCGCCGCCAGGGGGATTTCGAGCGTGGACGTCGCGAGGCTGCTGCAGAGAGACGAGGTTCTCGGCCTGGGGGAATCCTACTGGCAGGCGGTGCTGCAGGACCCCGGAACCTATCTGCCCGCCTTCCAGCAGACCCACCGGCTCGGCAAGGTCCTCGAAGGCCACTCGGCCGGCGCCAGCGAAAAGAAGCTCGCGGCCTATCTCGCCGCCGGGGTGACCTCCTGTCACGAGCCCATCGACGCCGAGCAGGTGCTCGCGCGCCTGCGCCTGGGCGTGCACGTGATGGTCCGCGAGGGCAGCATCCGCCGGGACCTTGAGGCCATTTCGCGGATCCGGTCGTCCGGCGTCGGCCTGCGGCGGCTCGTGCTGGCCAGCGACGGCGCCTCGCCCGACGACCTGGTGCAGGGCAGATACATGGACTTCGTGATCCGCAAGGCCGTGGCCTGCGGGTTTGCACCGGTCGAAGCGATCCAGATGGCGACCCTGAACGTGGCCGAGCATTTCCATCTGGACGGGATCCTGGGCGGGATTGCGCCCGGCCGGCTGGCGGACATGGTGCTGGTCCCCGATGTCGCCGGCTTCAAGCCCGAAGCGGTGGTCTGCAACGGCGCGGTCGTCTATGAATCCGGCCGGTTCGTCGGCCGGCCGCGGCCGCACGCCTTTGCCGCCGCGAGCCTGAACACGGTCCGTCTGCCCCGGCGGCTGGAGCCATCCGATTTCAGCATCCGCCCGCCGGCGGAAACCCCCGCCGCGCAGGTGCGGGTCATGGAGATGGTCACCGACCTGGTCACGGCCGAACGCCGGATGGAGCTGCCGCTGGTCGACGGCGAAATACGGGCGAACCCCGCCGACGGCCTGTGCAAGATCGCCGCCGTGGACCGCACCCACCACCCCGGAAAGCGCTTCACCGGCCTGATCAAGGGCTTCGGGCTTTCCCGCGGCGCCCTGGCCTGCAGCGCGGCCTGGGACAGCTCGGACATCGTGGTGGTCGGGGCCGACGAGAGGGACATGGCCTGCGCGGTCAACCGCATCGCCGACCTCCAGGGGGGCGCCGTGCTCTGCGAAGCCGGCCGGGTGGCGGCCGAAATCGCCCTGCCGGTCTTCGGGCTCGCCAGCGAACAGCCTGTCGCGGCGCTGGCCGTGCAGATGAAGGACTTAACCCAAGCCGTCCAGCGCCTGGGCGTTGCCTTTCCCGACCCGCTGCTTTCGCTGATCACCCTCACGGGCGCGGCCATACCCTACCTGCGAATCTGCGAGGAAGGGCTGGTGAACCTGAAGGACGGCAGGACGGTCGGGCTTTTTGTCTGAAGGATAGGAGCCAGGGCTTAGGGTTCGGGGTTCAGGAGATTTGTCACAGATCTATCGCCCGGCCTTTGGTTTTTTCTGAACAGGAGGCACCCAGTGAAAAAGGCAATCGCGATCTCGGCAGATTGGATAAAGGGGCTGATCCGGGACTTCATCGCGGCATCCCCCCTCAATGCCATGCGCAACCAGGCCGAAGAGCGCGCGTGGGACGACGCCCTCGTCGGATTCGCTTCCGGGGCCGACCCGATCTGGCAGCAGTACAAGGAATTCATCGGCCCCTTCCACTGGACCCCCTGGGAAGTCTACTCGCAGCACTGCCCCGGCGAGCCGGCCGGCGCCGGGGAGCTGACCGTCATCTCCTGGGTCCTGCCCCAGCGCGAGGCGGTCCGAAGAGCCAACCGCCGGGCCAGGCGCTATCCAGCCGAAGAGTGGGCGCGCATCCGCGTCTACGGGGAGGAGTTCAACGCCGCCTTGCGCCGGCACGTGGCCGACAGCCTGCAACGAGCCGGGCATGCGGCGGTCGCGCCGATGCTGGCCTCCAACTGGAGCGTCGTCAAATCGCAGCGCTTTTCCTACGCCTCGTCCTGGTCCGAGCGCCATGCCGCCCACGCGGCCGGCCTGGGCACCTTCGGCCTGTGCGACGGCCTCATCACCGCCAGGGGCAAGGCCATGCGCGTGGGCTCGGTGGTGGCCCGGATCGCGATCCAGCCGACGCCCCGGCCCTACAACGACCACCGGGCTTATTGTCTCTTCTTCGCCGACGGCACCTGCGGCAAGTGCATCGACCGCTGCCCGGCGCGCGCGATCACCAAGGCCGGCCACGACAAGGAGAAATGCCGCCTTCACCTGGCGCGGTCCCGGGCGTACGTGAAAAAGGCCTACCGCTTCGAGGGCTACGGCTGCGGCCTGTGCCAGGTAGGCGTGCCCTGCGAGGCCGGCATCCCGGTGAAGTCCGCCCGCGAAGCCCTCGAGCGCGGCGAGCTGCCGCCCCCACCGCCGCCCTTGGCCTGAGCATGATCGGTTGTTTATGAACCGGCAGAAAAAAATGAACTATAGTTCAGGCAGGTTCAGTCTGTACTTCGGCGGGCGCAAAGCATCCTCGGTTATCCAGTCACGTTTCACGCTGGATACTGCAAATGGCGAGTCCTTTTCATCGAAGACAATTTGGAGATCATCCGGGTGCATGACACCCAACCTCAATTCCCTGGCACGCTGGATCGCGACCCAGTCCCAGTTGCTGAATTCCGGATCAC